>Ga0335075_10002212_pt1 | contig 31482 bp, 32 predicted proteins | sample Lox_Sample_24_FD_206723 | JGI IMG/M metagenome (GOLD analysis project Ga0335075, IMG submission 206723) | Soil microbial communities from Loxahatchee National Wildlife Refuge, Florida, United States - Lox_Sample_2.4 | ecosystem: Environmental > Terrestrial > Soil > Wetlands | place: USA...
GCGATTCCACGCCCGCGATGGCCGCAGTGCCGAGCAGCAGGCACAGGAAGAAAATGCGGAAGCCTTTGAGCCCGCCCCGCAGCTCGCGCCGCGCCATCCGCCAGGCCAGCGCGAGGTTGCTCATGCCGGGACCATGCTGCGCACGGTTTCATCTGTCACGATCCGGCCGCTTTCCAGCCGCACGATCCGTCCGCAACGCCGGGCCAGATTTTCCTCATGCGTGACCAGGAACAAAGTCGCGCCGCGTTCGGCATTGAGGGCGAACAGAAGGTCGGCAATGGCCTCGCCATTCTCGCTGTCGAGATTGCCGGTGGGCTCGTCGGCGAACAGGACGCGTGGCCGCGCCACCATGGCGCGCGCGAGCGCCACGCGCTGTTGCTCGCCGCCCGAGAGCTGGCCGGGATAGTGGTGCGCGCGGGCGTCGAGCCCGACCGCGCCAAGTTCCTCGCGGGCACGCGCGAACGCATGGTCCGCATGGGCGAATTCAAGCGGCAGGGCCACATTTTCGAGCGCCGTCATCGTGGCGATGAGGTGAAAGGACTGGAAGACGATGCCAACCGCGCCGCGCCTGAGGCGGGCAAGCGAATCTTCGTCAAGTTCGGTGATATCGGTGCCTGCAAGCGTGACGCGGCCGGAGGTCGGCTTTTCGAGTCCTGCCGCAATCATCAGGAGCGAGGATTTGCCCGAACCCGACGGCCCCAGCAGCGCCACCGATTCACCTGCGCCGATCGAAAGCGAGACACCGCGCAGTACGTTGACCGCACGCGCGCGGCTGGAGAGAGTAAGATGCACATTATCGAGAACGATGGCGGGCTGGTTCATCGGTTTCTGTTAATCCAAACATCGATGTCATTCCCGCGAAAGCGGGAACCCAGCAGCCTGATCTACCCGCAAAGGATAGCGATCTGGGTCCCCGCTTGCGCGGGGATGACAGGTGGTTTTGAGCGCGCGAATCGCCATGAATAGTGCTAGGCGATATGGCATGACATTTGGGCGATTCAAGCGAATGCTGGGCGCGGGCCTGCTGCTCGCGGCGCTGAGCGGCCCTGGTTTTGCCACGGCGCCGGTCAAGCTCCTGATGTTCGGCACCAGCCTCACCCAGGGGCTCGGTCTTCCGCCGGGAACGGAGCTGCCGGCGGTGTTGCAGGCGCGGCTCGCTGCGGCCGGAATTCCGGCGAAGGTGATCAATGCCGGCGTGTCGGGGGACACCTCAGCCGATGGATTAACCCGCATCGACTGGTCGCTCGCCGACCGCCCCGACGCCGCCATCGTCGAACTGGGCTCGAATGATGCGCTGCGCGGGCTCGATCCCGGAGAAACGGAGAAAAACATCGCCGCCATTCTCGCAAAACTCAAGGCCGCGCACGTTCCCGTGCTTCTCCTCGGCATGAAGGCCCCGCGCAATCTCGGCGCGCAATATGATGCGGCATTCGACGCCATCTATCCGAGGCTCGCCCGCGAGTATCACGACATGCTTTATCCCTTCGTGCTTGAGGGCGTGGCGCTCAATCCGAGACTCAACCAGGCCGACGGCATCCATCCCAATCCGGCGGGCGTCAGGGTGATCGCCGCACATCTGTTTCCGTACGTACAGAAGTTGATCGCCGAAATGCCAAAGGCCCGCGGCTGATGTTCCGGCGTCTGCTTTCCGTCGGTGGCTATACCGCAATTTCGCGCATCACCGGTTTCGGCCGCGACATCATGATGGCGATCATTCTCGGCGCAGGGCCCATGTCCGACGCTTTTCTGGTCGCCTTTCGCCTGCCCAACAATTTCCGTTCGATCTTCGCCGAAGGCGCATTCAATCTCGCGTTCCTGCCACGCTACGCGGCACTGCGCGCGCAGGAGAGTGACGCGAAGGCGACGCATTTCGCCGATCGCGTTTTCTCCTGGCAGATCGTATTTCAGCTGGTGCTGCTGGTTGTGGCGCTTGCCGGCATGGGCTGGATCATCCGCGCGATGGCTCCGGGCTTCGCCGCGCATCCCGGTCAGACGGAGCTTGCGACCGATCTTGCGCGAATCACCTTTCCCTATCTGATCCTCACCGTTGTCGCCGTGCAGCTCTCCGCCATGCTGAATGCGCACGACAAATTCTCTGCCGCCGCCGCCTGGTCGATCTTCCTCAACGTCGCCATGATGGCGACGCTTGCGGCGTGGCGACTATTTCCGAGCGCAGCCTATGCCGCCGCATGGGGCGTGTTTTTCGCGGGCCTGCTCCAGCTCGTTTTCATCGTCTGGGCCGCTGCAAGGAGTGGCCTCAGGCTCCACATTTCCTGGCCGCGCTGGACGCCGGAAATTCGCACGTTCCTCATTGCGCTCGGCGCTGCGACCTTCGGCTCGGCGAGCGTGCAGATCAGCCTGTTCGTCGACAATCTGATCGCGAGTTTTCTCCCGTCCGGCGACCTGACCGCCCTTTATTATGCCGATCGCATCAATCAGCTGCCGACCGGCCTTTTCGCGATCGCGCTCGCCACCGTATTGTTGCCGGAAATGTCGACGCGGCTTGCGAAAGGCGACCGCGACGGCGCCGATGACGCGCAGAACCGCTCCGCCGCGCTTGCATTGCTGCTGACTCTGCCTTTCGTTGCCGCCTATTTCGCCGTGCCGCTTGTCATCATGCGCGGCTTCTTTGCCCATGGCGCGTTCCATCTTGCTGCGGCGCTCGTCTCCGCCCATGCGTTGATGGCTTATGGCGTGGGGTTGCCGGCCTTCGTGCTCCTGCGCATCGTGCAACCTACCTTCTATGCCCGCGGCGACACGGCGACGCCGGTACGTGCCACCATCGTCTCGGTGGTCTTCAACATCGCGATCAAGTTCCTGCTGGTGTGGGGATTCCATTTCGGCGCAGTCGGCATCGCGCTCGGCACCTCGCTCGCCAGCTGGTTGAACGTAGCCGTACTGCTCTGGCTCGCGCAGTCGCGGGATCTGATCCGTGTCCATACAAATTTCATGCGTTCGCTTGCGCCGACATTCCTCGCGGCCGCGGCAACGGGCGGCTTCGCACTTGCCGGTGCAACACTGATGCAGAAATTGTTGCACCCGGGTCTGTTACAGGACGAGGCGATGCTCGCTGCGGCGATCCTTGCGGGCGGCGCGGCCTATGGCGCGGTCGCCATGATTTTCCGCGGCGCGCTGCCGCTCGGGCGCCTGAGCGGTGTGGAGGCTCGATCATGATGCGGCTTTTCGTGGCGCTCGCTTTGCCGGAGCAGATTGCCGAAAGCCTCCTGTTTCTGCAGGGTGGTGTGCCCGGTGCGCGCTGGAGCCAGCGCGAACAGCTGCATCTCACGCTCCGCTTCATCGGCGAAGTGGATGGAAGGGACGCCGCCGCGATCGACGATGCGCTCGCTGCCATCCGCGCGCCGCGATTCACGCTCGAACTGAGAGGGGTGGGCGAGTTCGGCGGCAAAAACCCGCGCGCGCTATGGGTGGGCGTGCGCGAGGATGCACCTGTGCTGCATCTCCAGCGCAAGATCGAGAGCGCGCTGCAGCGTGTTGGTCTTGCCGCGGAGGAGCGCAAATTCGCGCCGCACGTTACACTCGCGCGCCTGCGCGCAAGCCCCCGCGACCGCGTCATAACCTTCCTGGCCACGCACGCGCTTTACGCAAGTCCGCCCTTCGAGGTGAATAATTTCATCCTCTATTCGAGCCAGACCACGCCCAATGGCAGCCTCTACCGTCCCGAGCGTGCCTACGCGCTGGAATGACAGGTTCGCGCTAATTCGCTTTGCCACAAAGGGCTCAAAGAGCGCGAAGGAAAGAATGGCGCGCCGTTGGCACACAATGGTTATTGGTGCTCTTATGCTCTTGGTGGTGAATTCACTTCATGTACAAATTTATTCGCCATCATTTTCAATGGCGTGCATCGCGTCATCGGAAAGACCGAGATGATGGCCGATCTCATGCACCAGCACATGGCGCACGATAGCGCCGAGCATCTCGCCATGCTCGGCCCAGTAGTCGAGAATCGACCGGCGGTAGAGCAGGATCATGGTCGGTTCGGGCCGCCCGCGATTGGCCTGGCGCGCTGCGAGATTGGCGCCGTGAAACAGGCCGAGCAGATCGAACTCGCTTTCGAGCCCGAGGTCTTTGATGGTTTCCTCATCCAGAAAATCCTGAACGACGAAGGCGATGCCCTGGACCAGCGACCGGAATTCGGCGGGCAATTGCGCGAAGCTCGCGCGGGCCAGCGCTTCCAGGTCGTCGAGCGACGGCGCTTCGAGGTTGGACCAGTTCATGCCGCTTGATCCCATGGCGACGGCGCGGACGCAATCGTGTAGCATCGGCACGCAGCGTCCGGAGGAACCGGCATGAAAAAACTCGATGCTCATGTGCGCGAGGCGGCGTTGAAGGAATTGCCGCTATGGCGGGAAGTGCCCGGGCGCGACGTCATCGCGCGGAAGTTCGAGTTCCGCGACTTCAACGAGGCTTTCGGCTTCATGACGCGCGTGGCGCTGCTAGCCGAATGCATGAATCATCATCCCGAATGGATGAATGTCTATCGCACCGTCGATGTGCGCCTCACCACCCACGACGCCGGCGGACTGACCGAGAAAGATATCCGCATGGCAAAGGCGCTGGACGAATACGCCAAAGGTTAGTCGAAATTTCTTTTATCTCATCTATGCATGACGGTGCCGGCATTCCTTACGAGGTCCTCGACAACCGCCGGATCGGCGAGGGTGGAGGTGTCGCCGAGATTGGCGAGGTCGCGTTCGGCGATCTTGCGCAGGATGCGGCGCATGATCTTGCCCGAGCGTGTCTTGGGCAGCCCCGGCGCGAACTGGATCACGTCCGGCTTGGCGATCGCGGAAAGGTGATGGGCCACATATTGTTTCAACTCCACGGCAAGCTCGTCCGATGATGATTCGCCGATCACCAGCGTGACATAGGCATAAATGCCCTGTCCCTTGAGCTCATGCGGCATGCCGACGACGGCCGCCTCGGCCACTTTCGGATGCGCGACGAGCGCGGATTCGATCTCCGCCGTCCCGAGCCGATGGCCTGAAACATTGATGACATCGTCGACGCGTCCGGTGATCCAGTAATAGCCATCGGCGTCGCGCCGGCAGCCGTCGCCGGTGAAGTATTTTCCCCGATAGGTCTTGAAATAGGTATCGATGAAACGCTGGTGATCGCCATAGACAGTGCGCATCTGCCCAGGCCAGGAATCGGCAATCACCAGATTGCCCGTCGCTTCTCCCTCGAGCACGATGCCGTTGGCATCGACGAGCTCCGGGAGCACGCCGAACAGCGGTTTCGTGGCCGAGCCGGGCTTGAGGTCGGTCGCTCCCGGCAGCGGCGAAATCAGAATTCCGCCGGTCTCGGTCTGCCACCATGTATCGACGATCGGGCAGCGGCCGTCACCCGCCACGCGGTGATACCAGAGCCAGGCTTCGGGATTGATCGGTTCTCCCACCGAACCCAAAAGCCGGAGTGAGGCGCGGCTCGTGCATGCAACAGGCGCTTCGCCTTCGCGCATGAGCGCGCGGATCGCGGTGGGCGCTGTGTAAAAGATATTGACCTTGTATTTGTCCACCACTTCCCAGAAGCGCGATGGCGAAGGATAGTTCGGCACGCCTTCGAACATCAGAGTGGTGGCGCCGTTGGCCAGGGGCCCATAGACGATATAGCTGTGGCCGGTGACCCAGCCGACATCGGCGGTGCACCAGTAGATGTCGCCGTCGTGATAATCGAACACCCAGCGATGCGTTGCCGCGGCATAGAGCAGATAACCGCCGCTCGTGTGCAGCACGCCCTTCGGTCGTCCGGTCGAACCGCTGGTATAGAGGATGAAGAGCGGATCCTCGGCGCCCATTTCCTCCGGGGCGCAATGCCGCGCCACGCGCGCTGCTTCCTCCGCGTAGTGGAAATCGCGGCCCGCATGCATCAGCACTTGCCGGCCCGTGCGGCGGATGACGAGCACGGTCTCGACATTCGGGCAGGAGGTGAGCGCGATATCGGTATTGGCCTTCAGCGGAATCGTCTTGCCGCCGCGCAGGCCCTCATCCGCCGTAATCACAACCGTGCTGCCGCAATCTTCGATGCGGCCGGCGAGGCTGTCGGGCGAGAAACCCGCGAACACGACCGAATGCACCGCGCCAATGCGCGCGCAGGCGAGCATGGCGAACGCCGCTTCGGGAATCATCGGCAAATAGATCGTCACCCGGTCGCCGCGGCCCACCCCATGCGCCTTAAGCACGTTGGCGAAACGGCAGACCTGCTCGTAAAGCTGCCCGTAGGTGATGGCGCGCGAGTCCTTCGGATCGTCGCCTTCCCAGAGAATCGCAATCTGATCCGCGCGGTCCGGCAGATGGCGATCGATGCAGTTGGCCGCCACGTTCAGCGTTCCGTCGACGAACCAGCGGATATGCAGATTGTCGGGATCGAAGGAAACGTCCTTCACGCGTGTAAACCGCTTGATCCAATCGATCTGATGCGCCTGCTCGCGCCAGAATCCTTCCGGATTGCGCAGCGATCGCGCATACATCTGTTCGTATTGCGCATGCCGCACATGCGCCCGCGTCTTCCATTCCTCGGGCACCGGAAGGAGTTCGTCCGACATCGTCATGGCTCCGCTATTCCTCTTCCCAAGAACCGGGGAATGGGTTGGCGTGACGGGCAGGGTGCCGCGTCTTCCTCAAAACTTCGCACAACGCCCGCATCCTTCCAACAACGGGCTTGCTCCGGCCTTCCTGCCACCCTAACCCTCTCAGCCAGGACGTTGGGGGAGAAGGAAAAAACATGGAGCTTCACCTTTGTTCGTGGCCGGAAGTCGAGGCCTATCTCGCAAAATCGAAGACCATCCTCATTCCAATCGGCTCAACGGAGCAGCACGGACCGAATGGCCTGCTTGGGACCGATGCGCTCTGCGCCGAACTGATCGGACGGCAAGCCGGGGCGGAGGCGGGCGTGATGGTGGCACCGGTCTTCAATGTCGGCCAGGCGCAGCACCACATGGCGTTTCCGGGCACGATCACGCTGCGTCCCTCGACCATGATTGCGGCGATGGCGGATTGGGCGCGATCGCTCGTCCATCACGGCTTCGAGCGGCTTTACTGGCTGAACGGACATGGCGGAAACATCGCCACGATCAACGCGGCGTTCTCGGAAATCTGGCACGCGCATAGTCTGGGGGATTCGAACCGCCCGGCCCCCCTCTGCAAGCTGCGGAACTGGTGGGAGTTGCCTGGTGTGGGCGAAGTTTCCCGACAGCTGTTTCCGGTCGGCGAGGGCCATCACGCGACGCCATCGGAGGTTTCCGTCACTTATTATTTCTTCCCGGAAGCGCAGAAGCGGGTCGCGATGGAACCGAAGATCGCGCCGCTCGGGCACATTCATGATGCCGCCGATTACCGCCGCCATTTTCCGGATGGCCGCATCGGCTCCGATCCGAGCCAGGCGAGCCCGGAAGCCGGCGAGAAGATCGTTGCCGCGGCGGTGAAATCCCTTGTCGCCGAGTTGCAGGCCTTTGCCAATCGTCCCTGAACGAGCCGTCGCTGCACCCTTGTTGAAGCTCGCACGTTTCCGAAATGGTCGAGGGCGTTTCCCGCATCGGGGAGGGACATTTGCGGTTTCGTGTGCTTTGCGCCGCACTCGCCGTTCTGCTGACTCATGGAGGGTCCGCGTCGTCGTCTGAGATCGATCGCGGCCGCTATCTCGCCACGCTGGGCGATTGCCAGATCTGCCACACAGCACCCCGGGCTGGAGCTAAGCCTTATGCGGGCGGCTATCCGCTTCACGCCTGGTTCGGGACGGTCTATTCGACCAATATCACTCCGGACAAATCAACCGGGATCGGTAACTGGACCTCCGACCAGTTCTATCGCGCCCTCACGGCGGGGAAGGCCGCCAATGGAAGCCTCCTGTATCCGGCGTTTCCCTTCGCCTATTTCACGCATGTTTCGCGGGCGGACTCCGACGCACTTTTTGCCTTTCTGCGAACCGTAAGCCCGGTCCGCAATACCGTCCCGGCAGATAAGCTGCTCTTCCCAACCAATATTCGCCCGACACTGGCATTCTGGGACTGGCTGTTCGTGCCGCAGAGTACCTTCCGGGACGATCCAGCCAGATCCGCCGCATGGAATCGCGGCGGCGAGATCGTACACGGCCTCGGTCATTGCGGCGGCTGTCACACGCCAAAGAATTTCCTCTTCTCCGACAAACCAGGCCGCATGCTGCAGGGCGATTTGATCGACGGCTGGTACGCACCGAATCTGACGGGCTCGCCGCGCACCGGTCTCGGGCGCTGGACCGCGGCCGATGTTGAAACCTATCTGAAGACGGGCGCGAACCGTTTCCAGCGGGTGGTGGGCTCGATGAAAGAAGTGGTGCGCGTCTCCACAAGCCGGCTGAGCGACAACGATCGCGAGGCGATCGCCGTCTATTTGAAATCCCTGCCGGCTGCACCGGAGCGGACGCCGCCTACGCCCGCGCCTGCGGTGATGCGGAGCGGTCAGGCGGGTTTTGTCGCCGAATGTTCGTCCTGTCACCAGGCCGATACGAAGGATTATCCGCCGCTCGCGCACAATGCCGTCGTGCAGTTCGCCGAACCGCAGACGATGCTGCGCGTGATGCTCCGGGGTTCACAGGCCGTTGCAACCTCCGGCCAGGGGGTAGGCTATTCCATGCCGGCGTTTGCGGCACTGTCTGACAGCGAAATCGCCGACATCGCAACCTATGTGCGCAACAGCTGGGGCAATCGCGGCTCGCCCGTACCAGCCAGCAAAGTACGAGACTTCCGGAAACTGCTTGCAGCGATGGATTGAGAGAAAGCTGGAAGCCGTTGCACGATAGGTCTGGCGTTGTTCTTGCGGATTGATGCCCTGGTGCACGAAATCGCGGGGTATTACGACCTCAAACTGGCCATCAGCACGCGCCGGGTCACGGTCTTCGAGCACCAGATCCACAGTGCCCTGGGGGATCCCGCCATTGTGCGCGGCGCTGCTGGTTGCAATCCTGCATTGGCCGCAGGCGCTCGCCTTGTTCGCAATGGGCGCGGAGCGCCCCGACTTCTCCGTCGGGCCTAAGCAGGGGCCGCGATGGCCCGGGCTTTTGCCCCCGCTCGCTCTGTTCGCGCCGCCGTCCATCATTGCCTATAGGGAGGAATTCCGGCGCGGCTGGATCACGCGTTCGACACGCGCGTTCAGGAAATGATGGCAGAGGAACTCAAGAAGTTTGCCGAAAAGGTGACGGGCGCCGGAAGACCAAAGGCAGGGGAAATCGGCATTCGCAACCGCCAGCCCCATGCCTTTGCCTTTGCCGATGATGGCGAGACACCGAACAATCCCGATCTGGCGCTCGTCGTCTACCGGTCTCCGGTCGTGCTGGACTCTCGATTGGATCCCGCCGCGATTTTCGAAGAACTGTTCGCAGCCCATGGCTGGGAGGAAAGCTGGCGCGACGCGATGTACGACTTCAATCATTTCCACAGCCGTGCGCACGAATGCCTCGGGATCGCGCGAGGCAAACTCACCGCTCTCTTTGGCGGGCGCAAAGGAAGGAAGATCGAGTTGAAAGCGGGCGATCTCGTGGTCATACCCGCGGGCGTCGGCCATCGATGCATCCGCAAATCAAAAGACCTGCTGATCGTCGGGGCCTATCCGCCAAACGGCGGAAAATATGACGAGCCGAAACCGGGCGAGATCGCCGATGCCGTCGTTCGCGACCGCATCAGGAAAGTTCCGCTCCCCGCGACCGATCCAGCCTACGGCGAGAATGGCCCGCTCTTCTCGATCTGGCGCCGTCATTAGCTCGGCACCGGATACGCTGCAGGAACGTATTCGAAAGGCGTGACTTTCCTAGCTGAAAGCAAGGAGTGCCGGGAAATGCCCCTCGATACCGCCCCGTCCAGCAGTCTGAGAGTTGATCGCTCCGCACTCCTTGCGGCGCTGAAGGCGAGCGTCAAACCCTGCGGCGGCCCAAGCAATGGCGGACTCGACAATCATATGTGGGCGGCAATCGTAAATCGGCAGGGCATCGTGCGCGCCGTCTGCTACAGCGGCAACGATGTCGGAGACCAATGGCCCGGCAGCCGCGCCATCGCCATCGGGAAAGCGAATACCGCCAACGCCCTCAGCCTTCCGCAATTCGCGTTCTCGACGGCCAATCTTTATTCCGGCGCACAGCCCGGCGGATTCCTGTTTGGAATCCAGACGACAAACCCGGTTGATACCACCACGATGTATTCTGGCGATCCCGCGGACTACGGATCGGCGGAAGATCCCATGGTAGGCCGCAAGGCGAGCGGCGTTGTCGTATTCGGCGGCGGGCTGGCGCTGTACGATGAGAACGGACTTGTCGGCGCGCTGGGCGTTTCCGGCGATACGTCCTGCGCCGATCACAATGTCGCCTGGCGTGTCCGCAAGCATCTTGGTCTCGACCGGGTTCCCGCCGGCATCACCGCGGCAAACAACGACGCCATTATTTACGACATCGGCATGATGGGCAAAAGCAGTTCAGGCTACGGGCACCCGGTGAGCGGCCTGAAAGAGGATGACGTCGCCAGAGAAATCGGCGCCAGCGCTGGCGGAAAATAGCGTCCTGTTTGGTTGGTCTGCGCCCCCCACCGCCTTGGCGGGCAAGGGCACAAGCCGCCGATTTTCGGCTCGCGGGCGGGCGCAGGGGTATTGCGCCGGGCAACCGACAACAAACGAACTTGCCTGCTTCCGGCCCCATTGGGATTTCGCAGCTGTTTCAGGAGAAGCAAACGGCCTGCGCGGGCGAAGGCCATCCTCTGTTTGCGCAAAATGCACCCGGCGAACCACCGTTCGCCGGGTGCCGGAGCAGTCGAATTAGCGGTTTTCCCAACCGCGGCGCGAGGCTTCCGAATGGCCACGCGGATCCCCGAACCAGCCGCCGTGACCCCCGCCGCGGCTTGAGCGCCGATCATCGTCGTCGTACCGTGAACTGCGGGAATAATTTCCACGCGAACCGGCGCGATGTTCCCAGCCTTTTTCCGACGCCTCCGAATGGCCTTCGGGATCGCCATACCAGCCACGGCCACCGCCACTCCGCGAAGAGCGCGAACCATTTTCATCGTCGTAGCGGCTGCTGCGGGAAGAGGCGCCGCGCGAACCGGCGCGATGTTCCCAACCGCGCTCCGACGCTTCGGAATGGCCTTCGGAATCACCGAACCACCCGCCATGTCCACGGCCACCGCCGCGGGACGAGCGTTCGTCGTCATCCTCATCATAACGGCTGCCACGCGAAGAACCGCCGCGACTTTCCCAGCCGCGTTCCGACGCCTCGGAATGACCTTCGGAATCCCCGAACCATCCGCCGTGCCCCCGTCCGCCGCCGCGCGACGAACGATAATCATCATCGTCGTCATAGCGGCGGCTGCGACTGGAATACCCCCCTCTGGACCGGTCGCCATTCTCGCTCATGAACCGGCCTTCTTCATCCCGCGGCCGGTCGTTTCCTCGGTAGCCGCGACCGTTGTCATCGTCATAGCGTCCGCGCGACGAATATCCGCCGCGCGAACCGCGTCTGTCGTCGTCGTCGCTGGTGAACCGGCCATATTCGTCGCGGTCTCTGTCATTTGCATAACGTGCCATTGAATAGTCCTCCTGGCGTTGTGACCCGCCTTTGAATGCAGGGTTATGGAGCGATCGGGGTTGGGGTGGTCGGGACAACAGGGCGTCGCTCCGCGCCATGAGTTCCGACTTGCGGGACTGGATACGCTTGCCCAGTTCGTTCATGTCGACGCCGTCTTCGCGTGCCGTCGCGAATATGCCGGTTTGGGGTTTTTCCTCCTCGGCGACGTGGTGCTTGATGTATTCGGAGAGCACGGTCACCTTGGCACTGTAATATTCATCGTCGGGTGTGCCGTTGAGCAGCTCGGCGATCAGCGTCTTGGCGCCGTCATGCTCGACCTGGGCTTCGTCGAGCATTTCGTGTTCCACACCCTTCTCGCGGCACGCGGGGTAGAAGATCTCCTCCTCGAGCCTGGTATGGACGATGAGTTCCAGGCAGACCTGACGCGCGAGCTCTTTCTTTTTTTCGCTGTCATCTGCGCTTTCGTACTGCTGGAACAGTCCTTCAACCCTTCGGTGGTCGCTCTTAAGCAAGGCTTCCGCGTCGCCTGCCGGCGCGGAACTTCCTCCCTGCTCCTTGGTTGCGTTCCCTTCGCTTTTGGTCTTTGAAACAGCAGTCGTCTTTTTCGCATCTGTCATGGGATATTCCTGTTAGCGGCAGTGCCCGACCCGACTGCACTGCCTCTTCGAAGCTCCGGATCAATTGATCCCAATCCAGGCCGGACGACTCTTGAAGTGCGCCTGGCCGCACGGCGTTCCGTGTAGTAGAAGAATTTTCGCAATGGATTGCGGATATCGCGCTAACAACTAATCCATGTGAAAGTACGAGCGAGCGCGTTGCCGGCGGATGCGCCCGTCGCGACGCGCGGCCGGTGCCCGCCAGGGTTTTTCTTCGATTTGCAAATGAGCAGCGCGGCCGGCGCTACGCGCCGGCTGATCCGGTCGCGGGGGGCTAATTGCGGCGGCTGAAGATATCCCGGAATGGTGGGGGATCACGAGCGTGCAGCGATAGCCGTTCTCGTCGGCGTACCTCTCCAGAGTCGCGCCGAGCTGCCGGCAAAGACTTTCGATAGGGCGACTTCCCAGTCAGGCGAAGCCATTGCTACCCGACGGTTCGCTGCCGGCGGCCCATGCCGCCCGGCTCAAGGTAGCGCGCCCGGCGCGGGCGCGCGAATGGCGCAGCTTTCTGAAGGTCCGGCTATTTCTTATTCTTGGACGTCTTCCGCGATGATTTCTTCGGCACGTTCTTTCCCTTCTTGCGTGCCTCCGACAGACCGATGGCGATGGCCTGCTTGCGGCTCTTCACCTTTCCGCCTTTGCCACCTTTGCCGCGGCGAAGCGTCCCTGCCTTTTTGCGCTTCATAGCACTTTCCACGTCCTCGCCGGAACTGCGACTGTAACGGGGCATGTTGTTTTCTCCCTGTGGCGCGCGTCGGCAGGGCAACATCGCCCGCTTTCGATCGCCGCACGCTCAGATAGGGAAACGCGCAAATATCAATTATTGGTCCAACGGAGAAATTGCCGGCCGCCCCGTCCCGGCATTTGCCTTGGTCTTATTTCCTGTTTGCATATGCTTTCTGGCCGGCGTGCAGCACGGCCCCTGGCCTGCTTGGCGTCGCACGTTCCCCGGGAGCGGAATTCCTTGCCCTCGAGTTTGTTGTATTGCTCGAAAAAGGCGACCATCTGCGGAACCGTATCGGGCTGCAGATCGTCCAGCGACTTGATCCTGGCAAAGGTACGGCTGTGCTCCGCGACCGCGATGAGGCGGTTGTTCTCGTCCCACTTGCCGTCCTTCTCGCGCTGGTCTGCGAGTATCGCCCCGATAAGGCGCACCTTGACCAATGTTCCGAGCGCGGCCGGAAAATCGAGGATCACGAGCACGTCGACCGGATCGCCATCGTCGGCGAGCGTCGAAGGAATGAAGCCGAAATCGAGAGGGAAAGTCATCCCTTCGGGCAGCGTCTTTTTCAGCTGAAAGCACCCGAGCGCGGGATCGTAGTCATACTTGTGATGGCTGCCCTTGGGCGTCTCGACGACGGCATGAACGGACCCTGATTCTTTTTCGACGGCGGGAATCTTTGTAAGCTTGGACATAGCGGTTCACCCGCCCGGTTTCGCGCCGTTGGCCGGCATGGGCTCGGTGTATTTCCACGGAGTTGTAGTCTGAATCTGGCCTGCCGGTACCTGTTCGTAGCCGGGCGAAGGCGGTGACAGCGAAGTCGTGTCGCCGAAATTTCTTCCCGGCTTTTGGCTGATGCTCTGGATATAGGCGACGAGTTCCCACACCGTGCGGTCCGGCAACATGGCGCCCCAGGCGGGCATCCCGGCGGCGCGGCCCTGAACGATGGACAGGTAGATGTTTGCGGGCGAGGAGCGATAAATCCACCTGTCGTTGCTGAGCGAGGGACCCATCCCGCCGCCGCCATTCGCGGCGTGGCAGCCCGAACAGTTGAATGCATCGAAGTCCTTCATGCCGCGCTGTGCGGCGTCAGGATCGTTGGCCAGCGGATTCTGCATGTTGGGATTGAGCCCGGCCGGGACGCCGCCGGGATAAACTCCAGTCACGGGTACGCGCAGCAACGCGCCAGCGGGAATGATGCCGCTATATCCGTTTGCCAGACGCTGGTGCGGCTTCGGGGACGACCCGGGCATCACGATCAGCGCCAGTGCGACAGCAACAACGATAACAATCGCCGCGGCAATGATTGCTACGATGCGATGGAAATTATCCATGCAAGCCTCCCTGCAACGCCTTCCAGGGCGCAGCGCATCTGGGGTGTATCTTACTGCTGCGCATTGGCTTTCCCCGGAGGCAGTGCAAACACCAGCAGCGAACTGCCGCCACTCGTGTAGGCGGGCAGATCATTGACTGCGCCGGTGTAACCCAACGCGCCGTTGCGGACGCGCGGATCGATCTCGGCATTGGCAAGCGCGCCGACCCAACCGCCCACGCCGGACAGCAGAGCGATATACTGATTGCCGTCCTTTCCCTGGTACGTGATCGGCTGCCCGATGAATCCGCTCGGTCCGTGGAATTTGTAGAGCAGCTTTCCGTTGCGGGCGTCCACGACCTTGAACCAGCGATCAAGTGTCCCGTACACCGCGATGTTCCCGGCCGTTGCCATGGTTCCGGTCCAGACGGGAAAGTTTTCGTGGATCGCCCAGACCTTCTTGCGCTTGGTCAGATCCCATGCCGCGAATTCGCCGCGATAGCCGCCGGGCCCCGCATACATGTTGACGGTCGCGCCGACATAGGGTGTTCCGGCGATGTAGCCGACTTCGCTCGCCTTGTAGTCCATGCACAAATGCTGGTGCGGAATGTAGAGAAGGTGCGTAACAGGGGACCACGCCACGGGCTGCCAGTCCTTCGCGCCAGGCGACGCGGGGCAGATGCCGGTGACGTTTTTCCCCGGCAGGGGCGTGAGTGCTGGCACCATTACCGGGCGGCCCGTCTTGATGTCGAACGACGACATCGAGTTCTGGGTGTCGTATTTGTCGGCGGAATAAATCTGCCCCGTCTCACGGTCGATCACGAACATGAATCCGTCGCGGCCGGGATGGACGAGAACATGTTTCATCTGGCCGTTGATCGGAAGATCGATCAGGACATTCTCGTTGATCTCGTCATAGTCGTAGAGATCGTGCGGATTGAGCTGGTCGGCCCAGACGGCTTCGCCGGTGTCCGCGTCGCGCGCGAAAATGGTCGTGGACCATTTGTTATCGCCCTCGCGCTGGTTGTTGTTCCAGGGCCCCGGGTTTCCCGTGCCGTAGAAGACGAGATTGGTCTGCGGATCGTAGCTCAGCCAGCCCCAGACCGGCGCGCCGCCGATCTGCCAGCGGCCGGGCGGCCAAGTGGTGACGCCGAGATCCTTTCCCTGTGCGCTCTTGTAATAAGGATGGAAGCGCGGCCCGATCAGCACGTCCTTGTCGGGGCCGACATTATAGGCGCGCCAGGCGATCTTGCCGGTGTTCTCGTCCACGGCTGTGACCCAGCCGCGGATGCCCATCTCGCCGCCGGAATTGCCGACGAGGATTTTTCCTTTTACCGCGATGGGCGCCATGGTCAGCGTCATGCCGCGGCTGATGTCGCCGAGCTTGGTCGCCCAGACTTCCTTGCCGGTCCTGGCGTCGACGGCAACGGTGTGGTCGTCGAGCGTGTTGTAGAAGATTTTGCCGTTGTCATAGACTTCGCCACGATTGACGACATCGCAACAAGCCTCGCCCTGCGATGAGGGATCAACGCGCGGGGAGTATTTCCATTTGAGATCGCCGGTCACAGCGTCGAGCGCGAACAGCTCATTGGGATAGGCGCCGACGACATACAGCGTGTCGCCGACCACGATCGGCGCCGCCTCCTGGCCATGATCGGAGCCGAGGGAAAAACTCCAGGCGAGGCGAAGCTGGCCGGCGTTGGCGGCATTGATCTGTTTGAGGTTGCTGAAGCGCGTGTTCGCGTAATTCTTGGCGGGCATCACCCATTGCTTGTCGTCCTGCATCATCGCCTGCAGGTCGTCGGCGTGCGCGCCGCCAACGGGCAAAATCGCGGTCAGCGCGATCAGCATCAGCAGGAAAGCGTGTATTAGCGGGGCGCGCCTGTTTTTCATGTGATCACCAGCCTGGAGGGAGAAGAAGGGGTGGCGGGGCGCCCATCGCCGGATATCCAGCGGGCGAACAGCCAGGTTGCGATGGAAAAGAAAGCCAGGTTTGCCGGCACCCACATGAGCAGCCCGGCAATCTGCTGGTCCTCGAGCGGCGTAAGCCCCCAGCGATACGCATTTTCATGCGGCATGGTGCAGATCGCCTGCGGCGCAAACACCATGATGACGCCGGGCAAATCGGTGGCGATGGCCGCCGTCATCACGAACAGCACGCGCGCGCCGTAGCTGGGCTCGTCTCTTCGCGACAGCGCGACGCTCCAAAACAGGAAGGCGGTGCAGAGAATCGTGCCATGCTCGAGAAGCCTGCTTGCTTCATTCCTTGCCGCCCATTGAAACGCCACGGGCCAATGCCAAAGCAGGAACGTGCCCACAAATAGAAGCCATGCCGTCGCGGGTTGGAACAAAGGATTCAGGAACGCCCTCTCCTCGATAGGGATTGTCCGGCTGAGGACGAGCAAAGGAGCCGCAACAACGATGATGAGCAGGTGCTGCGCCATGTGTGCGGCGAACAATTGTCCGGCCATTGGCGCCAGTGGCGGCAGGACGACGAGCGCGATTGTCGCCAATGCTCCCGCCAGCGCCAATCGGTGCGTCATGGAACGCATAGCCGCACCGTGGCAGAGCCGATGACGTTGAAAACAATGGCGCCAAGAAACCAGACGCTCGACATCATCCCCCACATCGCAAGAAATCGCATGCGGCTCATGCGGGTCTGCGCGGTCGCCCGCGTATCGGTTTCCGCTTCGCGCACCGCACGCCAGCAGAGGAAGGCCACAATGCCTCCGGCGATGGCTGCCGCAATCGCAACCACATCGAAGGCATAGAGCGCCGACCTCAGTGTGCCATCCGAGGCAATCGTGGTCGGATGATCGCTGCCGTAACAGGCGAGCGACGAAACGAAATAGCTCAGCATCAACTGGCCGAGCCAGAAGATCGGAGCGGCCGCGGCGCCAAACAGCAATGCCGCGAAACGCGCGCGGGGACGGTTGCCATGGATGGTGGCCGCTGTCATTTCAGCCCCAGCAGCGGCGTGATGTAGAAGGTGAAAAACACGAACAGCCAGACCGCGTCGACGAAATGCCAATAAAGCGCGCCGATATGGATATGGGCGTAACGAATGCGGTTGAAATATCCCATCGCCGACCAGGCGAAGAGCGCCCACAACATGCACACGCCGACGACGACATGCGCCATGTGAAAACCGGTCACCGTGAAATAGAGCGAACTATAGGGTGACGATGCGAGCGTGAACGGCTTCCCGGACCATTCGAAATATTGGATCACGACGAAGATCATCCCGAGGATGGCGGCGATACCCAGCCCCCAAACAAGATAACGCTTGTCGTTGCGTTCGATGTGAAACTGGGCCCATGCGACGGCGACGCTCGAAAGCAGAAGAATGATCGTGTCGGGGAGCGCCAGCGTCAGCGACGGTGTGCCGCCTTGCGGGAATGTGCCGGGCAGGTGCGGCTGCACCGCGAGATAATAATAGCTGAACAGGAGATAGGCGAACAGCGAGCCTTCGGTGAACACCACGAAGATCATGGCCCACCAGCCGGTGGCGCGCGTGTCGATGGCGCCGACCGGCAGCTTTGTGGAGATGGCCGAGCTAGACATTGGCCGGCTCCGCGGTTTCGCCGAGCGATGCTTCCGGCCACAGCCAGCCCAGTATGTCGAGGCCGGCGCCCACGATGCCAACGATTGCCAGCCACCAGATGTGAAGGCCGAGACCGGCGAAGAAGGCCGTCAGCGCGAGTGACAGCAACACCGGCGCATAAGAATCCGTGGGCATTTTGAGGATGATGCGGGGTTCGGCGTCGAGCGGCGTGGTGCCGACGGTTTCGCGGCCATGATCCAGCGCCATTCCGCCTTCGACATGGCTTTTTGAATCGCCTTCCTGCGGTGGAACCCGGCCCTCCCACAGTGGATGCCGGCTGCCAACCGTCGGTATCACCGCGAAATTGTATGGCGGCGGCGGCGAGCTGACCGACCATTCCAGCGTCGGTGCATCCCACGGGTTGGGGCCGGCAATTGCGCCGCGACGAAGGCTCGAAACGACGTTGATGATGAGGAGCAGCACGCCCACTGCAAAGACGAAGGACCCGAAGGTCGTGATCAGGTTCAGCCAGTCCCAGCCCATGCCGTCCGCATAGGTGTAGACGCGGCGCGGCATGCCGAGCAGCCCGGAAATGTGCATCGGGAAAAAGCCGAGATTGAAACCGACGAACATGGTCCAGAAGTTCCAGCGGCCCAGGCGCTCATCGAGCAGACGTCCGGTGAATTTGGGAAACCAGAAATAGATCGCGCCGGCGACCGGGAAGACGTTGATGCCGATCAGCACGTAATGAATATGCGCGACAACGAAATACGTGTCCGTCAGCTGCCAGTCGACGGGCAGCGATCCGGTCATGAATCCGGACACGCCGCCGATGGTGAACAACACGATGAAGCTCGCAAAAAACAGGAAGGCGGTCGTGAAGACCGGGCGGCCGGTCCAGATGGTGGCGATCCAGGCGAACACGGCCACCGCGCTCGGCACCGCGATGATGATGGACGCGGCGCTGAAAAATGACAGCGAGACGTTGGGCAGCCCGGTCGCGAACATGTGGTGCACCCACACGCCGAAACCCAGCACCATCGTTGCGACGGTTCCCAGCGCCACCGCGGTATAACCGACGAGCGGCCGGCGGCAGAACACCGGCAGACCGTCGGACACCATGCCCATCGCGGGCAGCACGATGGCGTAGACCCAGGGATGTCCGAACATCCAGAACAGATGCTGCCACAGGAGCGGCTGTCCGCCGGCCGGCACATCGAAGAAATGCGTTCCGGCATTGCGGTCCATCCACAGCAGGAAGAAGGCGAGGCTGACGGCGGGGATGGCGAAGATGTTGGCGGCGGAAGCGGTTACGGTGCCCCAGGCAAGGATCGGAATGCGGTTGAGCGACATGCCGGGCGCCCGCAGCCGCAGGAACGTAACGACGAAATTGATCGAGCCCACGGTCGTGGACATGCCAAGCAGGATGATGCCCAGCGCGTAGAAATCGATATTCGGCCCGCCATTATAGGCACGCGCCGCATAGGGCACGTAGTTGAACCAGCCGTCATTCGGTCCGAAGCCGCAGGCGAAGGCGGCGTAAAGGAAAATCCCCGCGCAGAGATAGATCCAGTAGGAAAGTGCGTTCAGCCGCGGCAGCGCCATGTCGCGCGCCCCAAGAATGAGCGGCCACAGATAGTTGCTGAAACCCGAGAGAATCGGCCCCGCATAGAGAAAGATCATCGTCATGCCATGCGTGGTGAAGAGCTGGTCGTATTGCTCGGGCGTGAGCAGATGCAGGTTTGGACCTGCCAGTTGCAGGCGGAAAATGAGCGCTTCGACGCCGCCGGCGATCAGAAAGGCGAAGGCCGTGACGATGTAGCGAAGACCGATTTCCTTGTGATCGGTCGTCGCGATCCAGCCGCCGATGCCGGGCTCGGTTTTCCAGATGCGCAGCAATCGCGCTGCCAGACCCTGCTGATCCGCCGGGGCGACCACGGGAGCGCGTTCATATTCGGCGATCGACATGCGCGCTCCTCAATTCAGCGTTTCGAGATAGGTTCGGATGCCGGCGAGTTCGGGGGCCGAGAGTTCCGGCCGCTGCATCAGCGCGCCGGGCTTCACGCCTTGCGGATCCGAAATCCAGCGCGTGAGATTGTCCGGCGTGTTGGCGAGCGTTGCGGCCGCAATGGTCTTGCGGCTCATCAGATGGCTGAGGTCGGGCCCCAGAACGCCCGCCGCTTCGGTGCCGCGAACCGCATGGCAGGATCCGCAATGCATGTTGAAATCGGCCTGGCCTTGAGCCTGCGCGCCGGCGACGGGAGCGGGCGATTGCAGCTGATGATCGTACCAGGCCCGGAACTGTGCCGGCGCCTGGGCCACGACCACAAGGCCCATATGGGCATGCTCGATCCCGCAATATTCCGTACACTGACCTCTATAGGTGCCCGGCTTCGCCGCCTCCATCCAGGTTTCATTGATCTGGCCCGGAATCGTGTCGGTCTTGCCGCTCAGCGCGGGTACCCAGAAAGAATGGATCACATCGCCGCCGATCAGCCGGAACGCGACCGGCACGCCGGTGGGGATGTGGATTTCATTCGCCGTGGTAAAGATGCGGGCGGGATCGTTGCTCAGATAACGCACCTGCCACCACCATTGCCGTCCGGTGACCTCGATCGTGAGCGCCGCCGGCGTGGAAGGCGAGGTGACGTCGGCGAGCACGCGCATGGTCCAGACGACGGACGCGAGCAGGACGACGCTTGAAATGCCGACGCCGACCCAGATCCAGATCGCGCCGCCTTCCCTGTCGGACAGTTCAACCCGCGTTCCCGGCGCCTGCACGCCGATGCCGGGCCGCCGCCAGATCGCGCCTGCAACCAGCAAAGAAATAATCGCAATAACGGCAATCGAGATCAGCAGCACGCCCCAGGTCAGCGCGACCACGGGATAGGCTTTATCCCCATGTCCCAGAAGATAATTCAGCGGCGCGGCCCAGGCAGATCCGCATGGAATGAGAATGAGAACCAGTCCGGCGGGGAAAGCCGCACGGGAAACCGGTTTTATCGGGCCGGATTGGCGCACAGTTCCCACCCCTCCGCGAGACGGTTGAAATATCGCCGCGCAGATTGTGAACGCGCGTCCTCCAATTCCGTTTATTTGCTCGCTGCGCATAATTTGTCGCAGCTTTGTTTATTTTCATTCGGGAATTGAGGAAGCCGGGCTTGCTTGCGACGCCGGGGTTCGCGCGACCAGCCCGGCGTCGCCGCCTGCGCCATGGGCGGCTCCGGCTTGACTCGGCAGCAAGGGCGCCCAAGATCGCAGATCCCAGGGGCGCCCGCTTCGGGCTGAGATCGCGAGGTGCGAGTCCCTTTGAACCTGATCCGGTTCGGACCGGCGTAGGGAGAGGCCGTAATGAACAAGCCGATATTGAATCCGCGACCCGTTACCAACGAAGTGGTCACGCGCGGCAGCCTGCCGGGCTCGCGCAAGGTCTATGTGGATGGCGTGCCGTTCCGCGAAGTCGGGCTCTCGGGCGGTGAGCCGCCGGTCAGGCTCTACGACACGTCCGGTCCGTATACGGACGACACCGCCGCGATCGACATCGAAAAAGGATTGCCGCCGCGGCGGCGCCAATGGATTCGCGCCCGCGGCGACACGGAGGAATATGAGGGCCGCGCGCGAAAGCCGGAGGATGACGGGCTGCGGCGCGGGGAAATTCTCGGAGTTCCCCAATTCGACCGGGCAGGCCGCAAGCCGCTGCGCGCCAAAGCCGGCCACAATGTCACCCAGCTGCATTATGCGCGGGCCGGCATCATCACCGAAGAGATGAACTACATCGCCGCCCGCGAGAATCTCGGGCGCGCGCGCATTCGCGACGGCGAGAGTTTCGGCGCCGCAATCCCCGACGAGATCACGCCGGAATTTGTCAGGAGCGAGGTGGCGCGTGGCCGCGCCATCATTCCCGCGAACATCAATCATCCCGAATCCGAGCCGATGATCATCGGCCGCAATTTCCTGACCAAAGTGAATGCGAATATCGGCAATTCCATCGTTACTTCCGGCGCCGCAGAGGAAGTGGAAAAGCTCGTCTGGTCGATCCGCTGGGGTGCCGACACGGTGATGGATCTGTCGACGGGCCGCCACATCCACACCATTCGCGAATGGATCGTGAGAAACGCGCCCGTGCCCATCGGCACGGTGCCGATCTACCAGGCGCTGGAGAAGGTTGGCGGGATTGCGGAGGAACTGACCTGGGAGATCTATCGCGACACGCTGATCGAACAATGCGAGCAGGGCGTCGATTATTTCACGGTGCATGCGGGCGTGCGGCTCGCGCATATTCCGCTGACGGCGGAGCGCGTGACCGGAATTGTTTCCCGCGGCGGCTCCATTCTCGCCAAATGGTGTCTCGCCCATCACAAGGAAAATTTCCTCTATACGCATTTCGAGGAAATCTGCGACATCCTTGCGCGCTACGACGTGTCGTTTTCGCTGGGCGACGGTTTGCGCCCCGGCTCGATCGCCGATGCCAACGATGCCGCGCAATTCGCCGAGCTAGAAACGCTGGGCGAACTCAACCGCATCGCCCAGGCGCATGACGTGCAGGTGATGATCGAGGGTCCCGGCCATGTCCCGATGCACAAGATCAAAGAGAATACGGAACGGCAGCTCGCGGTCTGCGACGAGGCGCCGTTCTACACGCTCGGTCCGCTCACCACTGATGTGGCGCCGGGCTATGATCATATCACCAGCGCGATCGGTGCTGCGATGATCGGCTGGTTCGGCACGGCGATGCTTTGCTACGTCACGCCGAAAGAGCATCTGGGCCTGCCTGACCGCGATGATGTGAAGGCCGGCGTGATCGCCTATCGCATCGCGGCGCATGCGGCCGATCTCGCCAAGGGCCATCCCGCCGCGCGCATCTGGGACGATGCGATGAGCAAGGCGCGCTTCGAGTTCCGCTGGCGTGACCAGTTCGCGCTGGCGCTCGATCCGGAGACTGCACAGGCTTTTCACGATGAGACGCTGCCGGCCGACGGCGCCAAGGTCGCGCATTTCTGCTCGATGTGCGGCCCCAAATTCTGTTCGATGAAGATCAGCCAGGAAGTGCGCGACGCGGCACGCGGCACAAACGACACGCTGTCAACCGCAGAAATCCGCGCCGCGATGGAGAAAAAATCAGCGGAGTTCCGGGCAGGAGGTTCAGAGATTTATCTTCCGATCAATGAAGCAACCGAGTGAGCAAGTGGATTATTAGTTCTGGACGAAACTGATCTCTCCCGTGCTCCGCACAAGCGCGATTTCTATGGATGCGGCCTTTGCTCGCTTCGCCAATCTCGAAGCCAATCTGGATGTCGTTTCCGTATCCGGAACCACGGCAATAAGACGTTCGTGTTCGGGGTCGCGGACAAATAACAATCCGATCGCTTCGCATAGCCCCCGTCTAAGACGGGGGGCAACGCCCGCGTGTCTCGAGTTTATGACGCCGCCCTTACATTCCGCGAAAACCGTTCGTCCTTCCAGTTCTCCCACCACATCGCCATTACCTGATTTCACGCTTACGGTAAGCCTGTGTGACCCTCGCAGGTATGTTCCGGCATAAACGGTCTTTCCGAGGCTGTTTTCGTGCCGGAAGCCATTGGCAACCAGCCAATCGTGGATCGCAAATCTCTTGCCGTGTTCGCCGTCGGGATAAATGTGAACTTCAATTGCGCCGCTGTCGAAGAGGTACATCGCGAAAGCCAGCATTATTGCGGCTTCCGTGAGATGATGCTCATGACCTCCATCTTCTTCTTTACAATATTTTCGCCGGTTTGGTGGCGGTTGCCTTGCGTCAATTAAGCCTTGATATTGAGTCGCTCTCGTGAGGGGCTACCTTTTGACGCGCGTTTCATCCCGGTCTCGAGTCTCTTTGGACGCAGCGGTGTCGATTTACTTCGATCTGGATCCTGGGAACTCCTCCGTGACAATGCGAGATGCGCAACCGCGCCGGAACGGCTGAGCGATAACTCCTTTGCCGTTCTATCGAGAGCGGCGAGCGCGGAGATGGAGAGAGAGACATTCACGCGTACGGGTTCGTCGCCGATTTCGATGGGAACGAGTAGCCGTGCTTCTTCATCGACATCCGGATCGGCGGGAATTTTATCGGTCGCGCGCGGCGGAGGCAGTTCTTCTCTATATTCAGCGGTCAATGCGGCGTGCGCCTGTGCGGCCACATACGCGTTCGCGGCGGCGTCCGCGACGGTTTCGCCGAAGCTCGTGCACCCCGGGAGATCGGGAAAGAACACTCCGTACCCGTCTCTCGCGCGCTCGATGATGGCCACGTAAGATCTTTGCATCGTTATACCGCCTGTTTCATGCACCCCACGAATACCGTCACGACAGCGGCACGAGTTCCACGACCGGTATCTGGCGGGTGGTGCGGGTCTGGTAGGTGTCGTAGTCGGGATAGAGGGCAACCGCATCGCGCCAGATTTGACGGTAGCGTTCGGAATCCGGGTCCACGGTCTCCGCGCGGACGCGGATGCGCCGGCTGCGGATCTGCACATCGGCAATGCCCGCGGCTTCAAGGTTCAGATACCACGCCGGATGCTTCGGCGAGCCGGCGAAGGATGCGATCAGCGCAAAGCCTTTGTCCGTTGTCACGTAGAGCAGAGGCACGGTTTGCAACGCGCCGGACTTTCGTCCCTTGACTTTGAGCAGCAGGACCGGCGCGCCGGATAACCGCCCGCCGATACGTCCGCCACTGGCGCGATAAAGCAAATTATGAATGGCCACGGCGCTCTTGACGAGAAACCGGGGTGGCGGTCCTTTTGCCATCGTCTTTCTCCACGCGCCGCACAACAGGCCGCGTCAGAATACAAATCCTATCTGCTTTAACGTATCTGGCAATGTGGCATCGATCAGGGAGATAAGGTCGGCGCGCAGCCGGCTGCGTTGCCTGTCGTCGGGATTGCTCCAATCATGCGGCCAGAGCGACGGGCTGGCGGGTATCCAAGGCAGGCGTCCGCCCGTCGCGAGCGCGGGGCGCGAGACGATGACGACGCCGCTATCGGGATCAAGAAGCACCAGGCGATACGCTGCGAACACCGCGTAACGGCTGCGGCCCCCGTGCGGATCGCGGCGGTAAAGGCCGAGGCCGCCAAGCTGATGATTGGTATTGCCGATCGAATCGTGCCGCCAGTCGCGGAGCACGAGCAGATAGGCGTCGACGGGCCGCTCGGGGATCGCGAGCTCGCGAATATTCCGCGCAAGCGAATCATATGTCCAACTATCGAAGTCCTGGTGTTCGACCGCGATCGGCTGCACGCGATAGTGCGGGCGGAGGCGCGCGGTGATCGCGCGTGCGATTTCATCGTCGATGCCCCAGTCTGAAATCTCGAGAAAGCGCGCCATGGGCGGCGCGATCCATTCGAGGGGCGTGTTCGGTATGCGCTCGAACATGCAGGTATCCCCGAGGGCCGCGATGATGCCGATAGAGCGAAGATTTGGATTTGAAGGTGCGGGTGCCACGCCGGACAGCAACGCAACAATGCCGAAAGCCAGTGCGGCCCTGACCAGGGCTGTCATCGGGCGCTTCCTGTCGGCGATCCGATTTCGGGTGCGGGAAAAATAGGCTGGCGAAGAATCAACATGCCCCGCCCTCATGCTATCGTATGAACCGCGAGGGGCGTTTTCCAAAGGAGGCAGTGATGAGGAAGACTGTTCCCGTAGCGCTCGCATTTTCTCTACTCGCCGCAGCCGCGCATGCCGATACGGCCTGTCTCCAGGCCGGACGCATCTGGAACTGGAAACCGCTCGACAAGAAAACGCTGATTGTCGAGGACCTGCTGTACCGGAAATTCAAGGTGAGCCTGATGGGTTTTTGCCCGGCGCTTCCCTATAAGCTGTCGCTCGGCTTCAAGTCGAATGGCGGCATCAACGGCCTCGATTGCCTCAGGAAGGGCGACGATGTGATCTCCCGCGATGTCGGCATTCCCTATATCTGCCCTATTCTGAGCATCACGCCCTATACGCGCGCCATGGAACAGGCCGATCAGGCGGCCGCAGCCGCCGCCGGGAAGAAATAACCGGCTATTGAAGCCTCGGCAGCGTGGCCTCCATGAGCGCGGGCGCGGGTCGGCGCTCGCCGGTTATGCTGTTGCGCGTGTTGCGGATTGGCGCATGGATCAGATCGCGCGCCGTGTCCGGATCGATAAGGCCCATGCGGCCGAGCAGGGAGGCAATTGCGGTGTCCGCCGCGCGGCCGCCGCCATCGTCGATCTTGAGTGCGATGCCGAGCCCGGCCTCGGGTACGATGGCCGCGAAAACGCCTTCCGCGCCGGTCTTCACCGCGACGCGTCCGCCTCCTGCGCGCACCAATACGGTGCAGATGCGGCCTGTTCCGGCGACCAACTCGGGATGCGCGATCATTGCCGCGCAGATCCGCCGGACGGCCTGCGAGCGCTGGGGCGAGAGCTTTTGCGGATCGGCAAATTGCGCCAGCGCGTGTGCAAAGGCACCGAGGGGAATGGCGAAATTCGGGGCGGCGCAGCCATCCACGCCCCAGGGGAGTTCCTGCGCAATTCCGGCGAGCTCGCCGAGCGTTTTTGCCACCGCGTGCTGCACGGGATGATCGTGGCGTTCATAACCGGCGGTGGCGATGCTCCAGTGGCGCGCGACCGTAAGAAATCCTGTGTGCTTGCCCGAACAATTGTTGTGAATGCGCGTGGGTATTTCGCCGCGCCGGATCATTTCCTCCGCCACGGGTTCGTGGCGCACCGGATGCGTTCCGCACGCAAGGTCCTGTTCGCCGAGCCCGAGCCGCGCGAGCCACGCCCCCACGCGCTCTGTATGCATGGGTTCTCCGGAATGGGAGGCGCAGGCGAGCGCAATTTCCTCGTCGCTGACATGGAATGCGTCGGCCGCACCCGATTCCAGCAGCGGCAACGCCTGGATGGGTTTGAGCGCGGAGCGGGGATAGACGGGCAGGGCAATGTCGCCGAGCGCGAAGACGATTCTTCCTTCGGCATCGGATATGGCAATGGCGCCGCGATGCACGCTCTCCACCAGCGCGGCGCGGGTCAGTTCGACGAGGACGGGGTTGGCCACACGAATCTCCGTTGATATGGCGCGCTCATAGCACATGCTTCCGCCGCTCCCAGGAGGGACTCGCTCGCAGGGCGAGAGCCGCTATATTCATGGACAGGATTCGCCCGCATGGTTCCCGCCCTTTCTGTTTCCCACCTTCACAAGGTCTATCGCCGCGGCACGGTTGGCGTGGATGACCTTTCGCTTGAGGTCGCGCCGGGCGATTTCTTCGGCTTTCTCGGGCCGAACGGGGCCGGCAAGTCGACCACCATCCATTGCATAAGCGGCATCGCCAATCCGACATCGGGCCGGATCGAGGTGTTCGGCGTGGATGCGGTGAAACATTATCGCGACGCGCGCCGGCTGGTGGGCCTGTCGCCGCAGGAATTCAACGTCGATCCCTTCGCCAATGCGCGCGACATCGTGGACTGGATGGGCGGCTATTTCGGCATAACCGCTGCTCAGAGACGCGATCGCGTTGACATGCTGCTGCAAAAATTCGACCTGGTGGCGCACGCGAAAAAGCGGTTCCGCGAACTCTCAGGCGGGTTGAAACGCCGCGTCATGCTCGCGCGGGCGATGGTCAACGATCCGGCCCTGCTCATTCTCGACGAACCGACTGCGGGCGTCGATGTCGAATTGCGGCGTGATCTGTGGCGCTATCTGCAGGAACTCAATGCCGACGGGAAGACGATCTTTCTGACGTCCCACTATCTCGAGGAGGTGGAACGGCTCTGCCGCAACATCGCCATCGTTGCCGGCGGGCGGATCGTGCGGCAGGGTCCAAAGGAGGAATTCGTGCGCGAGCCCGGCGGGCTTGAAGCGGCTTATCTGCGTGCGACGGGCGCCGAACCCGATCATGTGGCGGCGCCTGGGGCATGAGCGCGAAATCGCCTCTTATCAATTGGATCGGCCTCGCGACGATCATCCGCCGCGAATGGTCGCGGCTGATGCGCGTGCCGATCCAGGCCTTCCTTGCACCGTGGATCTCGGCGCTGCTGTTCATCTTCATCTTCGGTTTCGTGGTCGGCAGCCGCATCTCCCATATCGGCGGACATCGCTATCTGGAATTCGTGCTTCCCGGCATTTTGATGATGAACATCGTCAACGCCGCCTTCCTGCAGTCGTCGTCGCAGGTCTATTTCTCGCGATTCCTGCGTTACATCGAGGAAGCGCTGGTCGCGCCGCTCTCCTATGCGGAGATGATCGCGGGCATCATCGCAATCGTGATCCTGCGCGCGGTCGTTACTGCGCTGGGAATTCTCATCATCGCGGCGTGCTTCGGCGCCACCTCGATCGATGCGATCCCGGAATTCGTGTTCTGGATCATCATCGTGTCGATGGTTTTCGGACTGCTCGGCATCGTGATCGGATTGTGGGCCAACAATTTCGAGCAGCTGACAATCCTGAATGTGTTTTTGATCACGCCGCTCTCCTTCGTCGGCGGCGTGTTCAACACCCTGTCGATGCTGCCGCCCTGGCTGCGCTGGCTCGCCTGGGGCAATCCGTTTTTCTATTTCATCAACGGCATCCGCCACGCCATGATCGGCTATTCCGAGGCACCGCAGGGACTGGGCATCGCCGTCGCGCTTGCGCTTGGCGTGGTCATGAGCCTTGCCGTCTGGAGGCTCTATGCCATCGGATATGGGCTCAGGGAGTAGGATGCTTCAGGCGGTAGTCCTAAGTTGCCCATCAGTGTCCAAGATTGATGATGCCAATGTCCCAATTTGATTTTTGTGCAGATGGTGGCGCAAAGCCCAAGTAGCTTCCAAGTATGATATTGACGGCTACCGCGCCGCAAACGAGGGCTGGCAAGATGCGCCTTCCCCGGCGCCACCAATATTTAGCTGGGGGAATTACCTCAATGCCAAACCGCTCATGTACACAACGCATAGTGTCCTCAAGAGCATCGCGCACTTCCCAATCGCGCAGCATTAGCGCCCACACAGCGAGTACGACCAGCGTGGCAAGGAAAAGACCCAGGACGCCCAACGGCCAACCCTTCGCGACCGCTCCGGCGATGCCGGCTAATTCAACGACCGCGATGCTTTGAATTCGATTCCAACTTAACTGATCTTGGTAGATGTAATAAGAATATAGGAATCTATAAACGTCACCGTCGCTGACGTCATTCAATTTTGGCTTTTCAGCTTGGGCGCTCATAAATCCGCTCGCGGCGAACGATGCGCGGTGCGCTGATCACTCGCCTATTTGAACCTGCTTGTAATATGCCTCATTCCCGCAAGTTGGGCACGTCCGGAATTTATCGCCAGCCGCGAGCACCATTTTTTCATTTTCAGCATGGTCATTGGGATGGATTCGCCAATAGTTTCCCGATGCCGGGATCGTGTCACCCGGTTCGAAGATACCTTCCGGCCGCTTGGCATGGCCTGCCGGACGTTTCAGTATCTCGCGCAACTTCCGTTGGCGCTTCACAAAATCGTCCAGCGCATCCAGAAGGAAATCGTCAACCTCGCCGCTAGCGATCACTTTCAAATATTGGCCCGGCCGCATTTCTTCAGTGAATGCCACTCGCTCGCCATCCATAATTTTGACCGCTTGGCCTTTCTTGTCATCCAACGGTGGGTGCGGTGGCGGATTCAACCCCGCACGATTGCCGCCTTCAGCGGGTGGACTATAGCTTGGGCTTAATCCACCGACAAGGGCGATTGTTTCTAGGTAAGAGTTAGCAGCAATCGTCGCCGCCGTTGGTGAAAATCCCTGCTGAATCAGCCAATAAGCCAAGTTGTCCGCGCTCGGCGGTGACGGATATTCGTTATGAATGTCCTGAAATAGCACAGGCTTGAGTGCCAGTCGCTCCAATGCCTCTTTACGCTCTTTGGACGACTCCGGTGCCATAAGCGCAGCAATCGCATCGTCACTGACGCGTAACTCATCGCCAGCGCCCTCCATGAGCCCGTAGGCACGCAACGCACCTATTTTGCCCAAGGCTGGCCCGCTTAGCCCTTCATGGCCGAGATGCTTGGCGACGGCCAAGCGCGCTACCTTGTTGCGCCCATCTTTCGCAAACACCTTCCGCACAAGTTCCAGTGCCGCACCCAAATTGTGGTTGGGGTAATTGGGGCTTCGGACCTTTGCCATTAAACCGACTCCTATGTGTCGGCCGACCTTATTCCAGGCAGCAAGAGATAAATCAAGAGATTATTTTAGCACTTACCTCCGTTTCTTCTTGCAATTGGCGAGAATAAACCCATAGTGCTCCGGCAACATGCGGAGTGACCGACATGACAAGGAGGGTAGGAGCCCACGGATGCGCTGGCCGAGCGCTGTTGGGCTGGGATTTGGGGCTGTTCCGCGGCTCTTTCGACGGAACGGGAACAGCCCCGCAATCGGCTTTGCTTACTGCCCCGTGGTCTAACGGTAGGACGCTCGCTCTTACAGGTGGAGAGGTCCGGGTCCGAATCCCGGTGGGGCAACCGAAATTCGACGGGTCCGATGCTGTTGGAAGCAGGACCGGCCCCAATTCACAACCCAGGATCGACCCCGAGCCATGAACGCAAAGCTGAATATAGCGCATCGGGCCGGTCCCTTCAATTCGAAGGGCTTAGTCCGTGAATATTCTCCCCATTGAAAAGCAAATCGAAATCATCGCGGCGCTCACGGAAGGGTGCAGCATTCGGGCAATCGAGCGCCCTGACCGGCATTCATCGCGATACGATCATATGCCTTGGCGCTCGCGTCGGGATGGGCTGCGCGAAGGCCCACGGTCGCCTTATGCGCGATTTGAACGTCTCCCGTCTGGAATTTGATGAGATATGGCAGTACGTCGGCAAGAAGCGTAAGGCCGTCAAGGCGACCGATCCAGATACGGTCGGCGATCAATATACTTACATCGCGTTGGCAGGTTCCGCGACAGCTATTGTCTCTTTCTACAGGGGCGCGCGAACCCACGAAGCCGCGCTCGCCTTTGCGCCTGACGTTCGCGCCCGCGTGTTGGGTGCTCCCGAGATTTCAACGGAGGATTGGTTAGCTACCCGCTCGCAATCGAGCAAGCTTTCAAGAAAGAGTGTTCGCATGGCGTGGTTGTAAAGACATATGCGGCAGCTGGCAGCTTCGACAGCGAAGCCGCGCGTCGCTATTCGCCTAGTGACGTAGTATCAATAGAAGTAAAGCATGTAAGCGGTAAACCACGAAATGTCTCAACCTCATACGTCGAACGTCAAAACCTTACGCTGCGAATGCAGGAACGTCGTTTCACGCGTTTAACTAATGGGTTTAGCAAGAAATACGAACACCATGTCGCAGCGGTTGCCCTGTATGCGATGCACTACAATTTCTGCCGCGTCCATGAAACGCTAAAGATCACACCCGCAATGCAGGTCGGGATCACGGATCATGTTTGGAGCGTCAGCGAGCCGATTGCGGCGGCGCTTGACGGCGAACTGCCTACTGGCACGACTACGGAAAGTCCGATGAACCTTGACCCGTCGGATACGGTCCAATCGACCCGCCACGATGGCGACTTTAAGGGCCGTTTCACGGTAATTCGCGGCGGGAAGGAGTGAAGTGCTTTTATTTATTTCTGGCTGTGCTATATAACTAGCACGAAGCAGGGCAGGGAGTACACGACAATGCCAACAAATTATACACCCGTCCTTCGATGGATGCGCGGCGAGCGCGTGGGACTCCAGCATTTATCGGCAGCAGGAAGAGCCAACGTCAC
>Ga0335075_10002213_pt1 | contig 31477 bp, 25 predicted proteins | sample Lox_Sample_24_FD_206723 | JGI IMG/M metagenome (GOLD analysis project Ga0335075, IMG submission 206723) | Soil microbial communities from Loxahatchee National Wildlife Refuge, Florida, United States - Lox_Sample_2.4 | ecosystem: Environmental > Terrestrial > Soil > Wetlands | place: USA...
GCGCACAGCGCGGTCGACGGCGCCGGCGTCCACACCACCGCGTTGCCGCACGCGAGCGCGGGAGCGATCAGCTCCGCCGGCATCGTGTACGGCCAGTTCCAAGGGCTGATTACCCCGACGACCCCGCGTGGCCGCCGCACCAGCATCACGCGCTTGCCCGGCGAGAAGGAGTTGGGCAGCTCGCCGCCCAGGCGCTTGGCGTCCTCGGCGGCCATGCGCCAGTACTCGATCAGCTCGTCGACTTCGTCGAACGCCTCGGCTCGCAGCGGCTTGCCCTGGTCGAGCGTGAGCGTGTGCGCGAGATCGTCACGGCGCGCCTCGATCAGATCTCCGATCGAGTGCATCTTGGCCGCGCGCTCGAACGCGGTCAGCCGGGCCCAGCCGTCGGCTGCGTCACGGGCGGCGCCGATCGCCCGGCGTGCGTCGTCCCGGTCGCCCTGCGGGATCGTCCCGATCCGCTCGCCCGTGGCCGGACTCGTCGCCTCGAACGTCTCACCACTCGCGCTCGGCTGCCAGCTTCCACCCACGAACATGTGCTGCGCGGTCCCCGTGGTCATCAAAAACCTCGCCCCAGTAGCGTCGTTGACACCAATCGACAACTGATATATAACAGCCCGATCAGGCGCGGGTCAATGGATTTGAGGGTGCAACCCCGCCCCCGATGCGGGTTAGGCGTTGTGTTCTATAGACCGCGCCGTAGCGCGCGGACCGGGGAGGTTGAAGATGGCAACCGTTGAGGCTCCTAATACGGGAGCTACAGGATCGGACTCGAGTGAGCTCGCGGGCTTCGGCTACAAGCAGGAGCTCGACCGCTCGCTGGGGAGTTTCTCTGCGTTCGCAGCCGGCTTCAGCTACATCTCGATCCTGACCGGCGTCACCGCGCTGTACGGGTTCGGCTATCTGAACGCTGGCCCGGGCGTATGGTGGACGTGGCCCGCCGTGGTCGGCGGCCAGGTCCTCGTCGCGCTCTGCTTCATGGAGATGGCCGGCCAGTATCCGATCGCCGGTTCGGTGTATCAGTGGTCAAAGCAGATCTCGAGCGGCTTCACCTCGTGGATGACCGGCTGGATCTACATCGTCGGCGCGATCGTCACGATTGCGGCCGTCGCCGTCGACTGGCAGATCGTCCTGCCTCAGGTCACGACCAAGCTCCAGTTCTTCGGGACGTCGGCCGACGCGGGCACGTACCTGACCAAGCACGGCGCTCAGAACGCGCTCCTGCTCGGGGGGATCCTGGTGTGCATCACCACGATCATCAACATGCTCGGCGTCAAGCTGATGGCCCGGATCAACAACATCGGCGTGACGTGCGAGCTGGTCGGCTCGAGCATCCTCGTGATCCTGCTGCTGTTCAACGCCCACCACGGGCCGCAGATCATCTTCCACTCCTACCACTTCGGCGCCGGCCATCCCTGGGGCTACTTCGGCGCACTGCTCGTCGGGGGCCTGCTGAGCGCGTACGTGATGTATGGGTTCGACACCGCCGGAACGCTCGCCGAGGAGACAAACGACCCGCGGCGTAACGCGCCGCCCGCGATCATCCGCGCGATCGGCGCCGCGGCGGTCATCGGCGGTCTCGTGATCCTGCTCGCGTCGATGGCGAACAAGAACATCCTCGATAAGAACGTCGGAATTCTCGGGCTTCCGTATGTCATGAAGCAGGCGTTCGGAAACACCGTCGGAAACATCTTCCTGATCGACTGCGCGATCGCGATCTTCGTCTGCTGCCTCGCCGTGCAGACGGCGACGATCCGGATGATGTTCTCGATGGCGCGCGATAACCGCCTTCCGGCCGGCTCGGCGGTCGCGCGCGTCTCCGGCCACCGCAAGGTGCCGGTCGTGCCGGCACTGGTCACCGGTGGCCTGACGCTCGCGCTGCTGTTGATCAACATTGGCAACCAGAGCGCGTTCCTGGTGCTCACCTCGCTGGCGATCATCATGTTCTACATGGCCTACCTCGGGGTGACCGGACCGATGCTCATGAGGCGCCTGCGCGGCGAATGGCCGAGGCCCGACCACGGCCAATACTTCTCCCTCGGGCGGTGGGGGCTCCCGGTCAACATCGCGGCCGTTGCCTACGGCACGCTGGTGGCGATCAACATCGCCTGGCCGCGCAACGCCATCTACAACTCGCTCGGCACGCCGCACTGGTACTGGCAGTGGTCGCCGTTCCTGTTCATCGGCGGCATCATCATCATCGGCACGATCTACTACTTCACCGTGCAGGTGAAGAAGGGCAGTGACGTGCTCGAGGAGCACCGGGCGGTGACACCCGAGCTCGAGCACATGCCTCCGATGGGGGAGATGGCGCCATGATCGACGCAGGCGAATTCGACTATGTGATCGCCGGTGGCGGTACAGCGGGCTGCGTCGTTGCGGCGCGACTGACCGAGGACCCGACGGTCACGGTGTGCTTGATCGAGGCCGGGCCATCCGACGTCGACGACCCGCGGATCCTCCGCCTCGAGGACTGGATGTATCTCCTCGACTCGGGCTACGACTGGGATTACCCGATCGAGCCGCAGGCGCGCGGCAACAGCTTCATGCGCCACGCGCGCGGCAAGGTGCTCGGCGGCTGCTCGTCGCACAACTCGTGCATCGCGTTCTGGACGCCGAAGGAGGACCTCGACGAGTGGGCGGCGATGGGGAATGAGGGATGGAGCTCGGCCGACTGCTGGCCGCTGATCAAGCGCCTGGAGACCAACGACGGGCCCGGCGACCACCACGGCCGCGACGGCCCGGTCAACATCCGCACCGTCCCGCCCGAGGACCCCTGCGGGGTGGCGCTGCTCGAAGCCGCCGCGCAGGCCGGGCTGCCCACGAGCCTTTACAACGAGGGCTACACGGTGACCAACGGGGCGGGCTGGTTCCAGATCAACTCCTCCGAGGACAACACGCGGATGTCGGCCTCGCACGCGTACCTGCACCCGATCCTGGGCACGCGGCCGAACCTGGAGATCCGGACCGCCTGCTGGGTCAACAAGGTCGCGGTCAAGGACGGCCGGGCCACCGGGGTCCATTACCTCACCCCCGATCTCCTCACCCAGGCATCGGTCACCGCCCGCAAGGAGGTGATCCTGAGCGCCGGCTCGATCGACACTCCCAAGCTGCTGATGCTCTCGGGCATCGGGCCGGGCGAGCACCTGCACGAGGTTGGGATCCAGACGCTCGTGCACTCCCCCGGCGTCGGCGCCAACCTCGACGACCACGTCGAGGGGATCGTGCAGTGGGACGCGAAGCGGCCGATGATCCGTCACTCAACCCAGTGGTGGGAGATCGGCTTGTTCTCGACCTCCGAGCCCGGCCTCGACCGGCCCGATCTGATGATGCACTACGGCTCGGTCCCGTTCGACATGAACACCGCGCGCTGGGGCTATCCGACCACCGAGAACGGCTTCTGCCTGACGCCGAACGTGTGCCGCGGCCGCTCCCGCGGGACCGTGCGGCTGCGCTCCTCGGATTACCGCGATCGAGCGCGCGTCGATCCGCGCTACTTCACCGATCCCGAGGGTCACGATGAGCGCGTGATGGCCTACGGCATGCGGCTGGCCCGCAAGATCGTCTCCCAGCCGGCGATGGCCGACTGGGCGGGCGCCGAGCTGGCTCCGGGTCCCGATGCGCAGACCGACGACGAGCTGGTCGAGTACATGCACAAGACCCACAACACGGTCTATCACCCGGCCTGCAGTTGCCACATGGGGCCGGATTCGGACCCGCTCGCGGTGGTCGATCCTCGGCTGCGGGTACGCGGCGTGCGTTCGTTGCGGATCGCCGACGGCTCGATCTTGCCGTTCCTTCCGGCGATCAATCCGTGCATCACGACGATGATGGTCGGAGAGAAGTGCGCGGACATGCTCAAGGAGGACGCTCGGCGCGGCGCCGAGCAGGCAGCGCCGGCACCCGTCGCATAGGCTCCACAACATGAGCGCCGCCGCGGCGCCCGAGATCAGCCGCTTCCTGCGCGGCTACCCCCCGTTCGACGCGCTCGACGAGGCGGACGTCGACCGCGTGGCCGCGGCGGCCGAGGAGGAGTTCTACGTCGCGGGCGCGACGATCTTCTCCCAGGGCGCCGAGCCGGTCGAGCACCTGCGCGTGGTCCGCTCGGGCGCGGTCGAGATCGTGTTCGGCGGGCGCATGCTCGATCTGCTCGGCGAGGGAGAGCTGTTCGGCCACGCCTCGATGCTGTCCGGGCTTCCTACCGGCTTCGAGGCCCGGGCGGCCGAGGACACCCTCTGCTACCGGATCCCCGCCGAGGTTGCCCAGGGGCCGCTTTCGCGCCCGGCCGGCCTGCGCTTCGTGGCCCGCTCGCTGCTGGAACTGTGGGCCGAAGGCGCGGGCGCGGTAACCGCCGAGCTCCCGGTCGACCCGTCGCTCCAGCCCGTTTGCGCCCTGATCCGGGGCGAACCGATCGTGTGTCCGCCCAGCACCCCGATCCGCGAGGCGGCCAGGATGATGACCACGGCGCAGACGACCTCGGCGGTCGTCGATCTGGGGGACGGCGCGCTCGGCATCCTCACCGACCACGACCTGCGCACGCGCGTGATCGCCGGCGGCATGACCGGCGAGGAACCGGTGTCGGCCGCGATGTCGACGCCCGTCTACACCTGCCCCCCGGACCGGGTCGGGAGCGAGGTGCTGCTCGACATGCTCGACCGCGGCCTGCGCCACTTCCCGGTCGTGTCCGCGACCGGAAAGGTGTTGGGGGTGGTCGAGGAACTCGACCTCGTGGCCGCGCAGACCCGCTCCTCGTTCTATCTGCGCCGCAGGATCGCGCGGGCACAGACCGTCGAGGAGTTGCACCCAACCGTGATCGCGCTCCACGACGCGCGAGTCGCCCCGGTCGATATCGCCGCCGTGTATTCGATCGTCGTCGATGCCCTCACCCGCCGGCTGCTCGAGCTCGCGGTCGGGGCCGGCGCCGACCCCGGCGTCGAGTTCGCGTGGCTGGCGCTCGGCAGCCAGGCCCGGCGGGAGGCGATGCCGAGCTCGGACGTCGACAGCGCGATTGTGTGGTTCGGCGCCGACGGGGACGATCAGATCAGATCGCGACTGCATGCGCTCGGGCGAAACGTGGTCGCGGGGCTGCAGGCCTGCGGGCTGCAGCCCGATCCGCACCGCGTCACCGCCTCGGATGAGCTGTTCGTCCGCTCGCTCGATTCCTGGCAGCGAGCCGTTCGCAGCTGGATCGACGACCCGACCCAGGACAAGGCGCTGGTGCTCGTCTCGGTGCTGGTTGACAGCCGGCCGGTGTGGGGTGTCCATACGGGGACGCCGGTGGCCGACAGCTTCCGCCTGGCGCCGCGCAACCCGGCGCTGCTGCGTCTGCTCGCCCGGTTCGCGCTCTCGCACCGCCCGCCGACCGGCTTCTTCCGCGGACTGGTGGTCGAGCCGACCGGCGAGCACCGGGGCCGGCTCGACCTCAAAATGCGGGGCGTGACCCCGATCGTCGACCTGGCGCGGTGGGCGGGCATTTCGGCCGGGGTGACCAGCGCCTCGACGACCGAGCGGCTGCGCGCGGCGGCCGCGGCCGGGATCTTGTCCGAGGCCGAGGCACGCACCCTCGAGGACGCGCTCGCGCTGATCACCGGTCTGCGGCTCGATCACCAGGTGCAGCAGCTCCGCCTCGGCGTCCAGCCCGACGACTACGTCAACCCGGCGACGCTCAGCCATCTCACGCGGACCTACCTGAGGGAGGCATTTCGCGCCGTGGCGTCGATCCAGAAGCACGTAGCGGCGGAGCTCAGCGTCGGGGTGCGCTGACGCGGCACAATGGGTGAGCGATGAGGGGCGACTGGCGCGATTGGCGACCCGCGATCTGGCTGACGATGATCGGCATCGCGGTTGTCCTGCTCGTCAGCCCGTTCTGGATCGGGGCGCTGTTCTTCGGCGCAGCGATCGGCGCCGCGATCCGGATCAATCAACGGCGGCGCCGCGCCGTCGCCGCCGCGGCTGCGAAGCCGGCTCGACAATCCGGACCTCGGCGCCGACGGTGAGCCTCAGACGGGCCGCGTCGGGGTGGCGCGCGCCGCGGCTGAGCGGTCGCCGTCGCGCCGGCAGCAGGACCAGATCGAAGCCACCGCTCCCGGCGAGTTGCTCGAGCGTCTGATCGGCGCCGTCGATCAGGAGCACGAACGCCGCCCGCTCGGCGGCTTGACCGAGACGCGCCCGCGCTTGTTCGAGATCGCGCCCGACCGAATCGGCGACCACCTGGTTGTACTCGGTCGCCGAGTTCCCACACCTTGGCCCGGAGGGCGCCTGGGGCGCGACGCCGACGACCGTCAGGTCCACGTTCTCTCGTTCGGCGAGCTCCCGGGCGAGGTCGATGGTCGCGACCCCGGCGCGACCCTGCTCGTACAGCACCAGCACCCGCTCAGTCGATTTCACGGAGCACCCGGCAGGGGTTGCCGTAGCGGGGGGTGCCGAGCCGGCATGTCATTGATGACGATACTCCCGGCGCCGAGCTGCCCACGCAGGATCACCCGCCGCGCGACCGTCTCGCCGAGGAGCGTCCGCTCTTTTCCGACGACATTGCGGCCATCCTGTCTCGCGAGGAGACGTTTCGTCCGCCCCTGCCCCGATCATTTAGGGCTGCGTGAGCTGGCGATCGACTCGAGCGACCGGGGGGGCGGGCGACGACGTCCGACGGGTCGGCGTTATCGATCTCGGCTCGAACTCCTGGCGCCTGGTCGTCTACATGTTCTCGCCGGGCTCATGGTGGAAGCTCACGGACGAGATCTTCGAGACCGTCCGGATCGGGGCGGGCCTGGCCGAGACCGGCCGCCTGAGCCCCGAGGCGATGGGGCGTGGCCTGGAGACGCTCGCGGTGTTCGAGCGGTTCTGCGCCGCCCACGGGCTGGGACCCGACGATGTGCACGCCGTCGCCACGAGCGCGATCCGCGACGCGAGCAACGGCGAGTATTTCCTGACCGCCGCGCGCGCGGCCAGCAAACTGCCGATCGAGATCATCTCCGACGAGGACGAAGCCCGCTTCGGTTACGTCGCGGCCGTGAACACCTCGACCCTGACCGACGGCATCGTGCTCGAGATCGGCGGCGGCTCGATCCAGCTCATCGAAGTGGCCGACCGCCGAGCCAAGCAGTTGCGGTCGTTCCCCCTCGGCGCGGTCCGCCTGACCGAGCAGTTTCTTCCCGGGTCCGGTCCGGCCAAGAAGAGGGATCTCCAGCGGCTGCGAGCCCACGTTCGCGCCACCCTGTCCAAGTTCCCGGCGCTCACCGGCGCGGGTGACCGGATGGTCGGGATTGGCGGCGCGGCGCGCAACCTGGCCGCCGCCGCCCAGCGCATGCTCGACCAGCCCGACATCGGCGTGCAGGGCTTCGTGATCACGCGCGAGATGCTCGATGAGTTGGTCAGCACGCTCGCCGCGCTTCCAATCGACGAGCGCGGCGAGGTCCCGGGCATCAAGGTCGGGCGCGGCGACATCATCCTGGCCGCCGCGGTGGCGATCGAGACCGTGGTCGAGATGGGGCCGTTCGAAGGGATCGAGGTGACCGAGGCCAGCCTCCGCGACGGCGTCTTTCTCGCCCGCGAGCTCCTGGCCGACCAACCAGAGCCGCTCTTCCCCAACGTGCGCGAGGCCGCCGTGCGCAACCTGGCCGTCCAGTACGAGTCGGACCTGCCGCACGTCGAGCACGTCGCCGCCCTGTCGCTCCAGATGTTCGACTCGCTCGCTGGGCAAGGCCTGTTTGAGGCTCGTCCGGGTGAGCGGGAGCTCCTGTGGGCCGCCGCGATGCTCCACGACGTGGGCATGACGATCTCCTACGACGACCATCACAAGCACTCGCAGTACCTGATCGTGAGCGCCGAGCTCCCCGGCTTCGACCCGCGCGAGCGCGCCCTGATCGCCCAGATGAGCCGCTACCACCGCAAGGGCGCACCCAAGCTCGGCGAGATCGCCGCCCTCACCCAGAAGGGCGACGAGCAGCTGCTCGAGCGCTGCTCGGTCATCCTGCGCCTGGCCGAGCACCTCGAGCGCGGCCGAGACCAGTCGGTCCGCGAGGCCAAGCTGCGCGCCAACGGGCACGGGGTCGACCTGCACCTGGAGGCCGCGGGCGATCTCACCCTGCCCCGCTGGAGCGTCGAGCGCTACGGCGACGGCGAGGCGTTCCAGCGCGTGTTCGGGCGCCGGCTCCTGATCGGCTAGCGGGCCGCGAGGCCGAAGGCCTCGTCGGTACGGCCCGCGATTCAATCATCCGCCCAACCGGCGCATACCTCCTTGAAGCTGCCGTATCGTCGCCCGGCGATGCGACGGAGCAGGGGTGCTCTCATACTGACGCTTGCCGTGCTCGTGGCAGCCGCACTGACCGCGATCCCCGGATCGGCGGGCGCCTCGGCATCGCCGATCAACAGCATATTCGCCGGTCAGACGGTCTCCGGTGCCCCGATCCCCTGCGCCGCCCAATCCGACGGCACCCGGGTCTGCTACGGCACCTACGACAACGGCACCGCCGACACCGACCTCAGACTCAAGAGCTTCGACGGCACGCCACTGGCGCTGTACGTGACGCTCCCGCCGGCGCCCGCATCAGGCTCAGCCGACGGCCCCTATCCCCTCATCATTCTCAGCCACGGCTGGGACGAACCGACCACCGGCCCGAACGACACCCAGTACTACGGTCCGACCGCCGACGCCTGGGCCAGGCAGGGCTACGCGGTGCTCCAGCTGACCGCGCGCGGCTTCGGCGACTCCTGCGGCGACGCCGCCTCTCGTGCGGTCGATCCGACCGGATGCGCGGACGGCTACATCCGCCTCGACGACGAGCGCTACGAAGCCCACGACGCCCAGTACGCCGCCGGTCTGCTCGTCGACGAGGGCGTCGCCGACCCCAACCACATCGGCGCCACCGGCGAGTCCTACGGCGGCGGCGTCTCGCTCGAGCTGGCCACGCTGAACGACCGGGTGATGAACCCCAACGGCACGCTCAGCCCGTGGACGAGCCCGGCCGGAACGCCGCTGCACATCGCCGCCGCCGCGCCCGTGATCCCCTGGAGCGACCTCGCCTACTCGCTGGTCCCGAACGGGCACACGCTCGACTACGACGTGACCGGCCCGACCACCGACCTGAGCCCGATCGGCGTCGAGAAGCAGTCGTTCGTCACCGGCCTGTACGCCGAGGGCAATGAGAACGGCTACTACGCCCCGCCGCAAACCAACTCGCAGGCCGACCTGACGACCTGGTACGCGGAGCTGAACGCCGGCGAGCCCTACGACGGCAACGCCCAGGACGAAGCCCTGATCACCCAGATCGCCCAGTATCACTCGCCCTACTACCTGCTCGACGGCGCGTACGGCTTCGGCCAGACCCCGCCGGCCCCGCTGCTGATCGCCAATGGCTTCACCGATGACCTGTTCCCCGTCGATGAGGCCCTGCGCTACTACAACCTCGAGCGCTCGCTGTACCCGGGCGATCCGATCTCGCTGTTCGACGGCGACTTCGGCCACCAACCGGCGAACAACAAGCCGGGCGACCTCGCCCTGCTCTCGGACGCGATCCAGAGCTACTTCGCCTACTACCTGAAGGGCGCCGGCTCCCAGCCCGCGCCGTCCGCGACCGCGACGATCGAGACCTGCCCGTCGACCGCACCTTCCGGCGGGCCGTACACGGCGCCCACGTGGAGCGCCCTGCACCCGGGCGAGGTGGATTACAGCTCGAGCACCACCCAGACGATCTCCTCCGCCGCCGGCAACCCGACGATCGCCCGGGCGATCGACCCGATCGCCGGCGACGGCGCCTGCGCCACCGTCTCCTCGGCCGACCAGGGCGCCGGGGTGGCCACGTATCGTCTCCCCGCGGCCACCGGCAACGGCTACACGCTGCTCGGCTCGCCGACCGTGATCGCCAGCCTGAACGTGACCGGGCAGTACGCGTTCATCGCCGCCCGCCTGTGGGACGTCGACCCGAGCACCGGCTCTGAGACCCTGGTCGCGCGCGGCGTCTACCGGATCGATTCGAGCGCCCCCGATGGACTCCAGGTCTTCCAGCTGCACCCGGGCGCCTGGCACTTCGCCGCCGGGCACATCCCCAAGCTCGAGCTGCTCGGGCAGGACTCGCCATACGTCCGGACCTCCAACGGCCAGTTCACGATCTCCGTCTCAGATCTCCAGCTCCGCCTGCCCGTCCACGAGGTGCCCGGCGCCCCCGGCACGCCGGCGAACGTCACGCGTCCGCAGAAACCGGTGAGCGCCCGGGCCCACGGCTGCCTGGCGATGCCGTACTCGAAGATCACCAAGCGGCGCACGCACGCCTCCCGCCACCGGCTCACCGTGTCCGGAACCGCCGGCGAGCACCGCTGCGCCACCGCCTCCGCCGCCAACCGCCGCCGGCAGCGACTCGCCCACGTCTACCTCACGATCTACCGGAGGGCAGCGCATGGCCGCTGCCGCTTCGTCGAACGTTCGGGCGCGCTCACCCGCCCGCGCTCGTGCGCGAAGCCGATCGAGTTCGCCGCACGCGGAACCACTCGCTGGACCTTAAAACTGACGATTCCGCTCGCCCCGGGGCGGTACACGATCCGCAGCATTGCGGTCGATCGCCTGCACCGCCGCCAGCCGGCCACGGCGGCGTCTGTCCTCTCGATAACTATCCGTTAACGCAACTCTCCGGCCGCTGCGGCGATGCCACTAGAGTTTGAGCAATGCTCTGGCTTCTGCGTCACGCCGAGGCGGAGGATGGCCTGCTCGACGACGAGCGACCGCTGACCGCGCGCGGCACCATGCAAGCCGACGCTGCCGGCCGTGCGATGGCCGTGCTCGGCGTGCAGCTCGAGGTCTGCCTGAGCTCTCCCAAGCTCCGCGCGCTGCAGACGGCCGAGCGGGCGTGTGCGCCGCTCGGGGTGCCGGTCACCGTCGAGCCGGCCCTGGCCGGCGAGCCGTTCGACGTCCACGCGCTCGTCGCCGGCCTGACCGACGTCCTGCTGGTCGGGCACGACCCCTCGTTCTCGCTGTTGCTGCACGACCTCACGGGAACCCAGGCCCGGATGAAGAAGGGGGGCCTGGCGGCCATCTCGAAAGGAGAGCTGGTTGCGTTGCTCCGTCCCTCCGAGCTCGCCGCTATCGCCAGGGCGAACGTACCGGTGACACTGGATGACTGATCCCGCCCTAGAAACCGAACAGACCACGAACGGCCAGACCGACGGGCAACCGCGCACCGACACGGCCGTCGCGGACCTGACCGACTCCTCGCTGTATCTCAACCGCGAGCTGTCCTGGCTGGACTTCAACGACCGCGTGCTCCAGCTCGCCGAAGACGAGTCGCTGCCGCTGATGGAGCGGGTCAAGTTCCTGGCCATCTTCACCACCAACCTGGACGAGTTCTTCATGGTCCGGGTCGCCGGCGTGCACGACCAGATCGACGCTCGGATCGACGCCCGTGGGCCCGACGGCCTGTCTCCGAATCAGGTCCTGGCAAGCATGGCCGAGCGCGTGACCGAGCTCGATCGCCGTCACGCCCGTCAGTTCACCGACGTGGTCCGGCCAGAGCTGGCCAAGCACGGGATCAAGATCGTCACCTGCGAGCAGTCGACCGCCCCCGCCGAGCTCATGGATCGCCAGTTCCGCGAACAGATCTTCCCCGTCTTGACGCCGCTCGCCATCGGCCCGGGTCGACCCTTCCCCTACATCTCGAACCTATCGCTCAGCCTGATCGTCCGCCTGCACGACCCCGACCTCGACCACGAGGTCTACGCGCGGGTCAAGGTCCCCAAGGAGGTCCTGCCCCGCTTCGTCGAGATCTCCCCCGACACGTTCATCCCGCTCGAGCAGATCATCGCCCGCCACCTCGACGCGCTGTTCCCCGGCCTGGAGGTCCTCAGCTACGACATGTTCCGGGTCACCCGCGACGCGGACTTCGAGATCTCCGACGAAGCTGACGACCTGCTGGAAGCGGTCGAGGACGAGCTCCGGCGGCGCCGCTTCGGCGAGGTCGTCCGGCTCGAGGTCGGCGCCGGCATGGACCCCGCGCTCCGCACCCGGCTGATCGACTGGCTCAGCGTCGAGGACGTCCAGGTCTACGACGTCGAGGGAATGCTCGACCTCGGCGACCTGTGGGAGATCGCCGGGCTCGAGGGGCACCCTGACATCCGCCAGCCGCCGTGGACGCCGCTCACCCATCCGGCATTCGTCCCGCGCCCCGGTGCCCGCGATGATCAGCCCGACGTGTTCGCCCCGATGCGCACGCGCGACGTGCTCGTGCACTACCCGTACCAGTCGTTCGCCACCAGCGTCGAGCGGTTCGTCAGACAGGCGGTCGACGACCCGAACGTGCTGGCGATCAAGATGACCGTGTACCGGACCTCGGACGACTCGGCGCTCATCCCGTCGCTGATCGAGGCGGCCGAGAAGGGCAAGCAGGCGGTCGCCATGGTGGAGCTCAAGGCGCGCTTCGACGAGCGCCAGAATATCGGCTGGTCGCGAGCCCTGGAAGAGGTGGGCGCCCACGTCGTGCACGGCATCCCGGGCCTGAAGACCCACGCCAAGGCAATCCTCGTCGTGCGCCGGGAGCGAGGCGGCGTCCGCCACTACGTGATGATCGGCACCGGCAACTTCCATGCCAAGAACGCCCGCCTGTATGAGGACTTCGGCCTGTTCACGACCGACCGGGAGATCGGCGAAGAGGTCGCGAACCTGTTCAACACGCTGACCGGCTACGGCCATCCAGCGCGCGAGCGCAAGATCCTGGTCGCGCCGAACTGGCTCCGCGAGCCGCTGATCGAGGAGATCGAGCGGACCATCGCCGCTCACGAAGCGGGCGAGCCCGCCCGGATCACGATGAAGATGAACGCGCTGGTCGATCAGCGCTGCATCGAGGCTCTGTATCGCGCGTCGCAGGCCGGCGTCCCGATCCAGCTGAACGTGCGCGGCATCTGCTGCCTGGTCCCGGGGGTCCCCGGGGTGAGCGAGACGATCGAGGTCGTCTCGGTCGTCGGGCGCTTCCTCGAGCACTCCCGCATCTATTCCTTCCACCGGGGCGACGAGCACGTCTACTACATCGGCTCGGCCGATCTGATGCCGCGCAACCTGGACACCCGCGTGGAGCTGCTCGTCCCCGTCGAGGACCCAGAGCTCAAGGCCGAGCTCCAGGACACCCTGGACCGCTGCCTGGCCGACGATACGAACGCCTGGACGCTCGACACCGACGGAGCGTGGTCGCGCCGCCCCGGCCGGAAGCGCTCGGTCCACCGCGAGCTCATGGAGCGCACGGTGGCCCAGTCCACCGCTTCCTGAGGGCTGCGCTGCGCGCAGCATCCGTGGGGCCGGTTCCGGCCGGCATCCATGCCGGCCGGCCGAGTCGCTACTCGATGGCTTACGGGGTTCCGAAGCCGTTGCCGCCGCCCGAGCCGCCCTGCGAAGACGACGTGCTGGGCGTGGCGCTGGCGGGCTGGGCGCCCAGCGTCAGCTTGATGTTCTTGGTCGAGCCGCTCCGGTTGATGGTCAGCGTGACCGTGTCGCCGGGCGCGTAGTTGGCGATCGTGGCCACGAACTGGTTGACCGAGGTGACCTTCTGGCCGTTGACGGCGGTGATGATGTCGCCCGCCTGCAGCCCGGCCTTGGCGGCCGGTGAGCCCGCCGCGATCGGCGGCTCGCTGTTCGTGCTCGCCGACTTGGCGATTCCGGCACCACCGGAGACGGTCGGGTCGAGGCTCACGCCGACGTAGGCGTTGTGGGCCTGACCGGTGGAGATGATCTCCCGGGCCAGCCGGGCGTCGCTGTTGGACGGGGTGGCGAAGCCGACACCCGAGCTCGAGCCCTCGCCCTGGCTGTTGGTGTTATTGGTCTCGATCTGGTCGTTGAGCCCGATCACCTGGCCGGCGGCGTTGATCAGCGGCCCGCCCGAGTTGCCCGGGTTGATCGCGGCGTCAGTCTGTACGGCGTTCGGGATCGTGAACTCGTTCGGGGCCTGGATCGTGCGCTGCAGGGCGCTGACGACGCCGGCGGTGAGCGTGTTGGGGAGGCCGAACGGGCTTCCGATCGCCACCACGCTGTCGCCGACCTGCAGGGCCGAGGAGTCGCCGAAGGTCAGCGGATGCAGCCCAGCCGGGTCGATGTTCTTGAGCCGGATGACAGCCAGGTCGGCGCCGGTGTCCGAGCCGACCAGGGTGGCCGGCGACTTAAAGCCGTCGGGGAAGGTGACCGTGATGCTGCTGGCACCCGAGACGACGTGCTCGTCGGTGACGATGTCGCCCTTCTTGTCGAACACCACACCGGCGCCCTCACCCTCAGTCTGCTGGGACTGCCCGAAGCCGAAGATGCCACCGGTGCTGTTCTGGGTCGAGGAGGTGGTGATGTCGACCACGCCGGGATCGTCCTGCGCATAGATCTGGTTGATCGTCAGGGCCTTGGCCGTGCCGCTGAAGCTGGTCGGCAGGGCCGGCGAGCTGCTTGGCTGCACGACGGTCGTCGTGGTTACCGAGTGCGTCGTCGTGCTCCCGCTGGCCACGGCGAGGGCGATCGCCCCGCCGGCCACGGCGCCGCCGATGATCGGAAGCAGGCGGGTCAGAAGTTTCATTGGTAGGTATCTCCTCGCAAGCGCAGTTCGATGACTTCGGTCTTCCCAGTACAGCAGCTAGCTATGAGAAACCCGTCAGAACTAGATGAGAGGCCGGTAAGAACTACCGCAGCCTCAGGCGCTGGGTCCCTGCGGCGTAAACAGCTGCGACGCGGGCCCGAGCGGCGTCGCCGGGCCGCCCTTCGGGGGCGGCGACGGCATGGCCTTGAAGCGGAGACCTGGCCGGAACCGGGGGAACGGGAGCCCCTTCTGGTTGACCTCGCTGGCGATCCGAGCCGACAGGCTTAAGAGGATCTTCTTCTCCTGGGCCGCGGTCAGCATCTTGTTCGCGACGAGCTTGTCGAACCGGGCCTTCAACGCCGAGCCGATCGCCTGCTCGAGGCCGCTCACCGACTTGCCCTTGGCGCTGGCGATCTGGGCCAGCGACTTGCCGTTCGATAGCTGCTGGAGGAGCTGGGCGTCGTTCAGACCAAGATACGTGGCGGCCGGACCGATCCCGCCGGCAACCGCGAACGGCACCCCGAAATGCCGTATTTGCGGGGCCGGACCGCCCTTGCCAGGCCCCGGCGGACCGAATCCGGGTCCCGGGCCGCCTCCGGGTCCGAAGAAGCCAAATGGCACCGCCGGACTGGCGCCGCTCTGCTTGAGCCGCTGCTCAAGCGCGTTGGCCTGCGACTGGGTCAAGGTGCCGGCCTTGACCTGGTCCTGGAGCTGATCGATCTCGGCGCCGTTCAGCGCCGCGGTCAGCTGCTGCGGGGGGACGTGCAGCCGCTTGGCGACGTCGTTGAGGAAGGCCTGGCGCGTGTTCGGGCTCGCGCTCTGCGTGGCCGCGTAGGCGCCACCGGCGAACGCCGCAACCGCCAGCGCCGCCAAGCCAAGCACGAGCTTTCCTCTGAGACTGCGCTCCAACTCCTGAACTCCTCAGCTGGCCGGGCGCTCCGAAACCGGTGCGCCCGTGGCGGGGATCCTTCCAGTGCAGTTTGAGAGAAGCGTAAGAACTTCGTCAGTTTCTGCGGTCCTGGAGGATCGTATTTATCTGCCGTGCCTCTTGCTCCGGATTCTGTTTCATCCGATCTTCAGTGATCCGGACCGTCACGTAGCCGGCTACCAGCATGATCGTGTCGCGGTTGCGATCCCGCCCGAAGCTGTCGCGGTCCGAGTGGAACTCGTAGCCGTCGATCTCCACGATCACGCGCTCGGCCGGATAAAGCACGTCGATCTCATATCCGAACAAGTAGGTGTTCGTGACTGCCTCCGGCAGGCCGTGACGCCTGGCGAAGGCTTCGAAGTCGTCCTCGAGCGGCGAGTTCGTCGGCGCCTTGTTCGGGCGCTCGATAAAACGCAGCAGTCGCTTGGTTCCCGGATGGTTCGGGTTGCGGGCAAGGACATCGGCCAGCGAGTCGAGGTGAATATGGCCTGCGCGACGGCCGTCGTTCACCACTCGGGTGAGGCGCCGCTCAGTGAGACGCGGCGCGATGTCCAGCGCTGTCCGTTCCCCGGTTGTGACCCGGACGCCGAGCTGCCAGGTGATATCCCGGCGCATCAGCGTGCGGCTGCGGTGGACCTTGATGCCCTTGTGGATGTGGACGGTGGGCGTGGTCACCTCAAACGGCATGTCCCAATACTTGTTGAACCCCCAGAGGCTCGCCGCCGAACCGTGGCTCAGGGCGGCGCGGCCGCCGCACGCGAGGACGGCAGCCGTGGCGCGGCCGAGCGGGGTGATGTTGACGTGGCCGACGGCGTAGACGCCCCGATACACCGGAATCAGCCGTCCAGCGGCGATCCGAACCTCAACCGCGCGCCGGCTCAGTCCGAGCCCGTACAGCTGCTCCCGCGTGATGTAGCCGAACTGCCGTCCGGCCACCACGGCGATGAGCTTGTCGAGCGCCTCTGCCATCACGGGGGCGTGATGGGTTAACCACGCTATACGGGGCTAACCCATCACACCCCTAAGAGCCGGAACCACCCCGCGCTTCTCCCCCCAGGCGGATAAAGAAATCCAGAGCGTCCGGGTTAGCGAGGGACTCTCGGCTGGCGGCCTGTTCCGGTGGCGTCCCCATAAGGATTCGCTTCACGGGGACTTCGAGAACCTTCCCGGACAGCGTCCGGGGCACCTCGCTTATCTGGGTGATCTCGTCCGGCACGTGGCGCGGCGAGCAGTCCTCCCGGATCCGCTTTCGGATCTGAGACACCAGCGAGTCGTCGAGCGACGCGCCCTCGCGCAGGACCACGAACAGCGGCATCCACCCGTCGCTGCCGGGCCGCGGCACGTCGACAACGAGCGCGTCGACCACCTCGTCGAGCGACAGCACCGCCCGATAAATCTCCGAGGTGCCCATCCGGATCCCGCCCCGGTTGATCGTCGAGTCCGAGCGGCCGTAAATCACCGCCGTCTCTCGCGAGGTGATCTCGATCCAGTCGCCGTGGCGCCAGATACCCGGGTACATGCTGAAGTAGCTGTCGCCGTAACGAGACCCATCGTCATCGCCCCAGAAGAACACGGGCATCGAAGGCATCGGCCGGGTGATGACGAGCTCGCCCACCTCGTCGATCAGCGGCCGGCCCTCCGGATCCCAGGACTCAACCGAGGCGCCGAGCGAGCGCGCCTGCAGCTCCCCCAGGTAGACCGGCAGCGTCGGGACACCGCCCACGAAGGCCGTGCACAGATCGGTACCCCCCGAGGTCGAGAACAGCCACGTGTCGGATCCGAGCTGGTCGTAGATCCACTGAAAGCCCTCCGGCGACAAGGGCGACCCGGTCGACCCCACGGCCTGCAGCGCGCTCAGATCGCGGCCCTCCCGCAAAGTCAGACCCTCCGCCTTCATGCACGCCGCGACGAACGCCGCGCTCGTGCCGAACGTGGTCATTCCCGTATCCGCCGCCAGGTCCCACAGCCGGCCGAGCGATGGATACCCGGGGTTGCCGTCGTACAGCACGATCGAGGCGTCGCTCAGCAGCACCCCGACGATGAAGTTCCACATCATCCACCCGGTCGTCGTGAACCAGAACAACCGGTCGCCGCGCTGCGCATCGAGGTGCAGATAGGTCTTCTTCAGCTGCTCGAGCAGGATCCCGCCCTGGCCGTGGACGATCGGCTTGGGCAGCCCCGTGGTCCCCGACGAGTAGAGCACCCACAACGGGTGGTCGAACGCCAGCGGCGCGAACTCGAGCGAATCGTCCGGCCCCAGGAAGCCATCCTCCCAACCCGAACCGTCGAGGTACCCGAACCGAACCACCTTCGACAGCGACGGGATCTCGGCCGCGATCCGGTCGACCGCCTCGCGCCGGTCGAACGACTTGCCCCCGTACTGATAGCCGTCGATCGCCAGCAGCACCTTCGGCTCGATCTGCGAGAAGCGGTCGATCACGCTCCGCGCGCCGAACTCAGGCGCCGCCGACGACCACACGGCTCCAAGGGACGCGCAAGCCAACAACGCCGCCACCGTCTCCGGGATGTTCGGCATGTACGCCGCCACCCGATCCCCCTCGCCAACACCCAGCGCCCGCAACCCGGCGGCGATCGAAGCGGTCTGAGACCGCAGCTCCCCCCAGGTGAGCCGTTCAAGCGAACGAGACTCTGACGCATGTTGGATGGCCAACGCGGCAGGATCCTTGCCCGCGAACACATGCTCGGCCCACGACACCCGCGACCCGGGGAACCACGACGCGCCCGGCATCGCCTCGCTGCCCAGCACCTTCTCGCCGCCCTCGGAGAACCGAACCCCCAAGAACTCGACCAGCGAGCCCCAGAACGCCTCGAGGTCGAACACCGACCAGCGCCACATGTCGTGATACCCCTCGAACTCCAAGTCGTGCTTCTCGCGAAGCCACCGCGAGTACCGGGTCAGCGTGGCGCGCTCGACTCGCTCCGCACTCGGAGTCCACAGGAGCTTGGGCTCGGCGACCGCCACCGTCGGAGTATCCCGTAGTAGCGTTGGCGTCGCATGCCAGCCGGTCGCTACCCGCGCCCGCCGTCCCGCGCGGACGGGCTCGCTGAAATCGTGCTGCCCGATCAGGATGGCCACGACGTGCGCCTGGGCGATCTGTGGACCGATCGCCCCGCCGCGCTCGTGTGGCTCCGTCACTACGGGTGAATATTTTGCAAGCAGCACGCGGTCCAGTTGGACCGCGCCCGGAGCGACTTCAAAGCGGCGGGCGTGAAGCTCGTGCTAATCGGCCAGGGCACGCCCCGGCAGGCGGCTGAGTTCCGCCGGCGCCAGGGGATTCAGCTGCCCGTGCTCGCCGACCACGACCGGGTCAGCTACAAGGCGGCGGGGACGAAGGTCGGCGGCGTGACGGACCTGTTCAGCCCCCAGACCGTCGCCAAGGGCCTCCTCGCGACTGCCCGCACCGGGCGGACGCAGACCCGCACGGTCGGCCACCCGTCGCAGCTCGGCGGCACGCTTGTGATCGCCCCCGACGCACGCGTCATGTGGTCGCATCTCGCGCAGGACGCCAGCGACAACGCGCCGCCGGAGGAGATCCTCGGAGCGATCCGCGAAGCCGCGGCGTAGCTTTCGCGGCATGTCCGACATGCCGCTCCGGGCGCCGTTCGCCGGCACCGTCATCGCCGTCTGGCACGCTAGCCACGATCCGGTGCGGGCGGGCGAGACGCTCGTCGTGCTCGAAGCCATGAAGATGGAGCACGAGGTGATTGCCGAGGTAGACGGAGACCTCGTCAGCGTCGACGTGGCGATCGGTGACACCGTCGAGCCCGGTCAGCTACTGGCGGTGGTCGCCCCTCGCGACGGTACGTACCAGTACGGTACTGGTACGTACCAGTCTCTAACGGATGAAGAGGAGGGCTCCCGCGACGGTCTCCACTCGGACGACGATCCCAACTCGGACGACGATCCCAACTCGGACGACGATCCCAACTCGGACGACGATCCCAACTCGGACGACGATCCCAACTCGGACGACGATCCCGACTCCCGCGACGACCTCGACGCGGTGCGGGCCCGCCACGCCCAGACGCTCGACTCCGCCCGCCCCGACGCGGTCGCCCGGCGTCATGACCAGGGGCGGCGAACCGCCCGCGAGAACCTCGAGGACCTGGTCGACCCGGACAGCTTCGTCGAGTATGGCCCGCTCCTGCATGCGGCCCAGGAGCGCCGGCGCGACCGAGAGGAGCTGATCGCCCGCACGCCGGCGGACGGGCTGGTGGCCGGCACGGCCACGATCGACGGTGCGCCGGCGGTCGTCATGTCCTACGACTACACGGTTCTCGCCGGCACCCAGGGGATGCGCAACCACCTCAAGAAGGACCGGCTGTTCGAGATCGCCGAACGACGAAGACTGCCGGTGGTGCTGCTCGCCGAGGGCGGTGGCGGGCGGCCTGGCGACGTCGACTGGCCGCATGTGGCGGGACTGGACGTCCGCGCCTTCCACCTGTTCGCGCAGCTGAGCGGCCTGGTCCCGCTCATCGGCATCGCCTCGGGCTACTGCTTCGCCGGCAATGCCGCGCTGCTCGGCTGCTGCGACGTGGTGATCGCCACCCAGGACTCGAGCATCGGCATGGGCGGTCCGGCGATGATCGAGGGCGGAGGCCTGGGCGTGTACGAGGCGCAAGCGGTCGGCCCCATCGACGTGCAGCACGCCAACGGCGTAGTCGATATACGAGTCGCGGACGAGCCCGCGGCAGTCAGGGCAGCTAAGAAATATCTGTCGTATTTCAGTCACCAGACCAGATCGGCACCACTGCGCGACTCGGACGCGCTGCGCGACCTGATTCCGGCCAACCGAAAACGCATCTATGACATCCGCGAGGTGATCGAGACACTCCTGGACGACGTGTGCGAGTTGCGGGAAGGGTTTGGGACCGGGATCGTCACCGCGCTCGCGCGCAGCGACGGCCATGCCCTCGGGGTGATCGCGAACAACCCCGCCCACCTCGGCGGCGCGATCGATGCGGACGGCGCCGACAAGGGCGCCCGCTTCATGCAGCTGTGCGAGACGTTCGGTCTGCCCATCCTGTTCCTGTGTGACACACCGGGCTTCATGGTCGGCCCGGAGGCCGAGAAGACCGCGACCGTCCGCCACTTCGCGCGGCTGTTCCTGACCGGCTCCAACCTCACGGTTCCGACCGGGACGATCGTGCTCCGCAAGGGCTACGGGCTCGGCGCACAGGCGATGGCGGGTGGCGGGTTCAAGGCGCCGCTGTTCACGATCGCGTGGCCGACGGCCGAGTTCGGCGGCATGGGCCTCGAGGGCGCGGTCCGGCTCGGGATGCGGCGTGAACTCGAGGCAATCGACGACCCGCAAAAACGCGAGCGGGCCTTCGACGAGGCCGTCGCCGCCGCCTACGAAAAGGGCAAGGGCCTCAACATGGCCGCCTACTTCGAGATAGACGACGTGATCGACCCCGCCGACAGCCGGCGCTGGATCGCCACGCTGTTCGATCCGCCGGTGGAGAACTGGCGCAAGACAAACACCAAGCGCCGGCCCTACGTCGACGCCTGGTGAGCCGAAAACCGCAGCCGCGGACCGGCTGGCGGGCCCGGGCGGGAGTCACGACCCGGGACCGCCGCCGGTCCCCAGCTGCGGGATTCGGGGAGTCCTTCCGCATTGCGACGAGGCGCACTGTCGTCGCGGCAGCGACCCTACGGAGGTTTCCGTCAGTTCTCCGTAAGCGTCATTCGAACTGTTCGCTCACTAACAGGATTCACATACGTGCCGGGTCACGGCAGCACCTGGACCGAGCCCTGCCCCCCGCCCTGCCCGATCCGCCCGAGCCCGGCGCCCGGGTAGTAACCGCCCGGGTCGTACTGATAGGACGGCGTGGCCCCAGAGCCGACGCCGGAGTCGGGCACCGGCACCGCGGCCGCGAACAAGCGCGAGAGCACGAGCAGCAGCACCAGGCTCCCGGCGACGATCCACAACACCACCACGGTGCGGCGCAGCCACACCGCGGCGGAGGTCGAGTTCGCGACGGCGACCGCCCGGGAGACGGCGGGACGCGCGACCGCGGGTGACGCCGCGACCCGGCGCGCCGGCGGAGCCAGTCGCACCACCGGCGCCGGGGCTGATACCGGCGCCGCAGGCGCGACCGGCACGGGAGCCACGGCGGTTAGGCGCGGTGCCGGCGCCGGCCCCGGGTAGCGCGCGTTCAGCCCCCCGTCGGCGAGCAATCCGCGAAGGGCGCGTTGCCACTCACCGGCAGCCGGACGATTCACGGGGCTCTCCCCCAGAGCCCGGTACAACAGGTCGCGCAGCTCGACCGGCACGTAGCGAAGATTGGGAGCCAGCGCACGCGCGTCGTGCGAGCGCGCGAACAACCGCAGGATTACCAGCCCGAGCTTGTATGCGTCCGCTGCGCGCGTGTCGGCCGACTCGCCAAACGAAGCCGGCACGTCCCAATCGCCCGTCTGCACGACCTCCAGCGCGCTCCGGCCGCGGAACGCCATCGAGTCGCAGTCGATGAAGCAGATCGCCGCGCCGCCGCCCTCTCCGAACGCGACCAGCAGGTTGTTCGGGGCGATGTCGCTGACGGCGATTCCCTGGCGATGCAACAGCTCCAGGCCCCCGCTGACGCGCTCGGCCACCTGCGCCCGGCGCGCGGTGTCCAGGCGGACGCCGAGACCGCGCAACTCCAGGTACCCGTCCGCGCCGAGCAGGTGCTCGAGCGTCAACAGCACGCGCTCGCTCCGGCCGCTCGGCATCACGAACGGCACCGCGAACCGCGAGCTGACATCCCGCATCACCATCCCCACCGCCTGTGGGCCGGCGTGGACCACGGCCAGTGGCCACGCGGTGATCGCGTGCAGCCAGGCGTCGCGGGGCAGCGACCGGCCCCACGCCACCATGTCGGCCAGCACCCGCGCCGCGCCCGGTGGCGGCGCCCGGCGGTAGCGCTTGACCACGAGCGGACCGGGACCCAGGGAGGCGGGCACGAACTGCGGCCGGTACACCCGGCCCTGGCCGCCCACGCGGGAGACCGGCACGAGCTCGCCAAGGTCCTCGAGGCGCACCGCGCGCGGCCTGGCTTCCACCTCAAACAGATCGGCGAGCGCGGTCATCGCGGAACCCACACCGCGACCAGGGTGCGATCGTCGTCGTAGGTGCTGCGGCTGAAGTCGAGCAGCCGCGCGAAATCGACCACGTCGGGGGGCGTCGCCAGCTCGCGGGCAAAGGCCCGCCCCAGCTCGCCCGTCCCGCCGGCAAGCGGCAGTGCCAGCCCGTCGGTGCACAGCAGCAGCGCGTCGCCCGGCGCCAGCGCGCAGTCGCCCACCTCGGCCGTGCCCGCGTCGCGGGGCAGGGCCTGGACGCCACCGCCGATCAGATCGTCCATGTGCACCGGCTGGCCCACCAGGGCATCGTATTGCTTCCCATGCAGGCGAAACGCCGGCGAGTCGCCGACCGCGGCCGCCTGGACGGCAACCGCACCGTCATCGCCCGCGGAAACCGCCGCGACCAGCAGCGTGGTCGCGAGCGAGCCCGTTTGGAGCGAGTCCGTGCGCCGCTCTTCCGACACGAGCGCCCAGGCCGCCTGTTCGAACACATTGGGCCAGTCGATCGAGCCCGCGTCGAGCTGTCGGGCCACCGCGGCGGTCGCGTAGCGCACGGCCAGCGCCGCCCCCAGATCCGACCGCGCCGCCCCGGACACCCCGTCGGCCACCGCCGCAATCAGGGTCCTGGACGCAGCGTGCACCCGCAGGCACAGGTCATCCTGCCGGGGACCGCCGACGAACCGCTTGTGCAGGCCACGGACCGAGGCCGCGCGGACCGTGAGTCCCAGGGCGCTGCCGCCGTCCGCGATCGTGTCGGGGCGGTAGGGCTCGCCGCCCGCCAGGCGCGGCTCGATCGCCGGCGCCGGCTCTCCGATCGTGACCGGGCCGCGGGCCAGCCGCACTCGCCGCCGCGCGACTCGCGGCGGCGCTTCACCCGGACTGGCCGCGGCAGACTCCCCGGGGGACACGGCGCCAGACCGTTACACGAGCGGCGCGTCGAGCTGCACGAATCCCTCCGGCTTCTCGAACTCGATCGTCTGCTCACCCCGGTCCAGCCGCTCGGCCGAGGCGACCATGGAGTTGAGCATCGAGGTGGCGAACTCCGCGATCGCGCCCGCGGTCGACGCGCCCGTGGTCATCATGAACCCGTACCGGGGAGAGGTGGCGAGCTCCCGGATCACCTCCGGATCGGCATCGCCCACGCCGAAGGCCAGCACGTTGGGTCGCTCCCGGAAGCCGGGATCGCGAAGCTCCTGGAGCCGGCCGCGCCACTTCTCGGCCTTCTCGGTCGGCTGACCGTCGCTCAGGAAGAACACCGAGGGCCGGTGGACCTGAAAGCCGCTGCCCTTGAGCAGCGCCACGTCGGCCGGGATCGTCTGGCGCAGCGCCTCGAGCGCGCTGGCGTAGCTGGTGCCGCGACCGCGCGGTGCCAACGTCGGCAGCACGAGGTCTTCGGAGAGCTCCGACAGCTGCAGTCTGGTCTCGGCCGTGTCGGCGAACGTGATGATCCCGAACCGGACCTTCTTGCCGATCAGCGGGTGCTTGGCCACCTCGTCTCGCAGGTCGATGAGTCCCTGGTTGACCGCGGCGATCGGATCGCCCGACATCGAGTGGGACTCATCGCCGACGAAGTACATCGGCAGCACCTGCCCGATGACGGCACCGGGCGCGACCGGGGGCGGTGCCGCGACAGGCGACGGCACCGTTGGTTCGTCGCCGCCCAGCACCGCGGTCGCCGGCTCAGGCTCGCCGCCACCCATGCTCGATGGCGACGCGCCTCCGGGCGCATTCCCCGGAAATTTCATCTTCATCATCCGGTCACGCCCCCGAGTTCGTACTCGTGCCCCCTGACGGTCGGGGCGGTACCAGGATGCTCTGGCAGGCCTTGCTGGCCGCGACGAACTTCGGGTTGGTGCGGATGTTCGACGGGAAGATCGGCCCCTTGCCCGAGAAGTTCGGGGCGGGCAGCTTGTAGCCGTGTTGGTTCACACACGCCACGTACTTGGTGATCGTCGTATGCGAGATCCGCCCGGCGAAGTTCCCCCGCCGGAAGCCGAAGTTCGCGCCGCACGCCTTGAACGCGGCCTGCATCTTCGGGTTGTTGGCGAAACGGCCAGCCCCACCGCCGCCGCCGAAGAACCCGCCGCCGCTCGGCGGCCCGCCGGTGCCGGTGGTGCCGGTCCCGGTGCCGCCGGCCGGCGGAGCTCCCGCCGGACGGCTGGGCAGCGTGACGCCGTGCTGTTTGAGGCAGGCGACAAGCTGCGTGCGCCGGGCGCTGAGGCCGCTCGCGCCCGACGAGGCTGACGTGGTGGTGCTCGAGCCGCTCGCGGCGGCGCTCGCGCTGCCGGTGGTCGAGCTGCTGCTACTCGCGCTGCCGCAGGCCGCTATCACCAAGCCCAAGGCCAGCGCGACGATCGTGAAGAGCGCCCCCCGGGGTGCTTTTCGTATGACTTTCAACTTCTGTTCCTTTCGTGAATCGATACTGCTCAGCCGCCGCCGCCGAACAACGAGCCGACGGCGGAGGATGCGCTACTTCCGGAGCTTGAGCTGCCCGAGCTGGTGCTCGAGGCGAACGGGCTCGCGCCGGTGTCATTGACGGTGGTTGCACTCACCGTGCCGTCCGAGCCCTTGGCGCCCGCGACCGTGACTAGATCGCCGGGTCGCACAGCGTTTTTACCCACGGTAACGCTCTTGGTCACTTTGGTCGCACTCGACAATGTGACCTTAACCGTGTTGCCTGAAGTTTCCGTGACGTACAGCGTGTTCCCGCTGACGCTCGAGACGGTTCCAACCGAGGCACTTCCGCCGGCCCCGCCGCCTCCGAACAGGCCGCGGAAGGCACCGCCGCCGCCGCCAGCCCCGCGTGACGACGCACCCGTGCCCGACCCCGTGGCACCCGTCCGAGCCGCGGCGCCCGTGCCGGCTGCGCCCGTGCCCGTGCCGGTACCGGTACCGGCGCCGGCGAGCGCCGAGAACGCGCTGCTCGAGCTCGAGTTCGCCAGCTGGTGCTTTTCGATGCGCACGCCGACGTAGAAGCCCACCAGGCCGAGGAGCACGGCGAACACCCCAGCGGTCCACCAGGTCAAAACCTTGCGTCGGGGACGCCCGGGGAGCGCGGCGTCCTGCTCATCCTCGTAGCTGTCCCACTCCTCCTCGGGCCCGTCATAGGGGATGGCGTTCATCTCAATACCTCTGGATTGTTGTTCACGTTGCTCACTCAAAGCGCAAGGCCTCAATTGGCCGGAGCGATGCGGCGCGTCCGGCGGGATAGGTTCCGAAGAAGAGTCCGATCAGCACGGCGGCGCCGAACGCCAGTGCGATCGAGTACGGCGCGATCACCGGCTGCACGCCGGCGATCTTGAACTGGCTGCCGACAATCCCGGCGATCACCCCCGCGATGCCGCCGAAGAAGGACACCAGCACGGCCTCGACCAGGAACTGAACCAGGATGTCGCTGCGGCGCGCGCCGACCGCCTTGCGGATGCCGATCTCACGAGTTCGCTCGGTCACCGACACGAGCATGATGTTCATCACCCCGATCCCACCGACCAGGAGTGAAATCGCCGCGACCTCGCCGAGCAGGGTGGTGAATACCTTGCTGCTCGCGGTCGAGGTCTGGATGATCGAGCTCTGGTTGACCACGTTGAAGTTGGCGGTGTCGTCCGACGCCGCGCTGGGTGGATCGAGCTGGTTGAGGATGTTCGTCACCTCGGTCTGCGCCGCGTTCAGCTGACCCTGTGACTTTGCCTGAACGACTATCTGGCTGATGTTGCCGTACCCCGTCAGGGTGTCCTGAACAGCCGTCAGGGGCGCCATCGCGACGTCGTCCTGGTCGGTGCTCCCGTTCGAACCCTTGGAGTTGGTGACCCCGATGACCTGGAAGTTGGTGCCGTTCACCTGGACGGACTGGCCGACTGGGTCCGCGCCGTTGAAGAGCTCCTGGACCACCGTCGGCCCGACCACGAGCACGCGACTGTGGTTCTGCTCGTCGGCGTTGGTGAACCACGAGCCCTCGGCCATCGTGTAACTGCGCGCGGCCTCGTAGGAGGGTGTGGTGCCGACGAACGAGGACGGCGAGTAGGTGGTCTCGCCGTCGGTGAGCGTCACATCGTTGGCGGTGACCACGGGCGAGGCGCTCAGGACGTCGGGCGCTTGGAACGGGTTCACGAGCGCGTTGGCGTCGGCCACCGTGAGGCCCGTACTGGCGCTCGCGCTGGCGCCGCCGCCACCGCCACCGCCGCGGAAGAACAGCCCTCCCAGCGAGGGGGCGCCGCTCACCAGCAGCACGTTGCTGCCCAGCGCGTCGATCTGGTTCGTGACCGCCGCAGACGATCCTGTGCCGACCGCGATCAGCACGATCACCGAGCCGACCCCGATCATCAAGCCCAGGATCGTCAACCCCGACCGCAACTTGTTCGCGGCCAGGCCGCCGAGCGCTACACGCAGGGTCTCGATCATGTCACCGCTCCCGTGGCGTGCTCACCCCGTTCGTCGGAGATGATCGTCCCGTCGCTGATCCTGACCACGCGGCGAGCATGGTCGGCGATCGCCTGCTCATGCGTGATCAGGATGATCGTCCGGCCCTGGTCGTTGAGCCGGTCGAAGATGCCCAGCACCTCGGCCGAGGACACGGTGTCCAGGGCGCCGGTGGGCTCGTCGGCCAGGATCATCGCCGGGTTGGTCACGAGCGCGCGGGCGATCGCCACGCGCTGCTGCTGCCCGCCCGACAGCTCCGAGGGCATGTGGTGCACGCGCTGGGCCAGGCCCACCTGGCTGAGCGCGGCCAGGGCCCGCTCGTGGCGCGCCCCGCGGTGCAACCCGGCGTAGGCGAGCGGAAGCTCGACGTTGGCCAGCGCGCGCGTGCGCGGGATCAGATTGAAGCTCTGGAACACGAATCCGATCTCGCGGTTGCGAACGTCGGCCAGGTAGTCCTCCTCGACCCCGCGCACGTCAAGGCCGTTCAGCCGGTAGATCCCGCGGGTCGGCAGGTCCAGGCAGCCCAGGATGTTCATCAAGGTCGTCTTGCCGCTGCCCGATGCCCCGACGATCGCGACGTACTCGCCGCGCTCGATCCGCAGGCTCACGCCCCGCAGCGCGTGCACCGCGATGTCCCCGATGCTGTAGGTCTTGTGCACGTCCTGGATGTCGATGACGGGCACGCCGGGACGGCTCGAGCGGGGACGGGGACGGGTGGCCGGCTTCGGTGCCTCCGGCCGCTCGACCTGCTCACGCTTGTTGCGTAGGAACCGCTGCGCCCGCATGACGGCCGGCCGCTCCTCGGAGCGCCGCCGACGTTGCATCAGCCGCCTCCGGCTGCGCGCCGGAAGAACGCGCCGCCACCGCCGCCACCGAGGCCGCCGGCGCCGCCGAACCCGCCGGCGCCGCCAAGGCCGCCGGCCCCGCCGAGACCTCGGCCGAGCGTGCCGCTGGAGCCGGTGGTTGAGGTCGAGCTGAGCGAGGGCAGCGTGATCGTGACGACGACCTGATCGCCCGCGCTGAGCCCGCTGATGATCTGGGTGCGACTGTCGCCCCGGAGCCCGACCACCACCTGCGTCGGAACCGTCTTGCCGCTCTTCAGCACGTTGACGGTGGCCAGCGAGCCGCTGCCGGTGACCGCCGAGTTCGGCAGGTTGACCCCGGACGCCTGGCCGGTGATGACCGAGGCCGAGGCGCTCATGCCGGGCTTGACTTGCGAGTCATTCTGGTCGAGCTGGAGCGTCGCGTCGTAGGAGACCACGCTCGAGCTGGTGGTGCCCACGAGCGAGATCTGGCTCACGTGGGCGGCCAGCTCGACGCCGGGCAGCGCGTCGAGCGTCACCGTGGCCGGCTGCCCGACCGCGACCTTGCTGATGTCCGACTCACTGAACGCGACGGTCATGGTCAGGGTGTTCGTGTTGACGATCTCGGCGAAGCCCGAGCTCGAGGAGCTCGAGGAGCTCGAGCTCCCGCCCAGGCTGCCGGCCGTGACACCGCCGCCGCTACCGGACGAGGCGCTCGACGAGGACCCGGTCGAAGAGGAGGACGAGCCGCTGCCCGATCCCCCGGAGACGGAATCGCCGGGCGTCAGGCTCGACAGCGAGGCGATCGTCCCGCTGACCGGCGCGTACAGCTTGGTGGCGTTCAGCGCCGTCTCAGCGTTGTGGACGGATGCCTGAGCGGAGTACACGGACGCCTGGGCGGAGGCGATGCTGCCGGGAGAGGGAGTGCTGGTGGTCGTCGTCGCGGGCGTCGAGCTGGTGTGCGACGCCGAGGATCCGCCCCCGTTCGAAGACGAGCCCGAGCCACTCCGCGACGGCGTCGTGCTGGGGACGACCACGGTCACGGTCACGCTCGGCGTGGTCTTGGTCGCCACCACGGTGGTTCCTGACCCGCTCTTTCCGGTGCCGCCCTTCCCCTTGCCCTTGCCCTTGCCGGTGCCGGTGGGCGGCGTGAACGACGCGTACTCGATCGTGCCGCCGGCGGGAGCGGTGTAGCTCGTGGTCGAGGCATCGCCGCTTGACCCGCTCGAGCCGGTGCCGCTCGAGCCCGAGCCGGTCGAGCCCGAGCCACCGGATCCGCAGTCGCTGGTGACGCCCTGCAGACAGCTCAGGTTGTCCTCCGCGGCGGTCAGGCTCGCGTTCGCTTGATCGAGCGTCAGCTGCGCCGCGGTGGGATCGAGGTCGGCGAGGAGCTGGCCGCCGTTGACATGCTGACCGACATGGACGTAGACGTCCTGGAGCGTCCCGCTGGTGTTGAAATTGACGGTGTCGTCAGTGCCCGCGGAGATGTTCCCGCTGCCGGTCACGGTCGACTGCACCACGCCCTGCTCGGCCGTGATCACCTCCTTGGAGGTGCGGGCCGAGCTCGTCGGCGGCCCGATCTCGGTGATCGCCAATACGGCCACCACGATCGCCACCACGGCCAGCGCGTACAGAAACCAGGGCCTAGGTGATCGATCCCGACGAGTTCGCATGTGACCGGCAATCCGTTGCCATAACGGAAGAGGGCAGGCGGTACGCAGTGGATGCGGACGCAGACATCACGAAGGGCGTTGTAGCGCCGCGAGCATCAGCTCTGCGTAAGCGCTCTTGCGCTCTTCTTAGGAATGATCGTGACGCGCGGAAGCGCGGGCAAGGTGATGTGCACCTCCAGGCCGCCGGAGTCGGGCGCCTGGACCTCGAGCGTGCCCCCGTGGGCGTCCACGACCGATCGCACGATCGACAGGCCGAGGCCGAATCCACCGCCCCCCCGGTCGAGCCGCCGGAACGGCTGGGTGAGCGTCACCGCGTCGGCCGGATCGATGTGCGGGCCGCTGTTGGAAACCACCACGTGAACCCGCGAGCCCTCGGTGCGCGTGGACACGCGCAGGTAGCCGCCGCTCTCGTTGTGGCGGATGCCGTTGTCGATCAGGTTGGCGATCATCCGCTCCAGCAGCGCCGGCTCACCCCGGGTCCAGGCCGGCTGGAGATCGTCGCGCACGCGCACGTGGGCCTCCTCGGCCCGGGCCCACAGGTCGGTCACGCAGTCGGCCGCCAGGGCGGCCAGGTCGGCCGGCTCCTCGCGACCCGTCGCGGCCTCGCTGCGGGCGAGCATCAGCAGTCCCTCGATCAGCCGCTCGCAGCGGTCGACGGTCTCGCGGACCGCCTCCCCCATCTGCCGCAGCTCGTCGGCACTCGCGTCGGGGTCGGCCAGTGACACGTCGACCTCGGTTCGCATGATCGCCAGCGGGGTGCGGAGCTCATGCGAGGCATTGGCCACGAAGTGCCGCTGGCTGGCGAAGGCCCCATCGAGTCGCCCGAGCATGCCGTCGAACGTATCGGCGAGCTCCTTGAGCTCGTCGGCCGGCCCCTTCAGGCCGATCCGCTCGCCCAGGTTCTCGCCCGACACGCGCCGCGCGGTGGCGGTGATTGCGCGCAGCGGCCGCAGCGCCCGCCCCGCCAGCAGCCAGCCCGCCACCACCGAGACGATCGTCATCGCGCCGAGTGCCACCGCGTACTCGATCAGCAGCCGGTGCAGGGCGTCGGCACGCAGCTGGGCGCGGACGGCGGCGGCGATGCGGAAGCCGGTCGAGCCGGGGCCGACCCCGGGCGGACGCCCAAGGTACGGAGGCGCCAGCCCGAGCCGCTCGAGCTCCTCGCGGTAGTTCGGAGGTGAGTTCAGGTTGTGCCGGACGAGCTCGTAGCCGATCGTCAGCAGCACCGCACCGGTGATCAGGAACACCAGGCCGTACAGCGCGGTCATGCGCAGACGGATGGTGGGGGCCGGAAGGCGGAACGCGGCCCGGCCCAGCCGCATCAGCTCATCCGATAGCCGACGCCGATCACCGTCTCCACGACCGGCGGGTCGCCCAGCTTGCGCCGGAGCGTCATGATCGTCATGCGCACCACGTTGGTGAACGGATCGGTGTGCTCGTCCCATACGCGTTCGAGCAATTCCTCGGCGGATACGGTAGCCCCCTCGGCGCCCATCAGCACCTCGAGCACCCCGAATTCTTTCCGCGTCAGGTCGACCGCGCCGCCGTCCCGGCTGACCAGCCGGCGAGCCGGATCGAGCTCGATGTCGCCATGCTCGAGCACCGGGGGACGGCTGGGCGTGGACCTGCGGGCCAGCGCGTGGATGCGCGCAACGAGCTCGGCGAACCGGAAGGGCTTGGGCAGGTAGTCGTCGGCACCCATGGAGAGGCCCTCGACCAGGTCCTCGAGCGCGCCGGCGGCGGTCAGCATCAAGATTCCGGTCTCGGGGCGCTCGCCGCGGACCGTCCGGCATACGTCGTCCCCGTGGAGCCCGGGCAGGTCCCGGTCGAGTACGAGCACGTCGTAGCGCACGACGCGCGCCTTGACCAGCGCGTCGGTGCCGTCGGGAGCCACGTCGACGGCCATGCCCTCACGCCGCAAACCGCGCGCGATCGCCTCGGCTAGTCGCTGCTCGTCCTCGGCAATCAAAACCCGCATAACTGCAACTGAGGATGACGAGCAGCGCGTAAGAAGTCCATAAGCGGCAAGCTTTCCCCGTTGGAGCACAGGATTT
>Ga0335075_10002214_pt1 | contig 31471 bp, 27 predicted proteins | sample Lox_Sample_24_FD_206723 | JGI IMG/M metagenome (GOLD analysis project Ga0335075, IMG submission 206723) | Soil microbial communities from Loxahatchee National Wildlife Refuge, Florida, United States - Lox_Sample_2.4 | ecosystem: Environmental > Terrestrial > Soil > Wetlands | place: USA...
AGACGGACGTGATAGGGCGCGTGCGGACGCCCTCGTCGCTCCGGGAGCAGTTACTGGATGAGTTTGAAAAGAGCGGCTTGAGCGGGCAGGAGTTTGCCAAGCTGGTCGGTGTCAAATATTTGACGTTTGCCACGTGGGCACAGAGGCGGCGGCGGGCGCGAGGAACAATGCGACATTCCACGATAACGATAATGTAGCTTTTGTTGCTTTTCGTGTTGCCGAAATGTTGCCGACTAAACAACTGGCAATCAACGATGTAGCCGATGTAGCCGATTTTCAGAGCAATCATCAACCATCACCACTACACCTCGCCATCGTCGCCACGAAGTGTCCTTCGATCTCCCCGTTGCGGCCTTCGCGTCCTTTGCGTGAGAATTATTCATTTCCGAAAATCATGGGTGCGGTTGTTAATCCTGCCCATCCTGTCTAAGTCTGCAAATCCCCCTTCCGAAATTAAGTCACCCCTTAATTTCGCCTTCACCAGATTGAGCTTTTTTCCCGAAAAACCATCAGTCGCTCGTTTAGCGGGATCTCCGGATTTCCCAGCAAAAGCGCATCGTTTTACCCCCTAAACATCCAAATGTAGCCTTTCGTTTAGCCAAGTTTAGCCTGCAAAACCATAGCATAACGCTTTTTACTAAACTTCGCCCTCCGGGGTTACGGGAATCGCCCGCCCGCCCGGTGTAGCTTCCGAGCGAAGGCGGGGCACAGATCTGTTATCCGCCCGTCCCCTTTGCGATCTATGTGCTCTTTGCGGTCAAGGCTTCGTTTCAATCGTTTCCCAATAAAACCGGGCTTTTTTCGCAAAATCCCCTTCGTTTCCCTTCTGTATTCCCTATGGCCAAAAAATGTGTACGTAGTCCGTAACCGTCACACCAGGCACCCATCTTCCATCCTCGCCCGCCCCACGCTCTCACGCTCCCATTCCTCCTTTCCTGAGCTCCTCATTTTCCCTTCAACGGGTCAGTCCTCTCACGCTCTCACGCTCTCACGCTCTGCACACTGCACATCCATCTCCGATCTTCCCTGCCGCATTTCACGTTTGCAGTATACAGGGGTATTTTCTTAAATTTCCAAATGAAAACGCACAATTTGGCCTCTGATTGCCCCTCGTTTACAAATTTACTTCCTTATACACAAAAAATGTGTGCACAGTCCGTAACGGTCACCCAGACACCCAGTCCTCCGTCCTAATCTTCGTCCCTTCTGCCCAATCAGCCTCTGGCACTCATGGCATTGAATTCATCCATCCTCTACCCTCGCTCTTGCCCCGTTTCCTCAAAATCTTCAAATTCCTAATAAAATGGCAAACTCCGCCGTCGTTTCCACGTTTCCTTCCCTACTCACAAAAAATGTGCAAGGCGCGCATTCAGACGGCAATTCGGTTTGATTACCTGCCAAAATCCCAGCATGATGTTCCCGATCATTCCTGGAATGCTGCTGCATGTTAGATCGCGTGGTAATCAACAGCCGTAGCAAAAAAAACGTTTTAATGAGTATCCGAACCAGACTGTCATTATGGGCGCCCGCCGCGGCGCTATTCTTCTTCGCCCTCCGGGCACACGCCCAATTATGGCCAGTTCCCAATTTGGGCCAGCTAACCCCCGGTGATACCAAAGCCATCAACGCGCTTTGGGGAGAAAACCCGGCGGACGTGCGGTTCTCAACCACGAAATGCGTCGTTGTCGCCAATATCAAAGGCCCCGCCGAAATCACGATGATGCATTTCGCCATGCCCCAGCACATGAGCCTTAACCGCGATTTGCGCCTGCGCATCTATTGGGACGGTGAAACCAATCCAAGTGTCGACTGCCCGTTCGTGGATTTTTTCTGTGACCCGGATGGCACGCGTGAAGTGGTTAACACTGCCCTGGTAAACGTCCGGCGCGGATTCAATTGTTATTTTCCGATGTGTTTTCGCAAATCGGCCCGGGTCGAATTGCTGTATGAAGGGCCGCTTGAGCCGGGCGACGAATTGGTGCGCATGATGCCCTGTTATTCGTATGTCTGTTATCGCACGTTAAAACATGTACCGCGCGACACCGGCTATTTCTGCGCCAGTTGGCGGCAGGAAACTTTGAAGCTGGGCCTTAAGGAATATGTCGCTCTCGAAGCGCAAGGCAAAGGCAAGCTCGTTGGCTGGAACGTCACGGTCCGCCATCCGGGCCGCCGCAACTATCCCGTGGATGAAAATGAAAAGTTCTATATCGACGGCGAGACAAACGCATCCGTCGAGTTTCAAGGGTTGGAGGATTCTTTCGGTTTTAGCTGGGGCTTTCCGGCCACGGAAAATATGTTTCCGTTAACGGGCTGGTTTCCGTTTTTGGACGGCGCGGCTGCTTACCGGTTTTTCCTGCAGGATTCCATCAGTTTCCAAAAGTCGCTCAAAGTGGTCATCGGCTTTGGAAAGACTGAAGAAGGCTGGCGCCGCGCCTATTCAAAATTCGGCACATCGCTGCAATTCTCCAGCACCGTTTATTGGTACCAGGCCGAGCCGCACGCGCCATTGCCGCCGATGCCCGCGCCTGCGGACCGCGAACCGGCTCCTGATATACCGTTTTGGCCTGAACAACTGAAGCTGCCTTCAGGAGGCAATTTCAAAGCGCTCGGCGACCGGATCGTCTTATTTTGCGGTTATCCCGATGGCGAGATGATTTATAGTGAGCCGGGCTATTCCATTTCCTGGGACAGCAAATCGGACCAATGGGACGGCTGGGACGGTGAAGTGTTTTACGCGCGTTCAGACTTGCGCCAAATCGATTTTCACTTGAATCTTCCTGCCCATGTAAAGGGCACGTTGCGCCTCTACATCATTGACCCGGATAATTTCGAAGGCGGCAGAAAAGAAACGATCGTTGTTGCGGGCAAAACTGTTGGCACTTATGACCATTTCCAGAATGGAAAATGGATTGAAGTGCCCGTCAATTCCGATGACACTGCGGGCGGCAAATTGGGCGTCACCATCGTCAATGCCCGCAACGGCGCCAACGCCGTCGTGTCAAAAATTGAATGGACTGAAAAAGAATGATGCTTGTGAAGATCGGCACAGTGGCTAAATAGGCGACGAAAATCGTGTGCATCGAGACTGAAAAGGGCGGCGGAATTTGGAAAACTCTTCTGATAAATCGCAAATGAAACACCTGGTTATCCTGCTCACCATTGCCTTCGTCTCCGTTTCCGGCCATCTCCATGCCGGCGACGTCACGCTTGAAGACAACTTCTTACTCATCTCATTTGACTCCGATTCCGGCGCCATCAGCCGGTTCGAAGACAAACCCGCGCACTGGCTCGTCGAACGCCGTCCTGAACTGGGCGTGTCGTTCCGTCTGTTTGCTCCGCTCCCAAACCGCCGCTATAACCCCGTTTTTGGTCAAAAGCAACACGCAGCGGAAGTAACGAAAGTGTCCGACAACGAAATCCGTCTCCGATGGGAAAATCTGGCGAGCGAAAATGGCGGCGTTTTGCCCATTTCTTTCGCGGCGGATGTCACCCTCACCAACCGCATGTTGACCTTTGCGGCGACCCTGAAGAACGACTCGGACCTGACGGTCGAAACCATTGATTACCCCTACTTTGGAGATTTTAATCCGCCCTCCCGTGATTCATCCATGTCTGCCTGCACGACAGTGAAGGGGCAACTCCAACCCGACGAACTCTATCCCCATTTCCGGAATGAAAAGGGTTATTGGGGCGTCACGTGGCCCACGAAAATGCTTGAGCCGCAAAACAGTCATTACTGCCTGATTCAGACTCCCAACGACGTGCTGTATGTTGGGACCCCGCACCGTCCGCATTATCGTGTTCAATACGTCTTTGAGCAGCATCCAGGAGTGATTTCCGGTATCACATCCCTGGTACCGCAATCGGATGAGATATCAGGCATTCCAGTCCATCTGGAATTTCGGGTCTGCCATTTTGTCTTTGCGGGCCCGCACTCGACCACAATATTGGCCCCGGTCCTGGTTAAACGCCAGCCAGGCGGATTGCGCACTCGATTATGATTTCATGAAAGCTGATTCTTTGATACTCCGACGCTTCAACGCTGTTGCCTGGCCAATTCTCCTCGCTTTGTCGTTTCTCTCAATTTCTTCCGCGCTCGCCGGCGAAGTCACCCTGCAAAACGACTTCTGGATCGTTGCATTCGACTCGGATTCCGGAGCGTTGACACGGCTCGAGAGCAAATCACCTCAATGGACTATCGAAGGACGCCCAAACCTTGGCGCTTCATTTTGGCTGAAGGCGGAATCGGCGGACCATCAGGAAAATGTTGTTTTAGGACAAAAGCAAAAGCCAGTCGCGGTAGAGCAAATCTCGCCTCATCAGATTCTCCTTCAATGGCAAAACCTGGTCAGCGAACGCGGAGATACCTTGCCTATCACGCTGACGGCGACGGTTTCGCTGACTAATGACATGTTAACGTTTGACGCGAGCGTGAAGAATGAATCTTCGCTCATGGTATCTGCGGTCGAGTTCCCGTGCCTGGGCGATCTGAGTCCGCCCACGCCCAACGCGCCTCTGTGGGGCCATCACACCTTTTACGGCGATTTGAAACACGACGATATTTCACGGGGCAGCACGATTATGTCCAAGCAAAGTCTCTTTTGTCTGATTCAATCCACGAACGCGGGCATTTATGTGGAGATGAAAGACCCCACGCAGCCGTATTTGCTCAATTTCGTTTTTGAGCACCATGGCTTCGACGACTCCTCTGCCAACCCATCGCGCCTGGAATTTCAAACCACGCATTACATTTATGCGCATCCGCATACCAGTGTACAATTGGCCCCGGTGGTGATGCGCTGTTACGCGGGCGACTTTCATGCCGGGCTCGATTGCTATAAAGAATGGCGCTCGACATGGTTCAAGGAACCGCATTTGCCGGACTGGGCAAGGGAAGTCCATTCCTGGACTATGATCCGTATGACCACCCCGGAACAGGACTATGGCCTGCCCTACACTAACTTTGTCCAATACGGCAGGGAATGGGCTGACAACGGCGTCCGGGCGGTTCAGGTCGTCGGCTGGAACATCGGCGGCCAGGACGCGGATGATCCCTCGCAGGACACCGACCCCGGCCTCGGCACCTGGCAGCAATGGCACGACGCCATTGCCCAGGTCCAGGCGATGGGAGTAAAAGTCATTCTGTTTGCAAAACTCAATTGGGCCGACCTGACCACGTCGTGGTATTCCAATGAGTTGTACAAGTACCAATGCACTGACCCGAATGGCAAGCGTTACGAGCAGGGCGGTTACGCGTATGTGACCCCCACGCAATTGGCCGGCATCGGCCTGCATCGGCGCGCGGTCATGGACTTTCTTGATCCCGACTACCAGGCCGTCGCCAATGAGGAATTTCAAAAAATCCTCGCCCTCGGCTCCGAAGGCTGGCTCTGGGACGAAATTTGCCACCATGCCGATGTCCTCTACACATGGGCCCCTGGCCACGGTTATACGCCCCCAGGATATATTTACCGCGGCGACATGCCGCTGTCCGCGCAATTGCGCGCCGCGGCAGATAAAGTGAGCCCGGACTTCATATTCGCCGGCGAAGGGCCCGAGGATTGGCTGATGCAATATTATCCGGTGTCAGAAACTGGAATCACATCGGTGCCATTTAATCAGTATCTGGATACGACAAACAGCCTCGTGCTGGCCGGCGTCAGCGGCTTTGACGACCGCGAGGCCCTGAACCTCATTCTGATGGATCGATACGTCATTCAATATGAACCGTATTATTACAAAGGCCACATTACCGACTTTCCGATGACACTTGCGTACGGAAAAAAAATTGATGATTTGCGACGGCGCTATAAGGACTATCTGTGGGACGGCCAATTTAGGGATACCATTGGAGCGAGCGTGACTGCCGACGGCAGATTTCGTTACTCCGTCTTTGACGCGCCAAACGGCAAACGGGCGGTCGTGGTGGTAAATACGGATAGCAAACCCATTTCAGCGATGGTGAACGTGCCAAACGCTGGAAGCCTGGTCACAGCCACGCCTGACGATCCGGATGCCCAGCCTGCGACTGGCGCCATTCAGATTCCCGCCCGTTGCGCGGCAGTTGTGATGGAACAATGAATTGATGCAATCTGGCTTATAATTTCCGCACGTATTCTTCCAGCCGCCCCAATGTCTGTTTTCCGCCCTCGATGGCCTTGTGTTCCCGGACCACAAAATCCCGATCGTCGGCGGTTGGAAATACCATGCGGATGCTCACGCGCGTTTTGTTTTTTGCCAGGTCCTCAAACGTCCACGTGGAGACGAATTGCACTCCGCGCCCGCCTTTTTTGCCGCCGCCGTTTGAATAGACGATTTTCTCCGGTTTTACGATCTCTTTAAAAACGCTGTGGTTGGGGTATTCCACGCCGTCCGGGCCGCGCATCACATGTATCCAATCGCCGCCCACGCGAAAATCCATCGTCTCAATCGTGGTTGTGAAGCCTTGTGGTCCCCACCAGTTGACGACGTGTTTCGGGTTTGTCATGGCTTCCCACAACAATTCACGAGGAGCGTTGAATTCGCGCGATATAAAAATCTCGCGGTCCTTCGACGTCAACAACTCGTCGAGCCGTTCCAGGCTTAGTGTCATGCCCATCTCAAAACCGCCAATGTATTTGTTCGCATCGGCTGTGGTTCGCAACACACGCGAGCGCAGCACAAGTTTGGTCTTGCTGTCCTTCTCGGTGAACGTCGCATCGTGCAGAAATTCAAATATCATCTTGCCTTTGTCGTCCAGCGCCCCGCAGACAAATGACAATTTTTCAGGCGGCACGATTTCTCGAAACTCGCCGCCCATGGGGTATTCGACGCCGTCCGGGCTGCGCATGACATCATAAATTTTTCCACCCGGCCGAACGTCCCATTCGCAAACCGGGTTGGCAAATCCACGCGGTCCCCACCATTGCGCCAGTTGCTTCGGGTCCGTCCACGCCTTGAAAACCAGTTCGCGCGGCGCGGAAAACTCGCGTATGATGACAAATTCGGTTCCGGTATAGTCTTTTTCTTTAGCAGCCATAGGTTTTATTCGATTTTGTTTTTTCGGTCTTTTTTTCTTTGGATTGCAACTCCTTCAAATACTCATCCAGCCGGTCAAAACTCTCCTCCCAAAAGCGGCGATACTCTTCGATCCATTGCTGGGCCTGCTTCATCGGGGCGGCGTCCAGTTTCAACCGATGCACCCGGCCGTCCCGGTGGCGGCGGACGAGCCCCGCCTTTTCCAGCACGCGCAAATGTTTCGAGACGGCGGGCAGCGACATCCGGTGCGGCTTCGCCAAATCGGTGACGCAACGCTCGCCCTTCGCCAGGTGCTCGAGAATGCGCCGGCGCGTTGGGTCAGCCAGCGCCCCAAAGGTGCGGTCGAGCAATTTCGGCAAACATTTAACCATATGGTTAAATATAACCGCACTCTCGCGCGCGAGGCAAGCGAAATTTTAAGGAACGTCGAAATGTTGAGGTATTGAAGCGGATTTGGTGCTGCATCCATCGACGACGTTAACAGCACGGGTCCCCTGGGGCGCGGAAGGCAGAAGCTAAAATAAAAAAACGAAAGGCCGGACTTGCGTCCGGCCTCTCATAGTGATGAGGTTTATACGCCGTCACTCCGGCGCTCAGAAGGGCGACGCGACCAACTTGGGGGTCGCTGTCCGAGCCGCGCCGCGAGCAAAACCTCTCTGCCAACCCTAAACGGACAGCGAAATTCAATTTGTTCTATTACTATGACGTTCTCAATGTGCATTTGGTTCAATAAATTTTCAAATTTTTATTCACCGTTTTCACAGCGTCATTTACCCGTATCGCCCAAACGTCACTCAAATAGGAACGTTGATAACCATTTAGTTACTACACACGCACCGGAATGTCCACAAAAATTTTTGTCATCAGCCGGCTTTTTATCACGCGTCCTAACGACGTCTGGCCTTCCGCATTAACCGATTGCTTTAGAGCATGTTCCTTGCCCGCGCCGGATGCCAGGACCCAAACCTGCCGCGCTGCCGCAATCACGTTGTAATTCAATGAGATTCGCCGTGGCGGCGGCTTTGGCGAATCGTTTACGAAGATAAAGGGTTCATTGCAATTCGCATTTTTTGGGGCGCCGGATCGTGCATTTTGAAAGAGCGAAGCAACATGCCCATCCTCACCCGGGCTCAGAAAAACCATGTCAAGAACCGGCAGGCCGTTCGTACTTGGCGCAATACGAAGGATTTCCGCGATGGCCATGGCGACAGCAGTGTCCGGCTCAAGCTCACCGCGCAGCCGATGAATGTTCGCCCCTGAAATCCGAAGCGGCGCAAACAAAAGGTCTTGCGCCAGCTTATAATTGCTCTCTGGATCGTCCGGTGGAACGCAACGCTCGTCTGCCCAGAAGAAATGCACACGCTCAAACGAAACCCTCCTGGCCATCGCCTTTTCAGCCGTCGCCAAAAAGAATTTTTGCAGGATCCTTCCGCCGGCTATGGCGACGTATTGCGGGTTTTCGGCGCGATTGGCCGATTCAATTTCGTCCAGCCACGCGCCTGCTACCGCCGCCGCAAGGGCATCCGGCCCCGAAAACGACGTCAATTCAAACTTTTTCTTCAGCATGCTGGAAATGGACCGTCACTTCCGTTTTGACCGAGTTCGCAATAAAGCATTGCTTGTGCGCCAGTTCGTGCAGGTGCTCTTCTTCCGTGGCCGATGGCAGTTTTTCCCCGGAGAACGTGATTTTCGGGTTCAGTGTGACCGTGCTTACCCACATCCCGCCGCCGTCGTTTCGCGTCACGATGCCGACCGCGTCGTCCTCATAAACGTCCACTTGAAATCCCTGTTTCTGTGCCAGAAAAAGAAAGGTCAGCATGTGACAACTGGCAAGCGACGCCACAAACGCTTCCTCAGGGTCAACGCACGCGGGATTCGAATAAGGCGCCGGCACCACGGCCGGCGAAGACGACGCGGGCACTACCACACCGCCGTCGAATGTCCATGTATGTTCACGCGAATACCGCCCGCGAAGAAAATCCGGGCTGGTCCGCGTCCATTTGATCGTTGCTTTGTTTTCAGACATAAAATTTCATTTCACCTTCAAATACACTACACCCATTGGCAAGCGGCAAACGCGACTTTGTTTCCCGGATATCAATTCCGAAATAAAGTCATTTTATGACTTGCGGCTCGTGCCATGCGTGGCCGCTATGGGCAAGCAGTTCATCCGCCGCAATGGGCCCCCATGTTCCCGCCGCGTAAAATTCGCGGTTGGTCAGCGGCTTGTTTTGCCAGGCGGTTCGGATCGAATCCACGATTTGCCACGCCGTCTCCACTTCATCGCGCCGGATGAACAGGGTCGCGTCCCCGGCAATGGCTTCCAGAAGCAGACGCTCATAGGCCTCAGGCGTGTAGGCGCCAAATTCCGAATCATAGCTGAAATGCATTCGCACTGGCCGCACGCCGAGGCTCATTCCGGGAACCTTGCCGTTGAACCGCAGGGAAATGCCTTCGTTTGGCTGTAACCGAAGCGTCAGGGCGTCCGGGTCCAATTTGCTGTCGCACAGCGCGTTAAACAACACGTTTGGGGTGGGACGAAATTGGATGCGCACTTCGCTCGCGCTCATGGGCAAATTCTTTCCCGTCCGCAAATAAAATGGCACGCCGCTCCAGCGCCAATTGTCTATGAATAGCTTTGCCGCGACGTAGGTTTCCACATTTGAATCGGGTTTTACTTTAGTTTCCTGCCGGTAGCCCGGCCGCGTTTGCCCGTCCACGGTCCCGGCGAAATACTGGCCGCGGACGATTTGTCGCGACACATCGGCGGGCGTGAGATGCCGGATGGATTTGAGCAGCTTTACTTTTTCATCCCGGATGGATTCCGCCTCGATCGAGACCGGCGGCTCCATGCTGACCAGCGCCATGACCTGGAGTATGTGGTTTTGCACCATGTCGCGGAGCGCGCCGGCTTCCTCGTAATAGCCGCCGCGGTCGCCCACGCCGAGCTTTTCGCTGACGGTGATTTCCACGTGATCAACGGATTCGCGGTTCCACAACTGCTCAAAAATCGAATTGGAAAACCGAAACATCAGGATGTTTTGCACCGTTTCCTTGCCCAGGTAATGGTCAATGCGGAAGACCTGGCGCTCGTCGGCGTAACGGGTCAGCTCATTGTTCAAGGTTTTGGCGCTGGCGAGGTCGTGGCCAAACGGTTTCTCGATGACCAGCCGCTGCCAGCCCTGGCTGCCTTCCGGTTTGCAGAGCAGCTGTGCCTTGCACAATTGATCAATAATGCCGCCAAACTGGCTCGGCTGGGTTGCCAGGTAAAAGAGCAGATTTTGCCGGAGCTGCGGGTTCTTGAAGGAATTTAACTGCTGTTCCAGCTTTGCGTAGGCCGCCGGGTCCGTAAGGTCGCCCTTGCAATAGAACAAATTGGCCGAAAACTCGTTCCAAACCTTTTCGTCCACCGGTTTGGTGCGCGAAAACTGGTCCAGCGCGGCCCGCAGTTCCTGCCGCCACGATTCATCGGTCTTTTCCCGGCGGGCAAAGCCTATGACCCGAAACGCCGGCGGCATCAATTTTTCTTTGCAGAGATGATAAAATGCGGGAATCAGCTTCCGGGCCGTTAAATCGCCGCTTGCGCCAAATATGACAATGGAACACGGCTCATTTAATTTACGTTCCATCCCAATGTTGCAGATCGTTCCGTCAGGTTGTTGAACATCCATTCGCAAACAATGGCGCAACACGGTCCAAAATTCAATCCGCATCTGGCGTCGCATTAAACGGGGCGCCAAACAAAAATTTCTCGCTTCCCGCGCGCACTTTCCGCAAAATCCGTTTGCGCGCATGAAAGCAAAAATCATCGTCACGCCAAAAAAGGCCGTTGTAGATCCGCAGGGCAAAACCGTGCAGAGCGCCCTTGAACACATGGGCTATCGCGGCATCAAAGCTGTGCACGTGGGCAAATATCTCGAGGTCGAATTGGACGGCGGCGACAAGGAATCCGCCCGCAAATCGTTGGACGAGGCCTGCCATAAATTTCTGAGCAATCCGGTCATCGAGGATTATAAATTGGAAATTGCGGACTGACCGCGCCGCTTCCCAAATGAATTTCGCCGTCCTTCAGTTTCCGGCCAGCAATTGTGACCAGGACTCCGTCCATGCCATTCGCGTGCTCGGTCATTCTTCGCGCCTGGTGTGGCACAAGGAACCTTCGCTGGGCGGGGCGGACGCCGTCATTATTCCGGGCGGCTTCAGTTACGGCGATTACCTGCGCACCGGCGCCATTGCGCGATTCAGTCCGGTGATGCAGGCCGTTCGTTCTTTTGCCGACAACGGCGGCCTGGTGCTGGGGCTTTGCAACGGCTTTCAGATTCTGTGCGAGGCTGGAATGCTGCCCGGCGCTCTTGTTCGCAACCGCGACCTGCAGTTCCATTGCGAGCATGTCTTTTTAAAAACCAATCATTTTGAAGGCCCATTCACCAGCGCCATTCCCCGCGATAAATTCCTGAAAATCCCCATTGCCCACGGCGAAGGCTGCTATTTTGCCGACGAGGCGACGCTCGAAACATTAAAAGCGAATCGCCGGATCCTGTGGCAATACTGCGACGCGCGGGGCGGCCTCACCGAAACCGCCAATCCAAACGGCTCCCTGCTCAACATCGCCGGCATCTGCAATGAACGCGGCAATGTGGCGGGACTGATGCCTCATCCCGAGCGCGCCAGTGAAAGCATCCTCGGCAGCGACGATGGGCAATGGATTTTCAAAAGCGCGATTGCCGCATTCGAGGCAAGGCGCTCTTGAAGTTTACAGCTTATGGGACCCGTTGGGCGCCTCATGGCACAGCCATAAAATCAGGGCCCGTCCGTAAAGCGCCAGTCGTGTCGCCCGCGCATCCACGCGAATGTCACCCTGGTTCGCGCGTATTAAATCGCACTCAAGCGGTTCGAGCCCTTTCGAGTCCGGCAGCTTGCGCGCGCGGCTCGTCGTGTTGAAAGATAGAAATTCCGATTGTTTGTGCCCGAGAATCTCCGCGCGTGAACGTCCCAGCAACGTCTCTGCGCGCCGGTTGGTGTCAATAATCCTGCCGCTTTGCTCATCTGCCAGGAAAGCGGCGTCGCTCAGACATTCAAATAATTCGCGATATTTATGCTCGGACTGCCGCATCGCCTCCTCAGCGCGTTCTCGTTCCGTATGTTCCTCAACCTCCCGCAAAGCCCGGTCAATTGCCGGAATCAGCCGCATCAACCGGTGCTTCAACACGTAATCCGTCGCCCCGTTTTTTAAAGCTTCCACCGCGGCGTCCTCGCCGATAGTTCCCGAGACGAATAAAAACGGCACTTCCGGCCGCTTGTCGCGCGCCAGCAGCAGCGCTTCGCGCCCGCTGAACCCGGGCATCGTATAATCTGAAAGAATCAGATCAAGGTCCTCTTCCAGCGCGGTCACAAATTCCTCGCGGGAATCCACCCGGATAAACTGGGATTGCGGCCATCGGGCTTCAACCATGGCCTCTGTTAATTCCGCGTCACGCGTGTTGTCCTCGAGATTTAAGATTCTCAATGTGGCTTTCACAGTTTTTCTTTTCCTCATTCTCAACCTAAAACAACCGCCACCCAATTTCAACACCCTCCGTTCGGGAGTGTTGCACATTTTTATGTATATAGGGAATGCAACGGGAAACGAACGAGGTTTTGGGGCGGAAAGCGTCGTTTTTATTGGGAAACGTGTCGGTTTGGGCGATGCGGGGGTGAAACGAGGGCGGGCGGGGGGATTGGAACCGCAAAGAGCAAATAGACGCAGAGGAGGATGAGGGTGACGATTCCGCCGCGTGAGGGCACGCGGCCTACAGCTTTGGCTGGGATGGGGTTGATTGGAAGTCGAAGGACTTCCAGTGGCTGGCGCTCACGGCTCGACAGTGACGGAGTATGTGGCCGGGCCGACACCGGTTTGCGGGTTCCAGACGGCGATGGTGAGGTTGTCGCCGGGTTCGAGGGTCCAATAGCCGAAACCATAATAGCCTGTAAATCCGCTGATGACGATCTGATTGGCCGTCCAACTGGTGACGTTGAGGGTGACGTCGTTGCCTGCGGGAAGATAACCAGCCTGCCAGAGTCCTGTGTTGTCCAGGATATAAAGGTAATCAGAATCTCCGTTATACGGACTTTGGGTCCCAAATCCACTGCCGGAAATGGTGATGGTCTGGGTTTGTTCGGGCAAAATCGGGCTGACACTGTTGATTAAAATCGGCGAGCTTATCAACTGGTCGGACAGGCGGTAGAATTTTGCTGGCACGCCCATCGTGTTCGTATCAATGAATTGGAAGAGACCGTTCGGAGCGGCGACGTTAGTGGCGATTAATTGCCATTGCGAGAGCGGCAAAGCCAAGTCGGTTGTGGCATAGAGATAATTTGTGCTGCCGGGATAGCTGGCCAGAGACAGGGTCGTGAAACCACCTGAAGGATTATCGGAAATGCCCCACATGTTAGGTTCCACGAGAACGGTCAGGGACGCGACATCGCTTGTGGCGCTGCCGAAGAGATTACTGACGACGACCTGATAATAGCCGTCGTCGTTGGCGATGGCCGGGCTGATTGCCAGGCCAGCGTTGGTTGCACTGGACAAAAGGGTATTTGTGTTAAAACACCATTGGTAGCTTAGCGGCAAAGCGCCGATCGCCGAAACCTGGTAGAGGGCCGCGTCCCCGATAGGCACAGTTTCGCTCGCTGGTTCATTGATGATAATGGGGGGAGATATATCCATGCGATAAATTTCGCCGGCTTCGGCTCCGTTTTCCCCCGTCGTACCATAGAAATAGCCGTCCGGGCCAAGGGTTGGGGCCGCATAAGGAAATCCGTCATAGTTGGTAAAAGTATAAAGCGTGGTTAACGTGCCGTTGGTTGTCATTTGAAATATAGTTCCATAAATGTTGTTGACTTCACCAGCTGTTATACCATACAGCTTTCTGCCCGGCCCCAGCGTCAGACTTGCAGGGTCGCCCCCGTCGTTACCGCCTGTAAATGAGTAAAGGGTTGTCAATACGCCATTGGTTGTGACTTTAAACACCGTGCCCCATCCATTAATGCCGCCATAAAAGGTTGTGCCGTAGAAATTGCCGTCCGGCCCAAGCGTCAGCCCGAAGGATAGGCTCCCGGCATTTAGGTCTCCGGCCCAAGGGGACGCGATGTTAGTCAGGGTGGTCAGGACACCATGGGTTGTTACTCTAAAGACCGTGCCATCTCCGCCGCTCCCGCCACTAGCGGTCGTGCCATAAAAATTGCCATCGAGCCCGAGTGTCAAGCCGGCGTAAGCATATCCGTTGGTGTTGGCGACGCTGACTAACGTGGTCAACGTGCCGTTGGTTGTCACCTCAAACACCGTGCCACCACCGCTGTTCCCGCCACTGGCGGTCGTACCGTAAAAATTGCCATCGGGACCCAGCGTCAAACCCGCGTAGGGTTCCGCCCCGTCAGCATTGGTATAATTGCCATTGCCATTGTAAATTGCCGCACTAAACGAGAAGAGCGTAGTCAGAACACCGTTAGTCGTCACCTTAAACACCGTGCCACCACCGTTGCTCCCACCGCCGGAGGTTGTGCCATAGAGATTACCGTCGGGACCCAACGCCAAGGCAGCGTATGGCGTTCCCCCATCGGCATTGGTGAAACCGTCACTGCCGTTATAAATTGTCGCGCTGAATGAGTAGAGCGTAGTCAGGACGCCGTTAGTCCTTGCCTCAAACACCGTGCCATCACCGCTGCTGCCGCCCCCGGCGGTCGTGCCGTAGAAATTGCCGTCGGGACCGAGCGTCAAGGCGTTAGGATCCCCTCCATTCGGTGCGGACTCAAGATTAACCAGCGTGCTCAGGACGCCATTGGTCGTCACCTGGAACACCGTGCCATAACTGCCGCTGCTGCCGCCTTGATAAGTCGTTCCGTAGAAATTACCGTCTGGGCCAGGGGCCAGGCTCGCTTGAGGCTGTACTCCATCCAACGCGTTCCCCTTGCCGTCTTGAACTGTGGCAAAAGAGTAAAGGCTTGTCAAAATCCCATTGGCCGTCACTCGAAACACCGTGCCCTCGCCGTCGCTGCCGCCATATTCGGTCGTTCCGTAGAAATTGCTGTCCGGACCAGGCGCCAGGCCCGCGTAAGGATTCGCCCCGTTGGTGCTGGCAAAGCTGACCAGGGTTGTCAAAGCGCCGCTGGTCGTCACCCGGAACACCGTGCCATAGCCACTGTCTCCGCCGTATGCGGTGGTTCCGTAAAAATTGCCGTCCGGCCCTGGCGTCAAGCTCGCCTGTGGTTGTTCCCCGTCAGAATTAGTATACTGGTAGCTACTGCCATCGAAAATCGTTGCAGTGAATGAATAGAGCGTCGTCAACACGCCATTTGTCGTAACTTTGAACACTGTGCCATAACCGCTGCTGCCGCCAGATTCGGTCGTGCCGTAGAAATTGCCGTCCGGTCCCAGCGTCAAGCCCGCATAAGGATTCGCCCCGTTGGTGTTGGCAAAGCTGGCCAGGGTGGTCAAGGTGCCGTTGGTCGTCACTTCAAACGCAGTCCCATAGCCGCTGCTGCCGCCACTTTGGGTCGTGCCGTAGAAATTGCCATCGAGCCCCAGCGTCAACGCCGCAGAAGGTTGCGCCCCGTCGGTGTTTCCGTAGTTGGAGTTTAATGCGCTAAACGAATGGATTGTGGTCAATACGCCATCGCTCGTCACCTCAAAGACCGTGCCATCGCCATTGGTGCCGCCGTGCTGGGTCGTACCGTAGAAATTGCCGTCTGGTCCTAGCGTTAAGGCCGCAGAAGGTTGCGCCCCGTCAGAATTGGTATAGTAACCACTGTTATTCTCATCTCCTGCACTAAAAGAATAGAGCGTGGTCAATGTGCCGTTAGTCGTCACTCGAAATACCGTGCCCTCACCGCTGCTGCCACCTTGGGAAGTTGTGCCGTAGAAATTGCTATCCGGCCCCAGCGTCAGCGCCGATTCAGGATATTCCCCGCCAAGGGGAAATGAATAAATTGGCTGGACGATTTGGGCTTGGGACGTGGAAACAGAGGAGGTGATACAAACCACTAAGAGCAATGCCGAAAGCAGACAGTTTCCGCATCTTAAAAAGGTATTCTTCGAAATGTTTTTCATTGTTCGACAAGCCGGAAAAATTTTGCCGTTGAACCGGAAGCCGAATTGGTAACCATTTCTATGCCGCCATTGCCGGTGAGATTCGTTAGTGTTTGCCAATTTGGGGACAAAAGGGAATTGGCGTATTGCACGGTATAAGCTTGTCCGAGATCGGCCTGAAATGAGAAAACGATATTATTTCCTACTTCCGTCGGAGTGAAAATGATGGGCGCTGGAAAAATCCAAAAGCCGCCCTGGATCGAGAAGCGCGCGCTGGATGGGACAGCGGCGAGAGGCTGGGCTGCCGTGCTGCCCAATTGGAATCGCGAACTGGCGCTGAATGTCGTGCCGCCGCCGGCAATCACGCTTCGCGTGATTTTAAAACGGCTGCTGCTTTGGGCAAAGGCGGTGACGGAAACGGAAAGGAGCAAGAGCAAACAGACCATTTTCATTTTGCGCCTCCGGTCTGTTGGTTTACGGATGATTTGACCAGCTTTTCGAGATCGGCCAGCCGTTTTTCCAAATCGTCAATTTTCGCGTCTTTTTCCTTTTCATCTTCTTCCAATTTTTGGTTCAGCCCCTGGATTGCCGCGAGCGCCACGCCGTCTTCATCCACAGTGGCGATATGCCGGTCATCGGTGCCAACGTCGAAGGCGGCGTAAAAGTCCTGCGCCATCGGCCCAATGTGGCGGGTTTGCGCATCTGCCTTGAAGGACCAACTGGAAATTGGCAGGTTTACTACCTGCGCCAGAATGTTGTTCGAATTGATGGGCGCGAGTTTTTCTTTTAAGTTGCGGTCGCTGGTCGTATTAAAAGCAAGGGCATTCACATCGCCGTTGGCAACATTCACGTCGCCGTCGTCAATATCGGCGTCGCCATAATCGATGAGAAAGGTTTCACCAGGCATTCCCAGAACTTCCAATCCCTGGCTGCCGACAAAGAGACCGCCAGGAATGTAAGCGCCACTGTTCGCGCCACTGCCGTCGGCCAGCGCAAATTGTAAACCATAAGCGTTGGATAAGATCAGGCTGTCGGGAAATGGGCCGCCGCCATAGACGCCCTGGTTAATTGAATAGGTACCTACGCTGGCGTTCCACCCGGGCAGACTAATGCCTGAGGAAAAGAGGGGACTGCCGGTAACGACTGCGTTTGTCTCAAGAGTTGCTGCACAAAGAGCATAAGGCGTGGGTTGGATTTGCACACGGGGTGAGAGTTCCTCGCTATCGGCGCCACTCTGCACTGTGATGTCCAGCCAGCGCGAATTGCCGTTGAAAGCGCCAGCGCCAAAGTCGAGGTTGACAGTAAAAAGTCCATTTTCAACGTTGGCGGTGGTGGTAATCGGGCCGCCAATCAGGTTGCCGCCGCTGGCTGCGTCGTAGAGGTTAAAAATCATCGTGTAAGTGCCATTGGCATACTTGCCGCCGTCGGTAAGCTGGCCTTGATAGGTAAAGGCGGTTGTGCCCTGGGCATGGGCGGTTGAGAATGGAGAGATGAGGGTTGGCAGAACGAGCAAGGCCAGTGTTATAAAGACAAGTTGAGTCGGTGTTTTCATATGAGCAGGAACAGACGGAGGGTTTTCATTTTCTATTTCGGGCCTATAGCGATGAATTCGAATCCGGCCGAGCCATTGGCCACAGTGGAAAAGGAAGAAGTACTGGAAGAAACCAAGTCCACGATCGAACCGCCGCTTGAGCCGTGTTGGCCGAGCGCGATGGTCGGGATGCCCGAGAATGGCGTCGTGAAATTGATGGTGCGGTTGGTTGCAGTGGTTACCTGAACGCTGAATCCTTCGCCGGCGGCAATATCGCCGCTGGAGTCGATAGTGCCGCGGATAATCAGCAGGTTTGTTTCAGCAGGGGTTGCGGGGAGAGCGGCTGCATTTGTCACTGTGGCCGCGGCGGCCGCAAATTGAGCGTAAGGCGCGGGCAGGACTTGCACGCGCGGCGAAAGTTCTTGTGTGTCGGGGCCATTGGTGACAGTGATGTCGAGCCAGCGGGGGTTCCCATTGAAGGCGGATGGTCCAAAATCGAGGTTTACCGTGAACAGGCCGTTGGCCAACGTTGTGTTGTTGGTGATGATGGGTCCGATTTGATCGCCGCCCGCGGCAGAATCGTAGAGGGCGAAAATCATCGTGTAAGTTCCGTTTGCATACTTGCCGCTGTCGGTAAGCTGGCCTTGATAGGTAAAGGCGGTTGTGCCCTGGGCAAGCGCACCAACAGATGTGAGGATGAGCGATGCCATTCCCAGGAAAAGAATAGTGATTGTGGCGGTCCGTTCAGGGTTGGTCATTTTTATGGCGTTTTGGCGTACGTGATTCTGGACTTTACGGTTTTCGAGCCGGAACGATGCAAAATTGGTTGTCCCGCAGGGCGGGACGCGGGGCTGTCTTGCCTGGTTACGGCCTGGGTCTGGGAGAACTTCTGATTTCCCTGACCCAACTCTCTGTGCGGCGAATACACCACACCAGGCAAAAAAAGTATATGGGTAAAAATACCCGTTTCCCCCCTCCTTATCTCCTTGCTATCGTGCGAATTGCATAATAAAATTGGTTTAAGCCTTAGTATGGAGTTGAGCTCAGAAGATTGGCAGAGGATCGACAGCTGTCTCATTCGCCTTTACAAGGAATTGGACAGCGTACGGCACGCGCGTTTGATGTTGGAACTGTTGAACGAACTGGTTCCAGTGGACAACGCCGCTCTCAATTTCTACAGGCCGCCCGGCCAGTTCACGGCTGTCATGCTTCCAGAAGATGCCGCGACCGAAGAGCAAGTGGCGCTGGTTGGCCGCTATTTTCATCAATCCCCGTTCGCGTACTATCGCGCGACGCAGGATGCCTCCTGGAAAAGGGTGAGAGATTTCATGCCGGGGGAGGATTTTTATAAACTCGATCTTCACCGCCTCGCGTTGGGGCCGCTGGGTGTCAACTATCAGCTTGGGGGGCTGTTGATTCACATAAATGATACAGCGTATATCATCACACTCCATCGGACACATCGGGAATTTACCGAGCGCGAACGGAAAATTGTCAACGTGTTGCACCCCCATTTGGTGAGCAGCTACGTCAACGCCATCGTTTGCACCGGCGCACGCAAGGTCGTCTCGCAGAAAGGCGTCAGGGAGCCTGCGCCGCTCGTGCCGCCGCCGCGCCGATTCAGGCCATTGCCCCGATTGACCCAACGCCAAAATGAAGTCCTGCAATGGATGGTCGAGGGCAAGCGCAACGCTGAAATCGCCCGTATTCTTTCCATTAGCCCAAGGACAGTCGAAAAGCATGTCGCGGAAATCCTGGCCATTTTGAAGGTCGAAAACCGCGCAACAGCCATCCTGGCCGCAATGGAATTCTCCGCGAAGGCGAACGAAGCCTGAAGCAAAATAAGGAAAAAGTTAAAAGGAAAAAGGAAAACGGGTGCGGGCGCATCTTCATGGCTTCCCATCAGTTGTGAATCAAGAATTTTGAGGACGAGGAGGACGAGCACGAATTTGGCGGCGGCCCCTCGACTCCTACATTAAAGGCGGATTAAGCCTGCATTAAACCTGGATTAAAGAGTTGACTATTCAGTCAACGAATGTACGTTGCTCGGTCTGTACAGGAACATCTTTGCTTATGGCGAAACCAACTGACACAAAGGAAAAGCTGCTGCAAGTGGCCTTCGACCTCATCTGGAATCAAAGTTACGGTTCGGTGAGCGTGGACCAGATTTGCGAGCGCGCCCACGTGAACAAGGGCAGTTTCTATCATTTTTTCAACTCGAAGTCAGAACTCGCTGTCGAAGCCTACGAGGAAAACTGGCGCGAAAAACAACCGGAATTTGACCGGATATTTTCGCCCCAAAATCCGCCTCTCGAACGCCTGCTGCTTTGGTGCGACTATGTGCGCAGCCGGCAGCGCCAAAAGGCTGAAAAATATGGACATGTCTGCGGTTGCGCGTACGCCAGCCTGGGAACCGAACTGGCCACGCAGGACGAAAAAATCCGCGCCAAATTGCAGGAAATCATGGACCGCACCATGCGCTATTTGGAAAGCGCCCTGCGCGATGCCGTGCGCGAAGAACTCATCGTTCTCGAGGACCCCGCGGCCGGCGCCCGGCGAATTTATACCGCCGTGTTGGGACTGTTGCTCTTTGCAAAAGTCCACAACGACCTTGGCGGGCTTGAGGATTTGGAGACGGTGATCATGGACATGGCCGGCGCGAAAAAGGTGGCAGTCTGAAACACGAATGAAACCGGCAATGTCCATTTAATGATAAGTTTTGACTAAACAGTCATTTACCAATTGAAATTGAAATGGCATAGGCCTGATTGAATAATTTAATTTAGGAATTTAAGGCACTAATATGTGGATCGTTCTTTTGGCCCTGCGCCGGCCCTACACGTTTGTTGTAGCGGCCTTGCTGCTGATTATCCTGACGCCGTTCATTTTGATGCGGACGCCGGTGGACATTTTTCCGGCCATCAATATTCCGGTGGTGAGCATCATCTGGAATTACACCGGCCTGGACGCCAAGCAAATGGAGGAACGCGTCGTCTATCAGGACGAGCGCGCGTTGACGACGACTGTCAATGACATTGACCACATTGAATCCACGTCCTACTACGGCGTTGGTGTTATTAAGGTTTATTTTCAGCCGAAGGTTTCGATCGCGAATGCGGTGGCGCAAATCACGGCGATCTGCCAGACGGTCATCAAACAGATGCCGCCGGGCATGACGCCCCCGCTCATTATCCAATACAATGCCTCGACCGTCCCGGTTTTGCAGTACAGTTTCAGCAGTCCCAGGATGTCCGAGCAGGAATTGGCCGATGTGACGGTCAACCAGGTCCGCATAGGGCTGATTAACGTGCCGGGCGCGGAGATTCCCTACGCCTATGGCGGAAGACAGCGTGTGGTGGCCGTGGATTTGGACCTGGCCGCCCTCAAAGCCAAAAACATCCAGCCTGAAGATGTGATTAATGCGGTCAATGCGCAAAACCTGGTCTTGCCCAGCGGCACAGCCAAAATCGGCCCGACCGAATACGCGGTGAACGTGGATGCCAACGCGCGGATGATCGACGACCTCAACAATTTGCCGGTGAAAGTGGTTAACGGGGCGACGATTTACCTGCGGGATGTTGCCCAGGTCCACGACGGCTATCAGCCGCAAAAAAACGCCGTGCGCCAGGACGGTGTGCGTGGCGCATTGCTGACCATCATGAAGGCGGGGAATGCGTCCACTCTCGACGTGGTCAAAGGCATCAAGAAGGCCTTGCCTGAGGTGATGAAGACTGTGCCGCCCGACCTGCACGCGGTGGAATTTGCGGACCAATCGTTGTTTGTCCGGGCGGCGATACGCGGCGTGTTGCGTGAGGGCATTATCGCGGCGTCGCTGACGGCGCTGATGATTTTATTGTTTCTGGGTTCCTGGCGGAGCACGTTTATCATCGCCGTCTCCATTCCGCTGTCTGTGCTGTGCTCGATTGCGATGTTGAGCGCGCTGGGCGAGACCATTAATTTGATGACGCTGGGCGGCATGGCGCTGGCCGTCGGTATTCTTGTGGATGACGCGACGGTCGCCATCGAAAACATCCATCGCCACATGGCTTCCGGCCAGCCGCTGGATGAATCGATTATCAAAGGCTCGCAGGAAATCGCCGTCCCGGCCTTCGTTTCCACATTGTGCATTTGCATTGTCTTTGTGCCGATGTTCTTCCTGACGGGCGTGGCGCATTATTTGTTCGTGCCGCTGGCGGAAGCCGTGGCGTTCGCGATTTTGGCCAGCTATGTCATTTCCCGTACGCTGGTCCCCACATTGGTAATGTGGTTTTATCGCAACGTCCAGTTGCACGGCGAACATATCGACGAATCAAACGTTCCGATTTGGCTGCTGCCGTTCGTCCGGTTTCAGCGGGCTTTTGAAAACGGCTTTGACCGCTTTCGCAACGGCTATCGGGCGTTATTAACCAGTTGCTTTACCCATCGCCCGACCGTGGTCACGGTAATCCTGGCATTTTGCCTGGGCTCATGGCTGCTGGCGCCCATGTTGGGCAGAAACTTTTTCCCGGACGTTGATGCCGGCCAATTTCTGCTTCACGTACGTGGTCCCACGGGAATGCGCATCGAGGAAACCGAACGCCTCTCCGATGAAGTCAACAAGGTCATTCATAGCGTTGTGCCCCCGGATGAACTGGGCGGAATCCTGGACAATATCGGCATTCCCAATTCGTCGATTAATCTCAGCTATAATACCAGCGGCATCATTGGCCCCTGCGATGCGGACATTTTGGTTTCACTCAAACCGGGTCACGCCCCGACGGAAGATTATGTCCGCGAATTGCGCGAGCGCTTGCGCCATGCTTTTCCGGGCATTCTGTTTTATTTTCTGCCGGCCGACATTGTGAGCCAAACTCTGAATTTCGGATTGCCCGCGCCTTATGACATTCAAGTGGTCGGACGCGATCCCAAAGACCATGACATTGCCACGCGCCTGGCCGATGAAATCAAAAAGATTCCGGGCGCCACCGATATCCGCGTCAACCAGCCGGACAATCTCCCACAAATGAGCGTGGAAGTGGAGCGGGTGAAAGCGGCGCAATTGGGTCTGACCGAGGATGACGTGGCCAACGCGGTATTGCTCGCTTTGAGCGGCACTTCACAAGTGGAGCCTGTGTATTGGCTGGACCCAAAATTGGGAATCCAATATGCGATCAACGTCTATACGCCGCAGTATCACATTGACTCGATCGCCGATCTCAATGCGATACCCATCAAGGTGGGCCAGGGCGATGACCAGATCCTTGCCAATGTTGCCACGTTAAAACGGGAAGCGGTGCCGCTGGCCATTTCGCATTATAATGTCATGCCCGTCGTGGATGTTTATGGCGGTGTGGATGGTACCGACCTCGGCAGCGTCCTGGACAAGATCCATCCGCTGGTGGCTAAAATGAAAAAGGATTTGCCGCGTGGCACCACCATCAACGTGCGCGGCCAGGCTGAAACCATGCGCTCCAGCTATATTGGCCTGGGCGTGGGTTTGATCATGGCCATTGTCCTGATTTACTTTCTGCTGGTCGTGAATTTTCAGAGCTGGCTGGATCCATTCATCATCATCACTGCTTTGCCCGGCGCCCTGGCAGGCGTCATCTGGGGACTGTTTTTGACCCAAACCACCCTGAGCGTTCCCGCCCTCATGGGCGCAATTATGTCCCTGGGTGTGGCTACCGCAAACTCGGTGCTGGTCGTCAGTTTTGCGCGTGAAAATCTGCACGCCGGCAAAGACGCGATTACCGCCGCTATCGAGGCCGGCGTCGGCCGCATTCGGCCAGTCACCATGACCGCCCTGGCCATGATTATTGGCATGTTGCCCATGAGCCTTGGCCTGGGTGAAGGCGGCGAACAAAATGCACCGCTCGGACGCGCCGTCATAGGCGGCCTGGTTCTCGCCACCGTCGCTACCCTGGTTTTCGTTCCCATCGTCTTTAGCTTTATGCACCGAAACTTTAAACGTAATCCGGCGCCTGCAATCCAACATTAATGCCATGAACTCGACTGATCCTTCATCATCGTCCGCGCCGCCGCCTGTCTCATTGCGGCGCATCGCGGAAATCGCCGCTGTCCTCATCGTCATCGGCCTCGTCGTTGGCCTTATGCCACGTTTGAGCGCGCGCCACAAATTGCTCGCGCAAACCAAAGCCGATGCCGATTTGCTTGTGAACGTGATTTCGGCCGTGCCTGAGAAATCCGACCTGGGCACGCCGCTGCCGGCCAATGTCCAGGCGTTCATCGAGGCTTCTATTCATGCGCGCGCCAGCGGTTATTTAAAAAACTGGTTCGTGGACATCGGTGATCATGTGACCAACGGCCAGGTTCTGGCCGAAATTGACACGCCCGAACTGGACGAGCAAATCGCGCAGGCCAAAGCTCAATTGGACCAGGCCAAAGCCTCGCTGGACCTCGCCAAAATAACCTCCGATCGGTGGAACGCTCTCCTCAAAACGGCCAGCGTCAGCGAACAGGATGCCCAGGAAAAGCAATCCGATTACGTCTTGCAGCAGGCCAACGTTGAAGCCGCCCGCGCAAATCTCGACCGTCTTCTAGATTTAAAGAGTTTCGACAGCGTCACCGCGCCCTTCAACGGCGTGATCACCGCGCGGAACACTGACATCGGCCAGCTCATCACCGCCGGCAGCGGACCGGAACTCTTTCGCATGGCCCAAACCGACCCTTTGCGTGTTTATGTTCAGGTCCCGCAGCAATACGTCCACGACGTTTTCGTCGGCCAAAAAGCTCAGTTAAACTTCCTGGAAATGCCCGGCCGCACCTTCGAAGCGACCGTGACACAAACCTCCGGGGCGGTGGATCCGACCACCCGCACGCTGCAGGTCGAATTGCAGGTACCCAATCCCAAAGGCAACCTCTTCGCCGGCAGCTACGCTCAGGTGCGCTTTAACGAGTCCGCCGATCCAGCCGCATTGACCATATCGGACAACGCCGTCATCTTTCAGGCCGCAGGAACGCAAGTCGCCGTCGTAAATGGCGACAGCAAAGTGCAATTGCGCGATATAAAAGTAGGCCGCGACTTCGGTGACACGATTGAAGTGCTCGACGGATTGAGCGCGACCGACCGCGTCATCAATAACCCGCCCGATTCCCTCGCCGACGGCACGGCCGTTGACGTCGTCCAGCCCGGAGCCACCAATCAATGAAAGAACCAAAAGTGGCGGGGATGGCTCTAAGGCGGTTCCTGGAGAGTTCTCTTTTTTCTCATGCATAGAGACCGTAACCCTATGGAAAACATCGAACATCCAACATCGAACATTGAACGCCGAAGCACAGGCCGTTCGATGTTCGGCGTTCGATGTTCGATGTTCGATGTTTCCGACTTATGAAATTAACAGGCATTCTCGCGCCGGCGGCTATCGTTTTGGTGATTGGTGGTTGCGCCGTCGGCCCGAATTACCATCGTCCTGCCGCGCTCCCGACCCAGCCTTTGCCCCAATCTTTCACCACCGTTGCGCCCGGGACCAACCAGGTCGTTTGGAAAATCGCCCAGCCCTCCGCCAATGTGCCGCGCGGCAATTGGTGGGAAATATTCGGCAATCCTGAATTGAATCGCCTTGAATTGCTGGCCCTCACCAACAACCAGAATATTGCCGCCTCCGCCGCGCAATTCGAGCAGGCCCGCCAGTTGATGATTGAGGCCCGCTCCGAATTCTACCCGCAATTGACGGCCGGCGGCACGCCAAACGGCGACTTCACCCGCCAGCATACCAGCGTCAATGCCCCGCAAGAAGGACAGCCCGCCGGAGCCTCTTACACCTATAACACTTTTACCGCGCCCATCTACATGGGATGGGAAATTGATTTGTGGGGACGCGTGCGCCGCCTTTCGGAGGCCGCCCACGCGCGCTATGTCGCCAGCGCCGATGATCTTGAATCCGCCAGACTCGATGTCGCCGCCGAAGTCGCCGACGATTTTTTCACTCTCAGGACTTTGGACCAGCAATACAATTTGGTCGCCGATACCATAACCGCATACCGTCGCTCTCTCGAATTGACCGAAAATCTCCGGCACGGCGGCGCCGTTTCCGACCTGGACGTGGCCCAGGCGGCCACGCAATTGCACTCCACCGAAGCGCAATTGCCGAACATCCAGCTCCAGCGCGCCCAAACCCTTCACGCCCTGGCCATCATTTGCGGCAAATCCCCGGTGGATTTTTACGTTTCAACCAATTCGCCGGAGGCCGCGATGATACCAGAAGTTCCGCCCAGCCTGCCCAGCGATTTGCTCGAATATCGCCCTGACATCGCGTCCGCCGAACGCCAAATGGCCGCCGCCAACGCGGATATTGGCGTGGCAAAAGCCGCGTTTTTCCCGAGGGTCACCATCAACGGCCTCGCCGGTTTTCAATCCGTTGACGCCGGCGAATGGTTCAACTGGTCCAGCCGGCTATGGTCCGTAGGTCCGTCCGTCCAACTGCCACTATTTACCGGCTTTTACAATCGCGCCAACCTTGCCGCCGCTCGCGCCGCCTATGACCAGCAGGTGGCCAATTATCGCCAAACCGTCCTGACTGCATTTGGCGAAGTTGAAGATGAACTGGCCGCCCAGCGCCTCCTCGCGGATGAATGGGATTCCGAAAACCAGGCTGTCGTTGCCGCAAAACAGGCGCTCGACGTTGCCAATAACCAGTATAAGGGCGGGCTCGTCACCTACCTCAACGTTGTCACCGCCCAAACTACCGCCCTGGAACAGGAAGACGCCGCCGTCCAACTCGAAGGCGACCGTTTGACGGCCGCAGTCAACCTTATTAAGTCCCTTGGTGTCGACTGGCAACCGATGGTGCAATGACCCGGCGACGGAATTTACGATTTACGATTTGCGATTTACGCGAACAAGTGAATTTTGGATAAGGATCAAAGTTTCACCGGAATTCGTGCATCTCCCAGGGTATTACAGACGTGTCGTTCAAATATCCTAATTCTGCGACACCTCCCTCGCCGCGTAAATCGTAAATCGTAAATCGTAAATTTGGGCGCTTCGCCTGCGCCTTGAATTTTCTCCGCCGCCTGGTCGTTGCAAATTGTCACTTTCCTTTCGCTTGCCCGATTACGTCTTCGTTGTATAGTCGATGACGCGTGGAGAATCTCAATACCAACCAGGAATCACCTCAGGTGTCGAGTATCGTCGAACACCTGTTTCGGCATGAATCCGGAAAAATGGTGGCCATACTGACCGGCATTTTCGGCCTGGATCATCTCACGCTGGCCGAGGACGTGGTTCAGGAAGCCCTGGTTCGCGCCTTCCAGACCTGGCCGTTTTACGGCGTGCCAGATAATCCGTCGGCCTGGATTATGCGCACGTCCCGAAATCTCGCCCTGGACGTCGTCCGCCGCGAGAAGGTTTTTCGCGATAAAGAGCCCGAAATCATCCGGCTCATGGACCATGACCGCCCGGGCGCGGAGACTGTCGTCTTTCCCGAACAGGAAATCGCCGATGACCGTCTCCGTATGATGTTCGTTTGCTGTCACCCTGTGATTCCTGCGGAAGCCCAGGTTGCCCTGGCCCTCAAAACCCTCGGCGGTTTCAGCGTTACCGAAATTAGCCGCGCCTTCCTCACCACCGACGCCGCCATCGCCAAGCGCCTGACCCGCGCCAAACAAAAAATCCGCGAGGCGCAGGTTCCCTTCGAAATCCCAGCGGGCGAAGAACTCGGCCGCCGCCTGGACGGCGTCCTGCAATCGCTGTATCTCCTCTTCAACGAAGGATATAAAGCGTCCAGCGGCGACAAATTGATTCGTGAAGATGTGTGCGCCGAAGCTATCCGTCTGACGGACCTGTTGGCCGCCCATCCGGCCGGAAACCTGCCAAAAACCCATGCCTTGCTCGCGCTGATGCTCTTCAGCGCTGCGCGCCTTCCCGCGCGCCTGGACAACGAAGGCAATCTTCTGCGCCTTCAGGAGCAGGACCGCACTCTTTGGAACCAGCCCATGATGACCCGCGGAATGTTCCATTTGTCAAAAGCCACAGCCGGCAACGAAATCAGTGAGTACCACCTCCAGGCCGGTATCGCTGCGTGCCATTGCATGGCCAGGGACTACGCGTCGACCGATTGGCGGCAAATCCTGGCGCTCTATGACCGCCTGACGACTTTTGACGCCTCCCCGGTCGTGGCGTTAAACCGCGCCGTGGCTGTAGCCGAGGTGCACGGACCTCAGGCAGGCATTGAAGCCGTCCGCGCTATTCCGGACCTGCCGTCGCTCGAATCGTATTATCTTCTGCATGCCGTGCTCGGCGAATTCGAATTCCGGCTAAACCATCCGCAGGCGGCCGCCGGCCATTTCCGCAAATCCATGGAATTGGCGGAACTGAAATCCGAACAGTTGTTCCTGGCAAAAAGGCTCCAGGCATGCGAAGAAAACATGAATATAAAAACACTGGAACCAGTGTCCTGAATGTCCGGCGCCATTCGTCTTATCTTTGAACGAACAAAATAAAAACCATCAACCAACCTCACACACTATGAGCAAAACAACCAAAACTGCATCCGGAATCGTCTGGTTTGAAGTCCCGGCCGATGACACCGAACGCGCCAAAAAATTCTATGCGTCATTATTCGGCTGGAAAATCGCGCCATTTCCAGGGGTGACCGCCGCCGAAGCACAGGATTATCTCCACATCGACACTGGCGGCGCGGACGCCTCGCCGGACGGTGGCATCATGAAGCGCATGCACCCCGAGCAGGCCATTACCAGTTACGTCAGCGTCCCGTCGATTGCCCGGTATATGGCGAAAGTCGAAAAACTCGGCGGCAGCATTTGCAAAGAAAAGACCGCCGTGCCCGGCATGGGATTCTTTGCCATTTGCAAGGATACGGAGAACAACACTTTCGCCATTTGGGAAATGAATCCAAAGGCAAAATAAATGTCCTGAATGTCTGTTCCCGTTCGTCGTACCTTTGAATGGACACAAAACCGACAACCAAATGAAGTGAAAGAAAGGAAATTATGAGTGCTAAAAATGAATATATGCTGCTGTTTCGCCACACGAATACGTCCGACACCCTCTCGCCCGAGGAAATGCAGAAGGTCGCCGAACAAATGATGGCGTGGTTCAAACGTCTTACAGATGAAGGCGTATGCCTTGGCGGAAGGCCTTTGGGTGACGAAGGCAAAGTCGTTTCCGGCAAAAACGGACGCGTCGTGGCCGATGGCCCATTTGCTGAATCCAAGGAAGCTGTGGGCGGCTACTTTATGCTGCAACTGGACACATTCGAGCAGGCCGTAGCGATTGCGAAGGAATGCCCGATGTTGAATCACGGCGGCAAGGTTGAAGTCCGCCAGGTCCTCGAGAAATGCCCGCACACAAACGTGGCCATTCCGGACACGGAACTAGCGGCAGCGACGGCGTAACGGCGGAATATGAACTAAGCGGCAGGTGGAACAGGCTGCTGGCCAGCCTGTTCAGCGGGGGCAATCTATCCCTGGGCAGGTTGCCCGTCGCACGCCCGCCAACCGACAATTACAAAAACAAAAAGAATATTAAGGAGAAAATATGGCTAACAATAATTTACTCATTCAACCGTACCTGTTTTTCGAAGGCCGTTGCGAAGAGGCTATCGAATTCTACAAGCGCGCGCTTGGCGCCGAGGTCGGAATGCTCATGCGCTACAAAGACTGCCCCGAGCCGCCGCCCGGTATGGCTCCGGGTTCGGAAAACAAGGTCATGCACGCTCAGGTCACCATCGGTCAAAATGTCCTGCTGATGTCCGATGGCCGTTGCTCGGGCAAACTTGGCTTTGGGGGTTTCAGCCTTTCCATCACGCTTCCCACCGAAGCTGAAATCGAACGGCGCTTCAAGGCCCTCTCCGAAGGCGGAAAAGTGGGAATGCCGCTCTCCAAAACGTTTTTCGCAGCGCGCTTTGGCATGCTCGAAGACAAGTTCGGCGTTGGCTGGATGATGATTGTCCGCCCGGAATCTTGAAAGGACTGTTGCACTTATGAAAACGGCCTCGAAAATCGCTGCAAGCCATGCATCGGCGCCCGGCGAGTCGACAGGAAGACCCTTTATCATCTCGCGAACCTTTAACGCTCCAGCCGCGCGGGTCTGGAAAGCCTGGACAGAGCCGGAAGGCCTGCGGCAATGGTTTGGGCCAAAAGGTTGCACGATGACGGACATCAAAATGGAATTAAAGCCTGGCGGCTCCGGTCATTGTTGCATCCGCCCGCCGGGCGGCGGTGAAATGTGGGGCAAATTCATCTATCGCGAAATCACCGAACCGGAGCGCCTCGTGTATGCCCAGCATTTCTCCGACCGCGCCGGCGGGATTACGCGGCATCCGGGAAGCCCGACATGGCCGCTGCAAATGCTGACGACGGTTACCTTTGCGGAGCAAAACGGAAAAACGGCCTTGACGGTGCGTTGGACGCCTTTGAGTCCAACCGATGAGGAACAAAAAACCTTTGATTCGTCGCATGGGGTGATGAACCAAGGGTGGGGCGGCTCATTTGAACAACTGGCCGATTATCTGGCCCGATGATTGGAGGGCGGCTGTGAGCACATTTCTTGAACCTATTGAAAAGCCGCAGGGGCTCATAATGAAACTGGCGTATTACTTTATGCGCAAACAGTTCGGAAAAGTGCCGACGCCCATTACGGTTCATAGTGCGCGGATGCCGGCGACTTTCGGCATGTTTTACGGCAAGGTCGGCAAGCTGGACCAGAAACTCACGCTGCCGCGCGAGATGGTCTTCCTGGTTCGCGAACAGGTGGCGCGCATTAATGTCTGCGAGTTTTGCATGGATATCGGCCGCGCCTTTGTCATCAAAGCGAACATGAATGAGGCCAAATTCGATGCCCTCAACGAATACCGGACCAATGCCCAGTTCAGCGAAGCCGAACGCGCCGCGCTCGATTATGTAACGGAATTGACCAAAGAGAAAAAAGTAAACCCGGACACTTTCGCCCGGCTTGCCCGCCATTATTCCGAGCGCCAGATTTGCGAGATCGTCTGGCTCGTTGCCACGGAGCATCTCTATAATATGACGAACATCGGATTGAACATCCATTCAGACATGCTCTGCGATATCACGAAGAAACAAAGAGACAGGATAAAACAATGACGAAAGGAGGAATTCAGGAAACCAAGACTCTTTCCTGATTTCCTGCTTTCTTCATTTAAAAAAAGTTTAAGCATGCGTATATCCAAATCAAATCATTCGCAAAAAATCACCCCGTTCCTGTGGTTCGACAGCCAAGCTGAGGAAGCCGCGCGCTTTTATACTTCGGTTTTCCCGAAATCAAAGATCCTGAAAATCGCCCGTTGCACAGGCGAGCCCGCCAAAAAAATTGGAATGTCTGATGGTGCGATCATTACCGTGGAATTCGAAATCGAAGGACAAAAATTCCTCGCCCTCAATGGCGGCCCCGCTTTCAAATTCAACGAAGCAGTTTCATTCGTTGTGAACTGCAAAACGCAGGCGGAAGTGGACAAATATTGGGGCAGGCTTTCTGCCGGCGGCGAAAAGCGTCAGTGCGGCTGGCTGAAAGACAAGTTCGGCGTCTTCTGGCAGGTCGTTCCAACAGTTCTGGTCGAATTGTTAAGCGGCAAGGACACCGCGAAAGCCGAGCGCGTCATGAGCGCGATGCTGCAGATGACGAAGCTGAATATCAAGACATTGAAAGAGGCTGCACGATGAAGTGTTGAAGCAACCGCGCTGAAAGCGCGACTCCATTATAGCCGAGGGCAACGCCCTCGGAACGGTGCCAGGCTATCCCTCCGCCCTGTAAGGGCCCTGAAAGGTGAATGGCCCTTACATAAGTCCCAAAACATTCTTGCCCAATTGTTTGCGACGCGAAGGGTGCGGTAGGGTTTGGAATAGGACCTCGCGGCTGAGCTGTTGCATTTCTTTGAGAA
>Ga0335075_10002215_pt1 | contig 31467 bp, 28 predicted proteins | sample Lox_Sample_24_FD_206723 | JGI IMG/M metagenome (GOLD analysis project Ga0335075, IMG submission 206723) | Soil microbial communities from Loxahatchee National Wildlife Refuge, Florida, United States - Lox_Sample_2.4 | ecosystem: Environmental > Terrestrial > Soil > Wetlands | place: USA...
CCCGTGCTCGTGCATGAGCCGGATCCCGTCGTCGTTGGTGGCCCCCCAGACGCCGGCATGCGTAGTCACCGGAACGCCGAGGTCGCGGGCAACCTCGAAGGCCGCCCGCTCAGGGAACGCCGGATCACCGGTGACATCAAATGCCATCTGGAAGCCGAGCATGTCGCTGCCGGCGCCGAATCGCCTGGTCACGAAGTCACGGAACTCGGGTTTGGCAGACCATTCCCAGGGGCCGGCCTGAATGTTGCCGTAGGCGAGCACGAACCTGCCGGGCACCTCCGTCAGCGCGTCGACGGCGGCTTCGGCGTGGTCGGTCGTCTGCAGCCCGTGCGACCAGTCCACTGTGGTGGTGACGCCCGCGTCGATGGCCTCGATCGCTGCCAGCAGGTTGCCCGCGTAGATGTCCTCGGGCCTGAACACCTTGCCCCAGTTGAGGTAGTACCACACGAAGTACTGAGTCAGCGTCCAGTCCGCACCGTAGCCGCGCATTGCCGTCTGCCACATGTGCCGGTGGGTGTCAATCATGCCGGGCATCAGCACGCCGCCGGTCGCGTCGATCTCGACTGCCTCGTCGGGAGCCGTCAGCCGCTTGCCAACCCCGGCGATCCGCTCGCCGGCGATGACGAGATCGGCATCGCGCTCGATGGTGTGCGCGTCGTCCATGGTCAGGATCGTCGCGTTGCGGAAGACCACCGGCCTGCCTGACGTTAGCGCGGACTCAGCTGCCTCGGCAGCTTCTGCTGTCATCGCAGATCTCCATTCTCGGCGGGTGAGGCGTCACGGACAGCTGTCGGGATCACGGCAACATGGGACCTGACCGGAAGCGTTGCCGGTTTGGTGCCCGGAGTCAAGGCCGTGCCGCAGATCACAGCTCCGCTAGGACAGGCCGCCTCGTGACTCCGGCCCGGCCGGATAATACTGATCTGAAACGGACGACCTGAGGAGTGCCATGGCCACTGTCGCCGCGGTCATCGCTTCGACGCATCACCCGTTCTATTACCGGGCGAGTACGTCGACCGGGGCCGACCGGCCGCCGTTCGCCGACGAATGGGTGGCCAAGATAGCGGCTTTCCGCGAGACGCTCACCGCCGCTCGCCCCGACGTGCTCGTGATGGTCGGCAGCGATCACTTCCACCAGCTCTGGCTGGACAACATGCCGCAGTTCCTGATCGGCAAGGCACCGTACTACGACGCGAACTGGTACAACGAGGAGCGCGAGTTCGGGCTGCCGAGAATGTTCCTGCGGGGCGATGAGGAGCTATCCGGCTTTCTGCTGCGGCAAGGCATGGACGCCGGATTCGACCTGGCCTTCAGCAACGAGCTGCGGATCGATCACAGCATCACGTGCCCGCTGATTACCCTGCGGCCCGAAAACGACCTGCCCATCGTGCCGGTGTACACCAACATCTTCGCGCCGCCGCTGCCGCAGCCCGGCCGGTTCGCTGAGCTCGGCCGGACCATCAGGCGGCTGGTCGAGTCCTGGCCAAGTGACAAGCGAGTGGCGATCATCGGCACCGGGCATCTGTCACTTGAGCTCGGCGGCCCGCGCCAGTTCGGCCCCCATGGCCCGGATCCGGAGTTCGATCGCAAGGCCGTCAGCTGGATCGCATCCGGCGATCTTCAGTCCGCGCTCGCCGAAGTGAGCCTGGACAGCTTGTGGCAGCCGGGGAACGCAACGCACGGCTTCATGGACTTCCTGCTCATGATGGGCGTGGCGGGCGACGGCGCCAAGGCCGACTACTGCGACTCGCTCGACCTGTTCCACACGATGGAGGCGTACTTCACCTGGTACCCGGAGGGGCCCAGTGAGACGGACCCAGTGAGGCGAGCACAGTGAGGCGAGCACAGTGAGCAAGTACCTGCTTGACAAATTCCTGTACACCATCGACAGGGACTCCGAACTGGTGGAGCGCTACCGGCACGACCCGCGCGGCACCGTGGCCTGGTGGGAAGCCGAGCAGGCCGGGGTCATACTTAACTGCCACGGGGACGAGCGCAGCACCTGGCAGGCCTTCAGCGACGCCGAGCGTGACGCGCTGGCGACCCATGACTACGTCACGTTGTTCGAGCTAGGTGCGCACAACTTCCTGCTGCTCACCCTGTTCATCGCGCTGTTCGAGCGTGACTATGCCGAGCCGCTGGCCTTCCAGCGCGAGTTCGCGGCACGGCTCAGCCACTGGAGCTTGCCCTACCCGGATATCTCGACCTGACTACCGCACCCCGTACAGGTGTTCAAGCGCGAGCTGGTCCAGCTGCTCGAAAGCCATGCCGCGAGCTCCGAGCGTGTCCGCGTCGGGCGCGAAGCCGGCGATGTCTCGCCAGGTCTCGCCGTCGGCGAGCGTCGGCACCGCAAGTTCGGCCACGCTGGCGGCTTCAAGAGCGCGCTTGACGTCGGGGTCGGCCCGGAAAGCGCGGGCTTTCTCGCGCAGGATGAGGTAGTTGCGCATGCAGGCGGCCGCCGACGCCCACACCCCGGCGTCATCCTCAGTGCGCGGCGGCTTGTAATCGAAGTGAACAGGGCCGTCGTAGCCGCCGGCCAGCAGCGCGTCCACGACCCAGAACGCGCCGCGCGCGTTGCCTGCGCCGAATCGCAAGTCCTGGTCGTAACGCGGACCGTGCTGGCCGTTGAGGTCAATGTGGAACAGCTTGCCATGCCAGAGCGCCTGGCTGATCGCGTGCGCGTAGTTGAGGCCGGCCATTTCCTCATGCCCGACTTCCGGATTCAGCCCGACCAGATCAGGGTGCTCAAGCTCGTTGATGAACGCCAGCGCGTGCCCGGCGGTGGGCAGCAGGATGTCGCCGCGAGGCTCGTTCGGCTTCGGCTCGATCGCGAAACGCAGCCGGTACCCGCTCTCAAGCACGTAGGCGCACAGGATGTCCATGGCTTCCTTGTAGCGGTCGAGCGCTGCGCGAATGTCCTTGCTCGCGCCCGATTCCGCGCCCTCCCTGCCGCCCCAGCACACGTACACGCCCGCGCCGAGTTCGGCAGCCAGGTCGATGTTCCTGATGGTTTTGGCCAGCGCGAACCGCCGGACGTCGCGGTCGTTGGCCGTGAAGGCGCCTTCTTTGAACATCGGGTGCCCGAACAGGTTGGTGGTGGCCGTGGTGACGACCAGGCCAGTGTCGGCGAGCGCCTGGCGGAAAGCCGAGATCTGCTTGTCCCGCTCGCTCGCGCTCGCGTCGAATGCGAACACGTCGTTGTCATGAAAGTTGACACCGTAGGCACCGAGCTCAGCAAGCTTGCGGACAGCGCGGTCGGCCGCCATCGGCGGGCGCACCGCCGAGCCGAAGACGTCCGTCCCTTGCCATCCGACGGTCCAGATGCCAAACGAAAAGCGGTCGGCGGGCGTCGGCACGTACTTGTCTGCCGTCATGGCTGCTGTCCTTTCTACCTCAGGTGGCCCGGCGACCAGCCGGGTCATCCCCAGCACGAGAGCGGGGAACGCGCGCGTCGACTGGCACGGTCGCATCGCGCAACGCGGCATAGCGCTCACGCAACTGCGGTTGCGGCGCGCCGGAGTACGTCTCGTCAGCCTGCCGGGGCCAGGCGGGCGGCTCCGCCGTGCCGGCCAGTGCCCACGCGGCCTGACGTGCAGCGCCGAGCGCGACGTACTCTTGCGCAGGCGGCGCGGAAACTTCCTGCCCGAAGATGCCGGGAGCAAGCCTCCTGACGGCCTCCGACCGGGCGCCGCCGCCGATCAGCAGCACTCGGTTCAGCTCGACGCCGTGCCCGGTGAGCAGGTCGGTGGCGTCGGCAAGTGAGGCGACCACCGCCTCGACAGCTGCCCTGGCCAGGTTCTGGACAGTGGCATTACGCGTAGTCAGGCCAGCCATAACGCCGGTGGCCAGCGGCCGGTCCGGGGTCCGCTCGCCGTCGAAGTACGGCAGCAGGGTTACTCCCCCGGCGCCCGGTTCAGCGGCCAGGGCTCGCTGGCTGAGCCCGGCGAGATCTGTTCCGGTCATCGTGGCGACGGCGGACAGCACGAGCGCGGCGTTCAGGGTGCACACCAGCGGCAGGAACCGTCCGGTCGCATCGGCGAACCCGGCAACTGCTCCGGTCGCGTCTGCGGCTGGCACGCCGCTGACCGCGAATGCGGTTCCGGACGTGCCGACGGACACCGCGACTTCGCCGGGCGTGAGGCCGAGGCCGAGCGCGGCGCCCATGTTGTCGCCAGTGCCGGCCGCGAGTGCCGCGCCCTGCGCGGTCTCGCCGACGACCTCGCTTGGCCTCGCCACCCGCGGCAGTCCGGGCTCGTGCCCGAGAGCGGCCGCCGCGACATCGGGCAGCCAGCGGCTGGCCGAGGTCGCGAAGTAGCCGGTCCCGGACGCATCGCCGCGGTCCGTGACCGGCTCCGCTGCCCCGAGCCGCCAGGTCAGCCAGTCATGCGGCAGCATCACCGTTGACACTCGGCGGGCGTTCGCGGGCTCGTGCTCGGCGAGCCAGCGCAGCTTGCTGACCGTGAAGGATGCCAGCGGCACGCTGCCGGTCTGTTCGGCCCACCACCGCGCGCCGCCGAACTCTGCTACCAGCTCGGCGGCGGCATCGGAGGAGCGCAGATCGTTCCAGCACAACGCCGGCCTGATCACAGCTCCGCCGGCATCGAGCACGACCATCCCGTGCTGCTGGCCTGCCACGGCGATGGCCGCCGCCCGGTCGAGCAGCCCGGTGCCAGCTTGCTGCAGCGCAGCCCACCAGGCTTGCGGGTCGCACTCGGTCCCGGCCGGGTGCGGCGCGCTGCCGGCGCCGACGACCGTTCCGTCCTCGGCCTGACACAGCACGACCTTCGTGGACTGCGTCGAGGAATCGACGCCGGCGACCAGCGTCACTGGCCGGTCACCGTCACCGTCACCGGCGTGGTCAGTATCCGGCCGGCCCCGACGACTCGCTCCGGTCCGGTCAGCTCGATCTCGCCGTGCAAGCGCAGATCGGCTGACGAGGATCCGATGTCCACCTCGATGACTCCTGCTTCCACGACACGCCTCCCGGCTACACCATGGAACGACGTGCGGTCGGCATGCAAGCGGAAGACCACCCGGCTGGACTGACCCGGCTGCAACCGGACCCGCGCGAAACCGGCGAGGACGCGGGCTGGCCGCGTCACTTGCGCGACCGGATCGCGCAGGTAGAGCTGAACTACTTCAGCGCCTGCCACCGCGCCGCTGTTGCGGACCGTGCAGGCGATCTCGGCCGCTCCGTCGGTGCCGACCGCAGCCCGCTGGCCGGCTGCCACGCCAGCCCCCGCCACCGGGCGCACCGACAGGTCGGAGTAGTCGAACGTGGTGTAGGACAGGCCGTGCCCGAACGGGAACAGCGGTGTCGGGTCGACGGAGCTCACCTTGCTGCGGCCCGCCAGCGGCGCGGCCAGGTACGAAGGTTGCTGGGCGCAGGCCAGCAACGGCATCTCGATCGGCAGCTTGCCGCTCGGCACGACCCGGCCGGATAGCACGCCAGCGAGGGCGCGGCCGCCCTCCTGACCGGGAAAGAACGCCTGCACGACGGCTGCCAGCGCGCTGGCGTCCGGCCCGAGCGCATAAGGCCGCCCGGTAATCAGCACCAGGATCACTGGCTTGCCCGTCGAGACGAGCTCACTGAGCAGCTCAGCCTGCATGCCAGGCAAGCTCAGATCGCCGGCGTCGCAGCCCTCGCCGGAAGTTCCACGGCCGAACAGGCCGGCCTCATCGCCCAGCACAGCGATCACAGCGTCGGCCGCATGAGCGGCCCGCAACGCGGGCGGAATGCCGGACCGGTCGTCGCCGCGGACGTCACATCCACGCGACTGCTCGATGCTGGCCAGCGGTAGTTCTTCCCGCAGGGCCGTGATGAACGGCATCAGCGGGATACCCGCGCTCGCTCCTGGATGCGCATGGCCGACGTGTCGAGGGAACGTGTAGCAGCCGAAGAACGCAAGCGGGTCATCGGCAAGCGGTCCGATCACGGCAAGCTTCGCCGCCGGCTCCAGCGGAAGCTGCGCGGCGGCATTGGCGAGCAGGACGATCGAGTTCTCGGCCAGTTGCCTGGCCAGCTCCCTGTGGGCCGGCGGGTTCAGGTCGATATCCGGCCCGTGCGTGGTTACCGTGCCGACAGGCCTCGCTCGGCTGCCTGCTGTATCGCTGCCGGGATCAAGCAGCCCGAGCTCGAACTTCTGCCGCAGCACCCGGCCGGCCGCGCGATCGACGAGCTCCTCTTCGACCTGGCCTGATGCCACCGCATCCGCGAGCGGCGCGCCATAGCAGCGCACGTTCGGCAGTTCCACGTCGACGCCAGCGCGCAGCGCGAGACTGGCCGCTTCGCCGGGAGAGCCGGCCACGCCGTGCAGGGTCTCCAGGAACGAGATGCCGTAGTAGTCGGCCACGACAACGCCGTCGAACCCAAACTCGCCGCGCAAGAGGTCGGTCAGCAGCGCCCGGTCAGCGGCCGGCGGCACGCCGTCGATGTCGGCGTAGGAATGCATCACCGCTCGGGCCCCGCCGCCGGTGATGGCCATCTCGAACGGAACGAGAAACACGTCCGCGAGCTCACGGCACCCGACGCTCAATGGCGCCATGTTGCGACCGCCCGCCGAACCTGAGTACCCGGCGAAATGTTTCAGCGTGGCGATCACGCCGGCCGACTGCAAGCCCCGGACGTAGGCAGTGCCGAGCATTCCCACCAGGTACGGATCCGCTCCGATCGTCTCCTCCACGCGTCCCCACCTGGGGTCGCGCGCTACGTCGAGGACCGGGGCCAGGCCCTGGTGGACGCCAACCAGCCGCATGCTGTCGCCGATAGCCGCGGCCATCTGAAAAACGATCTCCGGGTCAAATGCCGCGCCCCAGGCCAGCGGGGTCGGGAACGCCGTGGCGGTCCACGCCGCAAAGCCGGTCAGGCACTCCTCGTGCGCGATCGCCCGAATGCCGAACCGGCTGCGCTCGGTGATCAGACCCTGCAGCCGGCCAAGCTCGCCGATGCCATCGACCGGATGAACCGGGCGCGTCCCGAACACCCGGGTCAGCTGGCCGAGCCCGTTCCCGATCAGATCTGTCAGCGGCGGCATGTCGCGGGTGAACTCACCTTGCAGGGGCGCCGCCCCGTCCTGATCGGCCGGGCCGCTCAACCACACCGAGCTGAGCTGCGCAATCTTCTCGGCCAGTGTCATGCGGGCGAGCAGGTCCTTCACTCGGGCGGGAACGGGCACTGCCGGATCTCGCCAGTCCGCACGGTCCGCAGCTGCCCGGCCCGTGGCCACCACAGCGTCGGGAACCTCTCGCGCGGTCATCGCGCGGACAGCCGGAGTGTCGATTCCCGCACGATCAGTTCGGTTGCTAGCTCCACCCGCTGGCTGCGCAGCGGGGTGCCGTCGATGAGGTCGCCGAGCATCTCAGCGGCCACCCGGCCCATATCTGCCAGCGGCTGCCGCACGGTCGTCAGTGGCGGTGAAACCCAGCGCGCCGCGGGCAGGTCATCGAAGCCGACTACGGACAAGTCCTGCGGGACCCGCAGCCCGCGCTGCCTGGCCGCCTCGTAAACGCCGAGCGCCTGCTGATCGCTGCCCGCGAATATCGCCGTCGGCGGCTCGGCCAAGTCGAGCAACTCGCCACCGCGCAGAAACCCGCCTTCGTGCTGGAAGTCGCCATGGCGCACCAGCGCCTGATCGAACTCCAGGTCCGCGCGCTCCAGGGCAGACCGGTAACCGTCCACCCGGGCGCGGCTGCACAGGTAAGCCGCAGGACCAGTGATCGCGCCGATCCTGCGGTGGCCGAGGTTCACCAGATGCTCGGTGGCAGCAAGCCCGCCCGCCCAGTTCGTCGCGCCCACGCTCGGCAGATCGGGGTCGGGCAGGCTGACCGGATCCACGACCACCAGCGGAATGCCTTCGCCTCGGACCTGCCGCAGCTCGGGCAGCGTCAGCTCAGATGTCACCAGGATCACCCCGTCGGTGTCGTGGCTCGCCAGCGCGCTCGTCCAGCTCGCTGGCCGGGCGCTGCCGTGCCGGACCGCGGATACCGCAGCCCCCATGGCGTGACTCGAGCACCAGTCCTCCACCCCGCGCAAGATCTCCACCGCCCACGGGCTGTCCAGTCCGTTAAAGATGAGGTCGATCAGTCCGGACCTCCTCCCGCGCCGCGCGCCAGGTCGCTGGTAACTGCGCTCGCCAAGCAGCCGCTCCACCATTGCTCTGGTGTCTGGAGCGACGTCCGGGCGCCCGTTGACAACTTTCGAGACCGTCGGGAGCGACACCCCGGCCTCGGCGGCGATGGCGGCCAGGGTTGTCCGGCTCCTCCGGCTCGTCTCGGCTGCTTCCCCGGCTCCAGTCGGCTTAGTGCTCGGCACGTCCTTACCACTCCTCTTAGTGCTGCCGCCGGCTGCGTCCCTCGCCCGGAGGTTCAGCCCAGCTGTCGTCAGCTTTGGTTTGGGGTTTGGCTGGCCGCCGATGGCTCCGGCTTGACCGAGGACTTCGAAACTAATCGATCCAACTATCGGAAGTCAATCTTCCCCTCATCGTGGATTCCTTGCGCCGCCCGCAGCGAGCTACTTGGATGTAGTCGCAGTTCAGAGGGCAACGGCGAGGCGAACGCTCTCCGCGCGGCGGCCTGTAACGAATCCGAAACAAGGGCTTGACCACAGAAGGGTCGCTTCCTACGATGACGGCACGCCGAAATATTCCTGAATCTTTTTCGACCCGCCGCCCTGACCGGTCGGATGGCCATTCGACCGGCCCGCGCTTCACCTCCACACTTCGGCCCATCGTCAGGAGATGACCAATCATGCGCAGCTCCCGGAAATACGTTGCGGTGGCCGCAGCGGCAGCCGCGGCGCTCGCCCTCGCCGCTTGCGGCAGCTCGGGCTCATCGAGCGGCGGCAACTCAGCGAGTGGCAAGATCACCCTCACCTGGTGGAGTAACGCGAACGCCAACCCGCTGCTCGGGGTGTTCGGCAAACTCATGAAGGAGTACCACGCCAGCCACCCCAACGTCTCCTTCTCGTACGTCCCCATCCAGAACGAGTCCTACGACACGAAGATCCAGGTAGCGCTGCAGGGCAATAATCCGCCGGACATCTTCTTTCAGCGGGGCGGCGGCTACATGGCGACCCAGCTCAAGTCGGGCAAGCTGGAGAACCTGACTCCCTACGTATCCAGCTGGATCAGCGAGCTAGGCGCCGAAGCGGCCGCCTGGCAGATCAACGGCGGGCAGTACGGCATCCCCTACGACCTGCACTCGGTTGGCTTCTGGTACCGGAAGGACCTGTTCGCCAAGGCCGGCATCACCTCGCCGCCGGCCACGATGCCTGAGCTCGACAGCGACATCACCAAGCTGAAGGCCGCGCACATCGTGCCGATCGCGGTCGGCAGCAAGGACCAGTGGCCAGACGCGTTCTATTACGACTACTTCGCCGTCAGGGAGTGCTCGATCCCCACGCTCAAGTCCGCGATCAAGACTGTCTCGGCGAGTAACCCGTGCTTCCTCAAGGCGGGCAACGACGTTAAGGCGTTTATGGCCACAAACCCGTTCCAGCCGGCTTTCCTTAACACGCCAGCCCAGGTAGGCGCCGGAAGCTCGGCCGGGATGGTGGCGTCAGGTAAGGCAGCAATGGAACTGCAGGGTGACTGGGATCCGAGCGTGATGGAGGCGCTGGTGCCGAAATCGCAGTGGAACGCCGACATCAACGACATCGGCTGGTTCCCGTTCCCGGCGGTGCCTGGTGCCCCCGGCAACTCGCAGGCCCTGCTGGGCGGCGGCGACGGCAACTCCTGCTCGACCGGCGCGCCTGAACCTGCCTGTGCTGACTTCCTCGAATATCTCGAGACCGCCTCGGCACAAAAGCTGCTCGTGGCGACAGCCGACGTCGGACTGCCCGCCAACCCGGCGGCGTCGTCCGCGCTAACCTTGCCGGCCGAGCAAACCATTCTCGCGGCGACCAAGCAGACGCCCTACATCCAGGAATACTTCGACCTCGCCTGGCCGACCAACGTCGGCTCAGCGCTTGACGCAGCGGTGGCGAACATGTTCGCTAACAAGGCAACGCCGCAAGACATCGTCTCGGCCATCAACCAGGCCGCGGCCCAGCAGTAATGACTGATCTACGGGACGCGACGGCTGCGGCGGAGCAACCCGCCGCGGCCGTCGCGCCGCTGTCGCGGCCCGCCCGGCGCCGGTCCCGCCGCGAGCTCATCGAACTGGTCGTGCTACTCGGCCCGGCACTGATCCTGTTCGCCGGCTTCGTGCTGCTGCCGATCGGCATCGCCGCTTACTACGGGCTGTTCAACTGGAGCGGCTACGGCCCGCTCAACGATTTCACCGGCCTGCACAACTACCGCCTCGTGCTGGCTGACCCGGTTTTCCGTGCCTCGCTGTGGCACAACGTCATCATCGCTCTGCTGTCACTGCTCATTCAGCTGCCGATCAGCATCGCGATAGCGCTGCTGCTGAACCGCCGGATGCGCGGCGGCTCGTTCCTGCGGATGGCGGTCTTCGCTCCGTACGTCGTATCGCAGGCCACCACCGCCGTGCTGTGGCTGCTGCTGCTCGAGCCTGGCGGCTTCATCGACGAGCTGATGAAGGCGGTGGGGCTCGGCGGCCTGGTGCAGGACTGGCTGGCAGATCCGACCATCGTGCTGTACACCATGTTCGTCGTGCTCACCTGGCAGTTCATCGGCTTCGGTATCATCCTGCTGCTGGCCGGGCTACAGGGCATCCCGCGCGAGCTGCACGAGGCGGCCGGGATTGACGGCGCCTCGGCCTGGGCGACCACCCGGCACATCACGCTGCCGCTACTCGGGCCGACGATCCGCATCTGGATCTTCCTGTCGATGATCGGCTCACTCCAGGTATTCGACCTGGTCTGGATCATGACGCTGGGCGGGCCTGCCGATGCGTCCAGCACGATGGTGTCGTACATGATCTTCTTTGGCTTCCACAGCCTGGAGTTCGGCTACGGTAGCGCCGCGGCCGTCATCTTGTTCGTCATCAGCTTCGCGTTCGCGTTCCTCTATCAGAGATTTGCCCTGCGCCGTGACACCGAGGGCGCACTGACCAGAGCGGTGCGGTGACCGGGAATGTCAGCAGTGCTCGAAACCCGGCGGCGGCCTGCCGCTCCCGCGCGGCAGCGGGCGGTCAGGATCAGGCCCGCGGTCCCGCTCAGCTACCTGGTAGCGCTGGTGATCGTCGCGCTCACGCTGGTGCCGATGCTGTACGTGATCGTCGGCGGATTCCGTACCACGGCGCAGCTCAACGTGTCACCGACCGGCCTGCCACACCCGTGGGTCTGGCAGAACTACGAGTCGATCCTGACGTCAGCGGCCTTCTGGCAGAACCTCGGCAACAGTGCGCTCATCGCGGTCGTGGTCACGACGCTCGCGGTCGCGCTGGGGTCGATGGCCGCGTTCGCACTGTCCCGGTACCGATTCCCTGGCCGGGACGGCTGGTACCTGCTGTTCGCGGTCGGCCTGCTGTTCCCGCCCAACGTCGCCTCGCTCCCCGTGTACCTGCTCGACAAGCAGCTGAACCTGCTCGACAACTGGCTCGGGGTAGCCCTGCCGGAGGCCGCGTTCGCGCTGCCCATCACGATCATCATCCTGCGACCTTTCATGCGGGCGGTCCCCGGCGAGCTTGAGGACGCCGCGGTCGTCGACGGGGCCAGCAGGCTGACGTTCTTCCTCAGGATCATGATCCCGCTCTCCCGCCCGGCTCTCGTGACGGTCGCGATCCTGGCATTCGTCACCAGCTGGAATGGCTACCTGCTGCCGCTGCTGGTGTTCACCACCCCCGCGCACTTCACGTTGCCGCTCGGCGTGGCTACGTTCCAGTCGACGTACTCGCAGGACACCGCGAGCGTGTTCGCCTTTACCGCGCTGTCGATGCTGCCCGCGCTCGCCTTCTTCGCGCTCGCCCAGCGGCGGATCGTCGGCGGTCTGTCCGGGCTCGCGGGATCTGCCAAGGGGTAAGAGCACGCGGCGACCGCCCCGACCGGAGGACCAGTAGCTGACCGGCCTGAGCGGCGTGACCCAAGGTCGCCTCAAAGGCGTCCCGGTTACGCATAACCTGGCGGGCCATTACGGTGATCGCGGCGACGGCTTGCTCGTCCGCCTCGCTCCGCTCGAACAGCTCGAGGTACCTGTCGTTTCGACGGGCCACCTGCTCGGCTGTGCGCCAGTCGTGCATGGCACTGTCAGCAGCCCTGACTTCGCTCGCGTAGCGCCGCAGCTCGCCGATCCTTCGTGTGGTCGCATCCTGGGCGATAGCCAGGGCGCGCGTGTGAGCGGTCAGCACGGCGGCCGTCTGCGGGCCCGGCCTCGCTGTCATGCTGTCGGTGTGCTCAGCGCCAAGCCTGGTGATGTCGCGCAGGCTGCACGCGACCTGCCACTCGTGCCATTTCAGGTCTTCAGCTTGGGCTGCATCGGCTAGCAGGCCCGCTTGGTACACCTGCGAGGTCAGAACGGCGTCGATAGCGCGCTGCACGGAATGCAGCGGCTGCCAGCAGGCACCGTTGAGCTCTGCCGGAGAGACGAAGTGCTGGCGATGCCGCAGCAGGGCCCCGGTGACAACCTCATGATTGACAGCGAGCGAAGCGAGGACGCAAACCGCGCCAGCGCCGAGCCAGGGCACTGCCAGACCGGTCACGAGCGCGCCAAGGATGCAAGCGACGAGTCCGACCGGCCCGAGGTACTCGATCACTAGCTTGTCTGCCGGATTGGCCCGCCTGGCGAGCAGCCGCGTGAGCCATCGGCGCGTTCCCGGCGCGAGGGCCGGGTCGATCACTGGCATCAACTCGCGAGAGTATGCGTCCACGGCTCACTCCCCTTGGGAAGTGTTGTTGCTCAGGAACCATGATGCAACTTCGATTTTGGGATTCCCACTGAGGCCTGAATCTAACCTCCCGGGAGTACGGTTGCACTATGGGATTCCCAATCCGATCCGCGCACCGAGGGCGATGAGCCGAACGTGGACAAGGTGACCGGCCCGCTCGCGCCTCGTCGAGCTATCGCGGCAGTACTCAAGCAGCTTCGCGAAGAAGCGGGCAAGAATCTTCAAGACGTCGCGAGCGACTTGCTTATCTCCAAGAGCAAGCTGTCGCGGCTCGAGAACGCGCAGGGCCGGCCCCTGCCCAGAGACATCAGGGATCTGATCCGCTACTACGCGATAGACGGGTCTGCGCTGGCGAACAGGCTTCAGCGGTGGGTCAAGGACGCACAGCGACCCGGCTGGTGGACCGACTTTGACGTGCTACTCGGTGCCGGCGGCCTCGACGCGCATGTCGCATACGAGGCGGACGCGACTATCGAGCGCACCTACACGTTGCCGTTCCTTCCCGCACTGCTGCAGACGAAGGAGTATGCAACTGCGATCTTCAGGGACATGGAACACAGATCGGACGAAGAGCTCGAGCAGCTCGTCGAGGTCCGGCTCAGGCGTCAGGCAGCGCTGCGGAGCCGGGAGGGATTGCCGCCACTTCAGCTCGTCGCCGTAACGCACGAGTCGACATTGCGGCAGACCATCGGCTCGCGCGCAATCATGCGAGCCCAACTCGACGCGCTGGCCGAACGGCCACCGGATCCGCAGGTCCGCCTATACGTCCTGCCGTTCTCAGCGACGCCCGTCTTCTCGATGACGTGCATGTACGCCTACTTCGATTACGACGAGGCCGGCAGCCTTGGCCAGGACGTCGTTCACATCGAGACTCACGCCGGATTCCTCAACATCGAGGATTCCGAGCAGGTAGCGCGATACCGCTCCGCACACGAGGCCCTGGTGCGAGCCTCGCTCAGCGAAGATGACTCGCGCGCGCTTATCCGCTCGATCAGGGAGGAGCACTATGACTAACGACACCGCGCTCCGCCGCCGCGCCGAGCTGGACCGGATCTGGAACTCGCTCGCGAGTTGTGGCTACGCGTTAACCGACGATCAGTCCATCGGGCTCCCGCGGGGGGTTCGCGAGCACTTCAGGCTGACCTACTTCAACGAGCAGCTCCTGCGTCACGATGACGGCGACTGGCCGGCCGATCGCAAGCGGGCGCGAGATGTGATCAGCTACGACTGGGGTGACGGCGATCCCGCGCTGGCCGAGTTCGACACGATCACCATCACTGATCGCGGCGGCGTCACCGGCCATCGCGAACATGCCCGGGTCATGATGCTGAGCGACCCGCACGCGGCGGCACTGGTTCGTGCCTTCCTCGGCCTGGTGCCACCTGACCGGCGACAGGATCAGGGGACGTTCGGCGTGAATCTCTTTCGCACGTACACCAACGTTGTAACGCGGCCGCATTGTGACGATGAAGAATATATTATTATCTATGTTATCAACCGGATCGGCAATGGCGCAGAAACATATCTCTACCGCCATGGAGATATCGGGCATGGCAGGCGCCCGACTGCGGAGCCAGTCTTTTTGCGCCAGCTAGATCCAGGTCAGATCATCATATTCGAAGACCGCATGTTCAAACACGGCGCAACTCCCCTGGTACCTCCGCCAACTGGGAGCGCCATGCGTGATGCGCTGGTGTGCACGGTCGACTATCACAGCAGTTATCTCGAGAACTGATAGCCACCGGAACGCCAGAGTCAAGCCGCCCGGTTTATCAGCGCCGGCGCCAGCCTTCACTTGTGGCAGCGTAGAACACCGGAAGCGCCCAGAAGATCAGCAGACTGGCCAGCGGGAGCCAGAGGCCAACCGCGGCGGCGAGCAGGTAGGCGATCACGCCGACCAGGGCGCGCTGACGTTCCTGCAGGAAGAAGGATGCTGGCGTCCGGCGGTCGAGCAGTCGTTCGCGGGTGGCCAGGTAATGGAACAGCACGAGCCAGGCCGCGGACATGAAAGCTGCTACGAGGCCGTAAAGGATGGCGGCCGTTATCTCGTTGGAGAGGCGCCCGTTCCGGAAGGCGCTGCTGAGCACGGCTGTCGGAAACGGCAGCACGGAGGTGCCAAGCAACAGGCCGAGGTTGCGCCACAGCAATCCAAGATCAACTGTGGCGATACGAGTGAAGAGCTGGTGATGATTCACCCAGATCACGCCGATGTAACTGAACGACGCAAGGTAGGCAAGGTACGCGGGCCACTGCTGCAGCAGGTGCCGCAGCATGTCACCGCCGACCGGTGCACGAAGATCTAGCACCAGCAGCGTGATGGCGATAGCCAGTACAGCGTCGCTGAATGCCTCGACTCGGGTGCTGCCCGAGAGCCTGCCGCCCCGCTCTTCGAGCGAACCCTCTTCATCTGAGTAGAATCCGGTCATCTGACCACGACCAGCGCAGCTTCGCGCATGCAGGCCCCCTCCCGCGCCGCTTAGCTTACCGGCCAGGGCTCAGCACCCTTCCGGCCACGTCTGAGCCACGGGTCCCGTTGAAGATCGGGGCGACCAACCTGGAGCACATCTTGCCGGTCCTCGCCTAGCTTGCGTGACGCCAGGACACAATCTGGCATCCGTAGAGCCGCGAGGTCTCATTCGGTCGAGACTTCCTTCCGGAGTCGTATCTCACGGACGCCCGGCCCGATTGAGCGGGTCCACGCGTTTTCCTCTTCGTGGGTGACTCGGTACCCGAGGTGTTGCCACCAGGGAAGTGACTTCCAAGCCACGCCAGCTGCGCTGCGGCTCGTCCCGGCAGTAACTGCCTCCTTTCCTTCTGCTCTGGCTCGATCCTCAACCGCATGCACCAGGGTCGTGCCAACCCCTTTGCCCTGAAGCTGTAGCGGGACATCGATGTTGACGAGTTCGAGTTCGCCTCCTCTGTCCTCGATCGTCACGCAGCCGACTATCTGTCCGCCCAGTTCAGCAACCAGCACTTCGTCCCCTTGGACGATGTTGGGATCTCGCCAGGCCGCAGCGAGCGCGAACTCGTCGCGGAAGGGCGAATCCAGACCTCCGCCGAATCCGACGTCCTCGCCGGGAAGGATGGAGGAGTTCGACACCGATACGATTCCGGAAACATCTTGCCTGGTCGCTGGCCGGACATGAACGCCGCGGGTACCCACCTCGGTCAACGGACTGCCTCTCATCCGCCTGGCTTTTGCCGTTTTCAGCGCTATTCGCTGAAAACGGCAAAAGCCAGGGCCTTAGCTGGTCGCCGCCTCGTACTGGGCCACGACGCTAGCGGGAATCCGCCCTCGGTCGCTGATCGTGATGCCCTCGGCCTTCGCCCAGGCGCGGATGTCGCTGCTGCGCTCGCGAGCCGACGACGGACGGGCCGGCCGGCGCCGGGTTCCGCGCCCGGCCTTGCGGGCGTGCTCGACGAACGGCCCGAGGCCCGCGCGGAGTGCCCTGGCGTTCTTCTTGCTGAGGTCGATCTCGTATTCGGCGCCGCCGATCCCGAACCGCACCGTCTCCTCCGCCGAGCTGCCATCAAGATCATCTACTAGCTTGACTGCGATCTTCGTCACCATGCGAGCCTCCACGACTGCGATGAGCCCCTCTGTCACCGTACCGACTGCGCGCCCTTGGCCGGCGGATCATCAGATCACCGGTGCGCCGCCGTGGCTCCGGCAGCGCCAGCTGCGCAGTAAGGCGGGCCTGCGGGAACTCCCTAGCGAGCGGCAGGCGCCAGCCCGTGATGGCCGGGCCCGCGGGGGATGATGGGCCAGATGTCGACGACGACATCGTCCTGGACGACGTGGAACACGTCGTAGCAATTGACCGTGCTGGGCGAGTAGCCGGGAACGAGCGCTACGGCGTCGCCCACTGTCAGTGATGAGCCGCCCGGCGCGGCGAAGATGCCATGCTCCTCGTCAAAGCGGGCAACCGGATGATCATGGCCGACCATCGTCACGTTGGCAGGGTCAGCAACGGACTTGTTGCCGCAGTCAACGATGACCTGGTTGCTTCGCCGGCTGATCACCGATGCCTGAATGGACAGCGAGTGCTCGAAGCCCGCTGCCATGCGGCCATGGAAGTTGTCCATGACCACGTACGAGCCAGCCTGAATCTCGGTAACTCCGGGGTAGGCGGCCGTCCACTGCCAGGTGGCAATGCCGCCTGCCGAGCGGATCGGGCACGGGATCCCATTCGTCTCCAGCACATCGGCGACGGCTGTGAACATCTTCATCGCCTCCTGCTGCCGCTGATGGCGCAGGTCAGCCTCGGGTGTCAGGGTGCAATGCCCTTCGTAACCGGTAATGCCCTCGAAGCGCAGCCCCGGCAGGCCCGCCACCTGCCTGGCGACGGCAACGGCGTCCGCCGCCGAATCGACCCCGCAGCGGTTCATGCCGGTGTCAACCTCGACAAATATCCCGAGCGTCGACCCGGCCGCGACTGCCGCGGCCGAGTGGGCCTCGGCATTGGCTGCCTCGTCAACCGCGACCAGGATGCGGTGATCGCGAGCAAGCTCGGCGAGCAGCCGGATCTTTTCCGGGTGCGCGACAGTGTTCACGACAAACAGGTCATCAAGGCCGGCCGCGGCGAGCACGGCGGCTTCCCACACGGTGGCCATGGACAACCCGCCCGCGCCCGCCAGGACCTGACGCCGGGCCAGATCCGGGCTCTTGTGTGTCTTGTAGTGCGGCCGGATCGTCGCCCCGCCAATCCGGCGCAACTCGCTGGCCATCCGGTCGATGTTGCGCTGTGCCGCATCGATATCGAGCACCAGCGCAGGTGTGATCAGCTCGTCGCGCCGTCGTCCGACGGCCGCCCCGTACTCGCGCATGGCGCGGTCGCGGGCTTCGACGAGCAGCGGCGCGGTATCCAGCATGGCGAACTCCTTACTCTGTGGCCGGCCCGAGGCAACGCACCATGCGCACCGGTTCGGCTCCGGCGCGGACGTGGAACGCCAGGCTTGCGGGCAGCGCAAGCGTCTGGCCACGGCTGATCGGCTGGCTGCCGAAGTCGCCGTCGAGATAGCCAGCCCCGGACACCACAACGGCGATAGCGAAACGCCCGCTCTGCACGTCGATCTCGTCCGGCACGTCCAGCTCAAGGGCATCAAAGAACGGGAGCACGTCGCTGGCGAACAGCCTGACCTCACGTGAGCCGTGACTGACGCGCAGCACGCTTGGTTCCTGGCGCGCCCGGCCGAACGTCTGCTCTGCGTCCCCTCCGGAGTAATCGATCATGTCCAGAGCCAGGTCCCAGCCCAGCCCCATGGTCGCGCCGGCGTCGTCGTCGCCGGACGTCTCGGGAATCACGATGTGGTCGCTGGGCTCCTGGACCTCGATGAACGAGATCCGCGGCCCGAGGAAGTGCGGCACGCCGGCGTGCGCGACATACACCTCGCCCGGCTGGACGCCGGTCCGGTGCAGCGAGCTGCGGATGGCTGTGTTGTCGTGGCGGCGCACGGCGTCAGCGAACCAGTCACGCTCGGTGCCGGGAACGAAGCCGATGCCCGCGTACGCGAGCTCCGACCCGTCCCCCGGGGCGTCGAGCAAGATCCACGCCTCAGTCTTGCCGAACGGGGAGCCAAGGTGCTGGCCGGCCCAGTCGCGGTTCGGGTGAGCATGCAATGGCACCGGCCCGGCCGGCGAGAGAAGCTTCACCAGTACTCCGGGAATGGGCCCGAAGCGTTCGGCGAAGCGAGCGCCGACCATCTCCTCGGGCAGGGCCCGGATGACCTCCTGCAGCGTGACACTCCCGAAGCCCGGCAGGTCGATCGAGCTCATGCCCTGGGCGTTGCCATCTGGATCAGCATTGTTCGCCTCGGTGCACGAACCCACCCAGTCTTCTGACCACCAGTCGTCCTCGTAGTCAGGCAAGCCGCGGAACTGCCTGGTCAGCGACCCGCCTTCGTAGAAGCGGTACAGCGGGTGGTAGCCAAGCGGCAACGGGCGCCGCACTGCCTCCCGCAGCTCACCGAGCCGGTTAGTCATCTGCACGGACATTGCGGTCTACAGTTCCGCGTTGACGATGAATCCGGCGTCCACCAGCAGCGTCGCGGCGGTCACGTAGCTGGCATCGGGTGACAGCAGGTAGGCGATCGCGCTCGCCAGCTCTTCCGGCTCGCCGCCCCGGTGCAGCGGGATCCGGTCGAGGTAGTACTTCAGCGTCTCCTGATCGTCCATCATCGGCGCGCTCATCGGGGTCATGACCCAGCCTGGCTCGACTGCGTTCACCCGGATGTTGTGCTCGCCGAGGTTGCACGCCAGTGCCTTCGCCAGCATGCTGATCGCGCCTTTGGTTCCGCAGTAGGCGGTCTGGTAAGGCGCGCCCACGTGGGCCGAGATCGAGCTCACGCAGCAGATGGCGCCGCCGTGGGCCTCGCGGATCATCTGCTTGGCGCCCTCGGTGCAGACCGTCCAGGCGCCCCGCACGTTCGTCTCGAACAGCAAGTTGAAGTCGTCGATCGTGGTCTCATCCCACTTCAGGAACGGGTTGACCGCCGCGTTCGACACCACGTAGTCCAGCCGGCCTGCTTGCTCGGCCACGCCGCGCACCATCTGGATGACCTGCTCGGGATCACGCATGTCGGCCACGACAGGAAAGCCCTGGCCGTCGGCCTCGCTGATCCGCCGCATCGTTTCGCCGGGGTCCTGGTCGGGCAGCTGGTTCACCGCCACCGTGGCGCCTTCGGCGGCAAGGCGTGCGGCGGTCGCCTGGCCGATGCCCGTGGTCGCTCCCGTCACCAACGCGACCTTGCCGTCAAAGCGTCGTTCCATGACCTGCCTCCTTGCTCAGAAGATGGCGATGGGGTTCCAGGGCGAGCCGGTCGCACCGGGCAGCCGCAGCGGCAGGCCGACGACCATGAACTCAAAGCGCCCTTCCTCAGTGCATGCCTGAGCGACGTCTTCCAGCTGGAGGCTGTCGGACACGAACATGCCCATGGCGGTGACTTGCAGCGGGTGGATCGGGTACAGGATGCCTTCGACGTTGCTCGGCACAGTCTCACCGTCGCCGTCAGGCAGGAACGCCGCGATCCTGCGCTCGTGCATCCACGGGATCGTGTCGATGTGCAGGCCGGCTTTGCCCTGGCCGTCAGGCGGATAGCCGTTGTCCCACGCGCCTAGCTCCAGCCGGCGCCGGTGGTGGCCGGTCCTGAAGACGAAGATGTCGCCCTCGCCGAGCCGCACGCCTTGCGCCTCCTCGACCGCCTCAAGTTCCGCGCGCGTCACTGCCTCTCCCGGCTCCAGCCAGGGCACTCCCCGGAAACGCGGGACGTCAAGCAGCACGCCGCGGCCGACGAGCCCGTTGCTGTAGGTGGTCACGTCGAGCGCGGTAGCACCGCGCGAGGTCATCACTTCCAGGGCAGGCCGGCCGTTATAGACGCAGCCCTGGTAAGCGATATGACAGAGGGCGTCCATGTGGGTGTGACAGTCACCGTGGAACGCGAGGCCGAGGAAGTCGGTAGCGAACGCCAGCGTGTTCGAGATCTCGATGTCATGGCCCTGCACGACGTGATGGATGACCGGGCTCGGATTGTCCGGCCCCGCCACCGTGTTCATCGGGATTGCCATCGTGACGTGCCGCCCGGACCTCACCAAGCTGGCGGCGTCCCGCACCTTGTCGGGTGTCAGGAAGTTCAGCGTTCCGAGCTCGTCGTCGTCGCCCCAGCGACCCCAGTTTTTGACTGCCTCGAACATCTCGTCGAACTCGCGCAGCGTTGCACGGGCCGGCGGCGTCAACGTCGTCATCGCTAGCTCACCCTCTGTTCGTGACTGATTCGCCGGCCGCCGCGGCTGATGTGCCATCGGCGCCGGTTAGCCGGGACACTCGGTCCGCAAAACCGCTGATGGCCTCCCCGCCATCCAGGGCACCGATCTCCAGGTCGTACTGCCGCGTCTCACCGGGCTCCAGCCACTGAAGCTCACCACGTTCCCGTGCGTCGAAACGGCCGGCATCACGGTTCGTGCTCGGCTCAAGCCCGCACGCGTACGTGCCCTCGCCGAGCATTCGCCAGACCGTGTGGTGCGGCAGCTGATCGATGCGGAACACCTGGTACACGCCGAGCCCGAGCGCCCGGTTGACCAGCGCCACCGGAACAGTTCCGGCCGGCTCGGCCACGAGTTCATGTTCGAAGCATGCCTCGGTGACATCTGGCACTGGCGCCGACATCAGCGAGTAGCCCTCGACAGGCACCCCGTAGTCGGTCGTGGTCGCCGCGCTCGGCACTAGCAACTCCGCACCAGCGTCCAGAACCGGGAAGCCCGCGTTGCAGTGGTAGAGGAGCATGTGCGAGGTGAGCGAATGACCGACGTTCTCCACCTCGTCCCTGATCGTGAAGCTGCTTTCGCCCATCCTCGCCTCGATCCGCCTGCGCAGCACGAGGCTCTCGCCGAAGACCGCCGACTGAAGCACTTCACCCTCGGCCCACAGCACGCACTCGTCGCCGTCCCACCGTTCCCCGTAGCCGACGAGACGCGCCGGGAGGCCGCCTACCCGCCCGTGCAGCCCGTAGGTGACCGTCTCCATGACGTGCATCTGGTGGAACTGCGCCGCCGTGTCCTTGCCAGGTACCAGCGTGTGATCCAGGCCGCAGGTCACGACCATGCCGCCGCCCCAGGCGCGGAACCAGCCCCATCCCTCCGGCTCGTAATACCAGGGCGCGACCACTCCGGCCGCCGACTGCCAGCTCAGCGGCTGGCCGCGGAACTCGCACCGGCCTACGTCGAAGCAACGGTCGGCCAGCACATCGAATGCGAACCCGCTGCCGGTGCGGAACTCCAGTACCCGCATGCCACGGCCGAGGCCATCACCGAGTGTCACGAGCCGCACGCCGGCTACCTGCTCGAGGCGGCCGACCCGGCGCATCAGCTCGGTGCGGTGCAGGCGCCTTCCGAACAGCTCAGGCATGTCGCACGCTCCTCCTTCCTGGCCAGCCGCAGCTGCCCGTGCTTAGGTGACAGTGCTTAGGTGACCGTGCTTAGGTAACCGCGCTGAGCTTGGGGCCACGCTCAGCGTGGCCGGCCAGGAACGTATAGGCATCGGCGGCAAGGTCCTCGGCGTTGTCGAAGAGCGTGCGCCAGATCTTCGTGGCGGCCGCCAGGTTCGGCAGGAAATTGCCGAACGCCTCGACAGTGAGCCAGCCGTCATAGCCGATGTCGCGAAGGGCGGCGAAGGTGGCATCCCAGGCGACGCTGCCGGTCCCCGGCGTTCCCCGGTCGTTCTCCGAGATGTGCACGTGCGCGATCCGCGAGCCGGCCCGCCGGATTGCCGCGGCCGGATCCTTCTCCTCGATGTGCGCGTGGAAGGTGTCCAGATGAATCAGGCAATTCGGGTGCCCGACCTCGTCGATGCAGCGGATCGCCTGGTCAAGCGTGTTCAGGTGATACAGCTCGAACCGGTTGACTACTTCCTCGGCTAGCACCACGCCGGCGGCCGCTGCGTATTCGGCCACCCGGCGCAGGTGTTCTACACAGCGATTCCATTCCTCAGCTGTGACGCCGCGACCGGTGAACACGCCGAGCGCCACCTGATGCGGGCCGCACAGGATCGGCGAGCCGACGGCCGCGCAGCAGTCGACGACCTGGCGCATGTGCCGGTAGGCAGCTTCGCGGACGGCCGGGTCAGGGCTCAGCGGATTGTGCTCAGGAGCGATCACGGTGTTCGCGGTCCGCTCCAGCCCGAGATCGTCGAGGCGCCGCGCCCAGTGCGACCATTTCGCCTGGTCGAGATCGAATATCGGCACCTCTACGCCGTCGAATCCGATCTGCTTGAGCCGTTCGAGCACGGGCATGAGACCGTCGTGCATGTCATCGGCCCATAGGTAGAGGTTGATGCCGAATTTCATGTCACTTCCCCTTCGACCTTGACGTCCCTGCCCGGCTAGCAGCCGTTACGCACCGGCGGCCCGCCAGAGCGGAGTCAGCAGGCCGTCGTCGGATAGCGCCAGCATTCGCCGGTAGATCTGCTGCCAGCTGGCGTAGCTGTCGTTGTAAGCGGCTACCGCCGCAGCGCCGGGCTCGAAGGTTGCGGCCCGCTCGCGCAGCTTCGTTTCCAGATCGGTGAGGCTTGCGTAGATTCCAGCGCCCTTGCCCGCGCACAGCGCCGCGCCAAGCGCGCTGCTCTCAGTCACGGCGGGAACGCGCACTTGCATGCCGAGCACATCGGCGATGATCTGCGGCCAGAGCGAACCCTTTGCGGCGCCGCCGCTGAAGGTGAGCTCGGCCGGCCTGGCCGCGCACAGCTCGCTGATGATGTCCAGGTGACCGCGGACGACGTAGGCGGCGGCCTCCTCGATCGCCCGGATGCACGCGGCGCGACCCGATCCCGCCGGGCTGGTCAGGTCGAACTGCACGAACGACGGGCTGGCGTGCGTCCAGCTGCGTGCGTTCATCAGGTTCGACAAGATGGCGTACACGCCGCCCGAGCCGGGCCTGATTCGCGCCGCCGCTTCCTCCATCACCACGTACGGGTCGATGCCGCGGCTGCGCGCGGCAGCGACCTCGGCGTCGCAGAACGCGTCCCGGTACCAGCGCATTGCCATGCCGCAGTAGAACCCGATGCCCTCCAGCATCCACTCACCCGGCGTCACGTGACACAGCGTCCTGAGCCGGATGGCCGGATCGATCAGTGGTTTCTCGACGAGCACCGTGTTCTGCCAGAAAGTGCCGGCCAGCACGGTGAACTCGCCGGCTTGCACGCCCGCGCCGAGCAGGCCGAGCTGGGTGTCCGCGCCGCCCGCGACGACTGGCGTGCCGGCTCGCAGGCCAGTCTGCGCGGCAGCCTGCGCGGTGACCGAGCCGACAACCGTTCCAGGGTCGACTACCGGCGGCAGCACGGCAGCAGGGATGCCGCAGATCCGCGCGATGGTGTCCGACCAGCGCCGGTCCGCCAGGCTGAACATTCCCGAGCTCGAGCCGCAGGAGGGCTCGGTAACGTGCACGCCGGCCAGCCGGTAGACGATCCAGTCGCTAAGCATGCCGAGGCTGGCCGTCTGGCGGATGATGTCGGGCCGGTTACGCCCGAGCCATCGAATGCGGGCCGGCGCGGTGATGGACACCCAGTCGCCAGCCTCGGCGTAGATCCGCTCGGCAGCACCTTCGCTGATCAGTTCCGTGGCCTCACGGGTTGCCCGGCTGTCCACATTAGGGCAGGCCCAGATCTCAGCGCCGCGAGAGTCGTACAGCACGATTCCCTCGCGCATGCTCGTCGTGCTGACGGCTGCGATGTCGGATCCGGCGGCGCCGGCCAGCTGCAGCGCCTGCCGGATGCAGTCAGCGATCGCCGTCCAGTTGCCCGCCACGTCGAAGTCCTGGCCGCCAGGCACACCGGGCGGCTCACGGTGCGTCCACTCCTGCTGCGCCACAGCTGTCTGCTCGCCGTCGGCAGTGAACAGCAGCGTGCGGCAGCTACCAGTCCCCGCGTCGATTGCCAGCAGGTAGGGTCCTGCCCGTCCGGTCACGACACGGCCGCCTTCCGGGCCTGGTAGTCGGGATTAAGCAGATAGTCGGGTTCTTCGCCGGCCAGCACCTGAGCGATGGCTGCCACCAGCATGTCGGCTCCTCGCTGCAATGTCTCCTTGGTGGCGCCGCCAATATGCGGGGTCATGATCACGTTAGGCAGGTCAAGCAGCGGGTGACGGCTGCCGCCGGCGGGCCGCTCGGCCACGTCGAGTGCGGCGCCCGCGAGCGCGCCCCTGGTCAGCGCGTCGAGCAGCGCATCCTCGTCGACCAGTGCCTCCCGCGCGGTGTTGATGAAGTACGACCCGCGCGGCATACGAGCAAACGCGGCCGTACTGAACAGGTGCCGGTTGCCGGCGCTAGCCCTGGCGTGCACGGACACAATGTCCGAGCGTGCCAGTACCTCATCGAAGCTGACGATGCTCACTCCGGCAGGCACGATGCGCGGGGGTACCGGATCGTGCGCGATGACGGAGAAGCCGAGTGCCCTGGCGCGGACGGCCACCGCCCTGCCGACGTGGCCGAGTCCGACAAGCCCGAGCGTCATGCTCGCGGCCTCGCCGCCGGTGAACTGCCCGCCCTCGAACGCGTTGTCCGCATGCCGTCCGCCGTCCAGCAGGAAGCGCGCGGCGGATGGCACCCCGCGGATCAGCATCAGGGCGAACGTCAGCGTCAGCTCGGCTACTGCCTCGGCATTCTTGCCAGGCGAGTTGGTCACCGGTATCCCGCGCACGGTTGCTGCGTCGATGTCGACGTTGACCGGCCCGCCGCGCGCGCAGCCGACCAGCCGCAGCGGCGCCGAATCGAGCACCTCAGCCGTGACGGGCGCGCCGTGCACGACGAGGATGTCATGCCCGGCTACCGCCGCCGCGATAACCGCCGGGTCGCCTGCATACTCGCTGATCCGTTCCTCGGAAGCCGTCCGGGACGGCGGCGCCGCGGCATCCTCGATCTGCAGCGCGGTGACCGATACCGCATCGCCAACCGCCGCGAGCGCACTAGTGAACACGCTGACCGGCATGAAGGGATCGCCAACGGCCAGGATGCGCAGGTGCCCGGTCGCTGTCACGTGCGCAGGTACGCCGGATCTATGGCCTGTCCGCTGCCGGACACCGGCATGAGCGTGAGCGCGGGCGCGGCATCACTATCCCGCACGAGGACCTCCTTACCCGGCCCGGCATTTGCGGCTGAGCGCACAGCCAGCCATGGTGGTAACCCACCGCACAGAGCAATCGCTCAGGTACTGGCCATCCGCTCCACTCCGGAGTATCAACCTGCACGCAGATGTTGGCAAGGGATCGCGTCAACCTGACGCCTGCCCAGGCCGAACATCCCTCAACGAGCAGGCGCTCAAGGTATTGACATCCGCTCAGAAACGGATATGAATGTCAGCCAAGCGGCGCAGGAATGACAGCGCGCTGAGCGGCCGGCTTGCCCGGAAAGGGATCGAGGTACCCACGGCGGACTGCACGCGGAGAGGAAGACCCATGTCTGACACGGCGTCGCCTGGCACGAAGCGACCGGGCAGCGGTGGAGGAGTGCTCGAGAGTACGGATCTGCAGCGGGATGCCATCGGCTTGGTCGGTGCCACTATGCAGGCCATCACGCACATCGCGCCGGCGATCGCGGCCTTGTTCTTCACTCAGTTCGTGGTGTCGCTGGCCGGCATCACCGCGCCGCTGGCCTACCTGCTCGGCGTCATTGTCGTGCTGATGCTCGGCAGCACACTCGTCCAGCTCTCTAAGCACATGCCGTCGGCCGGCGGCTACTACACCTACGTGAGCAGGGCACTGCACGCGCGGGCCGGCTTCCTCACGTCGTGGATGTACGTGCTCTACTCGCCACTCGCCGGGGGCCCGATCTACGGCTACTTCGGCTACATCCTGTCGCAAGAGCTCAAGACGAATTACCAGATCAACGTGCCCTGGCTGTGGTGGGTCTGCATTCTGGTCGGAGCGCCGCTCATCGCGTTCCTGCAGCACCGTGGTATCAAGCTCTCCGCCCGTGCGATGCTGATACTCGGCGGGCTTGAGATGCTGATCGTGTTCGTGCTCACCGTGTGGGGCTTTTTCAAGCCCGGGCCCGGCGGGTTCACGTTCGAGGTGTTCAACTTCAACCGCAAGCTCGCTGTGGAAGGGTTCGCGCTCGCGGTCGTGTTCTCGATCCAGGGCCTGACCGGATGGGAAGGCGCTGCGCCGCTCGCGGAGGAAACCCGCGACCCGCGGCGGAACGTGCCGCGAGCCACGATGCTGTCGATTGTCTTGCTGGGCGTGTTCCTCGTCATCGCGTACTGGGGCCAGATCGTTGGCTGGGGCGTTGACAAGCTGTCTAGCCTGCCCGCCTCGTCCGATCTTCCTGGTCTCGTCCTGGCCCACCGATACTGGGGCGGCGCCTGGGTCATCCTGCTGCTGGCGTTCCTGAACACCACGATCGCCGTCTGCCTGGCTACCGGGAACGTCGGCACCCGCATGTGGTACCGGATGGCCAAGAACGGTTCGTTCCCCAAGGCGCTAGCTAAGGTCCATCCCCGGTTCAAGACACCCACCAACGCGATCCTGACGCAGCTCGCGTTGTCTTTGGTAGCTGGGCTCGGCGTCGGTGCCTGGATCGGCGCGGACGAGTCGTTCCTGCTGGTAGACGGCCTGATCCTGGTACTCGCGGTGCTGTTTGTTTATGTCATGGCCAACGCGGCGGTGTTCGCCTACTACTACTTCCAGCGCCGGGGCGAATTCAACATCATCCTGCACGTGCTGTTCCCGCTGATCTCCAGCGCCGCGCTGATCTACGCGCTCATCTATTCGTTCATCCCGTTCCCTGCCTCGCCCTACAAGTACGCGCCGCTGATCGACGGCCTGTGGCTGCTGCTCGGCATCATCGTGCTGTTCGTCATGCGGATCCGCGGGCGCGAGCAGTGGCTTGTCACCGCCGGAGCCGCCCTGGGCGAGGGTGACACGTGACGCGGTTGCCAGATTCGAGCGACCGGACGTAGACCCGCTCACCGATGGGTTCTGGTGCCGTCATCAGAGCGCCGAGAAGTTCAGCATCCCGGTCATCAGTGCGGGCCACGAAACGGCGGCCGTCGGCGTCAAGGCGGCCGATGACGATTCCGGTGCGCGTCCCGTCGCGGCCGTATTTGACGGTGTAAGTCTCGATGGCTGCCCATCCGTCTGCCGCGCGAGCCTGCGCTGGCGCGGCCCAGCTGTCGACCTCGGCCTGTAGACCGGCGCTGCGGTCGGGTGCCCACGCCACCGGGGCCGTGCTGTAGACGCCCGCCGAGTACTTGCCCATGATGCCGCCGTTAGCGCCAACGAACCCGTAAGAACCGGGAGCCTGCCGGGCACGCTGAACCGTCTCGGCGATCGCGTGCATCGAATAGTTGTTGCCCGCGCCGCCAAAAAACGGCAGCCCGCCGGTGACCGTCAGACCGCGCGGGTCGGCCGGGGACAGGCCGAGGCCGTCACAGATGTTGAAGACCGGTGCCGGGAAGCAGCTGTACAGATCGATGCTGGCCAGCTCGCCGGCGCGGAGGGCGGCGAGCTCCAGGGCATGCTGAGCGGCCATGACTGCGGCCGGGCTCGCCGACAGGTCAGCGCGGTCCATCAGGGACCGCTCACGCACGTCAGCATGGCCGTGCAGGAACACCCACCGGTCTGCGGGCACGCCGAGCCGGCGGGCGGCGCCCACTGACATCATCAGCACGGCCGCACCCTGATTGACCTTCTCCCTGGCGACGATGTACCGCAGGTACGGGTCGGCAATGGGACGGTTGGCTTGCGTCGGCGTGACGAGCTCGGCCGCGCTGCGCTCTACCGGCGCCGCCGCGTGCGGATTGGCGGCGGCTACCCGGCTGAACGGGGCGAACAGCTCACCCATCGCGGCGGCGTACTGTTCGCGGGTCTGCCCCAGGCGCGCCCGCCGGGCGTTCTCGATCAGCGCGTACTGACTGGGCGCGCCGGTCAGGCCGTGCTCAGCCAGGTGCCGGGAAAACATCCCGTGCAAGCCATACCCTCGATCTTCAAGGCTTCCGCCGGCCTGCTCGGTGAAGTCTGGCCTGTCCGCAGCCTCCGCGTAGTGCTCGATCGTCGAGATCGCCTCCGAGCCGACCAGCAGTACCGCGTCGCTGCCTCCCGAAGCGATGACGGCCGCGAACTCGTTGACGAGGCGCTGCGGAGCCTGACCCCCGGTGATTTCCAGGATCGCGCGGGCCGGACTGGCGCCGATCCGGCCCGCGACAGACCGCGGATAGTTGTCAGAACGGCCCAGCCGGGCGCGCGCGCCGGGACCTGAGACCTCGAACTGGCGGATGCCCGCGACGGTGTCGATCGCCTCAGCCATCGCCCTTCCGTCAGCACCGGTGTCTGCCAGCAGCTGCCGGGCTGCGTCGGCCGCCAGTTCGACCGGTGACCGGCGGCGGTAGCCAGCATCGCCGAGCCGCTCGGACGATTGCCCGACGCCCACCACGACCGGCGTCCTTGAGTCGATGTCACCTGCGGCCCGCAGCTGGCGCTCCCCGCTCATATTGATCATGGTAACCAGGTATGCAGCGGGCCGCCTGACGGCGAGACAGCGAAGAAGGAGTGCCCGTGGCCGCCGCGCTCGACGCGGTGGCAGCGGCTGGGCACTACGCCGATGGCAGTCGCCCTGGCGTGGCTGGTGCACCGCTCCCGAACATCCTGCTGATCCCAGGCACCTCGCCGGTCGCGCACTTGCGCGATAACGTCACCGGCGCCGGCCTGGCATCGCGGGTTGAGCGCCGCACACCCGGACCGCTTCGGTGCGGCTAACCGTTCCGTACCCGCTGATAGTGCCGCCGCGCTTTCATCCGGTTGCCGCAGACGGCCATCGAGCACCACCGGGCGGTGTTGGCCTTGCTGTGATCGATAAGGAACAGGCGGCATTCGGCGTTCGCGCACGGGCGCAGCCGCCCAGGGCTTCGCTTGGCAAGCGCAGCCCAGGTCAGTACAGCTCGCACGGCAAGCTCGCGGTCCGGCGGAACGCTGAGGGTCCAGACAATCTCGCCGTCAGTTACGGAGGGGATACGTGCCGCCCCCTCGAGCGCCGGGGCCAGCACGTCTGGCGACTGGTCGCCACGCACGACCGACTGCAGGGCCTGCCGGACGCCCGCGACGTGCCCCAACTCCGTCTCGGTGCCGGCCCCGCCGAGGCTCGCTAGCCACGAACGAGCCCGCGTCGCGTCGGCGAGGTTATCAGCGGGCACGCCGTCAACGACGGGCGTACTGTTCAGGACTGCTAGCAGGAAGCCCTCGTCTAGCAGGCAACTCTCGTCGGATATCGCGTCTGCCATGGACCCTAACCATCATTGCGTGCTTGACAGGTTACAGCATCTCGTGCTTGCCTGGGGAATAACCACTGAGAGGCGTTATGCAGGTTAGCTTGACGCGGATTGAGCACCGGATCACCGCCGGACTAAGGAGCGGCGCTCCGGAAAGGATCACCGGATGGGGTCGCTGCTGTCAGTAAATGTAGGGCTGCCGCGCAACGTGCCGTGGCAGGGCAAAACGGTGTATACCGGCGTGTGGAAACATCCGGCACCAGGTCCCCAGATGGCCAGGCGGCTCAACATCGATGGCGACGGACAGGGCGACCTGCATGGCCACGGTGGTGAGCAACGGGCCGTGCTTGTCTACCAGATCCAGTCCTATCAGCACTGGCAGCAGTACCTCGGCCGGGACGACTTCGGCTACGGCCAGTTCGGCGAGAACCTTACCGTCGATGGCCTCGCCGACGACGAGGTCTGCATCGGAGACCGCTACCGCATCGGCGAGGCAGAGTTCGAGGTTACCCAGCCACGCGTCACCTGCTACCGCGTCGGCCTCCGGCTGGGCGAGCCGCAGATGGCCGCGCTGCTCGTCAGTCACCACCGGCCTGGCTTCTACATGCGCGTAATCTCCGAGGGGCATATTGAGGCCGGCGACGACATTGTCAGGACCAGGCGCGGGCCGGGCGAGCTGACCGTGGCCGACACCGACGCGCTGCTCTACCTGCCGCGGCCTGACGCCGCCAAGCTGGCGCTCGCGCTGCAGATCCCGGCGCTGAGCCCTGGCTGGCAGGGTTCATTCCGCGATCTGCTCGCAGCCAACTCCGCACCAGCCACCACGGCACCAGCCACCACGGCGCCGGCCTGGCCCGGGTTTCGCCCGCTGCGGGTGACGAAGATAGTCAGGGAAAGCACGACCGTATCCTCGATCCACCTCGCCCCGGCGGACGGGGCCCAGATCCCGGCAGTCCGCGCCGGGCAGTACCTGACGCTGCGGATTACCGGTGCTGCCCAGCCTGCGCCGGTGCGCAGCTACTCGCTGTCCTCCGCGCCCGGCGCCGCCACCTACCGGATCAGCGTGAAGCGGGAGCCAGGCGGCATGGCCAGCAGCTACCTCGATGACAAGCTCCGGGCGGGCGACGTTCTCGATGCCGCGGCACCCCGCGGCGAGTTCGTGCTGGACACCAGTACCGGCCCGGTCCTGCTCATCTCCGCAGGCATCGGGGTCACGCCCGTCCTGTCCATGCTGCATGAGCTCGCAGCCAGCCACAGTGCCCGCGATATCTGGTGGCTCCACGGCGCGCGCGGACCGCAGGAACACCCCTTCGCTGCCGAAGCCCGCACTCTGCTGAAGTCCCTCCGCCACGCCCGCGAGTACGTGTACTACAGCGCCGCGACACCTCAGGAGCGCTGCCGCGCCAGCGCCAGGGCCGGCCGGCTGACTGGCGGAGCGCTCGCCGAGCTGAAGGTGCCGGCGACCGCGAGCGCTTACGTCTGCGGCCCGGCCTCGTTCATGGCAGCCATGCAGGAGGCTCTGACCGCGGCTGGCATCGGCGCGAGCAGCATCCACACCGAGCTGTTCGGTGCGCTGCCCACGATCAATCCGGGCCTTACCGATACGACGCGCATCCCCCCGCACCAGCCTGCTGATCGGTCCGCCACCGGGCCGTTGGTGACCTTCGCGCGCAGCGGCATCGCTACCCGGTTCCCGGTCAGCCAGCACAGCGTGCTCGACCTCGCGGACGCCTGCGACGTTCCGACTCGGTGGAGCTGCCGGACGGGCGTCTGCCACACCTGCTCGACCGCCCTGCTGTCGGGATCTATCGAGTACTCCCCCGAACCGCTTGAGCCGGCCCCGGAGGGCGAGGTGCTCATCTGCAGCGCCCGGCCGAAGACCGACATCGTGCTGGACATGTAGACCGGTCCGGTTTACCGCAGACAGCGTCGCGGCCCG
>Ga0335075_10002216_pt1 | contig 31449 bp, 31 predicted proteins | sample Lox_Sample_24_FD_206723 | JGI IMG/M metagenome (GOLD analysis project Ga0335075, IMG submission 206723) | Soil microbial communities from Loxahatchee National Wildlife Refuge, Florida, United States - Lox_Sample_2.4 | ecosystem: Environmental > Terrestrial > Soil > Wetlands | place: USA...
CGGGCTGAAGGCGTTTCTCGAAGAGCTATACGACCCGAACAGCGGGATCTATCACGAGTTTCTGACGCCGGCGCAATTTACAGAGCGCTTCGGGCCGACGGAGGCGGAGTACGACGCGGTGGTGCAGTTTGCCAAGACGAATGGCCTGGCGGTAGTCGGCGGATCGCGCGACGGGATGGACGTGCAGGTGCGGGGCACGGTGTCAGCGATTGAGAAGGCCTTCAATGTGACGATGCGGACGTATCAGCATCCGGCGGAGAACCGGACGTTTTATTCTCCGGACCGGGAGCCGACGACGACGCTGCCGTTTTCGCTGTGGCATGTGTCGGGACTGGATAATTATTCGATTCCGCATCCGCTGTATGTGACGCGGAGCGAGGCGGCGGCGGCGCGCGGGGTAGACGCGAAGACGCTGGTGACGCATGCGACGACCGGATCGGGGCCGTCGGCGTCGTTTCTGGGCAGCGATATGCGGGCGGCGTATTACGGGACGGGGTCACTTACGGGCGCGGGGCAGAACCTGGGGTTGTTTGAGTATCTGGGGACGGACCTGGCGGACCTGACGACCTACTACAAGAATGCGAAGCAGACGAACAATGTGCCGGTGTCAGTGATTTCGACGGATGGGACGAGCACATCGTGCGTTTACGGCAACGGGAGAGGCAGGAATTCCTGCGACGACACGGAACAGACGCTGGATATGACGCAGGCACTGGGGATGGCTCCGGGGCTGGCGAGCCTGGTGATGTATGTGGGGTCGACGGATACGGCGATTATCAGCGCGATGACGACGCACAGTCCGCTGCCGACGACGATTGGGTGCTCATGGGGATGGACGCCGGCTGATCCGAGTACGCTGGACCCTTACTTTGAGAAGATGGCGGCGCAGGGGCAGAACTTCTTTGCGGCGTCGGGCGACGATTCGACGTGGTCGAAGAGGAATGAGGCGTGGCCGGCGGACGATGCCTATGTGGTCTCGGTCGGCGGGACGGATCTGACGACGGCAAGCGCGGCGGGGCCGTGGAAGTCAGAGACGGCGTGGACGGACAGCGGCGGCGGGATCTCGCCGGACAAGATTGCGATTCCGTCGTGGCAGAAGCTGTCAGGTGTGATCAATTCGAGCAACAAGGGATCGACGACGTATCGCAACGGGCCGGATGTAGCGGCGAATGCGAACTTCACCTTCTATGTGTGCGCCGACCAGACGACGTGCACGGCGAATGAGTATGGGGGCACGAGCTTCGCGGCTCCGATGTGGGCGGCGTATGTCGCGCTGGTGAATCAGCAGCGGGCAGCAAGCGGAGAGAAGACGATCGGGTTCATTAATCCGACGATCTACTCGATCGGCGTGGGCAGCAGTTATAAGACGGACTTTCACGACATAACCAGCGGCAAGTCGGGCAGCTATTCGGCGGTTACCGGCTATGATCTGGTGACGGGATGGGGAAGTCCGAGTACAGGGCTGCTGGGAGCGCTGCAGTAGGGCCAATCGTCAATAGCCAGTAGTGCGGGCGCGGAAGGCTGGTCGCCTTCCGCGTTACTGCGTGTGGCTATGACGTCGGGTACAGGCTCTCGCTTTAGACTGGGAGGCGAGGAACTGATTCATGACGACAATTGAGCAGTGGAATGAGCGCCTGGGGATTCCGGGGGTGGCGGAGGTTGTGTCCGGCAAGGGCGGGCTGGCGGTGGTGCGGGTGACGGCACAGGCGGCGACGGCGGAGATTTATCTGCATGGGGCGCAGGTGACGTCGTGGTGTCCAAATACTGGGAAACCTTCCGGCGCAGATGAGGTGCTGTTTCTGAGCGCGCAGTCGCGATTCCAGGACGGGAAGGCGATTCGCGGCGGGATTCCGATCTGCTTTCCGTGGTTCAGAGGGAAGGCCGATGATGCGAAGGCTCCGGCGCATGGAGTGGTGCGGACGAAGGAGTGGGAGTTGACGGGTATCGCGCAGGAAGGCGATGCGGTGACGGTGACGCTGGCCACGGAGAACGACGAGTCGGGACGGCGGTGGTGGCCGCAGGAGTTCAGGACGGAGTATCGGGTGCGGGTGGGTGCGCAACTGGGGCTGGCACTGACGGTCACGAATATGAGTGCAACGGCGATGAGATTCGAGGAGGCTCTGCATACGTATCACCGGGTGGGCGATGCGGAGAAGGTGCGGGTGACGGGGCTGGATGGGACTGCGTACCTCGACAACATGGACGGCAATCGCGAGAAGCGGCAGGCCGGGGAAGTGATGTTCACGGCGCAGACGGACAATGCGTATCTGGATACGACGGAGGCGCTGGAGGTGGTGGATCCGGTGCTGGGGCGAAAGATTCGGACGGTGAAGGGCAATTCGCGGACGACGGTGGCGTGGAATCCCTGGCGGGAGGGTGCGAAGGCGCTCTCCGATCTAGGAGACGACGAGTGGCGCTCGATGGCGTGCGTCGAGGCGAGCAACATCATGGCTTATGCGGTTGAGCTTGGCGCGGGCGAGAAGCACACGATGACGGCGGTGCTGAGCTTAAGCCATTAGCCAATAGCCATTAGCCAATAGCCATTAGCCATTAGCCATTAGCCAATAGCCATTAGCCATTAGCCAATAGCCAATAGCCAATAGCCAATAGCCATTAGCCAATAGCCAATAGTTGGACGCTAGTCGCCAGCCAGGGCGGCGTTGATGACTCCGACGAGAGCCGGGTAGTCGAAGGGGCCGTCGTAGCGCTGCCCGTTGATGAAGAAGGTTGGAGTGCCGTTGACGCCGCTGCGTACGCCGCTGTTGAAGTCGGCGCGCACGCGGTCAGTGAATTCACCGGCGTCGAGAGCGGAGAGGAGCGCGAGCGGATTGAGTCCCAGCTGCTGGGCCAAAAGCTCATAGAGATCGGAACCGAGACGATCCTGGTTCTCAAAAAGGAGGTCGTGCATGGGCCAGAATTTGTCCTGGGTAGCGGCGAATTCGGCGGCTTCGGCGGCGGATTCTGCGTGAGGATGACTCTGGGTCAGAGGGAAATTGCGAAAGACGAAGAGCAGGCGGTTGCCGAAGTGCTTCTGCACGCGCTGGACGATGGGGTAGGCACGGCCGCAGTGGGGGCACTCGTAGTCTCCGTATTCGAGGAGGGTGACGGGGGCATCGGGGTTGCCCTGCTTGTGGTCGTGAGGACCAATGGGAGTGCGGAGTTTGGTCACGTGGGCTCCTGTTTGCGGTCTGGCCCTGGGCAGTTCTATTTGGGCAAGGCTTCGAGGGCGTCGAGGATGCCATCGGCTCCTGGGTTGACGCCGATGGGCGAGAGGTAGCTCCAGGCGATGACGCCGTCCTTGTCGATGACGAAGAGGGCGCGCTCGGAGATGCCGTCGCCGTCGCGGTAGACGCCGTAGTCACGAGCGATCTGACCCTTTGGCTCAAAGTCGGCCAGCAGCGAAAAACGGTAATTCCGGGCCTGCGCAAAGGCAGCATGGCACCAGACGCCGTCGACGGAGATGCCGAGCAGCTCGGCTCCGTGCTTCTGGAATTCGGGAAGGATCTCGTTGTAAAGGCCCATCTGGTCTCCGCAGACGGGGCTCCAGTCGGCGGGATAGAAGGCGAGGATAACGGGACGGCCGCGCAGGTCCTTCAGGGATAATTTTTGATCGGGGCTGAGGGCCAGGGTGAAGTCAGGGGCGGGAGTTCCGGCGGGCAGGATGTCGGCCATTACGTTCTCCTTGAAGTGATACGGCTCGGCTATGTGATCGCGCACGATGCGGCGCCGGTTCAGAATATTCGATGCAGGCCGTTGGTTGTATGAAGATGTGGATTTTCCGTCAGCAGCGGGGATCGTGAGCGCGGAGCTCGGCGACGATTTCCGCGGCAGCTTTGCGGGCCTCGTCGGAACGGTCGGGCGGGAAAGAGATGGCGCCGACGCGGGCGTGGCCTCCGCCGCCGTATCGCTCGCAGATGGTGGCGAGGTTGAGCATCTTTGCCGGGTCGGCCTTGGTCCAGGGGTTCGAACCTACGGAAACCTTGGTGCGGAAGCTGGATTTCGAAAGGCCGATAGAGTAGGTCGCCTCGGGATGAAGGTAATAGGGGATGAACTTGTTGTATCCCTCCATGGGCTGATCGCTGATGTCGAAGTAGATGGTGCCGTCCTTTGATTCCGACCGGTCGCGGATGAGGGATAGCGATTCCTCATGGCGGTGGAGGAGCGGCGGGAGCAGTTCGGCGACAAAGGGCTGCTTGAGGACCTCGGCGAGAGGCATGGCGGTAAGAAGCGGGATGAGGCGCGGGATGAAGGCCGGGTCCTGGGTGGATTCAATGGCCAGGGTAAGCTTCATGGCCGGGTGGGCCATTTCGACGGCGGCCTGCGGGCTCGAGTAGAGAGCTCCGTCAACGATGTCGGCGAGGCGGACGAGCTCGGCGACAGGCGCGGCGTTGAATCCGAACCGGGTGGACGCGATGTGGGCGAGGAAGCTGGTGCAGGAAATGTAGGCCGGGTCGTAGAAGCGGCGGTTCACATAGCTTCCGTCGGCGATGCCGCGGCGGTAGTCCTCCTGGTCCTCGGGCGTGAGGAAGGCGCTGAGATGGTGGTCGAACCACCAGGTGATGCGCGGCGAGGCGGAGTATTTGAAGTCGACGATGGCGTTTTCGTCGCCGATGAAGTCGGCCTCGTTGAAGAGGGCTCCGGCGCGATGGACGAGGCCGTGGTAGGTATAGACGGCATCCTTATTGATGCATTCGTGATGAAAGCGGGCGAAGAGGGACGCGGAGCAGGCTCCGTCGAAACACTTGTCGTGGTAAAAGACTCGGACGTTCAAAAAGGGCGGGCTCCAGGGGAAATAAAAAATCAGATCGGGAAATGACTAGGATTGCCGGGTCCGGGCCATCTGTCAAGGGACTGGCCGTCCAGGCGTACGCGCTCGCGGCGGGGCTGGGTTTTTCCGGCGGCGCATCCGGCAAAAAAGCACTATGATGCTTGTGACTTACTGCCGCGATTCCGCGTGCAGCGACTGTTCGGTGTCTCTCGACTGGAAAGAGGTGGAGGCCGTATGGAGTCGCAATTCTTCGGGTTAAGAAAATATCTTGCGTGGCCGTTGAGCTTTGCTCTGTTGGTGACAACGATTCCGGGCAGCGGATGGTCGCAGGCACAATCGCCACCACCGCCTCCGGCTGACCAGAACGCGCCGGGGTACGCGGGAGAGGGCGCGCCGCTGGGCCCGGCCGACCTGCAGAGCCTGGTTGCGCCGATCGCTCTGTATCCCGACGCGCTGGTTGCGCAGGTGTTGGGAGCGGCGACTTTTCCGGACCAGATACAGGCGGCCGACAACTGGCTGCATCAGAATTCGAGTCTGCAAGGGCAGCAACTCATGCAGGCAGTGGATGCGCAGCCGTGGGATCCGAGCGTGAAGGCGCTGACGCAGTTTCCTTCGGTGCTGGACAACCTGGCGAAGAATCTGAGCTGGACTTCGGCGCTGGGCGAGGCGTATCACACGCAGGCGAATGATGTGATGACGGCGGTGCAGACGCTGCGAGCGAAGGCATACGCGTCGGGCAATCTGAAATCGGGATCGCAGATTACCGTGGTGCAGCAGTCTCCGCAGACGATTGTGATTCAGCCGACGAATCCGGAGGTGGTGTATGTGCCGACATACAATCCTACGGTGGTGTATGGGACTCCGTACACGACGCCGGGTTACAGCACCGGAGCTGTGATTGCGACGGGGCTGCTGGCGTTCGGCGCGGGCATTGCGGTGGGAGCGGCCATCAGCGGCGGATGCTGCGGCTGGGGCTACAGCTACTGGGGCTGCAACTGGCACGGCGGCACGGTGGTGTACAACCGGAATGTCTATTACGGAAACAATGCGTGGCACGGCGGCGCCTACGGGTCCGGTGGAACCGTGTATGGCCCGAACGGCGTGGCGCGCGGCGGGACTGTGTACGGTCCGAACGGCGTTGCACGCGGGGGAACTGCCTACAATGCCAATACCGGAACGTATGCGCGGGGCGGCTCGGTATCAACGCCCTACGGGCACGCGGCAGCCGGACAGGCGTACAACCCCAACACCGGAGCCTATGCGGCGACACGGCAGACGCAGAATGCCTATGGGAGCTCGGGAAGCTCGGTTGTCTCGAAGAATGGCAATACTGCATATACCCAGCACCAGTCGGGGGCGAATGGCTCGGTGGGATCGATCCAGACCTCCGACGGCAGCAGGGGCGTTGCAGGAGCCGGGGCGAACGGCAATACCTTTGCTGCCGGCCAGGCAGCCAACGGCAACAAGTACGCTGCTTCGAATGGAAATGTCTACAAGAACTCGGGGAGCGGCTGGCAGCAGACCCAGGGCACTTCGTCGAGAGGCTGGGGACAGCAGGAGCATAGCGGCGGGTCGTCGGCCTTCAGTGGAGGCGGATGGCAATCGAGGCAAGAGAGCGCTCGTGGTTCATTCAGCCGCGGCGAAGGCGGCGGATTCGCCGGCCGGCGCCGGTAAGCTGACGGCTTCGCATTCGCTTTGCAGAGCAACGTTGATCAATCGACTTTCCGGACTTGTGGAGGATTTCTCATGGGGTTCCAACCACGTAAGGGCGCGCTTACGGCTCAACTGCTGCTTCTCGCGCTGGTCATCCCGATTGCCTGCCACAAGGCGGAGACGCCCGCCACCAAGGTGTTTGCTACTCCCGATGACGCCGGGGATGCGGTACAGGCGGCGGTAAAGGCGGGAGACCGGGACACGCTGATGGCGATTTTTGGCCCCGGCTCGCAGGACGTGATCTATTCCGGCGACCCGGTAGAGGATAAGAACAACGGCACCGCATTTGCGGGACGGTACAGCGTGATGCATCGCTGGCGCAAGATGCCGGATGGATCTCAGGTGCTGGTGGTGGGAGCTGACAATTTTCCATTTCCGATACCACTGAAGAAGAACAACGACGGCCAGTGGTTCTTCGATACGGCGGCAGGCAAGGACGAGATTCTCAATCGGCGGATCGGCAGGAATGAACTGGCGGTTATTGACGTATGCGGAGCTGTTGCGGATGCGCAGGCGGAATACTTCGCCGAGAAGCACGGCGGGGTGAAACAGTACGCGCAGAAATTCATCAGCGACGCCGGGCAGCAGAACGGCTTGTACTGGCCGGAGGTTGCGGGGCAGCCGAAGAGCCCGCTTGGTCCGCTCGCCGCCGATGCCACCGCGGAAGGATACAAGGCTGATCCCAACCATCATCAACCTTTCCACGGCTACTACTTTGCGATGCTCGACAAGCAGGGAGCGAATGCAGGGGGCGGCGCGAAAGACTATATCGCCGACGGGAAGATGACCGGCGGATTTGCGGTGGTGGCATATCCGGCGAAGTACGGCAATTCCGGCATTATGACGTTCATGGTGAACCAGGACGGCGTGATCGTACAGAAAGACCTCGGCCAGACGACGGAGCAGGTTGCGTCGGCGATGACGGCGTTCAACCCCGACCAGACGTGGACGGTTGCGAAGTAGTGGCTATGCTTCGTGGCAAAAGAGCTCCGGCGACGCGGGCGACGAGACTGGAGTCTCGCGGCAGTAGCGTGGCCGTGAGTCGAGCCGGCGCCTTGAAGATTTCTGAATGGTTCACATCTCTTTGAGCACGTCGTCGAGGCGGTCGAGGTTCCTGTTCCAGTTCTTCACCAAGTCTTCGAGACGATCGAAACTGCTGTTCCAGCCGGTGTTGTGGCCGTCGCGCAGCTCGACGGTGTCGAAGAAGGCCTGATGGAATTCCATCTTTGTGCGCTTGCCGTCGAGTTCAGTGAATTTAACCGTGATGACGGTTTCGCGAGTGGGCTGGCCGGCCTGGCCATCCCAGGCAAAGGTGTAGACGACACGCTCGGGTGGAACGATCTCCTTGAAGACACCGCCCTGCCAGAGGTCGGGGAAATTTCTGCCCTTCCACGCCTCGGTCTGATGTAGGCATGCCCGCCATTTACCTCCCGGCCGGACGTCCTGCTCGAAGTGCGTGGCCACGAAGCCGCGCGGTCCCGCCCATTGCCTGGCGTGAACAGGGTTGCTGAAGGCTTCGTAGACGAGCTCGCGGGGACCGTCGAAGACGCGGACGATAGAGAGCTCGTGGAGTGCGGCTCCTCCGCCGACGGCTGCGATCAGGCCCGCGTCAATCATTCCCGGGTGTGGTTGGGGGCGGTCGGGCTTCTTGGCTGAGGATTTGGCCGCGCTAGTTGCTTCGGGGTCTGCTGCGGACATGACCATTCTCCTTGGGTTTCACTTTGTCTTGCGATGATTTGAGTTTTTTCAGGTATTCGTCGAGCCGGTCGAAACTCTCTTCCCAGTACTTACGGTATTCCTCGAGCCAGTCGGCTGCGGTTTTGAGCTGGCCGGGGTTGAGGCGGCAGGGACGCCACTGGGCATCGCGGCCGCGGGAGATGAGGCCGGCCTTTTCGAGGACCTTGAGATGACGGGAGACGGCGGGAAGGCTGATGTCGAAGGGCTCGGCGATCTCGTTGACAGAGGTTTCGCCGAGGGCGAGACGCGCGAGGATGGCGCGCCGGGTGGGATCGGCAAGTGCGGCGAAGGTGGAGCTGAGGTGATCGGACGACATCGTATTTAACAATACAGATAAATAACTGAAATGTTAAATACGCCTGCAGATCAGCTTCTGTCAAGCGCTACTTTCGCGGCTTAAGCTGGCTTTTGCGCGGTGTAGAGATTGCGGAGGAGGCGATTCTCTTCCGTAAGTGTTTGGACGGAGGACAGAAACCGCTGCAGACCGTGGAAATTCGCTTCGCCTTCGGCGGCGATGAGGGCATCGCGGCGTTCGTCTCGCGCGTTGCGCCAGCGTCTGGCGATGGTGGCGGCGTGGGCGGTTGTGTCCCGGGCTTCGAGCAACTCGAAACCCGTCTGACGGATGAGTTCCTCGTTGTGGCCGGGCGGGCTGAAGAGGTAGTAGCCGACGGAGCTGCGGGCAGCGATCTCCTGGTGCGAGACGATGCCACCGATGACCAGGGCGTCGCTGAAAACGAAGCGGCCGAGGGGCTTCAGGATGCGAAAGACTTCACGCAGCACGGACTGGCGGCCGGGAATGTGGCAGATCACGTCATTTGCGAAGGCAGCGTCCATGGTATTGTCGGCGAGGGGCAGCTTCTGAGAGGCGTCGCAGTGCCTGAAGGTGACCCGGCCGGAGAGATTTGCGGTGCGGGCGAGGCTGTTGGCGTTCTCTATGCCAGGGGCGTTGGCGTCGATTCCGATCACTGAGCAACCGATGGTCTGGGCCACCTGCAAGGCATATCGGCCTGAGCCGCAGCCGATCTCGAGAACGCGAGAGGCCGGATTGAGGCGGAGCAAGCCGGGGATTTCGGCTGACTCCTGGTTTGTCACCCAGCTTGTCTGGCCGAGGTCTTCGCCATACGTCGCGATGCGGACCTGACGGTAAACTTCGGACTCGTAGTGGGAGTAGGCACTGTCGTAGAGGTCCACTTTATCCGGCATATGGGTTACCTCACACTGCCATTTTGTCGGTTTTCGCCCTGGCCTGTCGCCTGCTTTTTTGGCGCGACGCCGGCGAAAAGACGAATCTGAAGGGGCCAGGGCGGCAAGATTCCTGAACCTTCGACGATCGGTTGACGTAGTATGAGCAGCAACTTAAAGGAGAGAGAGTCTTGGATGAGTTGACGCCGCAACCGGAAATCCCCCAGATGACAACACCAGCTGAGCTGACGGAGGCGCCACCGCCTTTGCCGGAGGCTCCGAAGCGGGACCTGCGATGGGTGTTTGTGGGGCAGGACGGGATCCGCGCGGGCTGGGGCGCGCTGCTCTTCATTTTGGTCCTGGTGGCCGTGGCGTTCGCGGTGCAGATGGCAGTGCATTTCCTTGTGCATCCCAAGCCGATGCCGCGGAATGCGCCGATGCCGCCACGGATAGGGCTGATCGCGGAGGGGCTGCAGGCGTTTTGCGTTCTGGTGGCGACGGCGGTGATGGCGCTGATCGAAAAACGGCGGGTGCTGGCGTATGGATACCAGGGCACGGCGCGGGCGGCGCGGTTTTTGTGCGGGCTGGTGTGGGGATTTGTGGCGATTTCGGCGCTGGTGCTCACGCTGTGGAAGGCGGGGCTGCTGGGGTTCGACGGGGTGCTGCTGCATGGGGCGGCGGCGTGGAGCTATGCTGCGGAGTGGGGCGTGATGTTCCTCTTCGTCGGGATCTTTGAGGAGTCGCTGCTGCGCGGTTATCTGCAGTTCACGGTGGCGCGGGGCATCGGATTCTGGTGGGGAGCGCTGCTGCTGTCGTTTGTGTTCGGCTTCGGGCATGGGAGCAATCCGGGAGAGTCTCCGGTGGGCTTGTTTGCGGCGGGCGCGATCGGGCTGGTCTTCTGCCTGAGCCTCTGGTACACGGGGTCGCTGTACTGGGCGGTGGGATTTCACGCGGCGTGGGACTGGGGCGAATCGTATTTTTACGGCACGTCGGACAGCGGAATGGTGGCGCAAGGGCATTTGATCGGCGAGCATCCGGTAGGAAAGGTGCTGTGGAGCGGCGGCGCGACCGGGCCGGAGGGCAGTCTGCTGGTGATTCCGCTGATCCTGATCATCGCCCTGGCGATGTGGTTGTGGTGGGGACGGAGGGTGACGTCTCCTTTTGCGGGGACGGGATGGAGGCCGGCGTGGAGCAGGAGGCCGGTGGTGGTTGAGGCACCGGTGGGGCATCCGACACTGGGTGAAGCGGCGAGCTAGAGGGTTTCCCGGGGATTGTGAATTGTGACGAGCGATTGGCTGCAAAGAGGCGGGGCGCGTCTAAAAGAAAGATAGAATCTCCTCACAATCGACGCCGCAGGAGGGAAGATCGCATGAATCGCCGGGAATTCCTCACCGCCGCAGCCGCCGGGCTGGGCACTGCTTACCTGAAGCCAAAGGCTTTCGGGTCGGTCCTCGATAATCAGCCGCTGACGAAGAAAGTCCAGGCGACAGATACAGTCGTGCTGGGCAAGACGGGCATCAAGACGAGCCGGTTGGCGATGGGCACGGGAACGGTTGGCTTCGGAGGCGGGTCGAACCAGACGCGGATGGGCCAACTGGTGAAACTGCTGGTGAGCGGATACGACAGCGGGCTGATCTTCTTCGATACCGCGGATTCGTATGGGAGCCATCCCGAGGTGGCGGCGGCGTTGAAGCAGGTGGGGCGCAGCAAGGCCGTGGTGATGACGAAGTGCGACGATCGCGATCCGAAGGAAGCGAAGGCGGATATTGACCGCTATCTGCGCGAACTGGGAACGGACTATATCGATATCTGCCTGATCCACTGCGTAACGGAGGGTGACTGGACGACACGCTATCGCGGAGTGATGGACGTCTTCGAGCAGGCCAAGGAGCAGGGAAAGATCCGGGCGCATGGGGTGTCGTGTCACTCGATTGAGGCGCTGCGGGCGGCGGCGAAGTCTCCCTGGGTGGAAGTGGACCTGGTGCGGCTGAATCCGGTGGGCGCGTACATGGACGCCGATCCGAATACGGTGATCTCGGTGATTAAGGAGATGCGCGCGCAGGGCAAGGGCATCATCGGGATGAAGATTCTCGGGCAGGGCGCGATGCGGACACGTCAGGATGAGGCGATCCGGTTCGCACTGGGGTCGGGCGTGCTGGATGCGTTCACGATTGGCGCGGAGAACCGGAGCGAGCAGCAGGATCTGATCAAGAGAGTGGCGGCGGCGTAGAAGCAGCCATTGCCATTAGCCATTAGCCATTAGCCATTAGCCATTAGCCATTAGCCATTAGCCATTAGCCATTAGCCATTAGCCATTAATTGGACGGCGCTGTTTTCAAGTATGGCGAAGAGAAGCAGGTCCTTCGGCTGCGTGCGCCGCGGCGCACTTCGTTCAGGATGACAACGTTTAAGCCTGCTTCCCACCCTTCGCTGCGCTCAGGATGGGGCACCCGAGGTTGTGATCTCAGGGTGACCCCATTCCTCCGCCAAGTCCGACTCGCAATCCCCTGCCGAAGTCCCCGATGAGACAATGTCCTCGACATGGTTTTGGGGCGGAGTGTCGAAGTCGAGGAGCGGCGCAGGCGGCCTGTTCTGCGCGTTTTTCTAAGCATTGTTGTCGTGCTGGTGGTGCTGGCTGGATTGGCAGCGCTGGCTGGCGGGTGGTGGCTGAAGCACGCGATGTACACGGCGCTTCCGCAACTGGATGGGCAGTTGCGGCTGCCGGGACTGAAGGTTCCGGTGACGGTGAGGCGCGACCGGCATGGGATTCCACATATCGAAGCGGCGAATCTCGATGATCTTTTCGAGGCGCAGGGCTATGTGACGGCGCAGGACCGGCTGTGGCAGATGGACATGGCGCGGCGCATGGCGGCGGGCGAGGCGGCGGAACTGCTTGGGTCAAAGCTGTTGGAACATGACCGGGTGCAACGGGTGCTGGGGATTCGCGGCAATGCCGAGCGGCTGGTGACGACATTGAGCGATCGCGACCGGAAGTATTTCGAAGACTATGCGCGGGGCGTGGATGCGTTCATCGACCAGCATCAGAACAATCTCTCGCCGGAGTTCCGGCTGCTGGGGTACAAGCCGAAGCCGTGGCAGCCGGTGGATTCGATGCTGGTGGTGATGAGCATGAACCAGTTGCTCGATGAGGACTGGGATACGAAGCTGGCGCGTGAGCGGGTGACGGCGCGGCTGGGTCCGACGCTGGCAGCCGACCTCTATCCCACAGGATCGTGGCGGGACCATCCGCCGACGCAGGCTCCTCCGGATTTAACGGCGCCGCAGGAGAATATTCCCGATGTGCCGCTGGACGAGTCGCAGACGAAGCTGGACGACCTGCTGCATCTGGAGCAGGTGCTGCACGAGCGCGACGGCGGACGCGGGGAGTGCGCGGCGGGATCGAATGAGTGGGTGGTTTCAGGGGCGCATACGGCATCGGGAAAGCCGATGCTGTCGAACGACATGCACCTGCCGCATGGGATTCCGAATATCTGGCACGAGAGCGATCTGAAGGCCGGGGATTTTCATATTGCGGGCGTGACGGTGCCGGGGATTCCTTACATCATTCAGGGGCACAACGAGCATGTGGCGTGGGGATTTACGGCGCTGTACGGCGACATGGAGGATCTCTACGTCGAGCAGGTGAATGGGCAGGATGAGTACAAGGCGGCGGATGGATGGCACCCCATCGAGCACGGGCACGAGACGATCCATGTGCGCTTCGGGAAGGATGTAGTGGTGGAGACAGAGCGGACGGGGCACGGGCCGGTGATCTCGCAGCTGATTCCAGGCGAGAAGCGGGTGCTGGCGCTGCGGTGGAGTGCGTATGACGCGAAGTCGGGCGGCGATCCGCTGCTGGACGTGGATGAGGCGGCGAACTGGACGGATTTTCGCACAGCGATGAGCAAGTGGTGGGGTCCGGGGCAGAATGTGGTGTACGCGGACGACCAGGGGCACATTGGATACCAGGCAGTGGGATTTGTTCCTTATCGGCCGCAGGGGATCCTGGGGGTGCCGATTACGGATGCGAATCACGAATGGCAGGGATTTGTGCCGTTCGAGCAGCTGCCGTCGACGCTGGATCCGGCGAATGGGGTGATTGCGACGGCGAATTCGCGGATCACTCCGGATGGGTATCCTTTCCCGCTGACGCTGGGGTGGGCCGATCCGTATCGCAATGAGCGGATATGGAAGTGGCTCGCCGGAAAGGACAAGTTGACGGCGGAAGACATGCTGAAGCTGCAGACGGATGTGTATTCGGCAGTCGACCAGGAGCTGGCGCAGCGGCTGGCTTACGCGATCGATCATGCGAAGAACCCGGGCGCGAGGCTGCAGCAGGCGGCGGATCTGATGCGGACATGGGATGGGGCGGTCAGCGTGGAGTCGGCTCCGGCGGCGATTGTGAACGCGGCAAAGGATGTCTTCTGGCCGATGCTGCTGGCTCCGAAGATCGGCGAGGACTGGAAGATGTACAAGTGGCCGGAGAGCGGCTTTGCCCGCGAGCAGATCGTGATGCATCCGACGCCGGGGTGGCTGCCGGCGAAGTATGCGAGCTGGGATGACTTTCTGGCCGATGTGGTGCGGCAGGGACTGGACCATGCGCATGCTTCGACCGATCTGGCGAAGTGGCGCTATGGGCTGACGCATACGGTGGATCTGGAGCATCCACTGTACGGGATGCTGCCTTGGTTCAAGGACTGGACAGGGACGGGCGAGCAGCCGCAGTCGGGCGATACCACGACGGTGAAGCAGGTGGGACATACATTCGGGCCTTCGGAGCGATTCACGATTGACTGGAGCAACGTGGACGATGCGCGGGAGAATATTGTGATGGGCGAGTCGGGCGATCCGGTGAGCGCATATTATCGCGACCAGTGGCCATACTGGTATGGAGGCACGACCTTCGCCTGGCCCTTCAGTGAAAACGCCGTGGCGGAGCAGACTACACATACGCTGCAGCTTGTGCCGTGAAGATCTCGCTGGGGCTGGGGGCGTTGACTGTGCGCGAGCGGCGGCTGGCGCTGATCTTTGCGGTTGCGGGGATCGCGGCGCTGCCGCTGGCGTGGCGGGGCACGTCGTGCGGGCACGATTTCGATTTTCATCTTGAGACCTGGATGGAAGTGCTGCGGCAGTGGCGACAGGGAGTGGTGTATCCGCACTGGGCAGGGTCGGCGAATTATGGCGCGGGCGAGCCGCGGTTTGTGTTTTATCCGCCGCTGTCGTGGATGCTGGGCGCGCTGCTCAGCCTGGTGATGCCGTGGGTAAGGGTTGCGCTGGTCTTCACGATGTTTGCGCTGGCGGCTATGGGGGCGAGCTTCTTCCGGATGGCGCGGGAGTGGATGCCGGAAGAGAATGCGGCGCTGGCGGCATGCCTGTATGTGGCGAATCCCTATGTGCTGTTTGTGGCGTACGAGAGAAGCGCATACGGAGAGCTGCTGGCGGGGGCGTGGATGCCGCTGCTGGTGCTGTTTGCGCTGAGAGCGAAGCCGGCGATGCTGGGGCTGGCGGCGGTGATCGCGGGATTGTGGCTTACGAATGATCCGGCGGCGGTGATGGGCTGCTATGCGCTGGTCGTGATGGTGGCGGTGGCGGCGATTGTGGAGAGGCGATGGGATCTGCTCGGGCGGTCTGCGGGCGGGACGGCGCTGGGGCTGGGGCTGGCGGGGTTCTACCTGGTGCCGGCGGTCTATGAGCAGAAGTGGGTGGAGATACGGCGGGCGATTGGCGAGGGGATGCGCGTCGAGGACAGCTTTCTCTTCGGGCATACGGGCGAGGCGTTTCACGACCAGGTGCTGAAGTCGGCGTCGTGGATCGCGGTGGTGCTGCTGGCGACGACAGTGGTGGCGGCGGTGCTGTCGTATCGGACACGGCGACGGGGGCTGTGGGCGCCACTGGTGGCGCTGGCGGCGGTAATCGCAGGGCTGCTGCTTCCCTTCTCCGATGGGGTGTGGCGGGATGTTCCGGAGATGAGGTTTCTGCAGTTTCCGTGGCGGTGGCTGCTGGTGCTGAGCCTGGTTCTGGCGGCGCTGGCCGGGCTGACGCTGCGCGAGGGTACACGGACGCGGCGGGCGAATCTGCTGCGCGTGGGTGCGGTGGTAGCGGTTGCGGTGTGCGTCGCAGGCGTGGCGTGGGTGTACTTCTGGCAGCCGTGCGATGACGAGGATAATGTCCGGGCACAGACGGCGACGTTTCGCGATGGCGGCTTCGAGGGGACGGATGAGTACACGGCGGCGCAGGCGGATAATGATGCGATCCAGCAGGACCTGCCGCAGATTCGCGTGGTGAAAAGCGCGGATGGCGATGAGGGGAACGATGCGGCGGGGGCGAATCCCGAGTGGCAGGCGGGGGGGCCAAGTTCGCATCCAGATTTGCTACCGTCGGAGGTACAGATCGGGCGGTGGAACGTCGAACAGATGAGCGCGACGGTACGCCTGGAGGGGTCGGGCGCCGGGTTCGCGGTGCTGCGGGTGATGGATTATCCGGCGTGGCGGGTGACGGTGAATGGCGCGCGCGTGGACGCGAGGCCGAGGCGGGATGACGGGCTGATGGCGGTTCCGGTGGCAGCAGGGGTGTCGGAGATCGAGGTGAGATATGCGGCAACGCGGGATGTGTGGGCGGGGCGCATTCTGTCGCTGGTAGCGGCTATCTTATGGTTGGGTCTGGCTGCGCGGCAACGCCGCCAGCGACTATCATGAAAGAAATGCAAGCTGAAGTACAGGTACGAGACATTTTGCACGCTGGCGTGGAATTGACGGACCGCGCGCTTGAACGGCTGCTCCCCGGTGAAGATGAGGTTCCGTCGTCGATTCATCGTGCGATGCGGCACAGCACGTTTGCGGGAGGCAAGCGGCTGCGGCCGGTACTGGCGATGGAAGCGGCGCGGATGATCTACTTCCGCAAGGCCGGGCGGGGCGAACTGCCTCCGGGAGTTGAGGAACTGGGCGCAGCGATCGAGATGCTGCACACCTATTCGCTGATCCACGACGATCTGCCGGCGCTGGATAATGACGACCTGCGGCGGGGCAAGCCGACGTGCCATGTGGTTTTCGGCGAGGCGATTGCGATTCTTGCCGGAGATGCGCTGCAGACGCTGGCGTATCAGACATTGGCGGGGTTGCGGTGTCCGGCGAAGGCGACGGTGGAGATTGTGCGGCTGGTTGCAGAGGCGACGGGCACAATCGAGGGCATGATTGGTGGGCAGGTGCTCGATCTTGAAGGCGAGCACTCGAAGCCGACGGCGGAAAGCGTGGATGCGATTCATCGCGCGAAGACCGGCGCGCTGATTCGCGTGAGCCTGGTGGCTGGCGGGGTGTATGCGGGCGGCGATGCAGATGATGTTCGGAGGCTGACGGAGTTTGGGCGGAAGGCGGGGCTGGCGTTCCAGATCGTGGACGATGTGCTCGATGTGACGCAGGATTCGGAGCATCTGGGCAAGACGGCGGGCAAGGACCTGACCAGCGACAAGGCGACGTGGCCGGCGGTCTTCGGGATCGAAGCTTCGCGGGCGCATGCGACAAGGCTGATCGGCGAGGCATTTGCATTGCTGGCTCCGTATGGTGACGCTGCCGAGGGGTTGAAGGCGGTGGCGCGGTACCTGGTGGAGAGAACGAATTAAAGGCAGAGCACAGGTCTCCGGGCCCGGAGTGTTGGTTTGAGATGGAATTGACCGAAGAAGTTGTGCTGACGGCACTACGTGATGTTTATGATCCGGAGCTGCCGGTGAATATTGTCGATCTGGGTTTGATTTATCGGGTGGCGGTTGAGCCCGATCCGGATGCGCCGGGGATGATTCCGGGGCAGAAAGTGGAGATCGACATCACGATGACGTCGCAGGGGTGTCCGTCGCATGAGCGGATCATCGAGCAGGTGAAGAACAGGCTGGCGGGCGTGCGCGGGATCAGCGCGACGGCGGTGAATCTGGTATGGGAGCCGGCGTGGGGGCCGCAGCGCATCAGCATGGCGGCCCGCAAGCAGCTGGGGATCGAGTAGAGCTCAGGACGTAGAGCTCAGGACATGGTGAGCGTCTTGCGGAGCTTTTCGCCCTTGGCGGCGACGTCTTCGACGAATTCTTCGACGCGCACGAGCATGTCTTTTGCGGAGTGCAGGGCTCCGGGGATTCCCTTCCAGATTTCCTGAATTACTTCGGGTTTTTCAAGCAGGGCAACGGCGGCTCCGCCGGCGGCGACGGCAAGGGCAGACTTGCGGCGTCCGGTAAATAGAAGCACTGCGCCGGCGATGAGCGAGCCGGCGGCGACAGCGCGGGTCCAGGTGATTTCGGCGGGTACTTCGCGGAGCGAGTCGGGTATGCGGGCTTCGATTTGCTTGGGCATTTTCATGAGTGTCATTCGCGTTTTCCGAAGTGCTGTTTATGTGATGCGAAATCAATCAAGATCGAAGTCGCGGAAGGGCTTGCCGGTGTCGGGAGTTTCCTTGGCTTTGCGCAGGGCTTCGGCAAACTTCTTGGCCATGACGTCCTCCTTATTCTTTTCCGCGTCGATGGCCTGACGGAAGATGCTCTCGCGGCGGTCGTCCTGAGCACGCATGTGCTGGGCGGCAGTTTCGAGGTCTTCGAAAGTGCGCTTGCGCGGCGCGGGCGTGTGGGCGATGACCGCTTTTGTGGCGACGTCGATTTTGAGGGTGGCGCCGCATTCAGGGCAGGCGACTTCGAGGGTTTCGGGTTGTTTTGGACTCATAGGGCCAACCTGACCGCCGGCTCGGCGGGCAAGTAGACATTCTAATCCGAGGAGCGGGGGTAGGGTGTAGTGGGACTGGGCAGTTCGGAAAGAGTCGCTTCGCCTAACGGCTGCGCTCCGGCCTACGGCAGTGAGGAACGGTCCTGCGGACCGGACCGTCATCCCCCGGCTGAAGCCGGGGGCTTCTACCGGGCGTCGCTGCGCGAGGCGGAGGTTCGGAGCAATCAGGTCCTGCTTCCCACCCTTCGCTGCGCTCAGGATGGGGCACCCCGGCCTAAGTACGTAAAGGCGGGCTGTCCGGACACCTCGTTCCTGACTCTTGGTTCGAGCTGACCGCGCCGTCGGGGAAAATCGGGTTCTTCGACCACGTTCGCCGCAAAAGCGCCGAAGCCCGCTCAGGATGACAGCGTGAGGAGAGATTACAAGAAGATCGCTTTGTGGCCGGGGCACTCCTGCGCGGCCTGGTCGATGAGCTGAGGGATGAGGGAGTCTCCGTAGCGGGCGAGGAAGGCGGCGGCGCCGATGATGCGCTCCTGCGGGTGCTGGTCGGGGAAAAGATTGAGGTAGAGCGCGTCGACGTGGCGGCGGAGGCTGGTTTCGGTCTGGAGCTGGTAGTTGGCGGCCAGGCGGCGGAGGCGGTTCATCTGGTAGCGCATTTTGGATGCGGAGACGTCGGCGGAGCGGCCGAGCTCGGGGTTGAGCTGGTGCATCCACTGAGTGAGGCTGGTGAGCTCTTCATCAAGGGCGTTGCCGGCGGCGGCCAGCTTGCGCTTGCCTTCGATGGGGATGGCGCGTGCGCCGAGGCGCTGCGCGAGCTGGTCGGGATGCGAGTGCAGGATTTCGTCGATGGATATCTCGTGACTAGCAAGGACGGTCTCGACCGCCGGTTCGACTAACGTGGCGCTGAGGCGCGGGATGACGGGGGTAGTGCGGCCGAGGATCGCATCGTAGAGGACCTGGGACTGCGCGAAGTAGGCGATCTCGGCTGGGCCTCCGATGTAAGCGGCGGTGGGGAGCAGGAAATCCTGAAAGACGGGGCGGAGGAGCGCGTTGGGGCTGAGGCGCTCGGGCGCGGTGTCGAGGATGGCGAGGAGGTCTTCTGTCGAGTAGGACTTCTTCCCTGCTGTCCAGTGTTGGTTTTTTCGCTTGAGGGCGAGGCGTGCGCCGGAGTCTTCGTCGTTGAGAAAAAGCAGGCTGGAGGAGGGCGCAACGAGGACCTGGGAGTGGTAGCCACCGGCTTCGAGGAGTTTGCTGCGATCGAGCAGGCCGGATTCGAGCTCGGCAGCGTGCTCGATCGCGTAGCGAAGGATGGGCGCTCCGAGGGCGTGGAAGTCGCGGGAGGCAGCGTCGATAAGGATCAGTCCCTGATCGGCGAAGGTGGCCGCGAGAACGCGGGCGAAGGCCTGGGCGAAGGTCGCATCGGGTGTGTAGGCGGCTTCGAGAGCGTCGAGGATAGGTCCGGGGCCGAGGAGTTCGGCGGCCTGATCAAGCAGCGGACGGATGCCGGGGCCGAGCGGGATGCTGCCGACGGGGCGGTTGTTCGCTTCGTGCGTGAGGCGGAGGGTCTGCAGATCGTGGCGAGCGGGAAGAACAACGTGGTCGGCTTCGTCGAGGTCGTGATCTTCGGTCGCGAGCCAGAAGATGGGAACGGCGCCGGTGTCTCTGGCCTTGCGGATGGCGGTCGCGGCCTTGAAGAGGGTGAAGAGGGGTCCGCCGAAGAGGGTGACCTGCTGGCCGGTGACGATGGCCGGGGCTCCCTGGCGAAGGCGGGCGATGTTTTCCATGGCGGCGCGGCCAGCGCCAAAGGCGCGGTTCTGGGCTTCGAGCAGGTCGACGATGCGGGCGCGGATGGCGGGATCGTACTGCGAGGGTGCGGTCCACTGCTGAGCGTAGGGGCTGGCCGGGTAAAAGGGGCTTAGCGGCTGGCGGCTCTCGGCGTAGTCGAGGAAGAGGCGGCTGAGCCGGGGAAGGATCGAGATGGGGTAACACTCGGTGTGCAAGGGTCTGGCTCTCTCGTCGATTTCGATTCTTTCCGGCTCGATAACTTTGCTGCTCGATCCCTGGATCGACGCAGATGCCTCAGTTTCTCATGCGGGAGGCGCGTCGAGGCGTCTTCCCGGGCTGCTCGTGCGGTTTCTGCGCGGATGAGTTGCGCAGGGCTTCCAGGAGGGCCTGATCGTTCCGCACGGGCAGAGTAGCGAGAGCGTGCAAGGCCAGCGAACGGTAAAGGTCCGCGAGAATCGGATGCGCGTGAAGGGCCTGAAGATGCAGACGAATTGTGGGGGCGTCTCCGCGAGCGAAGGGACCGCTGAAACTGCGGGAGGCGCCGCGACTGAAGAGGTTGCGGGAAGTGGCGGTGGCCAGGGCTTCGACCCAGCGCGCGGCGGTTTTGCGGTCGAGGCCGGCGAGGCGGGCGGTTTCGATGGCGGCGGTGAGTTCGGAGACGAGCAACGGCGAGGCGAGCGTTCCGGCGGCGTGGTAGAGGGCCTTGTTCTTTGAGGCGATGTCGAAGGGAAGGCCGCCGAGTTTGCGGACGAGTCCGTGAAGGGTGCGGCGGGTGGCTGGATCCGGGCTTTCGACGGCGAAGAGGACGCTGGCAAGCGTGACCGGTTGGCGCGTGGGGAAGGTCATGACGGGGTGAACAGAGGCAACTGCGGCTCCGGCACGACGAGCGGAGTCGAGGGCGTCGACGGTGAGGGCACCGCTGGAGTGAACGACGATCTGGCCGCGAAGATCGGGACGGCGGCGGGTGATTTCAGATGCGACGCCGGAGATGGCGGAGTCGGGAACGCAGAGCCAGAGGACGCGGGCGTCGAGGGAGGCGCGCGTCCAGGTGACGATGCGGGAGACGTCGCAAGGAGGTGCGGATGGTTTGCGGCGGCGGACGATGATTTCACCCAGAATGTTCTCGCGCGAGAGAGTGGCGGCGAGCGATGTGCCCCAATTGCCGAGACCGATGACGGCGACCGTTGTTTGGCGCGGAGGCTTTTGACCGGGCTTCATCCTCTGTCCTCATCGGATGGTACCGTAAAGAAAAAATCCGGTGAGGAGAGTGCATGGCGAAGAAGGACGGCAAGAAAAAGAAAGCTGCCGAGGGCGCGATCATGGTGAAGGGCAAATTCAAGGTCAAGCCGGGTAAGGCTGCGAAGGTGGAATCATCGAAGCTGGCCTACGAGGGGTCACTGTTCCGCGTCTTCAGCGACGAGGTGGTGGAACCGGGCGGAGCGAAGGTACAGCGGGATGTGATCCGGCATAACGGATCGGTGGTAATTCTCGCTGTGGATGATTCAAAGAGCGGGAAAGATCCGCTGATCGTGATCGAACGGCAGTATCGGCATGCGGCGGGACAGTTTTTGTATGAGGTTCCGGCGGGCAAAGTGGATGAGGGCGAGGATCGGCTGGCGGCAGCGAAGCGCGAGTTGATTGAAGAGACAGGATTTCGCGCGAAGAAGTGGACGAAGCTGATTCGGTATTTTGCGAGTCCGGGATTTCTGGGCGAGTGGATGCAAGTGTATCTGGCTGAAGGACTGACCACCGGCGAAGCAAAGCCTGAGGATGACGAGAAGCTGGAGATTTATCAGGTGCGGCTGTCGGAGGTTCTGCGCCTGATTGATGGGGGAGAAATTCGCGACGGCAAAACGCTTGTTTCCGTAATGCTTTACGAACGATTGAGAAAGAAAAAGAAGAAATAAACAACGATGGTTACCCGTGTTGCGTCACGATACCGTTCAAAAGGCGGAAAACCAAAGCGGACCCCGATGCGTCTCTTCTGTAGGTAGGTTGGTCCTGCCAACCGCAATTTGCTTTCAGAAAGGCTAGGGCACGTGGCTCAATACAAGGGCAAGGTGAAGTGGTTCAACAACGCAAAAGGGTACGGATTTATCGGGCGTGATGATGGGCCGGATGTCTTCGTGCACTATAGCGCGATCCAGATTGACGGCTACAAAAGCCTGAAAGAGGGCGATGAAGTCGAATTCGACATCGTTGAAGGACAGAAGGGACCGCAGGCGGACCAGGTCACACGTCTGAAAGAGATCGCTTAACAAAATGTGAGAAGTAGTTTCGATGCGCGCGCCTTCTGACGCAAGAGAGCTTAGTTGCGTGCGCGCGTCGGTGGAATGCCGCCTCAGCGCGGCGTTTTTCTTTTGCATACTCACTTTCCTGGAGTTTTCTCGCGGCTTGGGTTTTGTGCCGGGAATAGACAATAATCAAATTCGCAATGGATAACCGCACGTACGCGCAGCTGCTCGGCGAAACGGCCGATCTGCTGGAGATTGATGGTGGCGACTCCTTTCGTATCCGCTCGTACCGGCGTGCGGCGGAGGCGGTGGAGTCGTGCACGACGCAGTTGAGTGGGATTGCAGACGATGCGAAGAAGCTGCAGGAGATTCCCGGCATCGGCAAGGGAATGGCGGCGAATATCCGCGAGATGGAAATGACGGGCACGCTGCCGCTGCGCGAAGAGCTGCTGACGAAATACAGGCCGAGCATGTTGCAGCTGATGAAGCTGCCGGGGATGGGTCCGAAGACGGTGGCATTCCTGTGGGAGGCGATCCAGGTGGCGTCAGTGGAGGATCTGGAAGCGGCAATTGCGGCGGAGAAGCTCGACGATCTGCCGCGCTTCGGCAAGAAGCAGATTGAGAAGCTGCGCAAGGGAATCGAGGAATACAAGAAGAACACGGGGCGGTTTCCGATCGACGACGCGGAGGAAGCGGCAGAGAAGCTGATCGCGTATCTCAGGAAGTTTCCCGGGCTGGATGTGACCGAGCCGGCAGGCTCACTGCGGCGCGGGCGCGAGACGGTGGGCGACCTGGATATTCTCGTGACCGGCCCGGCGTGCGCGGAAGACAAGGTCGATGCGGCAGTGGAGTATACGGCGCAGTATCCTCCCGCAGTCGATCTGCTGGCGAAGGGACAGAACAAAGTCAGCTTCCGGCTGCGCAGCGGATTGCAGGTGGATGTTCGGCTGCTGCCGGAGGCATCCTACGGCGCGGCGCTGCAGTACTTTACCGGATCGAAGATGCATAACGTCACGCTGCGGCAGCGGGCGCTGAAGCGCGGATACACGCTGAATGAGTACGCACTGGCTCGGATGGACGACGGGTCTGTGGTGGCGAGCCGCACGGAGGAGGAGATTTACGCGGCGCTGGGGATGGATTGGATTCCTCCGGAGATGCGCGAGAACAATGGCGAGATAGAAGCAGCCGAAGGACATACGCTGCCGCGGCTGGTGGAGCTGAAGGATATTCGCGGCGATGTGCACATGCACACGACCACGACCGATGGGAAGAACACCATCCAGGAGATGGCAGAGGCGGGGATTGCGCGCGGCTACGAATATATCGCCATCACCGATCACACAAAGAACCTGGCGATGACCTTCGGGCTCAACGACGAAGAAGCGCTCGAACACATCAAGAGGATTCGCGAGGCGGAGGCGGAACTGGGAGGACGGATCCGCATTTTTGCCGGTGTGGAGGTCGATATTCTGAGCGATGGTGCGCTCGATCTGGCCGATGAGACGCTGGCGCAGATGGATGTGGTGATTGCCAGCGTCCACTCGCTCTTCAACATGTCAGAGCAGGAGATGACGGAGCGGGTGGTGAAGGCGATTGAGAATCCCTATGTGCGGATTCTCGGACACCCAACGGGACGGCTGCTGCTGAGGCGCGAGGGATACAAGATCAATCTGCAGCTTGTGCTTAAGCGCGCGGCGGAGCTGGGAGTGGCGGTGGAGCATAATGCGTATCCCGACCGCCTGGATCTGTGCGACCGAGATCTGCGCATGGCGAAGGAAATGGGTTGCAGGATCGTGATCAACACGGATTCGCACCATACGAGTCATCTGGAAAAGATGCGGTACGGCGTGGAGCAACTGCGCCGGGCATGGCTCGGAAAAGACGATGTGCTGAATACGCGGCATGCAGGGGAGTTTCTGGCGGGGTTGCGGGCGAAGCCGTAGAGGCAGGGTGCTGGGGATAGGGTGCAGGGAACAGAATGAGCGAAGAATCGATAACCAGTAAATCGTGGTTCCCGGCGGTAGTCGCGATTGCAGTCGCGGTTCTGGCCGCAGCCGGCGTCTTTGTGTGGCTCTATACCAGGCCGGCGCTCGAAGTCGGGCAGGTGCTCAGCGTGAATGTAAAGCCGATTCACCGCGTGCTGAGCACGGGGCCGGTGAATGGATCGCGGACAGAAGGCGTTCAGGGGCAGCCCGATATCTACGACGAGATGATTGTGCTGGCCGAGGTACGCATCAAGAACCAGACGGACATTCCGCTCTTCCTGCACGATATGTCGGGAGTGGTGCACCTGCGGAGCGGTGAAGACCAGCGCAGCCTGGCAGCTTCAACGACGGACTTCGGCAAGCTGTTCGTGGCGTATCCGGAACTGACGCCGCTGAGGAAAGAGCCTCTGCTGCGCGACCTGACGATTCCGGCCGGGCAGCAGGTAGAAGGCATGGTGATCTATAACTACCCGATCAGCGAGGCGGAGTGGAACTCGCGGACAGGGATGGACCTGACCTTCGCATTCCTGCACCAGAAACCGCTGGTGCTGGAGGTAGCTGCGAAGTAAGCGGCTACTGGCCGGAGGTGCTGACGGGCACCGGCGCGCTCTTCGGCGTGGCAATGTATCCCTTCACCTGATTCTTGTTGACGCTGTTGACGACGAGTTCGTAGAGGAGATTGTCCTTGCCGGTGTAGAACTGCACGGGCTCGTTGAGGCCCTTGTCTTTTTTCTCGATTTTCTTGTCGTCGGCGTAGACCTCGAGCGTGTAGCGGCTGTGCTTGACGTCGGCCTTCTTCAGCTCGAGGCTGACGGTTGAGACGGGCTGCCTCTGTCCCTTGTTGAGCGTGAACTCGTAATAGTTGCGGTCGCCCTTGTGCTTGAGGATCTCCAGCTCGTCATGATTGCGGGCGATGAGGGTGTTGGCGCCGGTGAGGTCGCCTCGCATGGACTGCAACTGTGACTGAGTGTTTTTGAGGTCGTTCTGGGTTTGGGTCAGGTCAGTTTTCACGCCGCCGACATCGGTCTTGACGCTGGATACGTCGCTGGTGACGGAGCTGACATGCTGCTCGGTGGCGGCCTGCTCGCTTTCGAGGCGCTTGGCTTCGGCTTCCTGCTGCTCCTGGCGCTTCAGCAACTGCTGGGCCCTGGTTTCAAGCTGCTGCTGGGTGAGGCCGAGGGAGTGGCCGAGAGTTTCAGTGGTGACCTTGAGGCGGGCGTTAGTCTCGTCGAGAGCCGAGGCGAGCTTCTCGTTGCGCTGCTGGGCCTGCGAGAGCTGCGCTTCGGCGTTGGTAAGGCGTCCAGAAAGGTGATAGCTCCAGGCCAGGCCGCCGATGGCAAGGACGACGGCGACGGCCAACAGGCCGAGAAAAAGTCCGGAAAAACTACGCTGCTCTGGAGCTGAAGGTGTTTCGCTTTCGCTCATGAATCTGTTCCCTTTCGTTCGTGTGAGCCGATGTGCGAGAGATTACAGCAAAACCAGAGAGCGTGTGTAGTGTTGAATTTATGCAGCATCTCCGGCTTTGCGATCGAGCATTTGTATAGACGTGTGAGCAGGAAATTGCGACTCAGGAAAGGCTTGATGGGATGAAACTGCATGCGGTGGATGGCGGTGTGCGTTGATGCCGCCGGCGACGGCATAGACGACGCCATAGAATAGACGTGTGAATCATACGCGGGTGGCGATTGCGGGGGGCGGGATTATCGGGCTCTCTGCCGCGCTGGAGCTGGCATCGGCGGGGCTTCAGGTGACGGTCTTCGAGCATGGCCGGGCGATGGCGGAAGCGTCATCGGCGGCCGCCGGAATGCTGGCTGCAGGCGATCCTGAGAATCCGGCTGGGCTGGCTTCGCTGGCGGAGTTGAGCCGGAGCTTGTATCGGGAATTTCTCGCCGACGTGGAGCGGCTTTCGGGAGAGCGGGTGCCAATCCGGACGACGAAGGCGATTCAGGGCGGAAGACGAGTGCCGGACGGTCACAGCGAAATCAGTGCGGTGAAGCTTGAGGAGATTGTGCCGGGCGTGAATCCGGGGCATCTGAAATTCTTCGCGCTCGAAGAAGCAAGCCTCGATCCGCGCGACCTGGCGCGGGCGCTGCCGAAGGCGGTGCGGGCAGCCGGCGTCTCGTTGCTGGAAGATACGGAAGTCACGGCGGTGAGCGAGCGGGGCGGGCGGGTTGAGATGGAAACCAGCGCAGGGCAATGGTTGGCGGAGAATTTTGTTCACGCGAGCGGGGCGTGGTCGGCGCGGTTGACAGGACTGCCGGTGGTTCCGCGCAAGGGACATATCGTGGTCGTTGAAGAGCCGGGAGCGGCGAAGCTGAAAGTGGTGCTGCGGACTCCGCATGTCTACCTGGTGCCACGCGGCGACGGGCGCATTGTGATCGGAGCGACTGTTGAAGATGCCGGCTTCGATAAGCAGGTGGATGAGGACGCAATTGCGGGACTGCTGGATGCGGCGGCGGCGTTGTGGCCTCCGGTGCGGGAAGCGCGGAGGGTTGAGTCGTGGGCGGGATTGCGTCCGGCGATGACGGACGAACTGCCGGCGATTGATGCCTGCGGAGAGCGTTGCTGGGTTGCGACGGGGCATTTCCGCAACGGGATTCTGCTGGCTCCGGGGACGGCGCGGCTGCTGCGCGAGATGATTCTGGGCGAGCAGCTCAGCGTCGATGCGGCAGGATTCCGGTGCGGCCGATTCGCCGCGTTGTCCGTCCTAAGCTGAAGAAGAATGACGGCGAATGACAATGGTCATCGCGGTAAGTTATAAACGATCTTTGGCACCCTTTCGGTCGTGATGCCGCCAGCTATTGCTCAGGGCTCACATTGCGGCATCTGATAAATGTAAGCGACACGACGCGCGGCGCCGGTCAGGACAAGGGATTTCGACTTACAGCTGGAGGAAGAGAAGACCTATGGCAACCGCGGTAGCAGCGAAAGGGCTTGAAGGGATTGTTGCAGCCAACTCCGGCATTTGCTGGATCGATGGCGACGCCGGCGTGCTGGCTTACCGCGGGATCGATATCCACGAACTGGCGGAGCACTCGACCTTCGAGGAAACTACTTATCTGCTCTGGCACGGGAAGCTGCCGACGCAGGGCGAACTGAAGGAATTTTCAGCGCAGCTTGCGGCGGCGCGGCGGCTGCCGGCTGAGATTGTCGAGATGCTGCGCTCCTTTCCGAAAACGGCGACGCCGATGGAAGTGCTGCGGACGGCGGTTTCGGCGCTGAGTTTTTACGATCCCGACGAGAAGGCGGTCGATCACGACTCGAATGTACGGAAATCGTTTGATCTGACGGCGCAGATTGCGATGCTAGTGGCAGCATTCGACCGCATTCGCAAGGGCAAGGAGCTGATCAAGGCGGACACGAGGCTGTCACACGCCGGGAATTTTTTGTGGATGCTGACGGGCGAGAAGCCTTCGGAAACAGCAACCAAGGCCTTCGATCTTGCCCTGATTCTGCACGCCGACCATGAGCTGAATGCTTCGACCTTTGCGGCGCGCGTGATTGCGGCGACACTGGCGGATGTGCATTCGGCAATTACAGGGGCGATCGGAGCGCTGAAGGGGCCGCTGCACGGGGGCGCCAATGAGGCGGTGATGCGGATGCTCTTCGACATCGACAAGAAGGGCGCGGACCCGGTCGAGCATGTGCGCGGGATGTTGGCGGAGAAGAAGAAGGTCTCCGGGTTCGGGCATCGCGTGTATCACACGGAGGATCCGCGGGCGACGCATCTGCGGAAGATGTCGGAGGACCTGGGGCGCTCGGCGCACAACGCGAAGTGGTTTGAGATGTCGCAGGAGATCGAGAAGTTTGTGAAGGCGGAGAAGAAACTTAACGCCAACGTGGATTTCTATTCGGCTTCGACGTACACGACGCTGGGCATCGATCTCGACCTGTTCACGCCGATCTTTGCGGTGAGCCGGATCGCCGGATGGGCGGCGCACGTGATCGAGCAGCTGGATGACAACCGGCTGATTCGTCCGAGGGCAGAGTATATCGGGCCGGAGTATCCGACGAAGTATGTGGCACTGAGCGCGCGATAGGATCTTTTGAAGGCAGATGAAGAAGGCGTCCCGAGTGGGACGCCTTCGCTATTTATGGCTTGCGGCTTGCCGGCGGAACAATGCCATTCATGCGCAGGTAGACAACCATCTGGCCGTAGTGGTCCATGGAGTGAGCGATACAGAAGGTCGCCAGGCCGGCTTTGGTGGACTTGCGCTGGCCCGAACCCATCTCCTCGAAGGCGTTGGAGGGGGTGATGGTAGCCATGGCCGCGTGGGCGAAGGTGTAGGAATCGCGCAGGGCCTTCATGATGTCGTCCTTGCTGGTCAGCTTGTCGATGTCGGCGTCCTTGACGGCGTTGGGAATGCCCCAGCCTTCGAAGAATCCGTAGTTCGCCTCGGCCAGATGCTTGACCTGCTCACCAAAGGTGCGGACACCTTTGAAGTCGCCCTGGGTGGGAGCAAAGCCGAACTTGTCGGCGGGCATGGCGTCGGCCGCGCCAACGATCTGCTTCTCCATCATGGTCAGGAGGTGGTCGTAGACGTCTGCCGGATTGGCCTGTGCCGGAGGCTGCGCATACGTAAGCGTGGACGGTGCGACGAGACAACAGAGCATCCCGAGTAACAGCAAGCGGATTGTTTTCACAGTGACCTCTCCTCAATGGAGTTGCGGAAACAGGCTAGCAGACGGGACTGCGGCCGGCGCGGAATTGCTTACGATTTGTGACGAAGAGGATGCTTATCGGGGATAGAAGCGAAGACTCTGCACGGGTTCCCGATGCTTGCGTAAAATGAAGACATGCGACGCATTTACATGGACGCCAATGCTACGACGCCTCTGCTGCCGGAGGTGCTGGATGCGATGCGTCCGTGGCTGCTGGAGAATTTCGGCAACGCTTCGTCGATCCATCAGTACGGCCAGAAGGCGCGGGCGGCTGTCGAGCAAGCGCGGGAGAGGGTGGCCAGACTGGTCAACTGCCGCGAGTCGGAGATTGTGTTTACCAGCGGCGGCACGGAGAGCGACAACATGGCGCTGTTCGGGCTTGTGAAGCCGGGCGATCACCTGATCACGTCGTCGATTGAGCATCATGCAGTGCTGCATGCCGCTGGGCGGCTTTGCGGCCGCGACGTGGAGGTGACATTCCTGCCGGTTTCGCGCCAGGGCGTTGTCGATCCGGACGATGTGCGGAAGGCGCTGCGTCCGAATACCGCCCTAATCAGCGTGATGATGGCCAACAACGAGACGGGCGTAATTCAGCCGGTGGAAGAGATTGGCCGGATCGCACGGGAGGCGGATGTCTGGTTCCACACGGATGCGGTACAGGCGGCAGGCAAGCTCGACATCGATGTGACAGCGATCGGGTGTGACCTGCTGAGCATCTCGGGACACAAGATGCATGCGCCGCAGGGCACGGGTGTTTTGTATGTGCGGAAGGGTACCCACATCGAGCCGCTGTTCTTTGGCGGATCGCACGAGCGGCAGCGGCGGGCAGGGACGGAGAACGTCGCGGGGATTGTGGGGCTGGGCCGGGCTGCCGATATCGCTCGCGAAGCGCTGCGCGACGGCACGATGGGCCGCGTTGCGGGGATGCGCGACCGGCTGGAGCAGGGGATTCTGGAGCGGGTCGCGGCTTGTGAGATCAACGGATCGGGTGCTCCTCGCGTGCCCAACACGACAAATCTCGAGTTCGATTATCTTGAAGGCGAAGCGCTGGTGATCGCCCTCGATCTGAAGGGCCTGGCGGTTTCGGGCGGGTCGGCGTGCATGTCGGGAGCGACAGAGCCTTCGCATGTGCTGACCTCGATGGGTCTGGTTACGAATCAGGCGCGGGCGAGCCTGCGCTTCAGCCTGACCAAGCTGAACACCGACGCCGATATCGACGCGGCGCTCGAGATTGTTCCGGCCGCGGTGAGCCGGCTGCGCGAGCTGGCTCCGGTGAATGCCGGGACGCTGGGCTGAGGCGATCGGATGAGGGCCAAGGCAGTCATAGAGCCAATGCTGTCGGTTCGTAATGGAGCCAAGGCAGTCGAGTTCTATACGGCCGCCTTTGCGACGGAGACGCTCTTTCGCATTGGCGAGGGAGATGAGCCGGTGGTTGCGCAGCTCTCCGCGGGCGGAGCGATTTTCTGGGTAACGGACGAATCGCCGGAGCACGGGAACTTCAGTCCCGAGACGCTGGGCGGAAGCACGGTACGGCTGGTGATGATTGTCGATGATCCGGATACGGTATTTGACCGGGCGCTCGCGGCAGGGGCCAAGGTCGTATGGCCGGTCGCCGATCAGCCTTATCACTGGCGCGTGGGACGGCTGGCGGATCCCTTTGGGCATCACTGGGAGATCGGGAGACCGCTTCGCTGATTCCGATTCGGACAACTTGCGCTTGCGGCGTGATGCGTCCCTGCGCCGCAGTTGCGATTACGCGCAACTATAATGGGTTGTAGGGTGGATTACGATTACAACAATACGGTTGCGGTCGCTATGTCGGGAGGTGTGGACTCCTCGACCGTGGCGGCGATGCTCAAGGACGAGGGCTATGAGCTTGTCGGGCTGACGCTGCAGCTATGGAATCAGCGGCGTCTGGCCGGACATGAGGGCATGCCGGAGCAGGTGCAGGGACGGTGCTGCTCGATTGACGACGTGTACGACGCGCGGCGGGTCGCCGAGAGGCTTGAGATTCCGTATTACGTAGTCAATGAGCAGGAGCGCTTTGAGCGCGACGTGGTGCGGCCGTTTGTATCGGAGTATCTGGCGGGTCGGACGCCGATTCCCTGCTCGCTGTGCAACAACCATCTGAAGTTCGATCAGCTGCTGGTGCGGGCGCGGCAGATTGGCGCCGATCGGATTGCGACCGGGCACTATGCGCGCAATGAGTACGACCCGGCGCGGAACCGGTGGGTTCTGAAGCGGCCGGCGGACCGGACGAAGGATCAGACCTATTTCCTGTTTGGGCTGACGCAGGAGCAGCTTTCGCGGACTCTGTTTCCGTTGGGCGGCTATCGCAAGCCCGAGGTACGCGAGATTGCGGCGCAGCATGGGCTGGCTCTGGCCGCCAAGCCGGATTCGCAGGAGATCTGCTTTATTCCAGGCGGCGATTACAAGGCGTTCATCGATGCGTATCTGGATGAGCAGGGCGAAGAGATTCCGGATACGGCGGGCGAACTGGTGACGACGTCGGGCGAGGTGATTGGACGCCACGGCGGCATTCACAACTTCACGATCGGCCAGCGCAAGGGGCTGGGGGTGTCGTCGCCGAATCCTCTGTACGTGCTGCAGATCGACAATGCGAGCCATCGCGTGATGATCGGCGGCGGCGATGAGGCCACGGCGCGGACGGTACGGGCACGGCAGTTGAA
>Ga0335075_10002217_pt1 | contig 31448 bp, 21 predicted proteins | sample Lox_Sample_24_FD_206723 | JGI IMG/M metagenome (GOLD analysis project Ga0335075, IMG submission 206723) | Soil microbial communities from Loxahatchee National Wildlife Refuge, Florida, United States - Lox_Sample_2.4 | ecosystem: Environmental > Terrestrial > Soil > Wetlands | place: USA...
GTTCGCGGCCGCCTTCATCTCGGTGACTGCGGCGATCACTTCGTCCGCCACACTCTTCGGCACCGGCTCGTAGTGCGAGAACTCCATGGTGTACGAGGCGCGACCGCTGGTCATCGAGCGTAGCTGGCCGATGTAACCGAACATTTCCGACAGCGGGACGATGGCCACGACTGCGATGTTGGCGCCGCGTTCGAGCTGATCCTGAATCGTGCCGCGGCGGCGGTTCAGATCGCCGATGACATCGCCCAGATAGTCGCCGGGCGTCACGGTCTCGACCTTCATCACCGGCTCGAGCAGGATGGGCGCGGCCTTGCGCATGGCCTCGCGGAAGCACGCCTTGGCGGCAATTTCGAACGTCAGCGCGTTCGAGTCGACATCGTGGTAGCTCCCGTCCGTCAGGGTGGCGCGGAAGTCCACGGTCGGGAAGTGCGCCAGCACGCCGTCCTCCTTCTGGACCTTGAGCCCCTTCTCCACCGACGGCACGTACTCGCGCGGCACGGAGCCGCCGGAGGTCGCATCGACGAATTCGAAACCCTTGCTGCGCTCGAGCGGCTCGAACGTGATCCACACTTCGGCGAACTGACCGGAGCCGCCCGTCTGTTTCTTGTGCACGTACTGCTCGTCGATCTTGCGCGTGATGGTCTCGCGATAGGCGACCTGCGGCTCACCCATGATGCCTTCGACGTTGAACTCGGTGCGCATGCGATCGAGCGTCACTTCGAGGTGCAGCTCGCCCATGCCGCGCAGGATCGTCTGGCCTGTTTCGCGATCAGTCTCCAGATGGAGCGAAGGATCGGCGCGTACCATCTTGGCGAGTGCGGCGCCGAATTTCTCCTGTTCGCCCTTGACCTTCGGTTTCACGGACACGCTGATCACGGGGTCCGGGAAGCGCATGCGCTCGAGGATCACAGGATTGGCGGAATCACACAGCGTGTCGCCGGTTTCCGTCTCCTGCAGGGAGACGAGCGCAATGATGTCGCCGGCGCGCGCCTCCTCGATCGCATTCGCTTCCTTGGCAAACATCTCGACCATGCGGCCGATCTTTTCGCGCTTGCCGCGCGTGGTGTTCTGTACGGAGGCGCCCCTGGTGAGCACGCCCGAGTACACGCGCACGAAGGTCAGAGCGCCGTACGCATCGTTGATTACCTTGAACGCCAGGCCGCTGAACGGCTCGTCATCCGAGCACTTTCGTTCGCCGACGACGTTGCCATCTTCGTCCAGCGTCTTGATGGCCGGGACGTCCGTCGGCGCCGGCATATAGTCGACGACGGCATCCAGTACCTGCTGCACACCCTTGTTCTTGTATGAAGAACCGCACAGCACGGGGGTAAACGCACCCGTCACAGTGCCTTTACGCAGACACTTGCGCAGGACGTCCGCCGAGGGCGCATGACCGTCCTCGAGGTATTTGTGCATGGCGTCGTCGTCCATCTCCAGACAAGTATCGACGAGCTCCGTACGGTACTTCTCCGCATCCGCGAGGATCATGCGATCCGTCGGCACGTGGATGTCGAGCTTGTCGGCGAGATCCGGAGTCACCTCCAGCGTTTGCCACTCGGCATCCTTGTCGTCCGACTCCCACACCAGCGCCTTCATCTCGACGAGGTCGATCATGCCCTTGAAGTTGTCTTCAGAGCCGATCGGGATCTGCACCGGCAGTGGGCGCGCGCCGAGGCGCTTCCTGATCATGTCCACACAGCGCGTGAAGCCGGCGCCGCTGCGGTCCATTTTGTTGACGTAGCAAACGCGCGGCACACCATAGTTGTCCGCGAGACGCCAGTTGGTTTCAGACTGCGGCTCTACACCGGCAACACCATCGAACACCACCACGGCGCCGTCCAGCACACGCAGCGAGCGATTCACCTCGATGGTGAAGTCGACGTGCCCGGGGGTGTCGATCAGGTTGATCTTTTTCCCGCGCCAGAAGCAGGAGACCGCGGCGCTCTGAATAGTAATGCCGCGCTTCTGTTCCTGCTCGAGGTAGTCCGTCGTCGTCGACGTCTTCAGATCCTTGGTGTCATGGATGTCGATGATCGTGTGCTTGCGCCCGGTGTAATACAGGATGCGCTCCGTCGTCGTCGTTTTACCGGCATCGACATGGGCGATGATGCCGATATTGCGGATATCAGAAAGAGCGGTTGTGCGGGCCATGGCAAGGTTCCGTTACGAATTTTCGGTTCACACTGTCGAGCAGCCGGGCAGGCGTGCTGGCCCGACTCATGCATCCAAAATGATCTGCGCTGAAGAGAGCAGCGCCCTCCTCGATCCCATGCCTGGTGCTGGTAAATCCGGGACTCGAGGGCAGAAAGGGGCGGCATCCTATAGAGATCGCATCAGAAGTTCAATCGTGTCGTGCCAGCTTTGTGAAGCGTGGATGCCGAAGATGGACGGCGCATTACGGTCTGCCGGGTGCATCGGGGCTGGTCGCTCGGTCTCCTCCATTTTTAATCAACTAAAACAATCACTTATGATATCCACTGGACTCGATGACGGCCCGGGGAACAACGATGCAAACGGTCCTCGAGGCGCTCGGATTCTCGGATTGGATCCGGCCGTGCTCGATACGGCGCCAGCCGAGGGCACGGCGGTCCTTCCCGGGGTCACTCGACAGCTCAACGAGGCAGGCCGTCACGCCTTACTCGAGGCGCCCCCACGGGTCTTGTCGGCCTCGAGCTCTTCGACCGGGTTGCGCTGCTTCGCTCGCTAGCCATCGCGCCCCATGCCCGGCGCTCGGGTCTCGGCTCAGCGCTCCTCGAGCAAGCCGAGGGCTACGCCTATGCGCATGGCGTCCGCTCGCTCTATCTATTGACTACGACTGCTGAGCGCTTCTTCATCGGGCGCGGCTATCGCCTCACCTCGCGCGAGATCTGCCCCGCTGCGATCCGTTCGACATCGGAGTTCGCGAGTCTCTGCCCGGCAAGCTCCGCGTTGTTGGTAAAGACCTTGCCTTGGGAAGCGAGACCACCATGAAGCGCATGCACGTCCATGTGAGTGTTTCCGACCTGGAGACATCGATTCGGTTTTATTCCACGCTCTTTGCCGCCGAGCCCACCGTGCGCAAAGTCGATTACGCCAAGTGGATGCTCGAGGACCCGCGGGTGAACTTCGCGATCAGCCAGCGTACGGCCGCCCTCGGCATCGATCATCTTGGCATCCAAGCGCAGGACGGCGCCGAACTGCAGGAAGTGTATGCGCGACTCGAGCGCGCCGACCGTCCTGTGCTCGAGGAAGGGAAAACCACATGCTGCTACGCCGTGAGCGAGAAGAGCTGGATTGAGGATCCCCAAGGCGTCCAGTGGGAAACGTTCCTCACGAGTGGTGAGAGCACGGTCTATGGTCGCGACCCTGTCAGACAGGCTGCCGGTGAGGTCTCAGAGGCAGCGTGCTGCGGCACGTCCTGTCGCGCGCCCCATGCGGCCTGATGGTCGATGAGTTTGCCGCCCCCGCCGGACCGCAGGGTTCCCGCGGTTCAATCCTCGCCGATCGAGTACCGCACGTTGACGCCGTACGTTCTGGGAGGCAGGAGCGTCTCGATATTTCCGATGAACAGCGATCCGATGCGGGAGGCGACAGCCTCGTTGCCCAGATTCTTGGCCCAGAGACTGACCCGGTAGTGCTCGCTCGGAGACGTCCAGTCCACCGATGTATTGACGAAGTTGTACGCACCCTGCCGGGCGATGTTGTCGGGCGCGGCCCACCAGCCGCTGTTGTAGCTGTCGTCCGCATTCAGATCGATTTCCCCGATCGCCAGCGGAATCGCGTAAGTCGCGCGCGCGGTACTCGTGAAATCGGGGGCGACCGGCATCTCGTGACCGGCCGCCGAGCCGCTGCACGAGCCGCAGTTTCCGAAGGGGAACGTCGTCTCGGGCGTGTCGAAGGGAGCGTCTTCGAAGGAGAGATACTCGGTATGAAGCCATTCCAGGCCCAAGCTGACCGTGAGATTGCGCACCGGCCTCATATCGACTGACAGGTCGTCACCGTAGAGCTTGGCATCTGCGGCGTTCAGCACATAGATGCCCGCGGGCGCGTAAATGGGGACCTGCATGTTCGAATACTTGTAATAGAACGCGCTCGAATCCACGCGCAGCCGGTCGCCGAGGAAGTTCGTCTTGAGGCCGACCTCGTAGGCATCCAGAGTCTCGGGCTGGATGGCCGGCTGGGTCGGCTGGGTCGCGTTGTAGGTGCCTGCCCGGAAACCGCGACTGTCGGACACGTAGCCCATGACGTTGTCCGTGAAGTGATGATCGAGCGCGACGCGCCATGTCAGCTTGCCGAAGTGCTGGCTCGCCTCCGGAATCGGCAAGCCTTCGGCGGACCCGTCGAGCTGCGATTTCTCGTATGTGTAGCGCAGGCCGGCGGTCAGGTTCGTGGCGGCTGCGACGGGCGCGGTCGCTTGTCCATAAAGAGCCGCGGAATTCGTGATCACGTTGCCGAAATAGACATTCGGTGCCGGCAGCAGCGTCCCGAAGACGGTGTACGGATCAGCCGTGGCGTGCTGATTGTAATAGAAAAGGCCACCGGTCCAGGTGATGCGCGAGCCGTTCGCGGAGGCGAGCTGAAATTCCTGGCTCGCCTGGCGGAACAGATCCTGCTCGCGAGCGCCGATCTCGAACGGCGGGTAGCCGAAGTCGAACACCATGTCGTTGCGCACCTGCCGGTACGCGGAAATGCTCGTGAAGCGCGCAAAGTCGAGCCGGTGCTCGACCTTCAGGCTGGCGCCGCCCTGCTTCTGGGTCTCCGCCGGCTGCGTCAGAGAATCGACATCCCACGGATTCGACGAGGTGAAGCGGGGCGTGATGGGAAAGCCGAGCGGGATGGTACCGTTGGTGAAGCGAATCGCTGCCGGCGCGGAACTCGCCAGGTTACCGTAGTCCAGCGACAGGGTGAGCCGATCGAGATCGGTCGGAGTCCATAGCCATTTGGAGCGCACATCCGCCTCCCGGCCACCGTAAACGTCCCGCCCGTTGCCCGGATAAAGGTTGATTCCATAGCCCTCGTTCTGCTTCGAGTAATGCACGGCGATGTCGGCAGCGAGCGTGTCGCTCAGCGGGCCCGTGGCATACAGATCATCCGTAGAGGTACGGTAATTCGCGGCTCCGACTTCCGTTTCGAGGTAAGGCGTGTGGCTCGGGTCCTTGGTGGTGATCTGGATGACACCGCCGGTGGCATTGCGGCCGAAGAGGGTTCCCTGCGGACCGCGATCGACCTCCACCGAGGCGATATTGTTGAATGAGAAGAGCGTTCCCGTCGGCGCGCCGTAATAGACGCCGTCCACGTACACCGCGATCGGACTGGCGAGGCCTGTCGAGTTCGCCGTCGTGCCGACACCCCGTATGAACGGCTCGACCCAGCCATTGGCCACATTGACCACGAGGCCCGGCGTGAGCTCGGACAGATCGGCTGTCGAGGTGATGCCGCTGGCCCGCAGCGTCTCCGCGGTCGCCGCCGTGATGGCCACCGGGACATCCTGCATGCGCTCCCGGCGGCGATCGGCGGTCACAGTGACCTCCTGCAGCCTCACCTCCGGCGGATTCGACGCGACTTGCCCGCCGGCGGGCGCTGCAGCCGCGTCCGCCGGCGGCCCATCAGCGGCCCACGCCCGGTGACTGCCGAATGCGCCGAGTACTGCGAACCCGAGCAGGGTACGAGCGGCGATCGCCGCCTGATTGCTTGCCACGAGCGCTCCTCCCCTCAAACATCTTCCGTGTAAGATTATATATTGCAATCTCTTCTGTCAATCCAATTTGCACTGTATTGCATCATCTTCCTAGGAAGTCTATAGTGGATGAGTGCCGCTCGCGCACTCTCGGTGCGAGACGGCGCGCCGTCACGACTTGCCGGAGCCGCTCGATGAACCCTGCTGATTCTCCCTGGACGAACCTGACTCACATCGGACTCGTCGTCCGCGATATCGATGACGCCCTGCGGCGCTATCGGGAACTGGGCGTCGGCCCCTTCCGCCGCTTCGACCTGCCGAGTGACGAATTCATCAAATTCCGTTGGCGGCACCACTTCGGCAAGCCCGCCGATTCGCACGCCTATAAGGTCGCCTGGGGAAGCATGGGACCGATCTCCCTGGAGATCTTTCAGCCCATCGCCGGCGACAGCATTCCACAGCGGTTCCTCGACACCCATGGCGAGGGCGTGTGGCACTTCGGTTACGACGTCAAGGACATGAAGTACACGACCGAGTGGATGAAGAGCCGCGGCTACGAGGTTATCGGAGCATCGGAGGCCGAAGACGGCACGCTGATGTGTTACTTCGCAACCACCGCCCTGGGGGGCGTGTACTACCAGGCTCACGAGGTGCCGAAGACGAGCACGCTTTACGAGGATCTCGGCACCCCCAATGAGGCGTGATCGCAGCCATGAGCGACGATACCTCCATTGTGCGCATCCAAGAGAGCAGGAACGTCGAGCTCATCGCGTACCATCCGCTTGGAAAGCGACCCAACTTCAAGATGGCGATGCAGGTCGTCGAGGGCCGCTGGTACCTCTACACCGGGCACTTCTGGCACAACGGCTGGACGATCTGCGACGTCACCGACCCGTATCACCCGCAAGTGGTCAAGTACTGGGAGGGACCGAAGCTCAATACCTGGACGCTGCAAGTACAGGTTGCCGAGGGCAAGCTCATCACTGCCCTGGAGAAGATCGGAACCTGGCTCGATCCGGCGAGAGCGGCGCTCTGGGGCTACGACGGCAGCCGGCCGACCTGGGAGGAGGGAGTCCTGATCTGGGACGTTCAGCAGCCGACCGAGCCGCGGCTGCTCGGACATTTCCGCACGGGCGGATTCGGAACCCACCGCAATTTCTACGATGGCGGGCGCTACATGCATCTGGCCGCCAACATGGCAGGATACAGATCCAACATCTACGTGGCCGTGGACATCTCCGATCCTGCCAATCCGTGCGAGGTGTCGCGCTGGGCGGTAAAGGGGCAGCGGCACGACGAGCCACCCGAGCGGCAGCTCGCTTCGCTGCACGGTCCGCCCTATGTGGAAGGAAACAGGGCATGGCTGTCGTACGGCCGGGCGGGTGCCATCCTGCTGGACATTTCCGATATCGAGCAGCCCCGCTGCATCAGTCAGTTCTCGATCGGCGACTTCGGCAGCATCATGGGCTGCCACACGTTCCTACCGCTGCCCGAGCGCAAGATGGCCGTTCTCACCACCGAGGCGATCCTCGAGGATTGTCGTGACTCGGCGAACCTGGTGGCCCTCATGGACATGTCCGACGAAAGCCGGCCGCGCGCGATGTCGCTCCTGCCCACACCGCTTCCGAGCGAGCAGGCCCCCTATCGCAGCTATGCCGACCGGGGCGGCAAGTTCGGACCTCACAACATCCACATGCCGCATCACCAGCCCTGTCTCGCAAAGGTCGGCAACCTGCTGCACCTCACCTATTTCGCGGGCGGGCTGCGCATCTACGATATTCGCGACCCTTATCAGCCGCGCGAAGTCGGATACTTCGTCCCTGCAGATCCCCACGAGCGGCTCGCCCGCCCTTACCTGCCGACGAAGCTCGTGCCTCAATACGAGGACATCCTCATCGATGCACGGGGCTTCATCTATGTGGGGGACCGCAACTATGGCCTGACGGTGCTGCGCTATACCGGGCCTGATATCGGCTGAGGGCCTGACCCGCCATGGTTGCATCATCCGAGCCCGTGCCGGTCGTGACGCTGACCGGGTTCCTGGGCAGTGGCAAGTCGACGCTGGTGAATGCCCTCCTGGGGCACGAGCGCATGCCCCCCACGGCGGTAATCGTGAACGAGCTCGGCGAGATCCCGATCGACCACGCGTTGATCGAGAGCGTCACCGAGGGAATAGCGCTGCTGCGCTCGGGTTGCATCTGCTGCGCAGTGCGCTCCGACCTCGAATATACCCTGCGGGATCTCTACCTCAGGCGCATACGAGGGGCCCTGCCGGATTTCCGTACCGTTTTGCTCGAGACGACGGGGATGGCAGACCCGGGGCCGATCCTGCAGACCCTTTCCTCGCAGCCGGTCCGGGAACAGCGCTACACCATCGGCACGGTAGTCACCACGGTCGACTGCATCCACATCGGCGAGAGCCTTGCGCGGCACGCGGAGGCCGCCAGACAAATTGCGGTCGCAGACCGGCTAGTCCTGACGAAGTCCGATCTCTCCGCCGAGCAGGCGGTCGCGGCGGTCGAGGACCATCTGCAGTCGCTCAATCCCGTCGCCGCACGCGTCAGGATCATCAAGGGCCGCGCGACTCCGGAGCAGGTGCTCGGAGAGCAGATTGCACACGAGCCCGCTTTGCCGGCCGCCACCCCGTGGGCGGACACTCGGTCGCACGAGCCTCATAGCGGGACTGTCAACGCCTATTGCTACCGTATTCCCCACGCCCTGGACTGGGAGGAACTGAGTAACGGCCTGAAGGCACTGCTGGATGCTCACGGCGATAAGGTGCTCAGGATCAAGGGGATTCTGCAGATCTCCGGCATAGAGCAGCCGGTAGTGCTGCAAGGCGTTCATCACAGCATGTATCCGCCCGAGTTGCTTTCGAGCTGGTCCCGCGTGGGACACGGTGGCCGGCTGGTCGTGATCGTCGATCGGTTGGAGCGATCCGTAGTCGATGAGGCCGTGCGGTCCTGCACCCTCCCCCGGCGGCGCTAGGGCCCCGGCGGCAGGAGAGCGGCGACCGCGCTCGTTCCGCCATCCAGCATCAGTACGTTGCCGGTGACGTAACGCGCCAGTTCCGATTGCAGAAACAGAATAGCCGCAGCCACGTCGGCGGGCAGTCCGGCACGCCGTAGCGGAATGGTTGGCTCGAGATGGCTCCAGAACTCCTGACTGAGCCGCGCCTCCAGCCGGGGCGTGCGTACGAAACTGGGCGCCACCGCGTTGACTCGTACGCCGGAAGGTCCCAGCTCGTGCGCGGCACAGCGAACCAGATGGTGAAGAGCCGCCTTGGCCGCGCCATAAACGGCCTGACCCGGGACGCTGCGACAACCGGAAATGGAGCCGACGAAGGTCATTGCACCACCGCCCACCCGCTTGAGCGCCGACCCGGCCAGCTGCATCGCAAGCAACGCGTGGCGCAGAACGATGTCCAACTGTCCATCGTAGGCAGCGTCGTGGAAGGCTTCGAGAGGACGGATATCCGCCACACCGACGATATCCACCAGGCCGCGGAAGCGATCCCCGAATGCCCGCTCTGCCGCTGCGACCACGCCAGCCATCTCGTCGCGATTGGTGACATCGCCGGCGTGAGGAATGCCGCCGCCGATCTCACGCGCAGCTTCTTCCGCCAGGCGCGCGTCGCGATCGACGCACAAGACGCCGGCGCCCGCCTGCGCCAGAGCGTGACAAACTGCCAGCCCGATGCCCTGCCCCGCGCCGAGCACTACGACGCCTCGGCCATCCAATCGCAGAAGACTCGGATAATCGAGGCCGGGAGGCAAGCTTCCTCTCCTAACCCGAAGTCGTCACCGCCGTCTCGGAAGGCTGACCGGCAGCCGCGCGTCTGGCGGAGCGATGCGTCGGGACCAGCGAGCGCCAATTCTGTGACCGCGCGATCCGCCCCTGCGTGCCGAAAACCTGCATCGTATCGGCCTGCAGGCCAATGGGGTCGCGGCCGTCGCGTGCGCTGTTGGCGATGTCGAGCAGGGTACGGTAGAGCCGGACGATGGCGGCATCAGCGGGGCACAACAGCTCCTTGGTCCGATCTTTCAGCGGCCCGCTGGACATGATGACGGCCGCGTCCTCCTGAGTGAAGCTGTGCAGTCCCGAGAAGGAACGGCCGCTACGCATCGCTTCGCGGTCCTGTTTGAAGTTGTTTCGCACGCCTGGCCGGTCCGGATCATTCAGGGTATCGAAGGTCAGGGCGAAGTCGCGCAGCGCCTCCGGGTCGAGCCCGATGAATTTGAGCTGGTTGCTGCGCTCCGGATCCTCGCCCATCCGGCGCTCCTTGTCCCAGAAGACGTGGTAGTAGATGCTCTGGTAATCGTTGAGAGGAACGACGGCCATCCACAGATTGCCTATCGGATTGACGACGAAGAATGGAGCGACCAGCGACGTGATGCGCACGTCGAGCTCCTCTTCCTGATCAGGCACTGTGCGCAGAGCCGCATAGTGAAATCCGAAGTCAGTCGCCTCGGCCTCCGTACGGGGAGCGGGGTCGAGCAGCAGGGGCCGGTTCGCCTTTGCGAAGCCAATGTTGCTGGCCATCGCGTCCCGCATGCCGTTCGTGTGCAACACGTTCAGGTGGCTCGAGTCGACCAGGGCCTCGAGCACCTGAACCCAGTTTGCGTTCTCCACCAGGTAGGCATTCAGCCGATGCGCCTCCGGCAGGTCGAACCACGGATAGTGGGGAAATGGCGGCTCCTGCGCGGCGGCTCCGAGATACACCCAGACGAGACCCCCGGCCTCGCGCACCGGGTAGGCCTTCGCCTTGATGCGCTCCCGGAAACGTGGGTTCGCGACGTTTGGGGTCTCCAGGACCGCGCCGTCGGCCGCATACTTCCAGCCGTGATAAAGGCAGCGGATTGCGCAGCCCTCGACGCGCCCGAGAACCAGCGAGGCGGCACGGTGAGGACAGAGTTCATCGAGAAAGCCGATGCGGCCGTCATCGCCCCGGAACGCGACGAAGCTTTCGCCCAGCAGCTCGACACGGCGCGGATCGCCCCCGGCCCGAGGCAGGTCGGAGCTCTGTAATGCCGGCAGCCAATAGCGGCGCAGCGCCGCACCCATCCCAGTACCGGGGCCGACCCGGCACATCAGGTCATTCTCTTCGCGAGACAGCATAGCGTGCCCCTTGATCATCGAACATCTTCCGTGGAAGATTATCAATGAGAGGGCGCGCGGTCAAGGCACGATCCGCTACGGCTCGACGGGATCCATGACGTGCATGGCTTCCAGCTCCGCCACCACGAACCGGCTGAACGCCTCACCCGCTTCCCGCTCGTGAGCGGGCAGTTTCGCCATGATCGGGTTGAGCAACGATTCACTCGCCAGGATGTCCGTCGCGGTATTGACGACTTTGAGGCCTTCGCGCGTGAGCTGGATCAGGAAACCGCCGCCGTGACTGGGGTCTCCGAGCCGGGTCACGAGCTGCTTGGCGGCAAGCCTGTCCACCTGCTTCGTGATCGCGCCTGAGGAAATCAGTAGCGCGGTAAAGAGGTCCGTCGGGCGCAAGGCGAAAGGCCTACCGGCGCGCCGCAGGGCGAGGAGCACACGCATCTCCGATCCGCTGATCCCGAATCGCGCCTGACACATCCTGGCGTACGCATGATCGATCATGCGACCCATGCGCATGAGGGCGATCGCAAGCAGGAAGTTCTTCAGGTCGAGATCGGGGCGCTCCCGGATCCAGGCATCCGCCACGCGGGCGAAGTGGCTCTTCGGTCCCGATCGAGGGGCATCGTCAGTCATGGGCATTCCTGCTCAGCGTGGCCATACGTCTTACGCAGACGACCTTTGGTCACGCACGATACCCGAACCGGCACGACTGGGGAATCCCGTCCCGGTCACGGAGCATCCGTGCTTCGCCAGAGACGGCGCGCGAACGGCCCGCGCGCCGTCAGCTAGCGACTCGAGTGGCAGTCGAGGCGCGGGCTCAAAGTGATCGATAAAACCTGACTCATGTCAGTTCCCCTTGGCCTTCACGCGCGCGCCGGCTTGCGGGCGGCCTCGAGGCTCACCGGGCCGGCGCCCCGGATCGGGAGCCGCACTCATCCAACCTCCCCCAAAGGGGGGATTAGCGGCCCAAGGCCCCCCCTGCAGTATCCGGTGGCCGAATTCTCGAGCTCACTTGCCGGCGACTGCAGAGAGGAGGCCCAATGACCGCCAATGCAACGACTCTCAAGGGATTCACGGTTCCGCTCGGTCCACAGGGGAGGTCCGCTTTGGCCGGCGCTCCGCCCTGGCACTATTCCAGCGATTGCCTGGCGATCGAATACTGGGCCGACCCGGGCGCCGTGCAAGCGCTCCTTCCCCCCGGACTCACGGCGGATCCGCAATCCAAAGGTCGCGCCTTCTTCTGGTTTCTGGACTGGCAGTTCACCGCCTCCAACGACGAGCTGACCGACCCGGCCAGGTATCAATATCGCGAAGCCTTCGTTCTGGTCGAGGCTGTTTTCGAAGGCACGCCGGTCAACTACTGCCCGTTCATCTTCGTCGACAACGACGCGGCGCTGGCCCGCGGTTGGTCGCAGGGCTTTCCAAAGAAGCTGGGCAGCATCTATCAGACGCGCACTTTCTCCGCTCCAAGTCCCGCGGCCGCGCCCCTCGCCAAGGGAAGCCGCTTCGGCGGCAGTGTAGCCGCCCATGGAGAGCGTTTGGCGACCGCGCGCATCCAACTTGAGGAGAAGGTTGCGAACCCGGCGACCGTGTTCAATCGACCGACGACGATGCGCCGATACTTCCCGCAGCTCGCGGCCGCCGGACAAAGCAGGCCGCCGGTCAACGAGCTCACCCAGTCACTGACGGATGATCTGGCAATCGTAGACGTCTGGTCCGGCAAGGCTGAGCTCCGGATTCCGGAGGTGCAGGGTGAGGAAATGCACCTGATCGCGCCCCTGCGGGTGGGACGCGGCTACCGCCTCGGCATGGCCTACTCGGTCACCGACCTGCGCATACTGAAGAGCTACAGCCCTCCGCTCAGTTGATGCTGAGCTTCTCAGCCCCTCGGCGTAGCCGGTCCGTATCGCTCGCAGGGATTCAGATCGCCGCGGAAATTTCACTCATGTGCCGCACCCGAGGGCGCTGCGCGCGAGCCTCATGGCGAGCCGCCCGAAGCGCTTCGAAGAGCCGGCCGCATAGGCCCCAGCGGCCGGTACCTTGAGCTCGATCTCGGTTCCCGAGTCGACGGCCGTCCAAATGGTCAGCTTTCCGCCGATGAGCTGGGCGCGCTCGCGCATGCCGTGCAGCCCGTAGTGACCCGCCGCTCCGTCGCCATTGAGGAACCGCTGATCGATTCCCTTGCCGTCATCACGGACCCGCAGCCGTAACTGTCGTTCGTCGTACCGCAGCTCTACTTCAATCGCGGACGCATGAGCATGCCGCCAGGCGTTGCGCAATGCCTCGCCCGCAATCTGGTGGATCTCATCGCGTACGATTGCTCGCAAGGGCCGCGATGTCCCCCGCACGTCAACACGAAAGACCACCTTCTCCTCCGAGGGATCCTCGAGCAGATCTGCAGCCAGAGTCTCGATTCCAATCGCGAGGTCGTCGCCCTCGATGGCGGAGGCGCGCAACCCCTGGACGGCATCACGGCCCTCGCTGATGGCGTGGACCGTACGATCGATCGCGATTCCCAGGTCCTCCTTGGCTGCGTTCGGTCGGCCCGGAAGGAGCTCGTACGCCACTTGAAAGCGCAGCAGCAGACCCTGAAAGCTCTGTAGCAACGTGTCGTGCAATTCGCGCGCGATCCGGGTTCGCTCGCCCTCGCGCGCGTCGAGACGACTCTCGAACTCCCGCCTGAGCTGCTTGACACGAAGCAGATACAGAGTCAGAAGCGTCGGGACCGCCGCGAGCGCGAAGAGCGTCCGAGCCCACCACGTCGCCCACCACGCGGGCTCTATCACGACATTGACGGTCACCCCGGGCTTGCTCCACGGACCCCGAATGGTCGCCCCCTGCAGCCGGAAGCGATACCGGCCGGGCGGCAAGGTCGTGTACGTGGCATACCGGCGGTCGCTCCCGACGACCTGCCAGCTCCGCTCCAGACCCTCGAGCTTGTATCGATACAGATTGGTCTTGGGACTGAGGAAGCTCAGCGCCGAGAATTGGAACGCAAAGCTGTTGTCACCGTGCGCCAGCGTCAATACCTTGGTGTATCCGATCTCTTTGCGCAGCGGCGATTTCGGGCCGACAGCCACCGGCGCCCCGAAAAGGTCGAAGCCCGTCAGGACGACGGGCGGCGCGTAGCTGTCGTTGGACACGTCTTCCGGCCGGAACCGAGTGGCGCCCGCGAAGCCCCCGAAATACATCTCCCCTTTCTTGCTCTTGAAACAGGCGCTGTAGGCGGTCAGGTCGCCCGGAACTCCGTCGGCCATGGAAAAGTTCTGAAAAACACCGCTACCAGGGTCGAGCTCGGAGATGCCCTTCGTGGTGCTCATCCACAAATTGCCGTTCGCATCCTGCAGGATGCAGCTTATCGCGCTGCTCGCCAGGCCATTCGCCTGGGAGTACCGCGTTATCGCGCCCGTCACCGGGTCGATTCGGTCCAGCCCATTGTACGTTCCCGCCCAGAGCCTGTTGTCGCGATCGATATACACCACGACGATGACTTGATTGCTGATGAGCCCGAGAGCGGCTCTTGCGCCCCCCGGGCCTTGCAACCCACCGAAGGGCTCGAGTCGGCCTGTCTTGCGGTCGAACTTGAGCAAACCCGCCCCGAGACTCCCGAGCCACAGGTTGCCTTCCCGGTCCTCCACCATCGACACCATGATGGCTCCGGAATTGCTCGAGGGTTGTTCCCGATAGACAGTGAAACGCCGAGTCATGGGATCGAACCGATCGAGGCCGTCCGCCGTCGCGACCCACAGGACCCCTTCCCGATCCACCAGCAGCCGGTCGATCGTGTTGTTGCTGATGCTGGAAGGGTCGTCTCTCGAGTGAGGGAACATGCGGCAGCGGCCGGTGCGTCGGTTGAATCGGCACAGCCCCTGCCCGGAGGTTCCGACCCAAAGAGTACCGGAGCGGTCCTCGGCGATACTGATGACATCACTCGCGATTCCGTGTCCGGGGATGGAGTAATGTCTGCAGTGCCTTCCGGTGGGGTCACAACGCTTCAGCGCCCCGGTGGTGCCGATCCACAGAGCCCCTTGTCGATCCTGGAAGATCGCGTTGACCAGCTTCTCGCCTAGGTTCGTCCGATTGCCGGAGTCGAAGGGCAGTGTCTTGAAGGGAGGCGGCCGCGGCCTGAAGAACACGGGCTGACTCGCACCGAGCCCGACCCAGATGTCGCCCTCGCGGTCCTCGAACAGGTTCGTAATCCGATTCTCGGGAATGCTGCCCGGATCCGTCGGATCGTGGCGATAACGGATGAACCGGTCGTGCTTCCGATCGAGCAGAAGCAGACCCTCCGATTGGGTGCCTACCCAAAGATCGCCTGCCCGATCCTGTAGCATGCAGCACGTACCCGTCAAGGCCGTGCCGGGCCGATCCCTGGCGACGAAGGAGTACCGGGTCACATGACCTGTCTTGCGGTTCAGCACTGCCAGGCCGTTCCCTGAGTCGTAAAGAATCCAGAAAACACCTTCGCGATCCTCAGTGAACGACTGTCCATACGGGTCGCGGAGCGGGACATGGAACCTGACGTGTCCGGTCCTGGGATCGAATGCGTCGAGCCCTTCACTCGTTGCCACCCACAGGACTCCCTGGCGGTCTTCGCCACAAAACCTGATGTCGTCGCTGCCGAGACTGGAGGGATCTGCGGCGCGGTGACGGAACCAGGTGACCCGGTGCGATTGCGGGTCCAATCTCGCGAGACCACGCCCGGTCGCCAGCCACAGCGCGCCGCTTGGATCCTGGTAGATGTATGTGACCGCGTCGGTCCAAAGGGGGGCGGGCTGCGAATCGATGCTGTAGTGAGTGAATGTCTCGGTCGAGGGATCGTATCGATCGAGCCCATCCTCGCAGCCCATCCAGAGGTTTCCCGAGCGATCCCTGAACAAGGCCGGCACGAATACCGCGCACAGACTATCCGGTTGCGCGGGATGATTCATGAACACCTTGAACTGATAACCGTCGTAGCGATCCACCCCATGTTGGGTGGCAAACCACATGAATCCCTGGTCGTCCTGCAGGATCTGCGTGACGCGGCTCTGGGACAGACCGTTCGCGGGCAGTTGCAGGAACCGAATGTCATCACGATCGATCACTCTCAGCCGGACGATGTGAGGATCGAACACCGCTTGGGGCACGGCGCTTGCGACGCGGCTCGAGGCCGCCTGTGCGCTCGACAGCAACGTGAGCAGAAGGACACCACAAAAGACCGGTCGCATGCGAGACCCGCGAACGACCCGGCGCATCAGGTCTGCTCACCGCGGCTCGCCATCCACATCCGGACGTATGGAGGACAGTTGCGAAGAGCGACACCCCTGCCCTCGCACGCTCTGAGGAAGTCGACCGCGTCGCGATCCACGAGAAGCAGCTCTTTGAGCTCCAGCGTGACAGCCGCGCCCACCGGTTCCCGTGCGAGCATCTCCGAGAATTGCCGCAGACCGGCCACGTCGAGCCGGCCGCTCACGGCGAAGGTGACCTCGCCGTTTGCAGTGCGCTGAATCATCAGCATGAGTCCTCCCTCCCACTGAGGTGCAAGACTCAGTCCAAACTTAGCCTATTGATTTTTATGGAGAAAATATCCGGCGACATTGGCGAGAGGTCTCGCCAATGTCGAAAAGCCGGACAATCGGCTATCGGCGTCGACTCTCCTTCAATGGCCGGGGCCGAAAACCGCTCTTGTCGATCCCGTGCTTCCGGATGCGCGATTCCAGCGTCGAACGAGGGACGCCGAGCTGTTCCGCAGCGCCGGATGGCCCGTAGACCCGTCCGCCGCTGGCGCGCAGCGCCTCCTCGATGATCGTTTTCTCTTGCACATTCTCTTGCGCAGCCGGCGCCTTGGGCAGCGCCCTCGAGCGGTCCCACTTGCGTTCGGCGGAGAGCCAGCTCTCGTCTACGGAAAACTCCTCGCCGTCGCAGAGAATCACCGAGCGCTCGATCACATTCTGCAGTTCCCGCACGTTCCCCGGCCACGGATAAGACACCAGTCGATCGACCGTCCGGCTGTCGACCCGGCGATAGGCCTTGCCCACCTGCCGGGCATAGCGATCAGTGAAGTACTGCACCAGCAGAGGAATATCCTGCTTTCGCTCCCTCAATGGCGGCATCTCGATGGGAAACACGCTCAGCCGATAGTAGAGATCCCGTCTGAACGTCCCTTCGGCCAGCGCATCGAGCAGATTGCGATTCGTCGCCGCGATGACGCGAACATCCACGCGAATGGTCTCTCTTCCCCCCACGCGCTCCAACTCCCGTTCCTGCAGCACCCGCAGCAAGGCGACCTGCGTCTCGGGCAACAGCTCCCCCACCTCGTCCAGAAATATCGTCCCACCATGGGCCAGCTCGAAGCGGCCGATTCTCCGGTGCATCGCCCCGGTGAATGCGCCCCTCTCGTGGCCGAACAGTTCCGAGGCGATCAGCTCGCGCGGCAGAGCGGCGCAGTTCACGGCGACGAAGGCATGCGAGGAGCGGCCGGACCGTCTGTGGATGGCGCGGGCGATGAGCTCCTTGCCCGTGCCGGTCTCGCCGGCGATGAGAACCGTCAAATCACTCGCGGCCACCTTCGCCACGTGGGACAGCACGGCAGTGAGCGCGGGGGAAGTGCCGACGATCTCCTCGAACATCGACGTGTTGTCGATCTCCTCGCGCAGCGCCAGGTTCTCCTGTTGCAGCCTCTCCTCGGCTCTCTTGCGATCCTCGATATCCGTACACGCGAAGTACCACCGGATCGGCCTGCCCTGGTCGTCGCACACGGGGTTGAGCCGCGCCAGAAACCACCGGTAGGTTCCATCGCCTTTGCGCAGGCGCAGTTCCATGTCACAGCCCGAGCGAGTGGCCAATGCGCGCTCGGCCGCGGCTTGCGCGCGCTTCGCATCGTCGGGATGGGTTTCCGTTCCGACGCTTCTGCGCCGCCATTCCTCGAGAGTGGTGCCGAAGTAATCGAGCGCTACGGCGTTGGCGTAAAGACGCTCGCGCGCCGGTCCGAATACGGCCACCATTTGCGGCGCCAGGTCGAGCACCTGCCGCAGCTCCTTCTCCTGTTCCGCGAGTCTGTCCTGCGCATTCTTGATTTCGTCGACATCCGTAGCGACTACATACCACCGGGCGATGCGGCCCAGCGCATCGCGCGACGGTCGGCCATGCGCGTGAAACCAACGATATACTCCGTCAGCGCGGCGAAGACGGTGGTCGACATCGTACGGATGCCCCGTCTCGATGGCGCTGGCGAACACCGAGGCTGCGTTGCCGAGATCATCCGGGTGAATCGCATCACCGTTGCGCCAGCCCTGCAATTCTTCCAGGGATTTGCCGAAGTAGTCCAGGGTATGCTGGTTGACGAACTCGAGCTCGCCCGCGGCGGTCATCTGGACGACCAGCGCTCCGATGCCGTCGACAACGAGGCGAAATTTTTCTTCGCTCTTGCGCAGCGCTTGAGTCAACTCGATATGTTCCGTCACGTCGATCGCGGTCCCAACGATCCCGGATCCGCTGTCGGATGGAGCGCCGACACAGCGAACGTGCCGTATCGTCCCGTCCGGACGTACGATCCGTTTCGTGAAGGCAGGTCGGTCCCAGTTCGCGCGCATCCTGCGGATCTCTTCCGCGACGAACTCGCGGTCTTCCGGATGCACCAGCCGAAGGTATTCCGGGATGGCTGGCGGCTTGCTTCCCGGCGAGAGGCCGTGGATCTTGAACAGCTCGGCGGACCAGTACCGGAAGCCCGTCGCATCGAACGCCCAGCTCCCTGCGTGTGCAAGCCGCTGCCCCTGCGCCAGGTAGAACTCGGCTTGCTTTCGCTCTTCGATGTCCACGTTGATACCGATCCAATAGAGCAACGTTCCATCGTTCCCCCGCACGGGCTCCGCTCGACCGATGAACCAGCGATATCCCCCTTGCGCGTCACGCACCCGGAAATGCACCTCAGCTCCCGTTCCCGTTCCGAGGCAGTTCGACCAGACCCGGCGCGTTTCATCGTGATCGTCCGGATGGACCAGCGCGAGGTGCGAATCCCAGGCTGCTCCCGTATCGATTCCCGCCCGCAGGGGATGGTCCTTCGCCAGGCCCAGGTAGTCCGCGGTTCGCTCGCTGACGAAGGTTAGAGCGCCCGACGGCGCCGCGTACCATGTGTAGGCCGGAATCACATTGAGGGCGGCCTGCAGGCGCATTTCAAGCCCGTCCCTCGTGACGAGCGAAGCGGGCGGCGGTTGTGAGCTGAGGACGTCCACGGAGGCATTTTGGCCCGGCCGGTGGATCTGCGGAAGAGCCGGCCGCAGATTCCTGCCCCACCACTGCTCGGCAGATCGTCGAGCCTATCACCATTCCTCCTCCCGCCAGGCCCTCACCCCACCCCGCCTTTACAGCTCCTGCGGCCGATTCTCGATAGAGGCAATGGAGACACCCGCCGCGCCTCCTGCCCATGGCAGTGCGCGCCGATCCGCAAGGTGATCAGCCTGCTCGCCAGTGGCGACGATTGCGGCTACGCGGGTCCTTGACGGTACGGAGTTGCAACGAACTGATGTGGGAGGGTTGTGCGATGTCCAGCGAAGCGATGATGGTGACGGCCGGCAGCGCGAGACGCATCGAGCTGCACGGCACGCGGATGGCTTACCTGTTGACCGGCACGCAGTCGAAGGGGTGCTCGCTCTTCGAAGTCGATGTCGCGCCCGGGTTCGACACCGGTGCGCACTGGCACACGAAGATCGAGGAGTTCGTCTATGTGCTCGAAGGCACGCTCGCGGTACACATGGCTGATCGTGTCATCCAAGCCACGACGGGCAATTTCGTCTTCGTATCACCGGGAACGGAACACTCCATAGCCAACTGCGGCGCCGAGCGCGCGCGATTCCTCCTGGGCTGCCTGCCACCGGGGCACGAGGAGTACTTCGACGGACTGGCGGCGATCCTCGCCCGACCCGGCCCGCCCGACTCCGAGGCCATCGCGGCACTGCGCAGAGAGCACGACACCATCCAACTGTCGGCGCTGAAGTCGAGTTAGCGGGGGGCTCTACCGCAGAGACTCGAGCGCACTGCGGGCTGTGCTCAGATCGGCGGTCTCGAAGCCCTCGGTGAAGCCGGCATACACGTCCGCCAGCACGTGCCGCGCCTCCGCGAAACGCCCCTGGCGGCTGAGGGCGCGGCTGAGGCCGAGCGCGGCGCGCAGCTCGAGAGATCTCGCCCGCTGATGCTGCGCGATCGCGAGCGCCGTGCGGTGGTACCGCTCGGCCTCACCGAGGTCGGAGCCCTTTGCCAGGAGCAGCTCCCCCCGGCAACGCGCCAGCTCGGCATCACAGAACAGAGGCGAGCCGTCGAAACCTTCCAGCGCACCTTCGATCGCGTCGAGAGCCGTATCGAGCCGACCGCATTTTGCCAGGGCGCTCGCCAACAGCATTGCCATGAAGGGGAGCTCTATCACGGCCCCGATCGACCGATAGGCGGCAATCCCGCCCTGAAGCTCACTGATTCCCTCCGCGACGCGCCCTTCTTCGGCAAGCGCCCAGCCACGAAAGGCCCGGGCATGGGCGAGATGGAACGGAAAGCCGTGCTCGCTCGACACCTCGAGGCATTCCTGCGAGCGTTCCAGCGCCCGATGCGGCTCTCCCCGCAGGATGTAGATCCACGCACAATGCCCCGAGGAAGCCGCGAGACTGTAGGCATGTCCGAGCTCCCGCGCCCAGCGAACGGCTTCCTCCACCAAGTCCCGCGCCTGATCCGGGTAACCGAGATTCCAGAGATCGTGCGCAAGAAACATCCGGCAGCCTACCGCCAGATCGTAAGCACCGAATCGCTCGGGGATGGACCGGTCCCGGTCCGCGCGATAGAGAGCGAGTCCTTTCAGGAAGTATTCCCGCGACCGTTCAAACTCGCCGAGCCACAGATACAGGTCCCCTGTCAGGTGGTAGCTCAGGATCTGCAAGCCCGGATCCCGGCTCTCCTTCGCAAGCTCGAGCACCTGCCCGGACAGACTCCGCCACACCGACAGTTGACCGCGAATGCCGTGATGGAAACAGAGCCCACGCAGTATGCCGAAGAGTTCCTCGGTTTGTCCGGTGCGCAGCGCCAGATCATGTGCGCGACGGAAGGTGCTCTCCACCTCGATATCGCCGTAGCCCCTGATGAGGAAGAGCGACGAGGCGAGAGCGTTCTGAAGCCCGACTTCCTGCCTCATCCGCTCCGTATCATCCGGCAGCGATGCCAGCTGATCGAGCCCGCGGCGCGCGAGCTTCACCGCCTCGTGATGCGCGGAAAGGCGTGCCGCGTTGCGGGCCGCGAGCAGGAAATGCCGCGCAGCCGGACTGAACTCCCGCGCTACCTCGTACAGCACGGCGAGCTGAGCCGCGATCCGCGCCGCTTCCGAACCGCTGTGCCGCGCGAGAGCCTCGGCGATCTTCGCGCTCAGAATCCGCCTACGAGCCGGCGGAAGCGCCTCGTAAGAGGAGTTCTGGTACAAAATATGAACGAAGCGGTAATGCGTCGAGGCGGTTCGATCGGGAAACTCCGTCTCGCCGGCATTCCTGACGAGACCATGCACCCGCTCCAGCACCGTGAGGCGCTCTTCGACTTCGGCGAGCTCCAACCCGAGACTCTCCGCAAGGACCGCGGAATCGAAGTCATACCCCTGCACGCTCGCCGCAGCGAGCAGCTGCTGCTCGTTCGCGGAGAGTTTCTCCCTCTGTCGCGAGATCATGCTGCGAACGGAGACCGGAAGTGCGAGCTCGCGACCCTCGAGTGGGACTCGCAGGATCCAGGTGCCATCCTGCTGTGCGATGACCTGGCGGTCCTTGAGGTCGCTCACCAGATTCACGAGAAAGAGCGGGTTGCCCTCGGTGCGCGCGTGGAGCTGCTGCGTGAGGGTCCGCGGAAACGCCGGCGCCGGAAACTCCGACGCGAGATATGATCCGACCTCTTCGAGTGTCAAAAGTCCGACTTCCACCTCGCGGCAGTCGCCCCGCCCTTCGAGCTCCAGTTTCAACGACGAGAAAGGATGTTTGGTGAGGAGGAGGTCCGAGGGCCGGTAGCTCACGATGAGCAGCAGCCGCAGCTCTGCGAACTTCGTGGCGAGATAGGCGAGCAGGTCGATCGTCGAAGCATCCGCCCAGTGCAGATCGTCCATGAAGAGCACCATCGGCGGACCCTGCGACAGCTCCCTGAGCAATGCCGCCAGCTGGCGCTTCAACTGATCCTGCGAGACGCTCTGCACCGGCGCCCCGGGGGAGAGCTGGGCAAGCCAGGCCGGAGCGAGCGCTCTCATCGCCCGAGCGGAAGCGGCTCGATCCGGGCTCTGCAGGAGGCTCTCGAGGGCCTCGAGAACAGGAAGATACGCTTCCGAGCCTGCGAGCCTCTCCGAGCACCGGCCGCGCGCAATCAGGCATCGTTCACCGCTGCGCGTCAGCTCCTCGAGAAAGACTTCCGTCACCGTCGTCTTCCCGATCCCCGGCTCTCCCGATACGCAGACGACGAGACCGCGACCGCTCGCGACATCCCGATAGGCTCCCCAGAGCTGGACGCGCTCTCTCTCCCGGCCGGTCCGGGTCGGCGGCCGCGGCCCGGGCGATGCGGGGCGCGATGCGCCAGGATGGGCCACACCCGCCAGGGCCGTCCCAATCTCGCAGGCCGTGGGCCGCAGCAGCGGATCCTTGTGCAACATTCTGCGTATGAGGCTATCGAAGCTCGGCGGGATCTCCGGATTGAGCCGCGAGGGATCCGGCGGCGCCGCAGAGATGATCGCGCTCATGGTTTCCACTGCCGACTCCGCCGCAAAGGGATGACGTCCGGTGGCGAGCTCGTACAACACGACACCCAGTGAGAAAACGTCGGAGGGGCTCGACACCACCGCGTCGCCCCGGGCCTGTTCGGGAGACATGTAGCGGACGGTGCCCGCCAAAGTACCGGGCGAGGTGGCGAGCGCGGATCCGGCGGAGCGATCGCTGAAGCGGGCGAGCCCGAAATCGAGGAGCTTCAGGTACCCATCGGCACGCAGCATGATATTTTCGGGTTTGATATCCCGGTGGACGATACCGGCGGAATGAGCCGCCGCGAGCGCGGCGGCCGCCTGCACGGCCACTCTCGTCAGCGACTCGGTCGACGCATCGCGCTCGCGGAACTCCCGCAGCGGGCATCCCTCGATCAGCTCCATGGCCAGGAACACGCGGCCGTCGTGCTCGCCGAACTCGTAGATCGTGCAGATGCCGGGATGGTTGAGAGCTGATGCCGCTCGTGCTTCTCTTTCGAAGCGCTCGAGCGCGGCCGGACCGCCCGCTGCCGCATCGGCGAGGAACTTGAGCGCGACACGCCGCTGGAGCTTTAGGTCGTAGGCTTCGTATACGACGCCCATGCCGCCGACGCCCAGTCTCCCGATGACGCGGTAGTGCGAGACGGTGCTACCGGCAAGGTCCGCTGCAGCATCGGGATAGGCCATCATCGGCTCGGCCGGCCCGAGCTCCCGCGCCACGACTTCCAACGCCGATGCCTCGAGGAAACAGCCGCTTTCCCGGTGATGCGCGAGCAGGCGCTCGACCTCGAGCCGAAGCCTTTCATCGCCGGCGCAGCTCTCGGCGAGGAATGCGGACCGCCGGCCGTCCTCGAGCTCCAGTGCCGCATGGAAGAGCTCTTCTACTCTCCGCCAGCGCCGCGGTTGCGATGTGTTGTTATCCACTCAATTCGGCCAGCAGCCAGGCCTTCGCCAACTTCCAGTCCCGCATGACCGTCTCAGGAGAGACGTTCAGGGCTTCGGCGGTCTCCTTGACGCTCATGCCGCCGAAGAAACGCAATTCCACGACATCGCTCTTTCGCTTGTCGAAGGCGGCGAGACGACCGAGCGCCTCATCGATCGCCAGCAAATCGGGACTCGCTTCGGGCGTGATCAAGGCCGATTCCTCGAGCGAGACACGTTCCGCAGCGCCTCCCCGCTTCTGATAGCGGGCAGACCGGTAGAGGTCGGTGAGGATCCAGCGCATCTGCCGCGCGCATAGGGCGATGAAGTGAGTGCGGTTCTGCCAACTCACCTGCTTGAGGTCGATCACCCTCAGGTAGAGCTCGTTGATCAGCGTCGTCGCCTGGTGCGTCTGATTGCGCCGGCCGCGCGCGATGCATCGCTTGGCCGCGCGGTGGAGCTCTTCATAGATCAGAGGCGTCAATTTACCGAGAGCCTGGTCGTCCCCTTGGTTCCAGGCCTGCAGCAACTCGGTGATGTCGTGGGATGCCGCGCCCAAGGGCACCGCCCCGTCTGCTGGAGGAAGCTCGAGCCCGTAGCAATCTTACGCTCCAAATGGACGCGCTGGCTTAAAACAAAGGCTTAATGATCAATGGCTTACTTGTTTGCGCACGACGGGAAGCGCCAGTGCGCAGGTGCACCCGCCCAGGCAGTAGACCGTCAGATTGATGTCCGCAGTCCCCGCACGCGAGAATTCGACGCGCGAGCGTGCTCCGCGTCAAATCGCTCGGCGGACTGTGGAATGGTGGCCCGTCCCCAGCCGCCCGCCGGACTGATATTCGCCCGGGAGGGAGCTTTAGTTTTCCTAAAGTTTCGCGCAGAAAACCGCGCTGGCCGCAGCGGCACCGCAACCGTATGCTGCCCGGGACTTCGGTCGACCACCTCGGCATGTGGCCATGGCAAGCGCGATCGCGACGGAACATCACAGCATCGATTTCATCCCGTTGAACGAGCGCTACGGATCACCGCGCCGGCTATTTACCCTGTGGTTCAGCTGCAACCTTCACATCCTCGGAGTCGCCGCGGGAGTCCTGAGTATCACCTCGGGATTGAGCCTGGTCTGGGCGCTGGTGGCGATTGCGCTCGGCAACGCCCTCGGAACGGTCATCATGGCGGCCCACTCGGCGCAAGGGCCGCAGCTCGGGGTTCCGCAAATGATCCAGAGCCGTGCGCAGTTCGGCGTCATCGGGGCCGGATTGCCGCTTCTCGCCGTGATCGTGACTTATGTGCTCTACAGCGCGGCGGACGGCTTGGTGATCAAGGGCACGCTGCGATCGTTGCTGCCGGTGGGCGACGACTGGGCGCTGATCCTGTTTGCCCTCGCGACGCTGATCGTTGCCTACGTCGGCTACGAGCTGATTCACCGAGTCGGCAAGATCATGACGCTGTTGTCGACCGGCCTGTTCGCAAGCGCCGCCGTGCTGATGTTCATCCATCCTTTGCCGGGCGGGACACTCCACCCGCCGCTCGGCCATTTCGCCGGCGCCGCTTTCGTCCTGGCCATGACGCAGGCCGCCGCATGGTCCTTGAGCTACGGGCCTTACGTTGCCGACTATTCCCGCTACTTGCCGGCGGATACTCCGCCGGCGAGAACTTTCTGGGCCACGGCGCTCGGTTGTTTCTTTGGCTCCACTCTGATCATGGCCTTTGGTGCCTATCTGGCATACCAAAGCCCGACGCTCGCGGCGAGTCCCAGCGATGCGGTCGCGGGCCTCTTCGGGTCCGGTCGTCAGATCGCCGAGTGGCTGCTCGTCATGGGTGTGACGTACGGCAATGTGATGAACCTCTACAGCGCCTACATGTCGACCTGCACCGTCGTCTCCGGCTTCAACCGCATGACGCGTGTGGGCGGCTCATTCAAGCTGGCGGTGATGACGGGGGTGATGATCGCTTCGACAGTCATCGCCGTGGCCTCGCAACGCAACTTCCAGAGCTATTTTTCCGACATCCTGAGCGCGATGATCTATCTGCTGGTGCCGTGGAGCGCCATCAATCTGGCCGATTACTACCTCGTCCGCAAGGGCTCCTACGACATAGAGGCGCTGTTTCACGTCCACGGCCTCTATAAGGCCTACCGCTGGAGGACCATCGCCGTATTCCTGCTGGGAGTCGCCGCGGAAGAGCCATTCATGAGCCTCACTTTCCACAGCGGAGTGTTGGCGCAGAGAATAGGTGCGGACATCGCCTGGGCGCCGGGCGTGCTGATTCCGGCCCTGCTGTACGTGCTCATCGAGCGCGGCAGATCGCCTGCGCCCGCGATCGCTGCCGGCTCGGTCGGCGGCTACCGCCCGAAGCCGTGACGGACTAGGGTCCTTTCCGCTGGGCCGACTGCTCCTCGGCGATCGGCCAATCGAGCCGTCGGGTCGCCTCCGTCAGCCAGGAAAGAAACGTCCGGCCTCGCGGCTTGTCGAGCGCTGCCCCGCTCCACGCGAGGTAATAGGGCTCCGGCATGGGCAACGCCCGCTCGAACAAACGGTGCAGCAATCCCGCGCTCAGCGCCCTCTCTACCATCGAGTGCTGCGCGAGCACGATCCCCTGTCCTTCGATCGCGGCATCGAGCGCGGCGGCGGAGAGTGAGAACGTAAGAGCGCTGGGCACCCGGGCACTCCTCACGCCACAAGCCGCCAGCCATTCCTTCCACGACGGCGGCCCGAGATACTCCGAGCCGTAGATGTAGTCCGCGCCCCAGTCGACACAGAGCAGCGGTGCTGCGAGCACATCGCGCGGATTGACCGGGCGCACGATTCGCGACAAAAGGCTGGGGCTCGCCACCGGAAACACATAGTCGGTGAACAGCCGCTTGTAGCGCTGGTGGCTGCGGCAGCGCGGGCCGTACGAGATGCGGAAATCCGCTTCGTTTTCCTCGAGTTGCGGCTCCGGGTCCCAGGCCTCGATGCGGATGCTGGAACCCGGATAGCGCACCTGCCATTCAAACAGCAGCGCCGCCAACCAGCGGTTCGCGACCGATGGGAACGTGCTGACCGTCATCTCGTTCGAGCGTCGGGCAAGCTCGACTTCCTTCGCGCCCACACGCAGCTCCTCCATTGCCCGAGTGGCGTACTGCAGGTAGATCGACCCCCAGCGCGTGAGCTCGACACCTCGGCCGCTGCGCTGCACCAGCCGAACGCTCAGATACCGTTCAAGCAGCTTGATCTGCTGGGTGCAGGCTCCCGGAGTGACCCCCAACTCCTCCGCGGCCGCGCCTATGGCGCCACAGCGTCCCACCGCCTCGGTGGCGAGGCTTTACCCTGGGACTGTCGGGCTCCAGCGATCACGCCGACATGACCTCCGCGACGGGTATCCTGGCTGCGCCCGCGCCGACCGGCGGCGCCGTGCAGAAAGGCGATCTCATCGGCGGTGTGCCGGACTACAATGCCACCCTGAACCTCGAGCAGAGCATCGGGCTCCCCGACCTCTGGGACGGCTTCGCGCGCGCGGACGTCGACTTCGTGGGCAGCAGCCACGGCTCGGTCAGCCAATACCAGATCGGCAGTACCTCACTCGATCCCGACTATCGGCGCCCGTCCTATCACATCGTCAATGCCACGCTTGGGGCCGAGAACGGAGCCTGGCAGTTCACGCTGTTCGCGGCCAATCTGTTCAACGAGCAGAAAATCATTCAACAGGTGAACGTGCAGTATGCCTACGAAGCATACCGTCCGACGCCTAGAACGGTCGGAGTGAGCGTCCGGTACGGGTTCTGACACATGGGCCCGATTACCGTCCCGGTGTTCAGCAACGCCGAGCTTCCCTTCGGATGTGACACTGTCGTCATCGGCGGTGGGGTGATCGGTGTCTGTGCGGCGCTCTACCTCGCGGAGCGCGGACAGGATGTCTTACTCGTCGAAAAGGGGCACATTGCCGGCGAACAGTCGAGTCGGAATTGGGGCTGGTGCCGGCAGGGCCGTCGCGACCCGCGGGAGTTCGATCTCATCCGCGAGAGCCTGCGTCTCTGGCGCGGCATGAACGAATTCGTCGGCGCCGACACCGGGTTTGTCACATGCGGTAGTTTCTTTGCCGCGCGCGACGACGAGACCGCGGCCAGGTATTCGTACTGGGTGGGGGAGGCGGCGCAGGCGGGCATTCACGGCCAAATCGTGAACGGCACGAGAGTTGGCGCCTTGCTGCGGGGGGACGTCGCCCCCCCTGCGACGGGCCTTTATTGCGAGAGCGATGGTCGGGCCGAGCCGCAACTCGCCGTTCCCCGCATGGCACAGGCCGCCATGGCGCACGGCGCGAAAATCGTCGTGGATTGCGCGGCGCGCGGTATCGAGACGGCTGGAGGCCGCGTCGTATCCGTCGTAACCGAGCGCGGACCTGTGCGCTGTTCCCAGGTCGTCGTGGCGGGCGGAGCGTGGACAAGACGTATCCTGCGTGATCTGGATGTACACATCCCGCAGCTCAAGCTCAGGGCGACGGTCTCGCGAACGCAACCGCTGCCCGGAGGCCCGGATGTTTGCTTCTGGGACGAAGTGCTCGGGGTTCGTCGGCGCGCCGATGGCGGCTATACGCTAGCGGCGAGCCGGCTCGACCATCGTCGCTCTGCTCTAGCAAGGAATTGCGCTGGGCAGATCGAGCCGGAACCGTTGCGCACATGCGATTGCTTCGGGATAGCCGGCATCCGCGTGACGCATGACGCCTGTCGCGGGGTCGTTCCAGAGTACCCGGCTGATCCGTTTTGCGGCCTCGGGCGTACCGTCACACACAACGACGACTCCCGCGTGCTGCGAGAACCCCATTCCGACTCCGCCGCCGTGGTGGAGAGACACCCAGGTGGCGCCTGATGCGGTATTGAGGAGCGCATTGAGCAGCGGCCAATCGGAGACCGCGTCGGAGCCATCACGCATGGCCTCGGTCTCACGATTCGGCGAAGCTACCGAGCCTGAGTCGAGATGATCGCGCCCGATCACGATCGGCGCCTCGAGCTCTCCGCGCGCCACCATCTCGTTGAAGGCGAGTCCCAGGCGATGTCGATCACCGAGTCCCACCCAGCAGATGCGCGCCGGGAGGCCCTGGAAGTGAATCTTTTGCCTCGCCATCTCGAGCCAGTGGTGCAGATGGGTGTCGTGGGGAAGTAACTCCTTTACTTTGGCATCCGTCCTATGGATGTCCTCAGGATCCCCGGAAAGCGCTGCCCAGCGGAAAGGTCCCAGGCCACGGCAAAACAAAGGACGGATATAGGCCGGCACGAACCCCGGGAAATCGAAGGCATTCGTGACGCCTTCCTCGAGGGCCATCTGCCGGATGTTGTTGCCGTAATCCACAGTGGCCACGCCCGCCTTCTGGAAGTCGAGCATGGACTGCACGTGGACCGCCATCGAGGCTTTCGCCGCTTTCGCCACTGCAGCCGGGTCCCTCTCGCGCATCTCGGCCCAGTGCTCCACGGTCCATCCGATCGGCAGGTAGCCGTTTACCGGGTCATGCGCAGATGTCTGATCCGTGAGGAGATCGGGCCGCACGCCTCGCTCGAGGATGCGCGGCAGAACCTCGGCGGCGTTGCCGAGCAGGCCGACCGAGCACGGCCTCTTGTCCGCACAGGCCCGCCCCATGATCTCGAGCGCCTCATCGAGGCTCTCCGTCGCATGATCGAGATAGCCCGACCGCAGGCGCATCTCGATGCGCGAGCGCTGGCATTCGATGGCGAGACACGATGCGCCGGCCATGACCGCTGCAAGAGGCTGAGCGCCTCCCATCCCCCCAAGCCCGGCGGTGAGCAACCAGCGACCGGCAAGATCGCCTTCATAGTGCCGGCGACCCATCTCCACGAAGGTCTCATAGGTGCCCTGCACGATGCCCTGGCTGCCGATGTAGATCCAGGAGCCGGCCGTCATCTGCCCGAACATCATCAGGCCCTTGCGATCGAGCTCGTGGAAGTGCTCCCAGGTGGCCCACCGGGGGACCAGGTTCGAGTTCGCGATCAGCACGCGCGGCGCATCTGCGTGGGTGGTAAAGACGCCCACCGGCTTTCCAGACTGGATGAGCAGCGTCTGATCGTCCTCGAGCCGCCGCAGTGTCGCAATTATCGTGTCGTAGCTCTCCCAATCGCGTGCGGCGCGGCCAATGCCACCGTAGACGACGAGCTCGGACGGACGCTCCGCGACATCGGGATCGAGATTATTCATCAGCATGCGCAGGGGCGCTTCGGTCAACCAGCTTCGTGCCGTGCGCGTCGGGCCCCTGGGAGCGCGAATGACTCGCTTGGAATCCATACGGACCCGACCGGAATGTGTTTGGGTACTGGTCATATCGAGTGACCTCTTTGTGCATGTGTAAAGTCGATGCATGCGCGCCATCCGGTCATGAGTGCTCCGTGAGAGAGGGGAGTTCCAGACCCGCGACAGCATCGATCACAGCGCCGCTTCGGACCAACTCAATTGCGCTCTGGAGATCCGTGTTGAGGTAGCGATCGTCGACGAGCGGCGGAATTCGCTCCCGCACGACCCTGCGAACGGACTCCAGCGGGACGCTCGATCGCAGGGCGCCGTGAAAGTCGCAGCCCTGTGCCGCGGTCATCAGCTCAATGCCCATGATTGCCGAGGCATTCCCAGCCATCGCGCCGAGACGCCGTGACGCGTGTGCCGCCATGGAAACGTGATCTTCCTGATTTGCCGAGGTCGGGATGGAATCGACGCTGGCCGGATGTGCGTTTTGCTTGTTCTCGGAGACCAAGGCTGCCGCGGTGACCTGCGCCAGCATGAGTCCGGAATTGAGACCGGGGTTCGGTGTCAGGAATGCGGGCAGACCCGAGAGTGCGGGATCGACCAGCATGGCGATCCGCCGCTCGGCAAGCGAGCCGATCTCGCAGAGCGCGATCGCCATGGTATCCGCTGCGAAGGCGACGGGCTCTGCATGAAAGTTGCCTCCTGAGAGGGCTTCATTGGACTCGGGAAAGATCAACGGATTGTCGGATACGCCGTTGGCCTCCCGTTCGAGCGTCACGGCCGAGTAGCGTAGAAGGTCGAGAGCGGCACCCATGACCTGGGGCTGGCATCGCAAACAGTAGGGATCCTGAACCCGCGGATCGGCCGTAAGGTGCGACGCGCGGATTGCAGAGCCCGCCATCAATGCACGCAAGGCAGCCGCGGTCTCGATCTGTCCTCGATGTCGTCGCAGCACATGGATGCGGGGATCGAAGGGTGTGTCAGAGCCCTTGGCGGCTTCAGTCGACAAGGCTCCGGTAATGAGCGCAGTCTGGAAGACCGTCTCGATGTCGAATAGGCCGGCGAGCGCCCAGGCCGTCGAGAATTGGGTGCCGTTGAGCAGGGCGAGCCCCTCCTTGGGACCGAGTGGGAGCGGTGCGAGCCCGACGGACTCGAGCGCCGCGCGAGCCGACACCCGGTCGCCGCTTCTTAGACTGACCTCCCCCACCCCGATCAGCACCGCAGCGAGATGGGCGAGCGGAGCGAGGTCGCCCGATGCGCCCACGGATCCTTGTGAGGGAATGATCGGTGTGAGGCCCCGCTCGAGCATCGCGCGCAAGTACTTGACGGTCTCGGGCCTCACACCTGAGGCGCCCTGCGCGAGACTAGCCAGCTTGAGGGCAATCATCAGCCGCACGACCGGAGCGGGCATCGGGTCGCCCACGCCCGCGGCGTGCGAAAGGACGATGTTCTTTTGCAGCTTTGCGAGGTCCGTGTCGTCGATTCGGACGCTGGCGAGCTTGCCGAATCCGGTGTTGATGCCGTAGACCGGCTGGCCTTGCGCCAGGATCCTATCGACGGCATCGGCACTGCGTGCGATCCGCGGCGCGCAGGCCTCGTCGAGGGAGACAGCGGCACCCCGGTACATCTCGCGCCACTCGGCCAATGTGACGTAGCCTGGCTTGATAACGATAGTCTTCATTCACCCTTTCCGAATACGCGAATGCAGCGGCTCGTGTCCGAGCCGGTAGACGAGCTCTGCGGGTGGCCCGACGTTCCAGATTGCAAGATCCGCGCGCTTGCCCGGCTCGAGCGTGCCGATCTCCTCCTGCCGGCCGAGTGC
>Ga0335075_10002218_pt1 | contig 31435 bp, 26 predicted proteins | sample Lox_Sample_24_FD_206723 | JGI IMG/M metagenome (GOLD analysis project Ga0335075, IMG submission 206723) | Soil microbial communities from Loxahatchee National Wildlife Refuge, Florida, United States - Lox_Sample_2.4 | ecosystem: Environmental > Terrestrial > Soil > Wetlands | place: USA...
TGAGCAGCAGCAGCGCGCCCACGGTATAGCTGGCGGCGCTGGTGACGAAGGGGCCGAGCGCGTCTTGCCCGGAGAACAGCACTTCCGAGGAGCCCTTCCCGGTGCCCTCGGCGTACGCGATCGCCAGTCCCGCGACGGCCAGGCCCGCCAGCGGGGTCAGCAGCAGCCTTCGCCGGGCGACGTGCGGCCGGAGGAACAGGGCGAGCCACCGGATGCCGGACCCCACCAGGACGGCAAGCACCCCGATCAGCAGCGCCCAGCCGAATTCCGCGGCATCGGGCGTCCCGAAGTGGGGCAGGTGTGGAATCGCCAGCGAGAACGTGCCGAGCCCGCTCCACGTTCCCAGGCCGATGAAGATGAGCGACCCGATCCCGGCGGCGACGAGCCCGGGCAGCAGCACGACCTCGAGCATGGCGCCGCTCAGCCCGGAGGCTTCCATTAGCAGGAAGGCGCCGATCAGCGGCGACCCGAGCAGGGTGCTGATAGCGGCGAAGCTTCCCGAGGCCGCCACCACGGCGCTGGTCCTGGCCGGAGCGTCGCGCCTGGCCAGCCGGATCACGCAGACACCCAGCCCGCCGCCGATGGCGATCAGCGGAGCCTCGGGCCCCAGGACGGCGCCGAGGGCCAGGGTAGCCAGCGCCGCGAGGATGACGCCGGGCAGCTGGATCGGCGTCGGAGCGCCCGCATCGGCCTTGAACCCGTCGGCGGGTTCGTGCCCTCCGGTGCCAGGCAGGTACTGGATCGCGAGCGCTGTCAGCAGCCCGGACAGGATGAGCGGCGGGATCGGCCACCACAGCGGCTCGGTGTGGAAGCCCAGCCCGTGCGGCAGGCTGGTGAAAATCCATCCCTGAAGCTTGCTGACCAGGGCGAGGAAGCCCCACGCCAGGGCCGAAATGGGTACCCCGATCACCGCCGCCAGGACGAGGAGCACGACGTAGGCGCGCGACCTCAACAGCGCTAGCGGGTCAGGTGGCGTGGTCATCGGCATGCTCCCTCGTGTGCGGCTACTTCAGGATGTTCACGGCTCGCGAGATCACGAGCAGCGCCACGACCAGCGAGATCGCCTCCTCGGTCATCATCATGAGCTTCGCCCACGGTCTGATGGCCGAGACGTCCGTCGGGCTGAACGCCGTCGCGGAGGTGAACGAGAGGTAGAGGTAGTCGGTGAATTTCGGATACCAGCCAGGCGTCACCCACCGGTCGTTGACCATCTCGGGGAAGACGAAGGCGGGCGGCCGGTCCTGTACGCCTCGCGCCCGGGCCGCGGCGCCGCCGCGGTCGAGGGCCCAGTACCACAAGCCGAAGCAGATCACGTTGCTCAGCCAGATCGCGCCGCCGCTGCCCAGCAGGACGCTGGCGTTGTTGCTGAAGCTCTCCGCCGCCACGATCCCGGCCACCAGGCGAATCGCGGCGCTGGCGTTCACGGCCGAGATCAGCCCGATCAGCACCCCCGTCGCCACGCGGAGCGGGAGCGAGTCGCGGTCGATGCGCCCTGGGTCGCCGATGATGAGGACAGCCAGCAGCGCGGCCACGACCAGGATGAACAGCCAGCGGGCGTCGTGGTACCTGAGTTGCGACGGCAGCACGGCGCGGAGGCCGCCGGCGGCCAGCACTGCCATCGCCATCGGCCAGCGGGTCTCGCCGACTCGCGGAGACCGGGTGGCCGCCCGGACCGGGCGCGCCGCCGGACCGCCAGCCTCAGGCGCGGCGTCCCGCTCGGTCATGATCGGCTCCTCTCTAGCCGGACTGCCGCGTTATTCGACCATGCAGTGCCGAGCGAAAGGCCGCCTCATCCGGCCGGGATGAGGCAGCGCGCCGTCAGGTCAGGCTTGAATCGCACAGTGGCAGTCGAAGGGAAGGCCGGGGAGCCACGCCGGACCCACCGGCCGCGCCTGACGCGTGCGCAGCTCCAGCGGTTCGTCCAGGCGGTCAGGGACAGCGACCGGGCGACCGTGGACGAGATGGTCATGCGGTTCAGCCGTGCCCGGCCGTGGCTCGCGCCGCTGGCTTTCGCGGTCGGCGCCTTCGCCATGCTCTTCGAAGGAGTACGGCTGCTGTTCACCAACTGGGGGCTCGCCCTGATCCAGATCCTGCCCGCGATGTGGATCTGGGCCGCCATGTTCGACCTGAAAGCCCACGTGCTGCACGGCAAGTCGTTTCACCTCCTGACCGGGACCGCGATCGTGGTCCCGCTGGTCCTCGCCGTGGCCGCGATCACCGCGGCGGGCTTTTACCTGAACGCGGTGTTCGCGTTCGCGATCGTCGCGCCCGGCCGGCCGCAGATCCGGCCCGCGTTCACCCAGGCCCGCGCGCACCTGCCGGTCGTGCTGGGCACGGGCGGGGTCGTCGGGCTGCTGCTCGGCGTGTCCGCCCTGGTCGTGCCCCGCTGGGGGCTGTTCTGGTTCACGGTGTCCCTCGGCATCGTCGTCGGGATCATGATGGTCTGCTACGTCGCCGTGCCCGCCAGGCTCATCGGCGCGCGGACCAAGTCCTCGAAGCGCGACAAGCTGACCGCCTCGGCGGTGGGGGGTGTTGTCGGGGCGGTGATCTGCACCCCGCCCTACCTCCTGGGCCGGGTCGGGCTCATCCTGCTCGGGTCGCGCACGTTCTTCGTGGTCGGCGTGATCCTGCTCGCGGTCGGGGTGACCCTGCAGGCCGGGGCGACGGGAGCGGTCAAGACCGTCAAGATGAGCGCCAAGCTCGTGCCCGGTCAGCAGCAGCCGCCGAGCGAGTGAGAAAGCGTTCTTCTGAACGGGCCCGTGCTTCTCGTGACGGATCAAGTCTTCGCCTTCCGGCGTCGGGGTCATCCACCTGACGCCCCGCTCTTGACGAGCCACGACTCGGCGTCCAGATAGGCCGCCCAGGTCGATTCGCCGATGACCGGAGTCGCTTCGAAGGTGCGGACCGGGCCGTCGACGCGCCCGGTGCGGCGCAGCTGAGCGGCGGCGCTGGGCTCGAGGCCGCTGAGGTACAGCCGTCCGCCGCTGGCGGCGAGCTGGTCGGCGTAGTCCGCGGTCACCTTCGCGAACGTCGCCCCGAGGGAGGTGCGGCCGCGCAGCCGCAGCACGACCACCGGCGCACGGGCCTCTCCAGGCTGGGGCAGGTGGACCTGGAGGGTGCGCGCGCCCGCGTACAGCAGGCTGCCGTACACATCCAGGATCGTCACCGCGGAGCCCGCCAGCACGGCGGGCGGCTTGCGTGACTCGAACCGGCCGTCGTCCCTGGGGACGAGCTGGACCACGGTCAGGTCCAGGGCCTCCTGGTTGAGCTGGAGCAGCAGCGACAGGGCCACCCCGATGCCGACCGCCGCGGCGACTGGCAGCAGCAGTGTGGCGGCGAACGTGGTGACGACGGCGACCTGCGCGATCCGCCCGGTGCGCATGATCGTCGCGATCTCCGCCACCCGCAGCGAGCTGACGGCCGCGTAGATCAGGATGGCGGCCAGCGTGGGCACGACGATCTTCGCGACGAGCCCGGAGAACAGGGCGAGGATAACCAGCAGCCAGATCCCGGACCAGATCGCGGCCCAGCGGGTGCGGCCGCCCGCCGTCACGTTGAGCGCGGTCTGCCCGACGCTGCCCCCGACGGCGGTGCCGCGCCAGAATCCGCTGGCCAGGTTGCCTACCCCTTGCGCGATGATGTCCTGGTTGGGATTCGACCGGCCGTCGGGGTTGGGGGCGGCTTCGGCCACGCCGGCGCCCTGGACCAGGACGATGGCCGCGATCGCGAACGCGCCGGTGATCAGGCTGACCGACACCAGCCTGACGTCAGGGAGGTGCGGCAGCGGGATGCCTCCTGGCAGGTCGCCCTGGTCGCCGACCCGCGCCACCTGGTTCAGGCCGGCCAGCACCACGACCAGGGTGGGGACCACCAGGGCGATCAGCGCGCTGACCATGACGAGCCTGGTACGCGCGAGTACGACCATGATCGCGAGCGCGCCCAGCCCCGTCAGCAGGGACGCCAGGTCGATGGCGCCCGGGTGGACGATCACGGAAACGGCCTTGGCCAGCGGGAAAGCGCCGTGCGCCGGCGCCCCGGTGAGGTCGGAAGCCTGGCCGCACACGATGTTGACCGCGACACCCGTCAGGAACCCGATCATCACCGAGTAGGAGACGAACCTCGTGTAGCGGCCGAGGCGGGCCAGCCCGGCGGCGACAAGCACGAGACCGGTGATCACCACGAGCAGCGACACCGCGGCCGGGCGCTGGTCAGGGGAGACGTTCTGCAGGGCGGAGCCGGCCGCCAGCGCGGCGGCCGAGGTCGTGGTGATGACCATCATCCGGGTGCTGGAGCTGAGCCCGCCCGCGACGGGCCCGGCGAAGCTGGCGTACAGACCCTGCACCGGGTTCACCCCGGCCAGCACGGCGGCCGCCATTCCGTCGGGCACGCTGCTGATCGCGCCGGGCAGCCCGGCAATCAGGTCGGCGCGCAGGTGCGCGCGCTCGGGGCGCACCGAGCGCAGCCAGCGGCGTGCGGCGGCCAGGGAGGGGAGGGGCGCCATACCTGGAGGATCGATGGCGCCGGCGCCGGCTGGCCTCATTCGGCGGGGATGATGCCCGGGCCTGGCGGGTCAGCGGACGATTGCTGGCATGCGGCGTTCAGTGCACATTCTTTCTCTTCTCGCGGCCGTTCTCCTCGCGGGATGCCTCGCGGCGGGCTGCGGTAGCGCCGCGAGCTCGATCAAGAACGCGGTCAGCAACCTGCCGAGCCGCAGCGCCACGGCCACCGCTCCGTCAGGGGACACCACGGCGACCACCGCCCCGCCGACGACGGCCCCGCCGACGACCGCCGCGCCGACCACTGCCGCGCCCACAACCGCCGCGCCGACGACCGCCGCGCCAACGAGCGCCCCGGCGGCCGCGTCGCCGAGCGTCACCGCGTCGCCATCATCCGGGTCAGGCAGCAGCCTGCTGTGGCTGTGGATCCTGCTCGGCGCCGCCGTGGTGGCCATCCTGATCGCGGCGATCACGCGGGCGGCCAGGCGCGGCTCGAAGGCGGCCGCCGCCGACTGGCGGGCCAGGCTCGTCGACGCGTACGCGAAGGGCTCGGCCCTGCACGACGCGATGAGCATCGCGGAGTCGCCGGGCGCGATGGCAGCGAGTGACGCGGGCTTCCGGTGGGCTGACATCCAGCGCCGCGCCGACGACCTCGCCCAGACGCTGTACGGGCTGCGTGAGGTGGTGCCGGACCCCGTCGCCAAGGTTCGCGTGGCCGATGCGCTGGCCTCGCTGCAGGCCGCCCGCTCGGCGATGGACGCGGAGCGGGCGCCTGGCGGCGCCGGGCCGCGGCAGGCCGAAGTCGCCCGCGCCCGGCTGGACGCGTTCGAGGCATCCCTGCGCGCGCTGCGCGCCGACGACCAGCGATATCCCTGACAAGCTAAAGGAGACACAATCATGCCAACGTTCGGCTGGGCTATCCTCTCGGGCGCGATCTACCTGGTGCTGATATTCACGCTTGCCGTCATGAGCTTCCGCAAGGGGCACTGGGTCCTCGGCCTGATCGGCTTCATATTCCCGGTCACGTGGCTGGTCGGCGCGATCTTGCCCCGTCGGCGGGCCTACCGCTGACGGCGCCGCGGGCGGTTCCGCGATGCGGGCGGTCGGCTGGGTAGAGCGGCAGCTCCGCCGCGCCGACCGCTTCCAGCAGCGGCACACCGTGCTTTCGTTCCCGTGGGCGGTGGCGCGGAAGTGCGCTCGCAGGTCCATCCGCTCAAGGGCAACGGTGGCGCTCACCATCGGCATCGCCGGAACGGTGTACGGCAGCCTGGGCGCCGGCTTTAGCGCGCAGAACGCCATGAACACCGTGTGGAACATTCCGCACGTCCGCTGGCCGCGGTTCTGGGCACGGTACGCCCGCACTCTCGTGCTCTTGGCGGCCGAGATCAACGTCGTGCTCCACTACTGGCGGTGGCCCCGTTCGGTGGTCCAGCCGCCGCTGACCCAGGCTGACCGCCTGGTGCCCGAGCGGCTCGCCCAGATGCAGGTACGCCGTCCCGAGGAGCGGATCAGCGCGGCCTTCACCGAAGCGGCCGGCGAGGATCCCCTCGCCGGCCGCCGGTGAACGCTGCCCGCCTCGCCTTCAGGCCGCCGCGCCGTCAGGCGAGGAGCTTGGCCTTAGCGGCGGCGAACTCCTCGTCGGACAGGACGCCCTGCTGGTGCAGCGCGGCCAGCTGGTTCAGCTGGTCGAGCATCGGGCTCGATGCCGGGGCCGGCGCAGGCGGCGGCGGTGGCGGCGCCTGCGCCGGCTGCTGGTACGACGGGTCCTGGTACTGCTGCTGCGCCTCCAGGTTGCTGATGCGCTCGTCTTGGTCCTGCTGGTACTGTTGCGCCTCCATCTGACGCCTGGCGTTGTTCTTCCCAACCATGTACGCGCCGCCGCCGACCGCGGCCGCGCGCAGCAGCGGGCGCCGCCGCATTATTCTGCCCCATCCGGGAGCGTCAGGCCGAGGGCGACCATGAGTTCGGGCGCGGCCGCGGTGAGCCGTGGCCCGCCGATCTGGGGAGCGATGGCGATCAGCACGCCGAGCATGTCTTCCGGCGTGGCTCCGGCCTCGACCGCGTTGGCCACCTGCCACAGGTAGGACGTCGGCGGGGCGTCGAGAGCCATGATGGCGGCGAGCTTGACCAGGGCGTAGGTTCGGCTGTCGAGGCCGCTTCTCTCGCGGAACTCTTCCCGCACTTCCAGACCCGCGGCCACCATGTCGGGGTCCCCGAGGGTCAGCGCGGCCAGGGTGTCCCTCGTGGCTTCGCCGACGGCTACTTTCGTTGGCATGTTCATGATCTGCTTCCTTTCGACTTGCCTGACCGAGCGATGGTTATGCGGGAGTAGCGGCCTCGGTCGCCGCGGGGGGCCTACCAACCAGCTCGATGAGCCCGAGCAGGATGAGCAGGATGACGACAAGGAGGATGACGGCGAGCGCGGTGGGCTGGCCCCAGAAGACGAGGATCAGGGCGATCAGCGTCACGGCCCCGATCCGCAGGAGCCTGCGGTGCCGGTACGTCCACTGGCCGACCGGGCCGGTGGACACCCCGCGGCGCTCGCCGAAGTTCCTGAGCCACGCGATTCCCGAGCTCACCGCCCCGCGGGTCTGCACCGCGGCGCGCGAGGGTCCCGTGATGAACGCGCCGGCGGCGATCACAAGCCCGACCAGCAGTATCACCCGCAGCCCGATCTTGAGGAAGTGCACGAGCGCGTCGTACGCGGCGGCGGCGGCGTCAGTGGGCAGCACGGTGGACGGGACGCTGTTCAGGTAGATGGTCCTGGCGATCAGCAAGCCGATGGCGAGGACCACCATGGACGCGGCCACGCCAAGCCCCACGATGATCAGCGCGCGGCGGCGGTACCGCGCGGTGACTACCCCGGCGGCGAGCAGCACCAGGACGAGGATGGGCAGCACGATCTTGAGGTCGGAGACCAGCCGGTAGCCGGCCTGGGCTTTGCCGAGCTCCTTGGCCTGGAACAGCGGCACTGTCGGGTTCACGTTGGGGATGTTGCCGGCCAGCGAGAACCCGCGCGCCACCAGGTCCTGCTTGACCACGGCGATGAGCGGGCCAAGGTTGAGCGTGATCTGGCCGTTGGCCGAGGTGAGCGTGCCGCCGCCCTGCCCGGACAGCAGCTTGACCACCGACTGGTGCGCGACGGTGTTGACCTGCACCCACGCGTTGGCCATGGCCTGGCTGCTGATGACCGTGTGCACGGTGCTGTGAATGAAGCCGCTCACCGCGCTGGTGAGCTGCGGACCGAACGTCGTGAGCAGCCCGCTGATCCTGGTCAGCCCCTTGCTGTTCAGCTCGGTCGAGGCCTGGTTGACGAGCCCGGTCAGGTTCAGCTGGCTGGTGATCTCGTTCGTGATCTTGTCGGTCAGCACGTTCTGGATCGCCGGGTCGTTGATCAGCGGCTCCACGGTCGCCACATACCGGCCGGTGTCGGTCACCTGGTTGCCGGCCCAGACGCCGACCACGGCGATCGGGGCGAGCACGCAGCCGAGCACGATCAAGATGGTGGCGAAGAAGCTTCGCCAGCTGAACCGGCGCCTGGTCGGCCGTGGGGCCTCGCCGTCACGGAACTCGGCGCGTTCGGCGCGCAGTCGTTCCAGCTCGGCTCGCTCGTCCTTGCTGAGTTCTTCTGGCGTGGTGGCCGGGCCCGGCTCACCGCTGATCGCTGACAAGGGTTATCACCTCCGGCGCGGAAGCGGTTATGACATGCGGCTGGTCAGGTGCTCGCCGACCCGGATGGCGTTGGCCATCGCGGTGAGGGCGGGGTTCACCGCGCCGATGCTTGGGAAGAAGCTGGTGTCCACGACGTAGAGGTTGTCCAGTTCGTGGGCCTTGCAGTTGACGTCGAGCACTGAGGTGGCCGGGTCGTCGCCGAACCGGCAGGTGCCTGCCTGGTGCGCGACGCCGGCGACCGGGATGTCCATGCTCAGGTAGAAGTTCTTGTCGAGCACGTGATGGTCGGCCATCCCGAGGTGGTTGAGGATCTTCCTGAGCTCGTGGTAGAGCCCCTTGGCCTCGACGTTGTTGCTGGGGGAGTAGGCGAGGTGCACGCTGCCATCGCCGTCCACGGTCACCCGGTTGTCGGGCTTGGGCACGTCCTCGGTGGTCAGCCAGAAGTCGACGGCGTGCTGCGCCACCTCGGCCAGGCTCCAGTGCGGCGCCAGCATGGTGAGCTTGGGCTCCTCGCCCTTCATCGCCTCCGCGTTCGACTTGCCGCACATCTGGATGTTCCCGAGCGGCCACTCCCGCCCGTCGCCCGCGAGGTAGAAGTCGTTCAGTCCGAGCGTCTTCTCATACACGGTGTCGTTGCGCTCCTTGGCCAGCGCCACGACGGCCTTGCTGTTGTGGTACATGTAGTTCCGGCCGACCTGCCCCGAGCCGTTCGCCAGCCCGTTCGGGTGCTGGTCGGAAGCCGACCGCAGCAGGATCGCCGCGCTGTTGGCCGCGCCGGCCGCGATCGCGACGACGTCCGCCTCGTACACCTCCTCCTGGCCGTCCCGGTTCACGACGACCGAGGTGACGCGCCCGCCGCCCGGGTCCGTCTCGAGCCGCCGCACCTCCGCGTTTACCAGCAGCGTCACGTTCGGCTGGGTGAGCAGCGGGCGGACCGCGATGACGTCCGCGTCGGCCTTCGCGTGTGCGAGGCACGGGTAACCGTCACACCAGGTGCACCGGATGCAGTGGCTCTGCGCCCGGCTGGCCTCGTTGAGGAGGATGCCGCACGGGGCGTGGAACGGGTGGTAGCCGCCGGCCGCCAGGTTGTCGGAGATCTCCTGGATCCGCGGCTCGTGCGATACCGCCGGCCACGGATAGGGCCGCGACCAGGCGCCCTCGGTCGGGTCCTCGCCGTGGTTGCCGTGGACCTGGTACAGCCACTCGGCCTTGGTGTACCACGGCTCAAATTCGTCGTAGCTCAGCGGCCACGCCGGCGATACCCCGTCGTGGTGCTTCAGCTCGCCGAAGTCTTGCGGCCGCAGCCGGTACAGCGCCGCGCCGTAGAGCTTCGTGGCGCCGCCGACGAAGTAGTGCACCTGCGGCTGGAAGGGCTTGCCGTCGGCGTCGTACCAGGTATCGGGGGAGATGTACTTGCCGTCAACGAAGACCGCGCCGGCGTCCCAGTTATCGGTTTCGCGGGTCAGGAAGTCGCCTCGCTCGAGGAGCAGGATCCGCTTGCCCGACGGCGCGAGCGTATGGGCCAGCGTCCCGCCGCCCGCGCCGCTGCCCGCGATGATTACGTCATAATGCTCGGTCACGAGCCCATCGTCTGGCCGGACGGCGGCCCGGCGAATCACCCGCAGCAGATGATCGCCAGATCGCTCGCTGGGCGCGCAGCCCGGCCGCCCCCACGATGATGAGCAGGATGACGTTGAGCAACAGCTGGAACAACGACCCGCGTGCCTCGCCCCAGCTCTGGTACGCGATCGACAGGCCCACCGACGCCGCGGCCGGGATGGTTGTCACCGAGATGAACACGCCGATGAGCGCGTTGGCCCGGGACTCGGTCAGGGACACCACGCCCACCAGCCCGGCCAGCACGGCCACGATCACCGAGAACATGTTGGGGCTGTTAATCAGGGCCCCGACCGGGCGTACCCCTTTCAGGAACAGCAGCGGGGTCTCGCCCGACGAGCGGACCGCGAGACCGAACAGGAGGGATACCACGATCGCGCCGAGGAACCCCCACCAGAGCGCGAGCAGGCCGTCGCGCATCTCCGCCCGGCCGCGTTTGCTGATGGCGAGGGCCACGCCGATGATCGCGTTGTACTCGGGACCCACGACCATGGCGCCCACGATGAGGATCTGCGAGTTGGTGAGGATGCCCACCGCCCCGATCAGGGCGGCGATGGCCAGCAGGACGTAGAAGCTGGGCGCGTACGCCTCGCCGTCGCGGATGACGGCCTCCACCATCTCCCACACCGGGGCGGTCTCCTGCCGCAGCCAGCCGCCGCGGCGAGGTGCCAGGGACTGGCCGCTGAGCGTGGCGTCGACCCGCTCGACGCAGATCACGCTGTCGCCGTCGAGGCCGAGCTCGCGCAGCGCCGTGAACACGGGATTGGCGGCGGCGTCGCGCACGTCGAACGCGATGGCGTCCCCCTCAGGCCGGCGCGCGGCTCCGGTGCGCACCACGAGGTTGTGTACTCCGGGAGCCGCGGCGAGCCGGTCGGTCAGCGGCTGGGTGGCGGCGGCCGGGGCGACCACGCGGACGTGCAGCATCACGGGCCGCCCGGCACCGGGCAGAGCAGCACCATGGTGTCGCCCGGCTGCTGCGGCGGCGAGCCGTTCCTGGTGACCGGGGCGAGCGCGCCGTCCGCCCGGACCAGGAACAGCAGGGTGCCGTCGTGGGCAGCACTGCCGTTCGCCGGCTCAGTGCGGATCCGCGCGCCGTCGGCGTAGCGCCGGCTGACCTCGTATCGGGTCAGCTGCGGATCGAACAGGATCTCGCCGCCAGTGAAGGGAGCGACCACGCCATGATTGGGCTCGCGTGCCGCGAGCCGGTAGACCGGGCCGTCGACACTGCCCGCCAGGACCGTCGACCCGAGCGCGTTGAAGTCGTCTTCGCCGGTGAGCAGCAGCACCGCCGTGATGCCCTCGAGCTGCGCGCCCTCGCCGGTGGCCGCGGCCAGCAGCTCGCCGGACGCAAGCTCCAGGTCAGCCTCCTTGATCCGCTCGCGCTGCCCGTCGAACCCCGCCCACATCAGCACGGAAAGGCCGAGCGACTGCAGTGCGGACCCGAGGTCCACGACCCAGTCATCTCCGCCGACGAGCAGCGGCCGGGTCCTGGCCGGCCGCGTGACGCGCAACAGGCGGGCGACGGGCACGGCGGTCAGGCCGTAGAGCGCCACGGTGACCACGATGACGAGAAACGTGACCGGCAGGATCTTCGACGCGCCCTGGACGTTTTGGGCCACGAGCTGGGCGCCGAAGGTCGAGGCGGTGGCGGCCGCGACGATGCCGCGGGGCGCCATCCAGCCGGTGAACGCGCGTTCCCCGGTTGTCATGTCGGTGCGGAGCGTGGCCAGGAAAGCGACCAGCGGCCTGGCGACCAGCACCAGGATCGCGATGAGTCCCAGCGAGGGCAGCACCAGGTGCCGCAGCGAGGCGGGGGTCACCGTCGCCGAGATGGAGATGAACAGCACGCCGATGATCAGCTGCACCAGGGTCTCGAAGAACGGCCGGCGGGCGGGCACGTCGAAGCCGCGGAGGTTGGCCACGGCCAGCCCCATGACGATGGCGGAGATGAGCCCCGCGTCGTCGCGGAGCACGTCGCAGCAGGCGGCCACCGCGACGACCGAGGCGAGCTGAGCCGTGGTGCCGAGAACCTCACCGAGCCGCAGCGTGCGCAGCAGGAACCACAGCAGTGCCACCCCGACCAGGCCGCCTGCCAGGCCCACGCTGACGCCGACCAGGAACTGCCCGAACTGGTAGCCGAGTCTCGGACGGGTGCTCGCCACCACGGCATGGAAGACGACGGCGCCCAGAATGCCGCCGACGGGGTCGATCAGCGATCCTTCCCAGGACAGCACCCGCTGCAGCCGCTCGGTGGGCCTGATGAAGGTGAGCAGCGGCCCGACCACCGTCGGCCCCGACACCACCAGGATGGCGCCGGTCATCACCGCCGCCTGCCTGGACATGCCGAGCAGCAGGCTGGCGAACACCGCCCCCATGGCGAGCGTGACGGGCACGCCAAGCAGGATCAGCCGGTCCACGACGTGCCGGGTGTGGCCGCGGAGCTTGCGCAGGTCCAGCGACATGCCGGAGTCGTAGAGGATGACGGCCACCGCGAGCGACACCAGCGGCTGGAACGCCGGCCCGAGCAGGCGCTGCGGGTTGACGTCGGTGGTGAGCGCGCCGGCGGTGAAGCCGGCCGGCAGGAGGATGATCAGCGCCGGGATCTTCAGCCGGCTGGCGAGCACCTGGGAACCGACCGCGAGTACGAGGATCAGGCCGACCCCGAGGAGCACCTGATTGGTCGTCACAGATTGTTCCAGTCCCCGGCATTGTTGTCCCCAGCGCACCAGGCGGCCACCCGCTCGGTGACGTGCCGCCCGCGCCACAGCCGGGACGGCCATCCTGGCAGGCGCTCCACCCGGGGCATCTCACAGCCCCGGAACCCGCTGGAGAAGAGCAGGAAGTACTCTTTCAGGCGCGGGTCGGAGTCCGCTAGGTCGCGTTCGATCCGGCAGAGGGTCCGCTGCTGACGACGGCTCAGGCTCACCGCCGGGCCCTCCTCTCGCTGGGCGTCTCCCGCATGGTCGCCGCCGGTTGCCGCCGCCGCCTCCTCCCGGGGGGATGAGAGCGGGGTGCCGGAAAGGCCGGGAGCGGTCAGACCATCCGTTGCGGATGATTCATGGCGGTGCGCCGGCGCGAATGATCGGGACCGTGGCGAATATCGACCTTGCCCGATGGCAGTTCGCGTTCACGACGATCAACCATTTCCTGTTCGTCCCCGTGACGATCGGGCTGGCTTTCCTGACCGCACTGCTCCAGACGGCCTGGCACCGCAGCGGGCGGGACGAATACCTGCGGCTGACTCGGTTCTTCGGCACACTGCTCGTGATCAACATCGCGATCGGCGTGGTCACGGGGCTGGTGCAGGAATTCGAGTTCGGCATGAACTGGGGGGCCTACTCCCGGCTGGTCGGCAACATCTTCGGCGCGCCGCTGGCGATGGAAGGCCTGGGGGCGTTCTTCCTCGAGTCGACGTTCCTCGGGCTCTGGCTGTTCGGCTGGGACAAGCTGCCGCGCCGGGTGCACCTGCTGACGATCTGGGCGGTGTGCGCGGGCAGCGCGCTGTCCGCCGCGTTCATCATGGCGGCGAACTCGTGGATGCAGCATCCCGTCGGGTACGTGATGGTGCACGGGACCCCGCAGCTCAACGACATCTGGGCGGTGTTCACCAACCCGGTGTTCGTGTGGGGGTACGCCAAGGTGCTGTTCGCCGCGCTCGTCACCGGCGCGGCGGTGATGCTGGCCGTGTCGGCGTGGCAGCTGCGCCACGGCGGGGATGCCGGCGTCTTCACCCGGTCAGCCAGGCTGTCGCTCGTGGTCCTGGTCCCGGCGATCTTGTTCGCCATGCTCGTCGGCGACGAGCTCGGCGTGATCGAGGCCAAGTACCAGCCGATGAAGATCGCGGCCGCGGAAGCGCAGTGGACCACTTGCCAGCCGTGCTCGTTCTCGCTGTTCCAGATCGGCGGCGGCAACAACGACCAGACGCCGACCCAGATCATCGAGATCCCGCATCTGCTGTCGCTGCTCGCGACCAACCACTGGAACGGCCAGGTGGTCGGGCTCAACCCGCTGCAGGCCCAGTACAGCCAGCAGTTCGGCCCGGGGTACTACGTGCCGAACGTGTTCATCCAGTACTGGTCGATGCGCATCATGGCCTACACCGGGGTCCTGGTTCTGCTGATAGCGCTGTGGGGGCTGTGGCTCCTGCACCGCAAGAAGCTCGACACGTCGCGGGGGTTCTTGCGGGTCGCTATCTGGGCCGCGATCCTTCCGTTCGCAATGAACACCGCGGGCTGGCTGCTGACGGAAAGCGGCAGGCAGCCGTGGATCGTGCAGGGCATCATGCTCACCAAGAACGGCATCTCCCCGACGGTCAGCACCACCGAGATCGCCATCAGCCTGGCCATCTTCGTCGTGCTCTACGGCACCCTTGGCACCGTCGACTTCCTGCTGATGCTGCGATATTCCCGTGCCAAGCTACCGCCCTCGCGCGCCGCCGACGACGCCGACGCGCCTGTGCCGGCCGTCCAGTATTGAGGTCACGATGAGTCTCGTTCCGTTCTGGTTCATCGTCATCACGATCTTGTGGACTGGTTTCTTCGTCCTCGAGGGCTTCGACTTCGGCGTCGGCATGCTGCACAGCCTTGTCGGCACCGACGACGCCAGCCGGCGTGCCGCGATCAACACGATCGGGCCGCTGTGGGACGGCAACGAAGTCTGGCTGATCGTGGCCGGGGCCAGCATGTTCGCCGCGTTCCCCGGCTGGTACGCGACGATGTTCTCCGGCATGTACCTCGCCCTGGTGCTGTTGCTCGGCGCGCTCATCATCCGCGGCGTCTCGTTCGAGTACCGCGGCAAGCGGGACGCGGTGCGCTGGCGCCGCACCTGGGACTGGCTGCTGACCGGCGGGAGCGTGCTCGCCCCGCTGCTGTTCGGCGTGGCGCTCGGCGACCTGCTCGGCGGGCTGCCGATCAATAGCTCCCAGAACTACACCGGGTCGTTCTGGACTCTGCTCCAGCCATACGCCCTGTTTACCGGGGTCACCTTCGTGCTGATCTGCGCGCTGCACGGCGCGACGTTCCTGTCTATCAAGACCACCGGCGAGTTGCACGAGCGCTCCCGGGCGCTGGCCCGGCGGGTGGCGCCGTTTACCGCAGCCGCCGTGCTCGGCTTCATCATCTGGACCCACGTCACGGCAGGCACGACCTTCTTCCTCAACCCCGTCGAACTGCTCGCGGTGCTGGCGGTCATCGCCGCACTCTGGCTGGTCTACGCGCAGCGCGACGGCTTCGCCTTCACCGCGACCACGGTCACGATGGCGGCGTGCGTCGTGTCCATCTTCACCGGCCTGTACCCGAACGTGATGGTCTCCTCCACCAGCGCGGCGTACAACCTCACCGTCGGCAACACCGCGTCCGCCCACTACTCGCTCACGGCGATGACCATCGTGGTCGTCGTGTTCCTGCCGCTGGTGCTGGTCTACCAGGCCTGGACCTACTACGTGTTCCGCCGGCGCGTCACGGTTAGTGAGTTCCAGCCGCCCCCGGCTGCCGGCGGCGACCGGCAGGAGCCGGGACCCAAGCCCGATCTGATCGGAACCGACCTTCAGGAGCAATGACATGGCTGACAAAGTTGACGCGCTGGTGATCTTCGGGGCGACCGGGGACCTGGCCAAGATAGAGACCTTCCCCGCGCTGGTCGGCCTGGTCAAGCGCGGGGTGCTGGACGTCCCGGTGATCGGGGTGGCCAAGAGCGGCTGGGGGCTGGAGCAGTTCCGTGATTACGCTGCCGCGTCGCTCAAGCTCAACAACATGGACGCGAACGACCCGGCGGCCGTCAAGATGCTCAGCCTGCTGCGGTACGTGGACGGGGACCTGGGCGACGAGGCCACCTACCGGGCGATGTCGGACCAGATCGGGGCGGGCCAGCGCATCCTTTACTACCTCGAGGTGCCGCCCGTCCTGTTCGGGCGGATCGCCGAGGGCATCGCCACCGCCGGGCGCAGCGGCGGCGCCCGGGTCATGGTGGAAAAGCCGTTCGGCACCGACCTGGCCTCCTCCCGGCAGCTCAACGACACCATGCACAAGTACTTCTCCGAGGACGCCATCTTCCGGGTGGACGACTGGCTGGCCTTCGAGCCGGTGGAGAATGTGGGGTTCGTCCGGTTCGCCAACTCGGTGATCGAGCCGCTGCTCAACCGCGAGTACGTGCAATCCATCCAGATCACCATGGCCGAGGCGTTCGACGTCGCCGACCGCGGCCGGTTCTACGACAGGACCGGGGCCATCAGGGACGTGGTGCAGAACCACATGCTGCAGGTACTGGCCACCGTGATGGCCGATCCGCCCACCGGGAAAGGCCTGGACGGCTGGCGGAACTCCAAGCATCAGATGATCAACGCGCTGAGCACGCTGACGCCGGAGCACACGGTCCGCGGCCAGTACGAGGGCTACCTCGACGTTGAGGGTGTCGACCCGAAGTCGACCGTGGAGACCTACGTCGCGGTCCGGCTGACCGCCGACAGCTGGCGCTGGGGCGGGGTGCCGATCTTGATCCGGGCTGGCAAGTGCATGCCGGTCACCGCCACCGAGATCGCGATCACCTTCAAGGAGCCGCCGCAAGACCTGTTCGGCATCGAGCCGGTGACGCCTCAGGACATGCTCCGGTTCCGGGTCTGGCCGGAAACCGCGGTCGGCATGACCCTGCACGGAAAGAAGCCAGGTGCCGGATGGGAGCCGCAGGCCGAAGAGCTCTCGTTCTCGCAGCAGCCCGGATCCGACATGCGCCCGTATGACCAGCTCATCGGCGCGGCGCTGGACGGGGATCGGTGGCTGTTCGCCCGCCAGGACACCGTCGAGGCCGCCTGGAAGATCGTCGAATCGGTACTCGGCGACGTCGTCCCGGTACACCCCTACGCCCGCGGCAGCTGGGGCCCCAAAGAAGCCAACCGGCTGCTGACCGGCCGGGAAACCTGGCATGACCCGGCGAGCTGACAGGACCAGCACCATGAGCAACTCCGACGCGCAGCCCCGGGTGGTGATCGTCGGCGGCGGATTCGCTGGCCTGTTCGCCGCCAGGGCGCTGCACCGCGCTCCGGTCCAGGTGACGCTTATCGACAGGCGTCAGCATCACCTGTTCCAGCCCCTGCTGTATCAGTGCGCGACCGGGATCCTGTCCGAGGGCAAGATCGCGGCGCCGCTGCGGGACGTGCTGCGCAAGCACGACAACGTGGACTGCCAGCTGGCCGAGGTGACCGGGATCGACACCGAGCGGCGCGTGGTCCTCGCCCACCGGCCGCTCCAGGGCCCGGTCGAGTTCGGCTACGACTACCTGATCCTCGCGCCCGGGGTGCAGCAGTCGTACTTCGGGCACGACGAGTTCGCCCGCTACGCGCCAGGCATGAAGTCGATCTCCGACGCGCTGGTGATCCGCCGCCGGGTGTTCGGGGCGTTCGAGATGGCCGAGACTGCGAGCAGCCCGGCCGAGCGCCAGCGATGGCTCACGTTCGCCCTGGTCGGCGGCGGGCCGACCGGTGTCGAACTGGCCGGGCAGATCCGCGAGCTGGCCACCAAGACGCTGCGCGGCGAGTACCGCCACATCAACCCCGAGGACGCACGGGTGCTGCTGTTCGACGGCGGGGACGCGCCGCTCGCCGCGTTCGGCCCGCACCTGTCGGCCAAGGCGGCCAAGACCCTCGACAAGCTGGGGGTCGAGCAGCACATGCACTCGATCGTGACCGGGATCGACATCACCGGGCTGGACGTCCGCACCGCCGACGGTGAGACCGACCATTACGACGCGGGCACCGTGCTGTGGACCGCCGGCGTGGCGGCGCCGCCGGTGGCGACGGCCATCGCCAAGGCCGCCGGCGCGACGCAGGACCGCGCCGGGCGCATCGAGGTCGGCAAGGACCTGAGCATCCCCGGTCACCCGGAGATCATGGTCATCGGGGACACGATGAGCCTGGACAAGCTGCCCGGCGTGGCCGAGGTGGCCATGCAGTCTGGCCTCTACGCCGGCTACCGCATCAAGCACGAGGTCGAGGGGAAGCCGGCCGACAAGCCGTTCAAGTACCGCGACCTGGGCTCGGCCGCGTACCTGTCCCGCGGTAACGCGGTGGTGGAGGTCGGCCGCCTGCACTTCAGCGGGTTCCCCGGCTGGGTGGTCTGGCTCTTCATCCACATCGCTTTCCTCACCGGCTACCGTAACCGCCTGGGCGCCATCCTGACTTGGTGGCTCGCGTTCACCCGCGACCTGCGCAGGGAGCGGACCTTCACCACCAGGGACGTCGCCACCGTGCACGACGTGTACGGGCAGACGATGGAGTCGGTCGTCGCGGGCGATACCCCGGCGCAGGGTTCCGCGCCCGCTCAGGCCGCCGTGCCACCCCCGGCCTCCGCCCCGGCGGCCCCCACAGCCCGGAAACAGTGAAGGCGGTTGACCCGCGCCTGTTCAGGCAGGCGGGGCCGGCCCGCGCGTACCTGGCCGTCACGATCACGCTGGGCCTGACGGGCGCGGTGCTGATCTTGCTGCAGGCGGACCTGCTGTCGCGGCTGCTGGCCGGCGCGGCGCGCGGTACCGGGGTCGCCGCCCTGGCCGGGACGCTGGGCTGGCTCGCCGCGGTGCTCGCCGGGCGGGCGATCGCCGCGGGCGGCGGTGAGGCCGCGGCGCTGCGGGCGGCGGCCGTGGTGAAGTCGCGGCTGCGCCGACGGGTCAGCGCGCACGCCCTGACGCTCGGCCCGGAGTGGCTCACCGGCCAGCGGGCCGGCGAGATCACGACGCTCGCGACCAAGGGTCTTGACGGGCTCGACGCCTACTTCGCCAGGTACCTGCCGCAGCTGGTGCTGGCCGTGGCGGTCCCGGTGGCGGTGCTGGCGCGGGTCGCGGCCGCGGACTGGATCTCCGCCGTGATCATCGCGGCCACGCTGCCGCTGATCCCGCTGTTCGCGGTGCTGATCGGCTGGCACACGCAGGCGCAGACCCGCAAGCAGTGGCTGCTGCTCGGCCGCCTCGGCGGCCACTTCCTCGACGTGGTGGCGGGCCTGCCGACCCTGAAGCTGTTCGGCCGGGCCAAGGCCCAGGCGGACGTGATCGAGGAGGTTACCGGGGCGCACCGCGCGGCGACCATGGCCACCCTGCGGGTGGCGTTCTTGTCGGCGCTGGTCCTCGAGGTCACCGCCGCGCTGGCCACCGCGCTGGTCGCGGTGGAGATCGGCCTGCGGCTGCTGGGCGGCCACGTCAGCTATCAGACGGCGCTGCTCGTGCTGCTGCTCACGCCCGAGGCCTACCTTCCGCTGCGGAACGCCGGCGCCCAGTTCCACGCCAGCACCGAAGGCACCGCCGCGGCACAGCGGGCGTTCGAGATCCTCGACACCCCGCCGCCCGCCGGGCAGGACGAGCCGCGGGTCGTCCCGGCCCCGCGCACTAGCGCCGACGGCAGGCGCGAGGACATCGTGCTCGAGGGGGTGACCGTGGCCTATCCGGGCCGGGGCCGGCCCGCCCTCGATGACATCAGCCTGACCATCCGGCCCGGCGACTACGTCGTCGTGACCGGCGCGAGTGGCGCGGGCAAGAGCTCGCTGCTCGCCGTGCTCCTCCGCTTCGCGACCCCGGTCAGCGGAACGGTCAGCGTCGGTGGCGCCGACCTCGCGCGGATCCCGGCCGACCGCTGGCGGCAGCAGATCGCCTGGGTCCCCCAGCAGCCGCACCTGTTCGCCGCGACCGTGGCAGCCAACATCGCCCTGGGCCAGCCGGGCGCGCGACGGCAGGACATCGTGGCCGCGGCGCGGCTGGCCGGGGCCGACGAGTTCATCCGGCGGCTCGACCACGGCTACGACACCGCGCTGACCGAGGGAGGCCGCACCCTGTCGGCCGGTCAGCGGCAGAAGATCGCGCTGGCCCGCGCGTTCCTGCGCCGGGCCCCCATCCTGCTGCTCGACGAGCCCACCGCGCATCTCGACCCGGCCAGCGCGCGGCACCTGCTAAGCGTGATCCAGACCGGACAGGCGGGCCGGACCGTCGTGCTCGTCACCCACCAGCCGCTGCCGCCGGCGGCGCGCACCACCCGGGTGCTGGCCCTCGACCAGGGGCGTCTCATCCCGCAGCCGGCGGCGGTGCCGGCGTGAGCCCCGCCGGCCGTGATCCGCTGCTGCGGCTGCTCAGCCTGGCCAGGCCATGGCGCGGCCAGCTGGTCCTCGCCGTGGTGGCCGGCGCCGCGGCCACCGGCTGCGGGGTCGCGCTGCTCGCGGTGTCCGGGTTCCTGCTCGCCCGCGCCTCGCAGCACCCCAACATCGTGGCGATCACCGTGGCCATCGTCGCGGTCCGCGCTCTCAGCGTCGGGCGGGGAGTCTCGCGCTACATCGAGCGGCTGGCGAGTCACGACGCCGCGTTCCGGATCCTCGCCGACGTCCGGGTGGCCATCTACCGGCGGCTGGAACGGCTGGCCCCGGCCGGGCTGCCCGCGTTCACCTCCGGTGACCTGCTCGCCAGGCTGATCTCCGACGTCGACGCCACGCAGGACCTGTTCATCAAGGGCATCGCGCCGCCGGCCGCCGCAGTGCTCGTGGGTGCCGGGGCGGTCGTGGTGTGCCTGGTCATCCTCGCGCCTGCCGGGGCCGTGCTCGCCGCGGGGCTGCTGGCCGCCGGGATCGGCATCCCCGTCCTGGCGGCCGCGACGGCGCGCCTCGCGGCAAGGCGCGTGGCGCCGGCTCGCGGCGAACTGGCCGCCGCGCTGACTGACGCACTCGACGGGGCGGCTGAGCTGCACGCGTACGGCGCGGTCGACCAGGCGCTGGCCGCCGTGAACGAGGCCGACGCCGAGCTGACCAGGCAGGCCGGCCGGAACGCCGCCGCATCCGGGCTCAGCACGGGCCTGAGTTCGGCGATCGCCGGGCTGACGCTCTGGGCCGTGCTGCTGCTCGGCGTCGCCGCCACCGGGAACGGCGCCCTGACCAGGGTTCCGCTGGCGGTGCTGACGCTGACCGCGCTCGCGTCCTTCGAGGCGGTCACCGCCCTGCCGGCCGCGGCGATGCAGCTCGGCCAGGCCAGGGCGTCGGCGCGGCGGATCGCGGCGGTGCTCGACGCGCCCGTGCCGGTGCGCGAGCCCGCGACCCCGCGGCAACTGCCCGACGGCCCCGTCCAGGTGACGATGCGCGGCGCGCAGGTCCGCTACGGGCCCGGGGCCCCGCTCGCTCTCGACGGGGTAGACCTCGACCTGCCGCCGGGACGGCGCATCGCGGTCGTGGGACCCAACGGCGCCGGAAAGTCCACCGTGGCCAGCGTGCTGCTGCGGTTCGCCGACCTGACCGGGGGTCGCGTCACCCTGGGCGGGCATGACCTGTCCGATTACGCGGCCGATGACGTCCGGACGAGGATCGGCGGCTGCGCGCAAGACCCGCACATCTTCGACGCATCCCTCCGCGACAACCTACGGCTGGCGCGCCCGGCGGCCACGGACGAGGAACTCGACGACGCGGCCGCCAGGGCCGGGCTGCTCGCCTGGATCCAGTCCCTGCCGAAGGGCTGGGACACGCCGGCCGGCGCGCACGGCACGGCCCTGTCCGGTGGTCAGCGTCAGCGACTGGCGCTCGCCCGCGCGCTGCTCGCGGACCCGGCGCTGCTCATACTCGACGAGCCCACCGCGCACCTGGACGCCGACAGCCGCCGGGCCCTCACCAGGGACCTCCTGCGGGCCACGGCTGGGCGCGCCACGCTACTCATCACCCACGACCTGGACGGCCTTGACCAGGTCGACGAGATCGTCGTGCTGCGGCAGGGCAAGGTCGTCGCGCGCGGTAGCCACGCGGAGCTCAGCCTCGCCGGCGAGCTGTCCGGCAGGCCAGGAAATTCAGGGGATGCCGGACATCGTCCGGCCGGGGTGATGCCGTCCGATCCATGGCCGTCAGATGCTGACAGCCAGTACCAGAACCATGACGGAGGCCTGCATGACGCGCGATCCGTTTAAGGGAACGATCAACGTTGACATCAAGACCCAGCCGGGCAAGTTCGGCGTGATCAAGCGCGTCGTGGTCGACATCAGCGGCGAACCGTACGTCGATATGGCGCGCGCAGCCGAAGCCATGCTGGTTCGCGAGTAGGGGACTGAGATGAATGAGGCGAAGCACGGACGCGGCGATCGCCGGCGGTGGCTGCCGTGGGCAGCGCTCGGCGGCGCGCTGGTCATCGGCGGCGGGCTGGGCGCGGGCATCGCGTCCGCCGCGGAGTCATCGACCTCCACCCCGGCGGCGGGCACCACGGCGAGCGCCCCCACTTCCGGCGGGGCCAGCGTGTGCAACGTCACGTCGGTTGCCGACCAGGTCATCCCGTCCGTGGTCACGATCTCCGCCCGCGGCGCGGACGGCGGCGGCACCGGGTCGGGAGAGGTCATCAAGTCTGACGGCGGCTACATCCTGACGAACAACCACGTCATCTCGATCGCTGCCAACGGCGGGTCGGTGGAGGTGCAGTTCGCCGACGGCCAGACCGCGCCCGCGACCATCGTCGGCCGGGATCCGCTGACCGACCTTGCCGTGCTCAAGGTCAGCACCTCGGCCAAGCTGCAGCAGATCGCGATCGGTTCCTCCTCGTCGGTCGTCGTCGGCCAGGCGGCCGTGGTGATCGGCGCGCCGCTCGGGCTGTCAGGCACGGTGACGTCCGGCATCATCAGCGCGCTGGACCGGTCCATCCAGGTCCCTGGAGACAACGACAGCACGGCGCTGCTCGTCGGGGCGATCCAGACAGACGCCGCCATCAACCCGGGCAACAGCGGCGGATCCATGGTCAACTGCTCGGGCCAGCTCATCGGCATACCGTCCGCCGGCGCGTCGGTGCCGAGCTCGTCAGGCGAGTCGAGCGGCGGCAGCATCGGGCTCGGGTTCGCCATCCCGGTGAACCTCGCCATGACCATCGCCAACGAGATCATCTCCAGCGGCACGGTGACGCACTCCTACTTCGGCCTCGGGGCACAGGCGATACCGCCCTCGGCGGCGGCTGAGGCGGGGGTCCCCGAGGGGCTCTACGTCCAGTCGGTAGTGCCCGGCGGCCCCGCCGCGAAGGCCGGGCTCCGCCAGGGCGACGTGATCACCAAGATCAACGGCGAGCCGGCGACGAGCACGCTCCAGCTGCAGGAGCTGATGCTGACCATGAAACCAGGCGCCACTGTGCCGCTCGAGTACTCGCGCAACGGCCAGTCGGCCACGGCCACAGTGACCCTGGGCACCCAGCCATAACCGTAGGGAGGACTAACTGATGGCTGACGATCAGCTGCCGAGCTGGCGCGACACTCCCGCCAAGCGCGCGGTCACGGAGTTTGTCGGCGCCGTGACCGATCCCGGCTCGGCCGATTTCGTCGCCGAGGCTGACCGCATTGCCGTGTTCGACAACGACGGCACGCTGTGGACCGAGCAGCCCATGTACGCCCAGCTGGCGTTCGCGCTGGACCGGGCGGCCGAACTGGGCCATCCGGTCAGCCTGGACAAGCTGCACGCCGGCGGCATGCCGGCGCTGATGGACCTGCTCACGCTCACCCACGCCGGGGTCACGACGGGCGAGTTCGACACCGTGTGCCGCCAGTGGCTGGCCTCGGCCCGCCACCCGCGGACCGGGCGCCCGTATTCGGCGATGGTGTACCAGCCGATGCTCGAGCTGCTCGCCCTGCTGGACCGCAGCGGCTTCTCCTGCTGGATCTTCTCCGGCGGCGGCACCGATTTCATGCGCGCCTTCGCCTCCGAGGTCTATGGCCTGCCGCCGCACCGGGTGATCGGCAGCGTGGGCGGTACCGAGTTCCGGGCCGGCCCGGCCGGCCCGGAACTGGTCAAGACCGCCGCCATCCAGGTCATCAACGACGGACCGCAAAAGCCGGCCTCGATCCACGCCGACATCGGGCAGCGCCCGATCCTCGCCGCCGGCAACACCGACGGGGACCTGCCCATGCTCGACTGGACCTCCGCGAGCCCGCACCGGACCTTGCAGCTGGTCGTGCGGCACACCGATGCCGAGCGCGAATACGCCTACGACCGCGATCCCATCCTGGGCGCCGGTACCGGACAGCTGGACGCCATCGCCGCGGCGCGCAAGTGGACCGTGATCGACATGGCCGCCGACTGGTCAGCGATTTACCCGCCGGCCCCCTGACCGGCCATGACTCGTCGCTTAGCCCTCCAGCAGGGCCAGCTCGCGGGACAGGGCGACGGCCTGGCTGCGGGAGGAGGCGCCGAGCTTCTTGAACATCGAGTAGGCCTGGGACTTGATGGTGTTCGGCGAGACGAACAGCTCGGCGGCGATCTCCGGGTAGGACAGGTGGGTGGCCAGCAGCGGCAGGATGCGCAGCTCGGCCGCTGTCAGCGACGAGGCTCCGGGCGTGCTCGGGCCCTGGGCGGTGGACAGCCGGGCCCGCAGCGCCTGAGCCTCGCCGACCAGGGCGCCCAGGCGGGGGCGCTTCTTGAGCAGGTCATCGATCTCGCGGATCAGCGTCCTGGTCCCGGCGACGTCGCCGAGGGCGAGATGGACACGGGCGAGCTCGATCCGGGCCTGGACGGCCATGTGAGGCTGGGCCTCGGTCAGCAGCGGCCGGGCGCGCTGAGCCTTGACGAGTTCTTGCCGCGTCGCCGCGACATCCCCGCGATGCCAGGACACGCGAGCCCGTACCGCGCTGACAAGGGCATTGTCCATACCGACCTGACGCAGCACCTCGTGTGCCTGGCTGGCGAACTCCTCGGCCTGGTCCCATCGGGTGCGGGCTATCGCCACCAGCCCTCGCTCGGCCAGAATCTGCGCGAGGGTGTCGGGCACGCCGATGTGCTCGCCGGCCCTGAAGGCTTCCTCCAGGAATGCGTCACCGCGGTCAAGGTCGCCTGACAAGACGCACGCGAGCCCTTGCAGGCCCCCGGCCGCGGGCCGCACGACGCCCGCCTGCGCCAGCTTTCGCGCGGCCTCATCGGCGTCGGCGCGCATCTGCTCGATCCCGTGCCGGCACAAGATGGCCCGGCTCACGGCTGCCATGGCTTGGGTGAACGGGTCGCCGGGCCGGTCCGTGTCCTGGCCCAGCAGGCGATCTGTTACGTCGGCCCACCGCTCGGCCTCGGCCGGGCGCCCGAGGGTCGCGGCAAGCTGCGAGGCGTACACGACGGCCAGCGGGTGCCTGTCCATCCCGCCCCGGTCCGCCACCCACTCGATCCACCGCTGCAGGGTAGTGACGCGGGCGCGCCGGAAAACCGGCTGCCACAGTTCTTCCGCGAGCCGGGCTACCGCATCGACGTCCCCGGCGGCCATCAAGTACTCCAGCGCCTCCTCGGGCAGCTCATTACGCAGACACCAGCCGGCGGCGCGCCGCTGCAGCACCGGGGCCAGCCCGGGATCGAGTCGCTCCAGTTCGGCCAGCAGCATGTCCCGGAACAAGTGGTGGTAGCGGTACCACTGCCCGCGCCGGTCCAGCGGCACCAGCAGCAGGTTCGACCGGACCAGATCGGCCAGGGTCGCGGCCGACCCTGGGACCTCCAGCACCGCCTCGACCAGCGACCCGGACATCCGCTCCAGCACTGCGGTCCGGGTCAGAAATGCGCGCTGCGGCGGCGAGATCCGGGCCAGCACCTCTGACTCCATGTACTCGGCCACCAGCCGGTCATTGCCCTCGAACGAGGTTGACGCGCCGCCCAGCGAGCCGCCCGCCCGCAGCACCAGCGCCGCCAGGTACAGCCCGACGGCCCACCCCTCGGCACGGCGATGGAGTTCGGCGATGTCGTCCTCGCCCACGATGACTTGCGCGGATCGCAGCAGCGAGCCCGCCTCGGCACGGGTCAGTGCCAGATCGGCAGGGCCGATCTCCAGCAGCCGGCCCTCGGTACGCAGCCTGGCGAGTCGCAAGGGCGGCTCGTCCCGTCCGGACAGCACCAGATGCGACTTGGCGGGCACGTGATCTGCCAGCACCGACAGCGCGGCACGGCATTCGGTGTTGCGCAGCAGGTGCACGTCATCAAGGATCAGCGCCACCGGCACCGTCATCGAGGCGAAGGCGTTACCCAGCCGGGGCACGACCGAGCCGGGCACCGAGCTCACGGGGGAGGCCAGCGCGTCGAATACGGGCTGGCCGACCGGCTGCACCGCGTCCAGCGACCTGGCGACGTAACCAAGCAGCACCCTGGGATCGTTGTCCTTCTCGTCCACCGACACCCACGCGACGGCATGGCCGCTGCGCTCGGCCCATTGAGACAGCAGAGTCGTCTTCCCGTAGCCCGCCGGAGCCACTACCGACATGATCGGGCGGGGGTGCTCGCGTATCAGCTGGTCGATCAGCGCTTCCCTGGGGATGGCGCCGGCCCGTGCCTGCGGCGGCCGCACCTTGGACTCGAGAAGGTCAAGTTCGGGGCCGCCGTCATCGTGCGGCTGGCCGGGCCGCTCACCCACACCGCCGCGATTCATCGCCCGACAGTCCCCGCCCTCCCTCGATCCGCCGGTCTATGATTCCGCGCACCGGCAAATCAGGTCAAGCAGCACCCGGGCTGGGCCGCCCCTCAGCGAGGGGCGGCCCAGGTCGCGGGCACGTCGGCGCCGCCCTCTTCAGAGATTCGCGCGCCGAACCGGAGCAGGGCGGGCTGCTGCGGCGAGATCTTGCCCGCGATCAGCGCCTCTCCCATGCGGAAGGTGGCCGACCGCTCGATGAGGCTCGGCGGGACGAACGAGAACACTGCCTCGGCGAACGCCGCGTCGGCGAGTGAGTTGAGCCTCATGAGCACCAGGTTGTCAGCCTGAGACAGGACGTTCTGCGGGATCTTCTGCGGGCGTTGCGTCGACAGCAGCAGGTACAGCCCGAATTTGCGGCCTTCGGCGGCGATCCTGATGGCGTGCTCGGCCGCCACCGCGGCGACCGGATCGAACGGCTCGGCCGGGCAGACGTTGTGCGCCTCGTCGACCACGATGAGGACGGGATTGCGTTCCTGCCGCCGCCGCCACAGGTCGCCGAGTACCGTCGCGGCGATGAGGGACTGCTCCTCGCGTGTCGGCAGCGAGCCCAGGTCGATGACGACGCAGCGGATGCTCTGATCATGCACGGCGTCGAGGATCGAGCCCGTCTCGTGCGGCGCCCACACCGAGTACCGGTCCACGCCGAGGTTCCTGATGCGCATGCCGAGCCGTGCCACTTCAGGAACGTTGTCCTTGGCCAGCGTCTCTATCGAGGGCGCGCTCGACCCGGCGAGCAGCGCCGCGAGTGCGGCGTATTCCTCGCGGTCGGCGATCGGGTCCAGCCGGAGGGAGGCCGCCTGGACCGCCGGCTCGACCTCGGCAGCGTGCAGCCGGAGCCGTCGCTCGCCGGGAGCGCCGGCGGAGAAGACCGCGACTTGGTCCGCTATCTTGCGGTAGCGCTCCGCTAGCGCGGGGTCCGCGCCGGCGCGGACCTGGCCAAGGCGGGTGAAGTCCGAGTTCGGGTCGAAGATCACCAGGCGCAGGTCCGTCTCGATCAGCAGCCGTTCGAGTATCACGCCGAGCGAGTACGTCTTGCCCGATCCTGACTGGCCGCATAGGAACGTGTGCCGGCTGAAACCCGCGGCGTCCGCCACGCAGGGCACCCCGGGAGCCAGCGCGAGCTCGCCCAGTACGAGCTGCGCGTGGTGCCCGGTCCCGCGCCGCTGCCAGGCGAGGACGTCGGACCCGGCGGCCGGGTGGATCAGCGCGTCGTGGAACGGCGCGGTGCTGCCGTCCACGATGATTCCCTCGCCCCGCGCGTAGCGGACCTGGATCTCTGTCCGGGCCTCCGGGCCGCCCGCGGCGGACGCGGGCAGCGTCAGCTCCCCGGCTAGCTGCTGGTGAAGTTCGACGGAGAGCACCTGGCCGAGACGCTGCGTGTCGCCGTCGTCGAGCACCGCGTAGCTGCCAGCCTGGAGCTCGAGCCCGTGCAGCGAGGCCTGGAAGCTGAACCGGCGCCCGTCCACCGAGGTGGCGAGCGGAAGCACGGACTCTTCCACTTCCCTGCGCGCTGCGCGGAAACTCTCCAGCTGCCCGCCCAGTCCCGATTTCCCGTCCATGTCACACCATCTCGCTTTCCCGGGGCTGCCTGGTGGCACGCCACCTCGACAGCCCGACCTTGATTCCCAAGCCCGCGGCGGTGACGACCGCCACGCCGAGCACCGCCTTCGCCCCCGTGTTTCCGATGCGCTCGGCGATCTCAGCGCCGAGGAAATAGGAGAGCCCGACGTACAGTCCCATCCACCAGACGCCTGCCACGAGGGCGCCGAGCATGAAGACGGGAAACGTCACCCGGAAGATCCCTGAGACGAAGGCCGGCATCGTCACGGAGGCTATGAAATTGTGGCTGCCGAACAGGTGATCGCCCTTGGCCAGCAGCTTCTGGCGCCTTTTCGCCAGCCAGCCGGGACGCTCGAGCATCCAGCGCCCGCCGCGGTGGCCGATCTCATATCCGGCGACCGAGCCGGCCAGCCAGCCGGCCATTGCCGTCGCGAACACCACCCCGACGTTCAGCCGGCCTTCGCCTGCCAGCGTGCCCGCCGCGATCACCGATGCGTCTCCGGGACCGGGCACGCCGGCGCCCGTGGTCGCCGCGAGGACGAACAGGACGATGTACTCGGTCAGGTTCACCTTGGGGGGCTTTCGTGACGACGGACCCTGGATCAACTGCCATGGTGTCCGTCGCCCTGCCCAGGTGCCTCATCCGGTCAGGATGAGTCAGCCCGCGGCGGGCAGCCGTCAGATCAGCTCAAGCTGACGGGCCCGCCGGACCGCCTCGTTACGGTGCGACGTCGCCAGCTTGCGGTAGATGTTCCTGAGGTGTGTTTTGACGGTATTGACGGAGATGAACATCTCGCTGGCGACCTCGGCCGTGTCCAGCATGTCTGACACGTGTATCAGCACCTCGAGCTCGCGCTGGGTGAGCGGTTCGACCACCAGGACCGGTGCCTGACCGCTGGCGGTGGCCCGGGCCGGCAGCTGCTGGTGGCCGAGGGCCTGGGTCAGCAGGCTCCGGTGCGCGTCGGCCAGTTCAGGGTCACGCCGCAGCACTGGTCCGAGCCAGCTGCGCTCCATCGCCAGCGGCAGCCCGAGCTGCTCGCGTTCCGCGATCCGCAGCGCGGACTCCAGGCTGCGGCGGCCGCGCGCCACGTCCTCACTGGCGTAACTCAGCCTGGCGTCCAGCAGCAGTGCCTGCAGCCGGGCCAGGTCCGGCACCTGGCTGTCCGTCGCGAGCACGGGAGCGAGCAAGCGCGGGATGTCGTCACTAGACCCCGCGGCCGCCTGGGCCTGCGCGAGAGCCACGGCGGCTTCCGGCGACGCGCCGGCCTGCTCCGCGGCGGCGACCGCGGCACGGACATCCCCCGCCGCCGTCCGCGCCCGCGATTCGACGAGGCTCAGCTGCTGGTCCAGCCACGCGGGAAGCGGCCCGCCGGATCGTGCCCTGGTGACGATCTCGGCCGCCGTCGCGGCCCGGCCCTCGGCCAGGGCACCCCCTGCCGCGACCACGTACGCGGCGGTGCCGAGCAGCTTGTCCGGTCGTGCACCGAGCGCGGCATCGACCCGCTTGAGGAAGCCTCGTGCCTCTCGAAGTTCGTTGCGCTGCAAGTGCACTAGGGCGAGCGCGACGAGCGACCGGGCGTCCGAGGACCTGTCTTCTTGCTGATCCTCACCCGTTACCAGGGTCGCGCGGCCGGCGAGCATCGCGGCGCGAGACAGCCGGCCGCGCAGGGCTTCTACCAGCGCCAGCTGCCCGGCCCACCCGGCTCCCTCGAGCTCGTGACCGGGGGAGTCCGCGGTGGCCAGCCCTGCCTCGAGGAGACGAGCCGCCTCCTCGAGGCGACCGGACCACAGCGCTACGGCGGCTTGCCCGGACGCCGCGATCCACCCGATCTCAGGATGCTGGGCCAGCTTGTCTTCGGGGATCCTGGCGAGCACGTGCTGTGCGCTGTCGGCCGCGGCTGCCGCCTGGCCTAGATCGCCGTTGCGCAGCGCGGTGGTGAGGCGGACGACGACGGCGGCCAGCCGGCTCGCGGCATCGTCGTCAGCGGGCAGGCGATCGAGCAGGCCGTCCGCGGCGTCGATCGCGGCGGTGGCCGCTTCACGACGGCCAGCGGCTAGGGCGAGAGCCGCCGCGACCAGATAGGGTGCCGGCTCCGCCCAGGCGTGGTCGGCAGGCATGGTCGCGAACTCGGCCGCCAGCGGATGCCCGGCGCCTCGCTCGACCAGTTCCCCTATTGCCATCTCGTCGACGACCATCGCGGCGGCGAGCGGCCAGTCCCCGGCCCTGGCCCCGTGCCGCACCGCGTCGGCGAGCCGGCCTTCGCGCTGATACCACCGGGCCGCCCGCTGATGCAGGACGGGCACTCGCTCGGGATGCTCGAACCGCAGCTTCAGCCGCAGCATCTCCGCGAACAGCGTGTGGTACCGGTACCAGCCGGAACCCAGGTTCTGGACGAACGCGTTGGTGCGGGCCAGCGACGTGAGGATGCCCGCGGCATGCTCGTCGCCGGTCAGCTCAGCGGCGGCGTCGGCCCGCACATGCTCCAGGATGCTCGTGCTCAGCAGGACCTCGCGAACCTCCGACGGCAGCGCGGTGAGCACCTCGTCGACCAGGTAGGAGATAAGGGCGCTGTCCTCGGCCATCAGCTCTTTGATGAACTGGCCGGGGTCGGGATGAGCGTCGAGGGACAGTGCCGCCAGGCGCAGGCCCGCCGCCCAGCCCTCGGTTCGCTGCGTCAGGCTCTCCAGCCAGTCCGCCGTCAGGGTGCTGCCGTGCTGCGCCAGCAGCAGGCGGGCCTCGCCGGTATTGAACGCGAGGTCGTTGGCCCGGATCTCGGTCAGCTGTCCGGCCAGCCGGTAGCGGTGCAGCGGCAGCAGCGGGTCCATCCGCGAGGTGACCACGACGCGCAGGCCGGCTCCGGCGTTCCGCAGCATGAAGTCGAGCCCCTTGAGCGTTCCAGGCTCGGTCACGACGTGCAGGTCGTCGAGGACCAGCGTCAGCGGCCTGTCCTGGGCGGCCATCAGCGCGGTCAGTCCGGGGATAAACCCGTCAAAGCCAGTCGGGTCCTGCGGGATGGTCTGCAACTCCTCGGGAACGGAGACGCCGGACCGGCGCAGCGCCGCCACGACATAGGACCAGAACGCGCTCGGCCGGTTGTCGAACTCATCCAGGCAGACCCAGGCGACCCGGCCAGGTTCGGCCGCGGCCCACATCGCCACGGCCATCGTCTTGCCCGCGCCAGCCGGGCCGGTCACCACGGTCAGCGGGCACCACCGTGTTCCTCCCGCGATCAATTCGGTGATCCGCGAGCGCTCTACGGCCCAGGCCGGAACGTGCGGTGCGGTGATCTTGGACGTGAGAATCGGATCGCCAATGGGCACCGTCGGTTGCCTGGTACCTGTCGGCACACGGTTGGCGGTATATGCGGCCATCGGATTACCTCCCGCGCGGGCCGGGCTGGTTTACCGGTCGTTGTGGGGTCACTCCACTAACCCCCCTTAACCACCCAACGCCCTCCCGAGCTCCGGTTCATCATGCGATCGGCATGAAATCATCCTGAACGGGCCCGTGACGTCGCCATTTTCCGCCATTACCGTGTCAGGGCGCGGCGCCTTCCAGCAGGCCCAGTTCCCGGGACTTGATGACGGCCTGGTTGCGTGAGGAGGCGCCGAGTTTGCGGTAGATGGACATCGCCTGGGATTTGACGGTGTGCGGCGACAGGAACATCTCGGCGCCGATCTCGGGGAACGACAGG
>Ga0335075_10002219_pt1 | contig 31433 bp, 29 predicted proteins | sample Lox_Sample_24_FD_206723 | JGI IMG/M metagenome (GOLD analysis project Ga0335075, IMG submission 206723) | Soil microbial communities from Loxahatchee National Wildlife Refuge, Florida, United States - Lox_Sample_2.4 | ecosystem: Environmental > Terrestrial > Soil > Wetlands | place: USA...
GGAGTCGTAGGAGAAGGGTCGATGAGATGTTGGAGCTGCGCGATTTGGTCAAGCACTATCCCGCGGTCGGCGGCGAGCCGGTGCGCGCGGTCGACGGGGTGTCGTTGAGCGTCGATGCCGGCGAGATGGTCGCGCTGTACGGGCCGAGCGGGTCGGGGAAGACGACGCTGCTGTTGATGATCGCGACGCTGCTCGAGCCTACGTCGGGGCAGGTGCTGATCGGGGGACGCGACGTGTCCTCGCTGAGCGAGCGTGAGGCCTCCCATTTTCGCCTGGCCGAACTCGGGTTCGTTCGTCAGAACTTCGACCTGTTGCCAGGGGTTACCGCGATCGACAACGCGGTGCTCAAGCTGCTGAAAACGATGCGCTGGCGCGACGCGCACGAGCGCGTGGCGCCGCTGTTGGAACGCCTGGGTCTCGGCGAGCGCTTGGCCCATCGCGCCGAGCAGCTCTCGATGGGCGAGCGCCAGCGGGTGATGATCGCCCGCGCGCTGTCCACCGAACCGCGGCTGCTGCTCGCCGATGAGCCGACGGGCAGCCTCGACTCCCAGCGCGGTCGGGAAGTGCTCGAGCTGTTGCGCGAGCTCTGCCGCGAGCGTGGCGTGGCGATCGTGCTCGTCAGCCACGACCCCCAGGCCGCCGGCTATGCCGACCGGGTGTACGCGTTACGCGACGGTCATCTGCGCGATTACGAGAGCGATCTGCTCGCGCGCCCGGCGGTGTCGTGAGACCGCGCGGTGAGATCGCCGCGACGCGCGACTCGCCGCCGAGCGAGTGTGGCTGGCGTCTCACAGGCACGGGGAGCGTGCGGAGCGCGGGCCGGTGAGGCCGCGCAACCTGCTGCGCTTCTATCGCGTGCGCCTGCGCGCGCGCGCGTTGCAAGAGTGTTTTGCGATCCTCGGCATCGCCGCGGGCGTGGCGCTGCTGTTCGCTTCGCAGGTCGCCACCTCGAGCCTCACGAGCTCGGTGGCGCAGCTCTCGCGCGGAATCGTCGGCAACGCCACCCTGCAGGTGCTCGCGCGCGACCCGCAAGGCTTTGAAGAAAGCATGCTCGCGCGCGTGCGCGCGATCCCGGGCGTGCGCGCGGCCGCGCCGCTGGTGGAAGCAAGCGCGAACGCGACCGGTCCGCGCGCCAGCGAGTCGATCGAGCTCATCGGCGCCGATTCGAGCCTCGCGGCGCTGGGAGGCTCGCTGTTGCGCCACACCTCGCTGAGCTCGTTTGCGGGCGTGGAATTCGTCGCGTTGCCAGCGCCGCTGGCGCACGAGCTGGGGGTCGTGAAATTCGGGCAGGAAATCACGTTGCAGCTGAACGGCCACATCGCCGAAGCGGCGCTGTACGAGCAGTTGCACGAACGCCAGATCGGACCGCTCGTGCAGAGCCCGATCGCGATCGCGCCGCTGTCGCTGGCCCAGCAGATGGCCGGCCTGCCCGGCCGGCTCAGCCGGATCTTGGTGGCGCCCCTCCCGGGACGGGAAGCCGCGGTGCGCACCGCGCTCACCGCGCTGGCCGCCGGTGGATCTTCGGCCGGCCGGTTGAACGTACAGAGCACGAGCTATGACGAAACGCTGTTCACGCACGCCGCGCAGGCCACCAACCAGTCGACGACGCTGTTCGCGGTGATCAGCGCGCTCGTTGGGTTCCTGTTCGCGTTCAACGCGATGCTGTTGACCGTCCCCCAGCGCCGGAGGCTCGTCGCCGACCTGCGCCGCGACGGCTACCCGCCTGCAAGCGTGATCGGCGTGCTGCTGCTCGACGCGGTCGTGCTGGGACTGCTCGCGTGCGCGCTCGGCCTCGTGCTCGGCGATGAGCTCTCGATCCGCCTGTTTCACTCAAACCCCGGCTACCTGTCCTCGGCGTTCGCGGTCGGCTCCGGGCGCGTCATCAGCGCACAGAGCGTCGCGGTCGCGGTGGGCGGGGGGATGCTCGCCGCGTGCGTGGCTGTGCTCAGCCCGCTGCGGGAAATCCTCTCGCGCCGCCCCCCGGCCGTCTCGGCTCCGGGCGAGCTCTCTGGCGCGCAGGGCAGCGGGCTGCGGGTCGGCATGCTCGTGCTCGCGGGCCTGGCCTGCCTGGCCGGCGCCACCGCGATCCTGTTGGCGGCCCCGAAGCTGGCGATCGCGGGGATGGTGCTGCTCGTGGCCGCGCTGCTCTTCGTGTTACCCGCGCCGCTGGCGGGCGCGCTGTGGCTCGTACGACGCTTGGCGCCGGCGATCACGAGCGCGGTGCCTCACGTCGCGGTGATGGAGCTGCGCGCCGGGCGCACCCGCGCGCTGGCGATCTCCGCGACCGGGGCGATCGCTGTGTTCGGCGCGGTCTCGATCCAGGCCGCGCATGGCGATCTGCTGCACGGCCTGGAAAACGCCGCGCACGACATGAACGCGTTCACCGACATCTGGGTCTCCCCCGCCGGCTCCTACAACCTGCTGCAGACCGCGCCGTTCACACCCACCCCCCAACAGCAGGCGAGCCTGCAACGGTTGCCCGGCGTGCGCGCGGTCAGGCTGTATCGCGGTGGACTGCTCGACTGGGGCGACCGCCGTATCTGGGTGATCGCGCCCCCACGCGCCGCCACGCCGCTGCTGCCGGCCAGCCAGATCGTCGAAGGCGGTCTCGCGCAGGCGACGGCCCGCGTGCGCGCCGGCGGCTGGACGGCGATCTCACAGGCGATCGCCGAAGAACACCACCTGCACATCGGCTCGGTCTTCATCGCCCCCACCCCCGATCCAACCCCGCTGCGCGTGGCGGCGCTGATCACGAACATCGGTTGGGCGCCGGGAGCGATCGTGATGAACGCCGACACCTACGCCCGCGCGTGGGGCGGCGATCTCGGTGCGGGCGGCGCGGGCGCTGCGAGCGGCGGTGTCGGTGCCGGCGCCGGTGGCGGTGCGGGGGTCGAGCGGGGCGCCGGCGCCGGTGGCGGTGCCGGCGTCGAGGGCGGTGCAGGCAGCGCGGGCGCGGGCGCGGGCGCGTACGGCGAGCTCAGCGCGAGCGCGTACAACGTCCTGCTCGACCCTGGCTACCCGGTCACCCGCGCGCGGCGAGAGATCCAAGCCGCGCTCGGCTCGCGCACGGGCCTGGCGGTGCAGAGCGCGCTCGCGCACGCAGAACGCCAGAACACGCTCAGCCGCCAAGGACTGCAGCGTCTGACCCAGATCGCGACGCTGATCCTGATCGTCGCGGTGCTGGCGATGGCCGCGGCGATGGCCAACATGGTCTGGCAGCGCCGACCGCGCCTGGCCAAGCTCAAGCTCGAGGGCTTTCCCGTGGGCGAGCTGTGGCGCACGATCCTGCTCGAGAGCGTGATCCTCGTCGGCGTCGGCGCGACCAGCGGCGCGCTGCTCGGGCTCTACGGCCAGCAACTGCTCGATCGCGCGCTCGCGCACGTGATCGGCTTTCCCGTCGTCTACTCCTTCGGCGCGCTCACCGCGATCTGGAGCCTCGCGCTGGTCACGCTCGCCTCCGTGCTGGTCGTCTCCCTCCCCGGCTACCTCGCCACCGGCGTGGCGCCCGCCGTGGCACTGCAGGACTGAGACCTCGCCCGGCCGTTGCGCGAGGCGGCGAAGGCGCTGCTAGTGCCCGTGCCGCGGGCGGGGTGCGGTTCGGGGCGGCGGGCAGGGGACGGTCGTCGAAGCGCTCGTCTGCGAGCCATCCTGGAACGTGAATGTCGCGCTGAAGGGGAAGCCGGCGCGCGGACAGCGTTCGGGCACCCCGATGCCAAGCGGATGAAACGTTCGCAGGCGACCGTGCACGCGCTTGTAGTAGGTCAGCCCGCTGGGACCGATCGTGGCGTTGACTTCGACGATCGAGACATCCGGACCCCCGGGGACGGACGGGATCAGCGGCACGCTGGTCGCGAGCTTGGTCCCGAACGGGCTGCTGTCGGGCAGCACTTCGCCGTCGAACACGAGCTGCGCGAATACCGGGGTCTGGCCGTTGGCGTAGAACAGCACGACCATGTTCCCACCGGCCGTCGGCGGTCCCGCGACCGCCTGGATTTCAGGGATCTCGTGACCAGAACCGGTCCCGAACGGGACTTCCACGATCGCGCTGCCCGCTCCCAGCCGCGAGTTGGGCGGGCAGCCCTTGACACCCTGAGCCTGCAGCACAGAGGGCTGGCAGATCGCCAGGCCAAGCGTGGTCAACGTGTAGTTCATCCCGGCCGGCATGTGCAGCACCATTCCCGTCATCGGCGGCGGCGCCTGGCCGTTAGTCGTCTGCACGTGCAATCTGAACCCGATCGTCGTGCTCGCCCCCAACCGGTCGGGGGTGAAAGAGGCCGACAGCGACGCCTGCTCGGACGCGACCGCGCTCACCGCGCTCGGGGCGCTCGAAGCGCTCGCCGAGTACGCCGCGCTCGCCGCGCTCACGGCCTCGGCGCCACCCACCGGCAACAGGGCCGCCAGCGCGATCAGGCCCGCAAGCGCTCGACGCGTGAACATCGATCGTCCGATCGTCCTAGTAGGACAGCGAGCCGCTGAGACGGACGGTGGTGTCGTCGTTGATCCGCTGGATCGTGCCGCTGAAGCTCAAACTGGACGCGTGCGCGTGCGCATAAGCGCCCGTCCCGCGCGAGATCGACATCGTGCCCGAGAACGTCGCCTGGCCGCCGACGGCACGGTAGCTGGCGACGCTCGACCCGGTCAGCGAACCGTTGCTCGGATAGATGCTGACTTCGGCGCTCACCTGATTCTGGGAGGTGACGTCGAGATGGATGTACATCGCACCCCTGATCGTCCCCGACGTGGTGCCCTGGAAGTTCAGATGCGTGCCGTGATGGCTGGTCTCGCGCAGGCTGCCCCGCTCGTTTAGATCCAGCGTCCGCGCCTCCACGGCACGAGCTCCGGCGTCCATCCCCGAAACGCTCCCGGAGGCTCCCGCCGAAGCGCCCCCTCGGGCCAAAGCGCCCCCCGCGCCAACGACGGCAACGAGCGCGCACGCACCCCCCACCAGTGCACCTGCGGCCAACCGCCGACGTATGGGATTGCTGAGAACGCTCACGACACCTCTCCTCGTAGTGGAACCGACCGCCGACCCTGCCTAAGACTCTACCCGCTTCCCAGGCACCCGGTCAAACGCTCATCTGCCAGTACCAATTGCAACAACCCACGCCCCGGCGAGTTGCGCCGGCCAGCCCCGCGGTTGTCATGACTCCTCGGCGGATGTACTCGACCGCCACTGAGGTGGGGTCCAGTCCCCCTCGGGGTCTGTGGTTTGCCCGACCTCGATCAGATGCCCGTCGGGATCGCGGATGTAGCAACGGATCTCGTACCGGTGCTGCTTGGGCGGCGTCAAAAATTGAGCGCCGCGGGCGCTCCATTCGACGTACACGGCCTCGATGTCCTTGACCCGAATGTTGAGGAAGCTGCTGACCCGGTCGAGATCGCGTGGCGTCTGAAGGGTCACCGCCGGCTTGTCGTCGGTCGGGCCTCCGCCGACATTGATGATGATCCAGCTGTTGGCCAGCGCGACATAGGTCAGCCCTCCGGGGCCGGAGTAGGCCACCCTGCCGCCGAGCACGTCGGTGTAGAAGCGCCGCGAACGCTCGACATCGTCGGAGACGATGAAATGAGCCAGGACGATCTCCTCATCGATGTTGCTCATGCTGACCTCCGTTGTGGGAATTGACTCCATGTCGCGCCCATATGGTCAGTGTCCTGCGCTTTGGCCGCCGTCGATGTGCAGGATCTCGCCGGTCACAAACGGCGCCGACTCGAGATACAGGACCCCACCGACCACATCCTCGATCTCGCCCACCCGGCCGATGGGGTGCAGCGCGCCCATCCCCGCATAGGAGCTCGCGTCGTGTGTCGGCGTTTTGATCACGCCCAGAGAGACGGCATTGACCCGCAGGCCGCGTGAGGCGTACTCGATCGCGAGCGATCTCGTGGCCGCAACCAACCCGCCCTTGGTGAGAGTTTGCAGTGCGGCCGGCGTTGTGCTTTCCGCGTACTCGACCAGCGTCGTCGAGACATTGACGATGTGCCCGGCGCTACGATCGAGCATCTGCTTGATCGCTCGCGTCGTCATGTGAAAGAAGCCCGCGAGGTTGACGGCGATCAGGGCGTTGAAGTCCTCGAGGGTGTAGTCCGTGAAGGGCTTGCCGATGTAGATCCCGGCGTTGTTGATGAGGGTATCTATGCGACCGAAGTGCTCGACCGCCGCCTCCACGATGCGCTGCGCCGTGTCGGGCTCGGCGATGTCGCCTGCAATGGTGACGATGCTCGGGTCATCGGACGGTCCGATCGATAGAGCGCTGGCGATCACCGCATACCCGAGCTTGCGGTATGCGCTCACGAGACCTGCGCCGATCCCCTGCGAGGCGCCGGTGATTATTGCGACCTTCTCCGGGCTGGGATCCGGAAGCTGACCACTCATCACTGCTCATGTTGGCACCTGCGGGTCGGTCTTGGTTTCTGGCGTCATCGACCGATGGCGGCGAGATGAGCAGCGACTATGACGTGATCGTGCTCGGCGGCGGCTCGCGCGCGGATCGCGAGCGTGGCCTGCTGCAGCCACTCGCCCGCCTCGGGGCCGAGCGCGTAGGCGCCGGTCAGCCGCTCGTCGCCGCGCTGAAGGCGCTCCGTGGCGAGATCGCGGCAGCGTCCAAGTCGGTCGGCGCGGGACCACCGATAGCAAGCTGATCCCTCAACCCGGACTGGGCAGCGCGTCCAGCGCCGTCTTCAGATCGTCCACCGACTGGTAGTCCAACCCCAGCATGTGGTCGTGGCGGTCGCGGACGATGCCCTGCTCGTCGATCACGATCGCCGCGCGCTTGGTCGAGCCGATGCCCGGCGTGATCGCGCTGTAGGCCTTGGCCACCGACTTGTCCACATCCGCCAGCAGGGGGACCGTCAGGTTGTTCTTGGCGATGAACCCCTCGTGCGACTCGAGATCCTGCGAAGAGATGCCCACGACCGTCGCGTTCAGCTGGGCGAACTCGTCGGCGCGGTCGCGATAGGAGCAGAACTGGCGGGTGCAGACCGCCGTGTTGTCCCCGGGATAAAAGAGCAGCACCACCCGCTCTCCACGGTGCTCGGACAGCTTGAACGGGCCGTCCGTGCCGGGCAGCTCGAAGTCCGGCGCCGGCTCGCCGACCTTGGGGGTCTTGGCCACAGGTTGCAGGATACCCGTCTTCGCCTGAGCCGTCAGCTCCAGCGAGTGACAGAGGCGAGACGGACGACGGTTTCTCGCCGATCGTGCTCGCGCTCACATCCAGCGTCGCTACCCTGTGGCGAGCACCCCAAACGTGCGCAGGCCGCCGCGCCGTTCCCGACCCACCGACATCCCAACACCACGACGAAGGACCTCCGCCGTGCTGGCTCTCGCCCGCTGGACGACAACCCATCGCAAGTACGTGCTCATCGGCTGGGTGCTGCTGCTGATCGCGATCAACGCGTTCGCCCAGTCGGCCGGCACGACCTACTCCAACAACTTCACGCTCCCCGGCTCCGACGCCCAGCGCGCCTCGGACCTGCTCGAACACAGCTACCCGGCGCAGGCCGGCGATCGCGACACGATCGTGTTCAAGGTCTCCCACGGGACCGTCTCAGACCCCGCCGTGCGCGCGCGCATGAGCGCGATGTTCGCCCGGGTGGCGCGCCTGCCCCACGTCACCGCGGTGATCAGCCCCTACGCCGGCGCCTCCGCCGGCAAGGCCATCTCCGCGAACGGCCAGATCGCGTTCGCGACGGTCGTGTTCAACGAAAAAGCCAACCTCCTGCCCAAGTCCGCGCCCGAACGCGTCGTCGCAGTCGCCAAAGCCGCGGCACGGGGTGGGCGGGATCCAATCCAGGTCGAGCTCGGCGGGCAGGCGATCGAGCAGACCGAGCAGGTTGGGTTCGGCCTCTCCACCGCCGTCGGCCTGCTCGCGGCGATCGTCGTGCTGCTGCTCACCTTCGGCTCGTTGACCGCGATGGGCCTGCCGATCGTCACCGCGCTGCTCGGTCTCGGCACCGGCCTGGGCGTGATCGCCCTCTTCACCCACGTCGTCGACACCCCCAACTTCTCCTCCGAGCTCGCCGCCATGATCGGCCTGGGCGTCGGCATCGACTACGCCCTGTTCATCCTCACCCGCTTCCGCGAGGCCTACCGCACCCCCGGCCCGACCTTCCACGACCCGCGCGAGGCGACGATCCAGGCGATGGACACCGCCGGGCGCGCGGTCATGTTCGCCGGCACGACCGTCGTGATCGCGCTGCTCGGGATGATGCTGCTCGGCGTCGAATTCCTCTACGGCGTGGCGATCTCGGCCTCGATCGGCGTGCTGTTGATGATGCTCGCCTCGCTGACGCTGCTGCCGGCGCTCTTGACGATCGCGGGCCACCGCGTGGCCCGGCCCAGCCGGCGAGCGCGCCGGCGCCAAGCCCGGGAGCAGGGCACAGACGGCGAGCTCGCCGCCGGCGAGACCCCCCACGCCGGGCGCACATGGCTGCGCTGGAGCGCGTTCGTGCAGCGCCGCCCCTGGACGATCGCGATCGCAGCGACGCTCGTGATGCTGGTGATCGCGGCGCCCGCGATCGCGCTGCGCCTGGGCTCCAGCGACGCCTCCAACGACCCGGCGAGCCAGACGACGCACAAGGCATACGAGTTGCTCGCCCAGGGCTTTGGCCAGGGATTCAACGGCCCGCTGCTGGTCGTGGCGAAGGTGCCCGGTAAGCAGCGTACGTTTGGAACCGCTGCCGCCGGCTCGACTGAAGGGACACACACGTACCCGGACCTGAAGGTCAAGTCGGGCGGTCGCGTGTCTCAGCCCTCGCCGGCCACGCCGCCCGCCGACGAAGGCAAGGCGACCGTCGAACAACTGCGCACCGCGATCGCCGCCGCGCCCGGCGTGGCCTCGGTCGCCCCCGCCAAGTTCAGCCCCTCGGGCGAAGTCGCCGCGATCACCGTCTACCCGCGCTCCTCGCCCCAGGCCTACGCGACCGCTCAGCTCGTGACGCGCTTGCGCGAAGACGTCAACCCGCCGATCGAGGCCCGCACCGGCATGAAGGTCTACGTCGGCGGCGTGACCGCCGGCGCCGTCGACTTCGCGACCACGCTCAACCACAAGCTGCCGCTGTTCATCGGCGTGGTCGTGCTGGTCAGCGCGCTGCTGTTGCTGGTCGTGTTCCGCTCGCTGGTGATCCCGCTGCAGGCCGCGATCATGAACCTGCTGTCGATCAGCGCCGCACTGGGCGTGATCGTCGCGATCTTCCAGTGGGGCTGGCTCGGCGGGCTGTTCGGGGTGCAGCCCGGACCGATCGAGTCGTTCATCCCGGTGATGCTGTTCGCGATCGTGTTCGGCCTGTCGATGGACTACGAGGTCTTCCTCGTCTCGCGCATGCACGAACGCTGGACGCACACTCGCGAACATTCGCGCTCGGTCGCCGAAGGGCTCGCCCTCACCGGCCGCGTCGTCACCGCCGCCGCGGCGATCATGGTGTGCGTGTTCCTCTCCTTCATGCTCGGCGAAGACCGCATCATCAAGGAGTTTGGCCTCAGCCTCGCCTCGGCTGTGCTGCTGGACGCGTTCATCGTGCGCTGCCTGCTGCTGCCCGCCGTGCTGCACCTCGTCGGCAAGCGCACCTGGAGCATCCCCGCTTGGCTCGATCGCGTGCTGCCGCGGCTGAACGTCGAGGGCACGGTGCTGCCTGCCGATTCGGCCCTACCGGCCGGTTCCGCGCCGGGCGGTTCCGCGCCGGGCGATAGCTCAGCGGGCGGAGATGGTGAAGGTGGCTCGCGCGGCAGCGACGGGCAACGGGGCGATGGCGCGCGCGGCGGCGTGGCGCCTCCCGCACCGGGCTCGGCTCCGCACCCGCGCCCCCGCCCAGGCGTGGCGACCGAAGGGGCCGACGGCTGACACCGCTGGACCCGGCGAGCCTGCACGGGTTGACGGCGCGGCTGCTTGTGATCTCGCCCAGGCGCCTGTTCGCGCTGGGCTGGCTGCTGGCGGCATGGGGGCTCTTGGTTGGGGTCTGCGCGCTTGCGGCCCGCGCTCGGCACGCGGCACGTGGAGCTCCGGCATGGGCGCTGCGGACCGGAGCCCTCGGCGTGCTGTGGGCGCCCCTCGCCACGCTGCTCCCCGCGGCGCTGGAGCCCGGCGCCGGTGTCGAATACGCGATGATCGCCCTCACCTGCCTGGCGCTGGGGGCGCTCTCCGATCGCCTGCTGCCTTGGCCCCGTGCGCTCCTGGCCCCCGCCATCGCCGCTCCCCTGGCACTGACCGCCGACGCGCTGGCCGGCACGCAGCTCTTGACCCGCTCGCTGCTGGGACCCGACCCGGTGCTCGGCGTGCGCTTCTACGGCATCGGCAACGTGCTGAAGTCGGGCCTGGCGGTGCTCGTGTTCGCGGCGGTCGCCGCGGCGCTGTATCCGCTCGATCGTCGCGACGCGGCGGGGCGGCGACGGGCGGCGGTGGCGATGGCCGGCGCCGGCGCCGTGCTGGCGGCGATCGAGGGCCCGGCGCGAATCGGGGCGGGCGTCGGCGGCGTGATCCTGGTGTGCGCGGGCGCCGCGGTCGCGACCGTGGCGCTGCTGCCGGGAGCGCTCACCCGCCGGCGCGCGCTGAGCGTGGCGATCGCGCCCGTGGTCGGCCTGATCGTGCTTGCCGTAGTCGACCTGACGACCGCGCACGGCAAGGGGCAGTACACCCACAGCGTCCTTCACGCCCGCTCCGTCGGGGCGCTCGCCGATCTCATCGGACATCGCTACGCCTCCGCCTGGCACGAGCTGGGCCACGGCGCGATGCCCGTCGCCACGGCGGTGGCGGTGCTGGCCGCCGGGCTGGGGATCTACCGGCGCGAGCGCCTGCTGGCCGTGGTCGACGGCGATCCCGCGTGGACGGCGGCGCTGGCGGGCGGGCTCACCGCGGGCGTGGTCGGCGCGCTGGTCGAGGACTCGGGGCCGGTGCTGCTCGTCGAGGCCGTGTTCGCGCTCGCGTGCGTGCTCGTGTACCTGTGGGCCGGGCGCGTGTGGGCCGGGCGCGTGACGGCCGATCGTCTGGGGGCGAGACATGCGCCGGCCGATTGTGCGTCTGCGGGCGCTGTGCCGAGGGACGGGGTTTCGGCCGAGTGTCCCGTTTTGGGCTCGCCGTCGGGTATAGAGGTATGGGACTCCTCATCACGGCCATTGCCTGCGGACCAACAGCCGTCGCCGGACGCGCCGGGCTCGCCCGCTCTGCCGAGACCATCGGCTGCATCGCGCACCGTGAACATGAACTGACAACGATTGCCCTGGAGGCCGACTCCAGCGCAGCGGTACCATGAGCTGCGTATGGCTGCTGAACCGGCAACAAGCGCGCCTCCTGCCCGCACGAACCAGATGGAGACGTCACTGCCCTTACACCGGATCGACGTGGACACCTACTACCGGATCGCCGAGACCGGCATCCTCGATGATCTGCGGGTCGAGCTGCTCGAAGGGCTCATCATCGACATGAGCCCGCCCTCGCCCGAACACTCAGCCATTATCGCGAGGCTGACACAACATTTGGCCTCTGCATCGCGCGGGCACGTGCGAGTACAGCTTCCACTCGAGGTTCCTCCCAGGAACGTGCCCCAACCCGACCTCGCGCTAATCGCAGGACCCATCTCCACCAAGCACCACCCTCACACCGCGCTGCTTGCCATCGAGGTCGCGGTCAGCTCGCACATGACCGACCGCAACCTCAAGGCGCGCTACTACGCTCGCGCCGAGATTCCCACCTACTGGATCGTCGACGTCCCTGGTCGCGCGGTCGAGGTGCGTACCGTACCGGGAGCTGACGGGTACGGGAAGTGCGAGATCTATCACGACGGTGACATTGTGCCCTCACCGGTCGCCGGCGTCGATGAGCTCGACGTCAGCGCGCTGCTGGCAGACTGACGCACACGCAGCGCGAAATCACCTCGCGGGACACCACGTGCCCCACAGGAACCCGCTACGCGGCCGCGCAGTCCCGGCAGGCCCCGTGCAACACGATCTCGTGCTCTGACACGTCCATCGGCACGCGCTCGCTGAGCGTCTCGATCGCGCGCTCCAGCCCCTGATCGGAGAACGGGATCACCACGCCGCACTCGTCGCACACGAGATGGTGATGGTGCTCTGAGTGCTCGCACACCCGCTCGTAACGGGTCATCGCCTGGCCAGTCTCCACCCTCTGCACGAGTCGCAGCTCCTCCAGCTCGTCGAGGATCCGGTACACGCTCGCACGGCTGACGCCCTTGCTGGCGGTATTCGCCCCCCGAGCCCCTATGCTCGCACCGCTCGCCGCCGCGCTCGCCCCTCCCGCGGTGGCACCGGCCGGCCCCTTGGCCGACTTGCCCTGACCAGCGACCTGCGCCCGCAGCGCGTCCTTGCGCAGCGCGTCCTCGATCTCCTGCGCGCTGAGCGCGCACTCCTGGGCATCCAACAGCTCCAGCAGCGCCCGGCGCGCCCCGCCGCGACGATGACCGGCGGCCGTGAGCGTCGCCTCGGCGCGCTCGATCCACTCTCCGGTGGCGGTCTCGGCGGGATCGGGGCTCATGCTCACGATGGTAGACCTCCGGCGAGGACAGCTCCAGAAGCTCCAGCATCGCGGCGCCGCCCCGAGCTCCAGGCAGCCCATGCGCGCCCGATCGTGTAGGAGACGGCGCTGCCCACGCCGACGAAGAACCCGACCGGGTAGTTCGTTTCATACGAGGCGGCGATCGCGATCCACACGATCAGCAACGCGATCGCCACCGAGAGACCCATCGCCACGAGCGGCCGGTCGGTGAACGAGCGGGCGGCCGCCGGGGCGCCGATCATGAGGCTGAAGATCAGCAGCGTCCCTACGACCGGCACGGTCATCGTCGTCGCCAGGGCGAGGACGGCGAGGAACAGCATCTCCATGCGAAAGCTGCTGATGCCGCGTGCCTCACTCACTTCGGGCAGCACGGAGGAGAGCATCAGTGGCCGGTAGAGGATGGCGATCGCGAGGATGCACAGGAGACCGAGGATCGCGGTCGGCGCGATCTCGTTGGGGCTGATGCCGAGCACCTCGCCGAAGAACAGCGAGTAGACCTCTGGGGCGTACTCGACGCTGAAGCTGAGAAACAGCGCGCCGAGGGCGAGCATCACCACGAGCGTCAGGGCGGTCGCGACGTCGTGGCGTCCTTTGCGGCCGAGCAGGCCGATCGTCAGAGCGCCGCCGAGCGCGAACACGCCGAGGCCGAGGAGCGTGCTGACTCCGATCAGGATGGCGCCGGCGCCGCCGGCGAAGGACCCGTTGGGAATCGCGTGGGCGGCGAACGCCGATCCACGCATGACCGTGAAGAAGCCGACGACGCCGGCGACGACCGCGACGATGCTCGCGACCTCCCAGGCGTTGACCATGAAACCGGAGAACACGTTCGTGTGCCCGCTAACTCGCTGTCGCCGGCCGCACTGCCGAGGACTCCGACGGGGCCCGCTCTGCCCGCCGGCGGCGTCTGGCCTCGGGGAGCCCCGACAGCAGGTAGGTGACGAACACGAGCGTCACGACGAAGAAGCTCACGGGCCAGATCGTGCCGTGCGGCGGCCAGTTGTAGCTGTCGTAGGCCAGCACGATGCCGAGCCACATCGCGCCGATCCCGATGCTCGCCGCGACGAGGAGCGCGGTCAGCGGGCGCCTGGTGAGCCGTAGCGCGCTCGCCGCCGGCCCCACGATCAGGGCTGTCGAGAGAATCGTACCGATCGTGATCGCCGCCAGGGCCGCTGCGAGCGCGAGCGCGAGCAGGTAGAGCACACCGACGAGCCGTACCGGGATTCCGCGGGCCGATGCCATCTCGGCGTTCACGGAGCTGAGCAGCAGCGGACGATAGATCGTGAGCGTGATCGCCAGCACAATCGCGCTCAGGAGCACGATCAGGGGGATCGTCGAGCCCGAGATCGCGAACACCGAGCCGAACAGGATCGTGACGGTCGCGCCGGTGGTGCTGTGGCCGGTCGTGTACAGATGCAGGAACAGGGCCGCGAGGCCAAGCCCCGCGCCGAGCACGATCCCGGTGGCCAGATCCCTCCCGCGCACGCGCTGCACGCCGATCGCCTCCATCGCGCCCGCCGCGATCACGTTGCCCAACACGAAACCCCACAGCGGGCCCACCCCGACGTAGTAAGCGCCTGCGCCGCCGGTGGTGCCGAGGTCTCCGAATGCCTCGCCCGCGAAGGACTGGCCGCGCATGACTGTGAACACCCCCACCACGCCCGTGACGACCGCGACGAGCGTCCCGACTCCGAGGGCGATGTGCACGGCTTCGCTTTCGAAGAACCCGGACGCGAAGACCGGGGACAGGAAGTGGCTCACGACAGAACCGCCGCCGCTCCAGGGAATACACCCTCGTGGCCCGCCAGGTCGGCGTCCTCGCCGGCGCCGGCCACGATCAGCACGCGGCCGTGGACGTGCAGGACGTCCACGTGGCGGCCGTAGAGCTCGCTGAGGACGTCCGGACGGACGACCTCCTCGGTGCTGCCGCTGACCGCCCGGCCCGCGGCCAGGTAGACGATGCGGTCGATCACCGGCAGCAGCGGGTTGATCTCGTGCGCGGAGATCAACACCGCGATCTGCTGCTCTGAGGTGATGCGCGCGAGCAGCGCCACGACTTCCTGGGCGCTGCCCAGATCGAGATTCGCAAGCGGCTCATCGAGCAGCAGCAGCCGCGGCCGCGCGATCAGCGCGTGCGCGATCAGGATGCGCTGCTGCTCGCCACCCGAGAGCTTCCCGACACGCGTATCGGCAAAGCGCTCGGCGTCCACGGCGTGCAGCATCTCCTGCACGAGCGCCCGCCTGGATCGGGAGGGCCGTGGCACCCCCAGACGGTGCGCATCGATCCCAAGCCCCACGAGATCGCGCGCACGCAACGGAACATCCTGGTCGAACAGGAACTTCTGCGGCACATACCCGACCAGGCGGTGGCGGCGTACGTGCTCGCGGGGGTGAGCGGGCCCGCCAAAGAGCACGCGTCCCGCACTCGCCGCCTGCAGCCCGAGGATCACCCGGAACAGCGTCGTCTTGCCCGCGCCGTTCGACCCGATCAGGCCCGTGAACTGGCCCGGCGCGATCTGGAAGCTCACCCGATCGAGGATCGTGCGCCCGGACAGCCGCACGCTGACGCCGTCGACCTGGAGGACCTCCTGGCCCGGGGTGGCCGGCGGCGCCCTGTGCGGCGCCTCGTTCATGGCACGAGCTTCTGCGTGGAGACCTTTTCCTTCACGGCCTTTTCCAGCGCCTGGACCTCAGCCAGCATCCACGACTGATAGTCATAGCCTGGGACCGGCATCGTCTCGTACACGCCGACCACCGGAATGCCTTCCTTGAGCGCCAGTTCCCTGAAGGAGTTGGTCAACGAGTCGGTCACCTGCTGGTTGTAGACGAACACCTTGACCTTGTGCCCGGTGAACAGGCCGTTCTGCAGCGTCACGTCCTGCGGCGCCGGGTCGGTCCCGTTCATGATCGCGGCCTGCAGCGTGAACGGCGTCATGTTCTTCGTCTCGGTGGCTTCGAGCATGTAGTCGCCGACCGGCTCGGTCGTCGCGACCGGCGTCCCAGGGTAGGTGGCCTTGAACTTCGCGATCGCCGCATACCACGGCTTCAGCGATTCTTCGAACTTCTTGGCGTTTTCCTGGAAGTACGCCGCGTGCGCCGGCTGTAGCGCCGACAGGTCGCTGACGAGCGCCTTCGCTACCGCAGGCATCGTTTCCGGTTTGTACCAGAGGTGCGGATTGGGAGTCGAGTCCGGCAGCCCGAGCAGATGCTGGACGTTGATGACCTTCCGCTGAGAGCTCGGCGACGCCGACTCGATCTTTTCCATCCACGTGTCGTAGCCGACCCCGTTTTCGATCAGCAGAGTCGCGGCGCTGACCGTCTGCGCGACGCTCGGGCTCGCTTCGAAGGTGTGCGGATCGGTGTTCGGGTTGCTCTCGATCGCGCTCACCTTCACGTAGCGCCCGCCGATCTGTTCGATCACGTTCGCGTACTCGTTCTCGGCGCCCACCGCGTCGATCTTGGCGCCGGACGTACTGCCCGCGCCGCTGCTTCCACAGCCCGCGACGAACGCGGCCATCAACGCGCACGTCACGATCGCCACACCCGTGCGTCGACACAGCGTTAGAACCGTCCGCTCCGGCGAGCGGGAGCGACACCCATACCCATGTTGCCTCACCAACATCTGCCCCACCTTTCATAAACAAGATTGAGTCTTATTCTTGATTTGTACCAGATCGCTGCCCGTGGGGTCTCGCACACCGGGATCGCCGCGCGCGCGGTAGGCGTATGATCGCCACGCATGCCCTCCGCCCAGCAGCCCGCCGACCCTCCTTTCGGAGGGCACCCCGGCGGCCATCCTCCCGAGCTCACCCGCGAGCAGATCGAGCGCCTGGAGAGCCGCTACGGCAACCGCTACCTGCTCGAGCCCGTCCCCGACGACAGGCTCCCGCGGATCGGCATGACCGCCGAGGAAGCCGCCCGGCTGATCGAACGGGAGATGGTCCTCGACGGCATCCCGATGCGCAATCTCGCGACGTTCGTGACGACCTGGATGGAGCCCGAGGCCGAGCGGATCATCCAGGAAAACCTGCACACGAACTTCATCGACCACGCCGAGTATCCGCGCACCGCCGAGATCGAGCAGCGCTGCATCCGCATGCTCGCCGACCTCTTCCACGCCCCGGCCGAGACCACCGGCGCGCGCACGCAGGGCTCCTCGGAGGCGATCATGCTCGGGGCGCTGTCTTTGAAGTGGAAGTGGCGCCAGCGCCGCGAATCGGCGGGTAAGGACACCGACCGCCCCAACCTCGTGTTCGGCGGCGACGTGCACGTCGTCTGGGAGAAGTTCTGCCGCTACTTCGACGTCGAACCCCGCATCGTTCCGCTCGCGCCCGACAAGTACACGATCGGCCCGGAGGACGTTCAGCCGCACGTCGATGAGCGCACGATCGGCGTCGCCGCGGTCCTCGGCACGACGTTCACCGGACACTCGGACGACATCCGCGGGATCGACGACCTGCTCGTCGGTCTCAAGCACGACCAGGGCCTCGACGTCCCCCTGCACGTCGACGCGGCCTCGGGCGGCTTTGTCTGGCCGTTCCTCTACCCCGACACCGAGTGGGACTTCCGTCTGGAGCAGGTCCGCTCGATCAACGTCTCCGGCCACAAGTTCGGCCTCGTCTATCCGGGCATCGGCTGGCTCGTCTTCCGCGAGACCTCAGACCTCGCCGAGGACCTCGTCTTCTACGAGAACTACCTCGGCAAGACCGACGCCACCTTTACTTTGAACTTCTCGACCGGCTCGGCGATGGTGCTGGCGCAGTACTACAACTTCGCCCGCCTCGGCCACTCGGGCTACCGCTATGTGATGGAGACGATGAAGTACAACGCGCGCGCTCTGGCAAAGGAGATCTCCGCGTGCGACTTTGAGATCATCGGCGCCGCTGAGGAGGAGCAGCTCCCGCTCGTCGCGTTCAAATTGACCGGCGACCATCCTTACGACGAGTTCGACGTCGCCGCCCAGCTGGCGGCCGAGCGCGGCTGGATGGTCCCCGCCTACACGCTCCCGCCGAACGCCACGCACGTCAAGATCATGCGCGCGCTGGTCAAGCAGACGCTCAGCTACTCGATGACCGTCACGCTCGGCCAGGACATCGCCGAAGCCTGCGCCACGCTGGAGAAGAAGGGCGGCCTGCACCCGGCCGATCGGCGGCGCGCCAAGACCAACACCGGCTTCTGAGCTGACCTGCTACGTCGTCGAATCGCCTGGCGCGGGCGTACCCGGGCCGTCTTGATTCAGCTTGCGCCTGCGATCCACGAGCAAAACAGCGGCGACGACGATGATCACCACGATCAATATCCCGGCCGCGATGTAGCGCAGCGTGTGATGCGTCTTGGCGGCCGGTTTCGCTTTGACCGTCGCGATCGTGATCGGCGTGCCCGCGGCGCGCCCGAGCGCGACGATGTGCGCCTGTTCGCCCGCCGTATAGGCGACCGTGTAATGCTTGCCGTCGTTCATCGAGATGTGCACGTGCCCCGGTTCCGGCGTCGGATGGAACGTCAGGGCGTGCACTTCGTGCCTGCTCAGCTGCACGGTCAGCGCCGGCAGACCCTCGCGTTCGAAGTGGATCACGGTCGTCCCTTCGGCGGCGCTCGCGCCGGCGGCAACGGTCACGGTCAGCAACCCGCCCAGCAACATCGCGCACACGAGTGCTCGTATCGATCTGATCATCCGCGGCACTCTAGCGGTACCCTTGGATGTGAGGGACAGTCGTGGATTCGAGGCCCGCTTGCAGCGGGCCTCGTCTTATCCCGCCGGTCGGCCCGGTCGGGACTACTTCCGCGCGTTGCGGATCGCCTTCAACCGCTCGACCTTTCCCAGCACGACCTTGCGCATGCGCACCGACGAGGGCGTCGCCTCCACGGCCTCGTCCTCGCGCACGAACTCCAGGGCTTCGTCGAGCGTCAATTTGCGGTGGGCGTCCAGGCGCACGAGCACGTCCGATGTCGAGGAGCGCATGTTCGTCAGGTGCTTCTCCTTGACCGGGTTCACGTCGAGGTCCTCCGAGCGGGCGTTCTCGCCGATGATCATGCCCTCGTACACCTCCTCCCCCGGTCCCACGAACAGCGACCCGCGCTCCTGCAGCGTGAACAATGAGAACGTCACCGTCTCACCGCGCCGGTCGGCGACGAGCACGCCGCTCGTGCGCGTCAATATCTCCCCCGCCCACGGCTCCCAGCGGTCGAACACGTGGTGCATGATCCCCGTGCCGCGCGTCTCGGTCAAAAACTCCGTCCTGAACCCGATCAGCCCCCGCGCCGGCACGAGGTAGTCCATCCGCACCCAGCCGGTCCCGTGGTTGATCATGTGCTCCATCCCGCCCCTGCGCGCCGCCAGCAGCTGTGTGACCGTGCCGACGTGCTCCTCGGGCACGTCCACCGACAGCCGCTCGACCGGCTCATGGCGGCGGCCGTCGATCTCGCGCTCGACCACATGTGGCTGCCCGACGGTCAGCTCAAACCCCTCGCGGCGCATCATCTCCACGAGCACCGCCAGCTGCAGCTCGCCGCGACCCTGGACCTCGTACGTGTCCGGACGTTGTGTCTCGCGCACGCGCAACGACACGTTCCCAATCAGCTCCTGATCCAGGCGCGCCTTGATCTGACGGGCGGTGATCTTCGAGCCGTCTTTGCCCGCCAATGGCGAGGTGTTCACGCCAATCGTGATCGACATCGCCGGCTCATCGACGGTGATCACCGGCAGCGGCCGCGGATCGTCGGGATCGGCCAGCGTCTCCCCGATCGTCACCTCGGCGATCCCCGCCACCGCGATGATCTCCCCCGGGCCGGCCTCGGGCGCGTCGACGCGATCGAGCGCGTCGGTCACATACAGCTCGGCCACCTGGGCTTTCTGGATCGAGCCGTCCGCGCGACACCAGGCGATCTGCTGGCCCTTGCGGATCGTCCCGTTGCGCACGCGGCAGATCGCCAGCCGGCCCACGTACGGGGAGGCGTCGAGGTTCGTCACGAGCGCCTGCAACGGGTATTCGGGGTCGTACATCGGCGGCGGAATGTGCTCGAGCAGCAGATCCAGCAGCGGCGCGAGGCTGCCCTCGCTCGGAATCCCGCCCGGCCGGTCGGGGTCGTACTCCAATGAGGCGATCCCGGCCTTGGCGTTGGTGTAGACGATCGGAAACTCGATCTGGTGCTCGTCGGCGTCGAGGTCGAGGAACAGCTCGTACACCTCATCCACGACCTCCGACACGCGGGCGTCGGGGCGATCGACCTTGTTGATCACCAGGATCACCGGCAGCTTGGCCTCCAGCGCCTTGCGCAGCACGAACCGCGTCTGCGGCAGCGGCCCCTCGGAGGCGTCCACGAGCAGCAGCACCCCGTCGACCATCGTCAGCCCGCGCTCGACCTCGCCGCCGAAGTCGGCATGCCCGGGGGTGTCGACGATGTTCAGCTTGACGTCCCTGTACCTGAGCGAGGTGTTCTTGGCGAGGATCGTGATCCCCTTCTCGCGCTCGAGATCCATCGAGTCCAGCACGCGCGTGGCCACATCCTGCCCGGCCCGGAATGCGCCCGACTGCCACAGCATCGCGTCGACGAGCGTCGTCTTGCCGTGATCGACGTGCGCGACGATCGCCACGTTCCTTATGTCGTCTCTTGGGACCAGGGTCACGGGCCGACAGGCTAGCGGTGTACGCGTGCAGCCCTGAGACCGGTGCGCATCCCGAACCGTGCCAGCGCCGACGGATAGCGCTCGGCCGCGGCGACCGTCTGCTCCAGGGCAGCCGCGAACCGGCGGATGTCCTCCTCCTCGATCACCAGCGGCGGCAGGACCTTGATCACGTTCATGCGATGGCCCGCGACCTGGCAGAAGATGCGGTGCTCGTGGAACAGCGGCACGGTGATCAGCTGTGAGAACAACCCGGGCTGACGCTGCTCGACTCGGTCCCACACGCGGCGCGCCAGCGGACCCGACGGGGACCCGAATTCGATCCCCCACATCAACCCCAGCCCGCGCACGTCGCGCACGACCTCGTACCGATCGACCAGCGGACGGGTCAGCTCCAGCAGCAGATCGCCCATCTGCTGAGCGCGCGCGATCAGGCCCTCGCCGTCCAGTGTGCGCAGCGTCGCCAGCGCGGCGGCGGCGGCGAGATCGTTGCCGCCGAACGTGGACCCGTGGCGCACGGCGCGCTCCATGCCGTCGAACACGCGGTCGAACGCCGCGCGCGATACCAGCACCGCGCCGATCGGCACCAGCCCGCCGGACAGGGCCTTGCTGACGCAAATCAGGTCGGGCTGCAGATCCCAGTGCTCCAGCGCGAGGAACCGCCCGGTGCGCCCGAGGCCGGTCTGGACCTCGTCGCAGACCAGCAGCGCGCCCGCCCTCTGACAGAGGCGCTGAGCGCCGGCGAGGTAGCCGTCCGGGGGGAGGTTCACGCCCTTGCCCTGGACGGGCTCGACCACGAACGCCGCGACGTCCCCGTGCGCCAGCGCGCGCTCCAGCGCATCGAGATCGCCCCACGGCACGGGCTCGCAGCCGGGCAGCAGCGGGCCGAAGCCCTCGCGGAACATCGCGTCGCCGTTGAGCGACAGCGAGCCGAGCGTCAGCCCGTGGAAGGCGTGCTCGGCGTAGAGGATTCGTGGGCGGCCGGTGGCGGCCCGGGCGATCTTGATCGCGGCCTCGACCGCCTCGGTGCCGGTGTTCGCGGGCACCATCGCCGCGACCGAGTCCGGCGCGCGGGCGAGCAGCTGCTCGGCCAAGACGCCGCTGAGCAGCGTGACACCGAGCTGGGGCAGGTTGCCGGTGCGCGCGGCCATGACCTCCTCGATCGCCGCGACCGCCGCGGGATGGGAGCGCCCGAGCGCGAACACGCCGTACCCGCCGAACAGATCGAGATAGCGCTCGCCATCGGCGTCGATCAGGTACGCGCCCTCGCCCCCCGTCCAGGAGCGGTCGAAGCCGAGCGTGCGCAGGATCCGGCCCATCTGCGGGTTCAGATAACGATCGTTCAGCGCCAGCTCCTCGCCGGTGCGTGTGGCGATCAGCTCGCGTATGCTGGGAATGCTGGGAATCGACTCCGCCATCGATCCAGAGCCTAGACCGCGAGGAGAGTCCGAACATGGCCGCCACCGCCGAGAGTGTGCTCAAGCCCGACCACGAGTCCGCGCGCAAGCACTTCATCTTCACCGACGAGCACGAACAGCTGCGCGAGTCGATCCGTAACTTCGCGATCCGCGAGCTCGCGCCCCACGCCGAGGAGTGGGAGGAGACGACGTTCCCCGACTCGGTGTTCCGGCGCATGGGCGAGCTGGGCTTCCTCGGCCTGGACAAGCCCGAGCGCTACGGCGGGCAGGGCGGCGACTACTACACGGCGCTCGTCTTGGCTGAGGAGATCACCAACGCACAGTCCGGCGGCCTGGCGATGGGACTGGCTGTGCACACCGACATGGCGATGCCGCCGATCCTCGCGTTCGGCACCGAGGAGCAGAAGCAGCAGTGGGTCGTGCCGGCGATCGCGGGCACGAAGATCCTCTGCCTGGGGATCACCGAGCCCGACGCCGGCTCGGATGTGGCCGGGATCAAGACGCGCGCCGTCCGCGACGGCGACGAATACGTGATCAACGGCTCCAAGACGTACATCACCAACGGCCACCGCGCCGACGTGATCGTGCTCGTCACGAAGACCGACCCCGACGCCGGTTACGACGGGTTCACGCTGTTCCTGGTGCCGATGGACGCGCCGGGCGTGATCCGCGAGAAGCGGCTCGAGAAGCTCGGCATGCACGCCTCCGACACGGCACTGCTGGCCTTCCAGGACGTGCGCGTGCCCGAGTCCGCCGTGCTCGGGCAGGTCGGCAAGGGCTTCTACCACATCATGTGGGAGCTCCAGGGCGAGCGGTTGATCGGCGCCGCCGGGATGGTCGCGGGCGCGCAGAAGTGCTTCGAGCGGACGTTGCAGTACGCGCATGAGCGCAAGGCCTTCGGCCGCGAAATCGGCAAGTTCCAGGTGATCCGCCACAAGTTCGCCGAGATGGCCACCAAAATCGAGTCGGCCCGGCAGATGACCTACATCACCGCCTGGCGCTTCAACAACGGCGAGTACCCCGTGCGCGAGATCTCGATGTCCAAGCTCGTCGCCTCGCGCGTGCTCTGCGAAGTCGCCGACGAGTGCATCCAGATCCACGGCGGCGCCGGCTACATGCGCGAGTACGGGATCGAGCGCGTCTGGCGCGACGCCCGCCTGAACCGGATCGGCGCGGGCACCGACGAGATCATGCTCGACGTGATCGGGCGCTCGTACGGGCTCTGATCAGTTGGCGTCCAACCCGCCCTTCACCGACGAGCACGAGCAGCTGCGCGAGTCGATCCGCGGGTTCATCGACCGTGAGCTGGCCCCGCACTCGCAGGAGTGGGAGGACGAGCAGTGGTTCCCCGACGAGGTGTTTGGCAAGCTCGCGGACCAGGGACTGCTCGGGCTGAAGTACCCGGCCGAGCTCGGCGGACAGGGAGGCGACTACCTGCACGACGCGGTCCTGATCGAGGAGCTCGCCCGCATCGGCTCGGGCGGCACGGCCGCGGGTATCGGCGCCCACGTCAACATCGCCACACCGCCGATCTGGAAGTTCGGGACCGAGGAGCAGCGGCAGCGCTACCTCGTGCCCGCGATCCGCGGAGAGCTGATCGGCGCGCTCGGGATCACCGAGCCTGGCGCCGGCTCTGACGTCGCGGCGATCGGTACGCGCGCTGAGCGCGTGGACGGCGGCTTCCTCGTCAACGGCGAGAAGACCTACATCACCAACGGCGTGCGCGCGCACTTCATCGTCACGGCCGTCAAGACAACACCGGAAGGCGGCCACGGCGGGATCTCGTTTTTGATCGTCGACCGCGGCGAGGGGATCACATCGGCCAAGCTCGACAAGCTCGGCTGGCACGCCTCGGACACGGCCACGATCGCCTACCAGGACGTGTTCGTCCCCGAGCAGAACCTCCTGGGCGAGCTGAACGGCGGATTCAAGCTGATCATGGCCAACTTCCAGTGGGAGCGCCTGGCGATGGCGCTGGGCGCCGTCGGCGCGATGCGCCTGGCGTGGGAGCGCACCGCCCAGTTCGCCCGCGAGCGCACCGCGTTCGGACGCCCGCTCTCAGGCCACCAGGCGATTCGACACCGCCTCGCCGACCTGGCCGCGAGCGCCTACTCCGCGCGTTGCGTCACCTACGATGCGCTCCGCCGGTTCGTGGCCGGCGAGGAACCCCTGCGCGAGGTGACGATGGCCAAGCTCCTGACCCAGCGCGCCTGCTACGAGCTGATGGACGCCTGCCTGCAGATCCACGGCGGCGCCGGCTACATGCGCGAGCTCTGGGTCGAGCGCGCCGTGCGCGACGCCCGGCTCGGCCCGATCGGGGGCGGAACGGATGAGATCATGCGCGAAATCCTGGGACGGATGCTGGAGTCGCCGGGCGGCGGGTAGTTACCCACTGGGACGGACCGTTCCATTCACCAAACGCCGCACCTGTTCGGGACACAGATCATCAGTCCGCTGGTTTCCGGATTCTCTCAACGAGCTTCCAGATCTCGCTGCTTGGGTTGTTACGCGCAGGACTGCCGTCCCCCTCGTGTTTCTTGTCGAGCGCCTTCGCTCGCTTCACCGCATCGTCGTAGTGAACCTCGAGGTCCCCTAACGCAGCTTCGGTCAAGGTCTTCTTGCATCCGAGCAACTCCCACGCCCGCTTTTGGGCTGGCCCGCGCTCGATATGGGCAGTCTGATCTTCATAGTGGAGGATCAACCACAGCTCGAAACACGGGTGTGATACCGCGATGTTTATCCCATTGTTCTCCGCGAGGAGTATGGCTTCGGCGAGATGCGAATGGTCGTCGACATCGAAAACGCACCACACTTCGTCATGAGCCTTGCCGCGTTCTCGGCGCTCCTCACGTTCCTCGTGCTTCTTCTGCGCGACTGCGTGCTCAACAAGGGTCATCGGCGTACCATTGCGTTCGTCAATATGGACAATGACCTTGTCTCGGTTGCGACGCCACCAGAACTTGAAGTAGCCGTCCTCGGTTCGCTCGCCCTCGACGAATACCAGGATCTGGCGAATCTGCTGCTGCGGGGTGCGTCGTGGTCGCGGCGGTCCTTTCCGGCGGTCTCGTGCCACTTCTCAGTTATCCGAGACTAAGGCCGGAATGATCCTGTTGAAGTCCTGGCGCGAGAGTATCGGCATCGCCCCGTACCGGCCATCCAGATACCGGCGTCCGATCGCCTCGTGCTTGCGCGGGCGAAGCTCGGTCAGGGGATACAGACGACTGTTGCCCTCGATCAGCTTCTCCGTGAACCAGATCTGGTCGCGTCCGAGCAGACGATCCTCGCTGGAATCCCCAAGCATGGTCGGGTCGTGGGAGTTGAAGACCAATTGGGCGCGGTTTGGATTCGTGCGCGGATCTTGAAAGAGCCTGACCAGTTCGGCCACCAGCGCCGGGTGAAGACTCGCATCGAGCTCATCAGCCAGCAGCAAGGCGCCGTCGGTGAGTGCGGCTGTTACGGCTCCGACCAGACCCAACCAGACGAGTGTGCCCAGCGACTCATATCCGGGAGGAAGCTCCAGATTGTCCTCGGCTCCCTGGTGCAGGAGCGTGAAGCCAAACCTCTCGACATTCAACACCCGGTCCAAGTCGTCGTCGTCCAGCCGAATCTCATCGCCGACCATCAAACGAATCGCGCGCTCCATGCGCTCCTTCATGTGAGGGTCGAGGCGGATCGCATGCTCCTTGGCACCTACGATCCCGAGATCGGCGGCCCGCAACATGTCCAGGACATGCTCGCGCTCGTCCTCGTCGCTCAGCTGCTGGATCGTGAACGCTTGGCGGTTTGGGCGGTTACGCTCATGCGCGAGCTGAAGGTTGCGGCGAAACCATTGGTGCAACGGCAACAGGAGCGAGTGATTAGCGGCGGCCGCAGCGGACAGAAGCAGAGAGTTCGGGCGTAGGAGCTTCTCGACAGTGCGCGTCTCACCACGTCCAGATGTCCCAACCTCAACCTCCTGGCCATGACGATGAAACAAGAGAGCCGCGCGCCCGCGCGGGTATCGAAACGCCCACTCCTCGACAATGCTGTCCCGGTTCAGAACGAAGCCGTACTCTGTCCGGACGCCCTCCAGCACCAGATCAACCTCGTAGCGAGACGGGCGCTCCCGGGTCTCGGGATCGAAGCCAAAGGGCCAATGCTCATCGGGACGCAGATCGCGCCGAAACGATTCGAGGACGTACATGCGCATGTCGTCCATCGCCTCGAGCAGATTGGACTTGCCGGACGCGTTGGGGCCGAACACGCCCACCACGGGCACAACCCCGATCGGCCGTCCGCCCTCTCGCCACTCGACCTGGCGCACAAAGCGCGGCTCCGACATCGAGGTCGCGACCATCGACAGCTCTATCTCATCGCGAAACGAACGAACGTTCTCCGCTCGGAACGCAAGCAGCATGGACGCGTCGTGAGCGACTGGCTCCGGCATCAGAACGCTATTATTGCAGAAAATCTGCGCGAAGTGGCCTGATGGACTGGCGATAGGTCTTCTCCCGGCCTCGCGGAGAGCGGGCGGCCCGTAGAGCGGCACGCCGCAGCGCTGCAAGAATTCGTCCAGGCGCACAGTCGTGACTAAGGCTTGGTCGACACACGTCCGATTCGGACTGTGTGATTCGCCTGCCCATAACGATGGGTGTCGCCGCCCTGATCGCGATCGCCTCCCCCGTGGCGGGCGCTGGCGCACACACTGCCCGGTCAGCGACCCACAGGGCAGTCCATGGCCGCAGCGCTGGTCGCCACCACGCCTGCCGGCACACCGAACTGAGGCCCACCCCCAAGAACATCAACCTGATCCGCTCGGCAACCCTGTGCCTGATCAACCGCGAACGGATCGACCACGGCGAGCATCCCCTGCGGCCCAACCGCCGCCTGCGGCGGGCTGCCCAGGCGCACACGATGAGCATGGTCAAGGACGACTACTTCGAACACATCGGGGCGGGCGGGCCCGGTGGAGGAACACCGCTCGCGCGGATGCGCTCGGTCGGCTACATCTCCAGCTCACGGGTCGGCTACGAAGTTGGCGAGAACATCGCCTGGGGCACGCTGGGGCTGGCCACGCCGCGCGCGATCGTCGCCTCCTGGATGGCCTCGCCCGGACACCGCGCGAACATCCTCGACCCCCGCTTCCGCGAAACCGGCATCGGCGTCTCGGCGCACCCGCCGGCATCGCTCGCCCACGGCCAGGCGGGCGGCATCTACACGCAGGACTTCGGCGTGATCATCGCCGGCTGAGCCGGCAGCCGGTCCGTCCGTCGCCCTCGTCCCCGACCGCGCATCCGATCGTCCCGCGTTCGCGCGTGCGGCTATAACCTCCCATCCCCAAATACGACAAGGAGACAAAGAGCTATGGGAGTACTCGACGGCAAGGCAGCGATCGTCACCGGTTCGGCGCGCGGCATCGGACGCGCGACGGCCGAGCTGCTCTGTGAGCAGGGGGCGCAGGTACTGATCAACGACCTCGACGGCGACGTGGCCGAGCAGGCCTCCAGCGAGATCGCCGGGGAGACGGCGGTGTTCGCCGGCGATTTGACCAAGCCCGGCGCGGCCGACCAACTCGTCGCCAAGGCGATCGACGCGTTCGGCAAGATCGACATCATCGTCAACAACGCCGGCTACACGATCGACGCACCGGTCCACAAGATGTCAGACGAGCAGTTTCAGGCGATGCTCGACATCCACACGGTCGTCCCGTTCCGCGTGATCCGCGCGGCGGCGCCACACCTGCGCGAGCCGGCCAAGAAGGAGCGCGAGGAAGGCGTCGAGGTGTTCCGCAAGATCGTCAACGTCTCCTCGACCTCGGGCACGTTCGGCAACGCCGGCCAGGCCAACTACTCCTCCGGCAAGGCCGGCGTCGTGGGCCTCACGAAAACGGTCGCCAAGGAGTGGGGCCAGTTCAAAGTCAACGTCAACGCGGTCGCGTTCGGATTCATCGACACGCGCCTGACCCAGGCCAAGGACGACGAGAACACGATGGAGGTCGGCGGCGAGAAGATCCAGCTCGGCATCCCCGAGCAGATGCGCCAGATGGCCTCGATGCTGATCCCGCTCGGTCGCCCCGCCACACCCGCGGAGGCGGCAGGCGGCGTGTTCTTCCTGTGCACCCCCTGGTCAAACTACGTGCACGGTCAGACGCTGCACATCACCGGCGGGCTGTTCGGAGGGATGACGGGCTGAGCGGGAGGGAGCGGGCCCTAACGGGAGGGGGGCGGGCCCCCCTCCCGACCACCCCCCGCGGTGTAGAGCTCAGGCGCCGGGCCGGCAAAGCCGGCCCTCGTGGCAACTTGATGCTGCTATGCCGCGCGAGTCTCCGGGAGCCCGCGCAGGTCCAGCTGGGTACCCGAGAAGTAGGCCCCGGCGGGCGAGGCCAGGTAGGCGCATAGCGCCGCCACCTCGCTCGCCGCAGTTGTCTCGCCCGGGGCGATCGTCACGAGCGTGATCTCATACCGCGCCCACTCGACCGACAGCGTTCGCGCGAGGTTCTCCAGGCCCGCGCGGGCGGCGTCCGCCCGCGGGACGACCCGCGATCCGGTATTCGTGCGGGGTGGGGGCGCCAGGTAGACGATTCGCCGGGTGCGCAGATGGGACTCGTCCGGGAGGAACCCGAGGTTGACGGCCGCCCGGGTCGCGTCCCAGGCGCCGTCCAGGCACTCGCGCAGACCCCCGGACGCGAACATCGCGGCGCCATCCACGACGAGCATGTCGAGACCCCCCGAATCGACGATCTCTGCAACGGCGGCGTCCATCGCCGGTTCGCCGGCAGCGGGGTCGCTCGCATACCGATGCACCTGCGCTCCAAGCCCCTCACAGACCTCGCACCCCGACCGCCCGTAGGACTCGACCGGAGGGTCGCCGGATGGCTCATCGGATGACTGCGCGCCGGGCGACCACGCCGACCCGACCACGAGCAGCGAGACTCCCGCCAGCAGGCCGGGGCGCAGCAACCCGGATACGTCGGTCGCGATCAGGGCGCCGCGGACGGATATCCGCTGGCTTGGAACGGTCCCGACGGGTCCGGCTCGGGCGGTGTGTTGGTAGTGCTGCCGCGTAGCTCGAAGTAGAGCACCGAGGCCGCCAGTGCAGACAGCGGCGCCGTCAGGATCTCGACGATCACCCTGACGACGATGCCCGCACCGGTCCCTGCCGAACCGGCGATTCCCTCGATGATCGCGGAGACGATGCCGACCCCGACCACCAGTACGACGATCACGCCGAACACCTGCCAGCCGTTGCCGCGCACGAGCTCGCGGCTGCGCCCGAGCGCTTTTATGGCGCCCGGATGCTCGAGCACCACCACCGGCGCGGCCACCGCCCAGAGCGTGATCAGGATCAGCCCGGGGATGATGATCAACACGAAGCCGATCGCGATGCCGATCCCGGCGATGATCCCCACCAGAATCAACTGACCGAGCACCGGCGTAGCGGCGCTGAGCAGTTGTCCGACGGTGGCGTCTCGCCGACCATCCCCCTGCACGTCGGCCACCAGCTCAACGACCATGCCCGTATACAGCGTGGTGCCCACGATGATCACGACGAGCGCAAGGATCGCGAGGACCGGGGCGATCACGACCAGCAACGCTGTGATCACGCCGATCGCCACGAACACGACCGCGGCCGTTCCGATCAGCGCGCCCGCCTGATCCGCGTAGATCTTGAATACACGACCGATGACCTCCCCCACTTCAATGCGATTGCTCACGCTGCGCTCCTCCGTGCCGAGATGAATGGGACCCGAGCACGGGTAACGATACGCACAGCTCCCGACGGGATACGCGCAGCCTCCTCGGCGCCCCGCGCCCGGGAGGCCGCCCTTGATGATCTGCGCAATACCCCCGGAGGGACCGGCGCCGTAGCACCCGAGCACTCTCAGGCGGGGGCGGTCGTACGGGCAGAACGCCTCTGCGAGCGACGCTCGGCGCGGGCGCGCTGCAGAGCGCCGCGACGCCCGTGCTCCTCCAGGCCCGCATACAGAGCGCGAATCTCGGTGAGGATCGTGTCGGCGACCGCCTGCTGCTGGGCGCGGGTGGGGTCGGCGACCCGCTCCCAGCACATTGCATCGCCGTACTGGACGGTGATCTTGGGAAAGCGCAACCGCTTCCAGTTGCGGATGCGTGAGGAGCCGTGGATCGCAATCGGCACGACCGGAGCTCCGGTCTCCAGGGCGAGACGGCCGATGCCGCGCTTGGCCTGCTCGGCCAGATGACCGGTGCGCGAGCGTCCACCCTCGCAGTACATCGTGATCGCCCCACCGCGGGACAAGATCGTCTCGGCGGTGATGAACGTCTCCTCGTCGCGCGCCCCGCGGCGTACCGGGAACACGCCACCCGGGCTGTATACGTAGCGCATCGGGAACGAGAACAGCTGCGACTTGGCCATAAACCGTACCTTGCGCCGTATGTAGCAGCCCATCAGGAAATGATCCATGAACGAGAAGTGATTCGGCGCGAGAATCACCGCACCTGAGCCGGGGACCTTCTCGGATGAGATCGAACGCACGCGCAGCAGCGTGTAGGCATAGACCGAGGTGATCAATCGGGTGAGCTCGTACACGAAGTTTGGTTCGCGCGTACGCGCGCGGGTATGAAACCGCTCGAAGTACTCAGCCGGCCGGGGGTCGGCATAGACCTGTTCGCGCATCGGTGCCAGATCGCTCATCTGAGCGGTCTACGTCGGGGGGCCGCCAAAGTTACGCGTGCACGCCAAAGCATCCGCCCAGCCACCGAGCAGTTGGGCGCACTCGTCGACAGACATGCGCGGCTCATAGCGCCGGCGTTCACGCCAGGAGGAGGCGATGTCGGAGATCGTGCGCATGCCGACCCCGACCGCGGCGAGATATGCGGCGCCCAGCGCGGTTGTCTCGGAGGTCTCGCCCAGGATGACGGGCACGCCGAGGACGTCGGCCTGGAACTGCATCAACCAGGCGTTCGCGCTCGCGCCCCCGTCGACCCGCAGTTCGGCGAACGCCTGCCCGGAGGCGGACTCCATCGCGCGGATGGCGTCATGGGTCTGATAGGCGATCGCCTCCAGGGTCGCCCGCGCGAGGTGGGCGCGCGTCGAGCCGCGCGTGAGACCGACGATCGTCCCGCGCGCGTGCGGATCCCAGTGGGGCGAGCCCAGCCCGGTGAGCGCGGGGACGAAGTAGACGCCGTCATTGGACTCGATCGACGCCGCCAGCTCCTCGGTCTCGGCCGCGGTGGAGATGATCTGCAGCCCGTCGCGCAGCCACTGCACGGCCGCGCCGGTGACGAAGATCGCCGCCTCCAGGGCATACGTGGTGGACTCGCTGGCCGATCCCGGACGATCGGTCCTCCAGGCGACCGTTGCCAGCAGACCCGGAGGCGGCTCGGGTGGACGAAAGCCCGTGTTGAGCAACACAAACGACCCGGTTCCGTAGGTGTTCTTGCCGAGACCCGGATCGACGCAGGCCTGGCCGAACAGTGCCGCCTGCTGATCGCCGGCCATGCCCGCGAGCGGGACCGAGTGACCGTGCAGGGCATCCGGGAGCGTTTGCGCGAACACGCCCGCGCTCGTACGAACCTCGGGCAGGGAGCGCTCGGGGATCTCGAACAGCGCCAGCAGCTCCGGGTCCCAGCGGCCGGCGGCGATGTCATACAGAAGCGTGCGTGCCGCGTTTGACGCATCGGTCAGGTGCTCGCCGGTCAGCTTGAACGTAAGCCACGAGTCGATCGTTCCGAACACCGCCCGGCCGTCCCCGGCCCGCTCGCGCAGACCGGGGACGTGCTCCAGCAGCCATCCGATCTTGGTGGCGGAGAAGTACGGATCGAGCACCAAGCCGGTGCGCGCGCGGATCAGCGGTTCGTGTCCCTCGGCTCGCAACCGCTCGCATGTAGGCGCGGTGCGCCGGTCCTGCCAGACCAGCGCACGATGCAGCGGCTTCCCGGT
>Ga0335075_10002220_pt1 | contig 31427 bp, 36 predicted proteins | sample Lox_Sample_24_FD_206723 | JGI IMG/M metagenome (GOLD analysis project Ga0335075, IMG submission 206723) | Soil microbial communities from Loxahatchee National Wildlife Refuge, Florida, United States - Lox_Sample_2.4 | ecosystem: Environmental > Terrestrial > Soil > Wetlands | place: USA...
AAGGAAAACTCGGCGGTGCCGCTGCTGGCGTTCCACCTGGGCGGGACGGTGTTCCTCGGCCTGGTGGCCGCGGTCGCCTTCGCCACCATCCTGGCCGTGGTGGCGGGCCTGACGATCACGGCCAGCGTGTCGTTCGCCCACGACGTGTACGCCGGTGTGTTGCGCCGCGGTGAGGCGGATCCCGAAGACGAGATACGGGTGGCGCGGACTACCGCAGTCGTGATCGGGCTGGTCGCGGTGATCGGCGGGATATACGCCAAGGACATCGACGTGGCGTTCCTCGTGGCGCTGGCGTTCGCGGTCGCGGCGTCGGCGAACCTGCCTTCGATCCTGTTCTCGTTCTTCTGGCCGCGGTTCACCGCCCGCGGCGCGCTGTGGAGCATATACGGGGGGCTGATCAGCGCGGTCGGCCTGATCATCTTCTCTCCCGTGGTCTCCGGCGGCAGCACCGGCCTGGGCGGCGCCGGCGCGTCGCTGATCAGCGACCCGCACATCGACTTCGCGTTCTTTCCGCTGGACAATCCCGGTATCGTGTCGATCCCGCTGGCGTTCTTCCTCGGCTGGCTTGGCTCGGTCACCGACAAGAACGCGGCCGACTCGGCGCGGTTCGCCCGGATGCAGGTGCGCGCCCTGACCGGGATCGGCGCGGAGCGCGGGAGCCGCGGCTGACGCCACTGGTGGCGGCGGCCTTACGCGCAGGAGGGAGGGGGGTATGGCGAGCGGCGAGGCCCTGGACCCGGCCACGGCGGACATGGTCCGTTGGTCGGCAAGCCTGCTCTACCGGGCGGAGGACGCGTTCGTCGGCGTCCTGCAGGCCAACCTGGCCGCGCTGATCCCTGACCTGGGCGTGGACATGCGGCCGTTCTGCCAGCGCATGGTGCGCGCGGCGCTGTGGGCGGCGCTGACCGACGAACCGCCGGACGCGGTGGCGGAGTCGCTGAGCTGGGTTGGCGCGACGAACTACTCGGAGGGCTTCCCCGAGGGGCAGTACGTCAACGTCGCCCACGCGCTGGTCCAGGCGGTCCACGAACTGAGCGGGCCCGGCTGGTCCACGTCGATGGGCTCGGCCTGGATCAGCTACTTCCTGTGGCTGCGCCCTCACCTGCTGGCCGGCGCGCGGGACGCCGCGGCCAAGCACGCGGCATTCCAGGCCGAACAGCAGGCCGCGCAGCAGGCCGCATGGCAGGAGGCCCAGCTGGAGGTGCAACGGGCGGCCGAGCAGGGGCGGCAGGCCGAGGTCAACGTGGAGTCGGTGGCAGCCCTGCTCTATGACGAGGACGAAGACGACGAGCACACGGGGCGCGGGCAGGTCATGGTCGATATGACCCGCTCCCGGCGCGACAGGCACTCGCGCTGACGGGCCCGCCCCGACCGGCCGGCCACTGATTGCTCAGTCCCGGTCGCGGCGCAGTCGCTCGAGGACCTCGTCGGGATTCTCCGCGGTGACCCGGATCATCGCGCGCATCGCGTCGGCCAGCGAGACCCGCGGCACGTCCAGCGTGATCGCGGCCGAATCGGCCCACGCCGTCAGCTGGCGATACAACTCGGGGCTCAGGTCCAGGGTGATCCGGATCGGCTTTGACCGGATCGCGGTCCGGCCCGCAGGCGGCGCCGCGGGCGCGGCGCGCCGCGCCGCCGCGGCCGCCATCTGGGCCCTGCGCTGCTCGCGCTCTTTGGGCGTGCTCATGACCGGACCGAGCATAGAGGGGCGCAGCGCTCGATGAGATCGCGGGCCACCTGGCGCCACACCTCGGTTCCTGCGTCCCTGATCGGCACGCCGAAGCTTTGCGCGTAGACCTCCCGCCGCGGCACCACCGTGCCGAGCACGTCGTAACCGAGGCCGACCAGCGCCTCCCTGGCATCGGCCGTGGAGTGCGCCCGCGTCACGCACCGGTTAAGCAGCACCGCCGCCCGCGCGGGTTTCTCGCGTACCTCCCGGATCTCGGCGATCTCCTCGCGCACCGGCGTGGTCCGGTTGATCTCGATCGGGCTCGGCGCGCACGGGATCACGATCTCGTCGACGTACCGCAGCGCCGACCGGGCGATCCCGGCGTGGTCCTCGATCTGCGGCGTGTCGATGATCACCACGTCGTCGTGCTTGGCGATCTCGGGCAGCCTGCGGTGCAGTTCCCGCGATGGCAGCGCCACGATCCTGAACGGGAACGCCGCCTGCTCCGGAGCCAGCCCTGGGTACATGGCCGCCAGGTCCGACCATTCGAGCGCGCTGCCCGACGGGTCCGCGTCGACCAGCAGCACACGGTTGCCCGCCTGGGCGAACACGTGGGCCAGCCAGACCGCCGAGGTCGTCTTGCCAGTGCCCGGCTTCAGATTGGCCAGGGCGAGGCTGAGCCCGGTCATCTGGGCAGTATCGCATGTCCGCGACGTAGCGGTGGCCGGACTCCCGGACACGCATCGCGCTGGACACAGCGTAACCAGTAACGCAGTAATTACGGAGTTACTGTGAGTGTCCAGCTCGCGAGCGCCGGGGCGAGGGGCCGCGCTTACGCGGAACGACCGGGCGCTCCAGTTCCCCCGGCAGCGGCAGCAGCGGGTTCGACGCGCTGTCCACCACGGTCCCCGCGATCTCCGTGATCTTCTGGCCGCGGGACCTGGCCACCGTCCGCATCAGGTCGAACGCCTGCCGCGGCCGGAGCCTGTGCCGCTCGGCCAGCACGCCAATGGCCTGCTCGACCCTAACCCGGGTGGCCAGCGCGCGCGTGAGCTGCTCTACCGTCACCGCCAGCTGCGCGGCATCCTGCCCCGCCTCGCCCGAAACCGCACTACCCGAAACCGCACTACCCGAATCCGTACTACCCGAACCTGTACTATCCGAATTCGGATTATCCGAATCTGGATTATCTCCGATCCGTGCTTCTGGCACGGTCGGCAGGTCGTCGGCCATCAGGTCGGCGAGCACCATCGCACTGGTCAGGTCCGTGGTCTCCTCCGGCCCTACCCGCCAGCCCCGTTCGGACCGGCGTACGACCACCTCGGAAAGCTTCATGTCTATCCTGTCCTGCAGGCGCGCACCACGTTCCGTTCAGAATAAATGGCCGAACGAACCGTCCCACCAGCGGCCGGCCTGCTGCCTGCTATCCCCGTTATCCCGCGCTGACGGCGGCCAGCCGCTCGCGGACCTGCGCGGCCGACGGGTTGACCAGGTAAGTGCCGTCCGGGAACAAGACGGTGGGCACGGTCTGGTTGCCGCCGTTGACCGACATCACGAACTCGCACGCGGCCGGGTCGCGCTCGATGTCGACCTCGGCGATCTCGATCCCGTGCCGGGCTAGCTGCTTCTTCAGGTTGCGGCAGAAACCGCACCAGGGAGTGGTATACATCGTCAGCTGGCCTGGCACCCGCCGCCTCCTAGGTAAGTGAAAATTAACCGATCGTGTCAACACCAGCGGGGCCGATTGCGTTCCCGGGGAGGTGGCGAAGGTTGGGCATGACCGACGTGCTGCTGGCCGGGCTGGATCCCGAGCAGCGCGAGGTGGCCCTGGCCACCCGGGGCCCGGTGTGTGTGCTGGCCGGAGCGGGGACAGGCAAGACCCGCGCGATCACCCACAGGATCGCCTACGCCGCAACGATCGGGGTGGTCGACCCGGCGCACGTGCTGGCGCTCACCTTCACCGTGCGGGCGGCCGGCGAGCTGCGCGGCCGGCTCCGCCAGCTCGGCGCCGCGCAGGTGCGGGCGTCCACGTTCCACGCCGCTGCGCTGCGGCAGCTGAACTACTTCTGGCCGCGCGTGGTCGGCGGGCGGCCGCCGCGGCTGGTTGAGTCCAAGGCCAGCATGGTCCGCGAGGCCGCCAAGGAGGGAAAGGTCCGGCTGGACGTCCCGGGACTGGCCGATGCGGTCGCCGAGATCGAGTGGGCCAAGACGATGCAGGTCCGCGCGGACCGGTACGCGGCGGCGGCGGCCGCGGCAGGTCGCTCGCCTGCCGCCGGATTCGAGGCCATGGCGGGCCTGTACGACGGGTACGAGCGGCTGCGGCGGGAGCGGCACCTGATCGACTTCGAGTCGGTCCTCGAGCTGACCGCCGCCATTGTGGGCGAGCACCGCGGCGCGGCCGAGACCGTGCGCGAGGTGTTCAGGTATTTCGTGGTGGACGAATACCAGGACGTTAACCCGCTGCAGAAGCTGCTGCTCGACGCCTGGCTCGGCGACCGCGACGACCTGTGCGTGGTGGGCGACCCGCACCAGGTGATCTACTCCTTCACCGGCGCCACGCCGGAGTACCTGACCGGCTTCACCGCCGAGTTCCCCGGTGCCGCTGTGGTCAGGCTGGTCCGCGACTACCGGTCGACGCCGCAGGTCGTCGCGGTGGCCAATCGGCTGAGCTCGTCGCAGGCACCGCTGGTGGCGCAGCGGCCGGGCGGGCCGGCGCCGGTCCTCACCGAATACCCCGACGACGCGGCCGAGGCGGACGGCATCGCGTCGCGGATCGGGGCGCTGATCGCGGCGGGCGTTCCCTCGCGCGAGATCGCGGTGCTGGTCAGGATCAACGCCGATACGCAGCGGTTCGAGCAGGCGCTGGCCCTGGCCGGCGTGCGCTACGTGGTGCGCGGCGCCGAGCGATTCTACGACCGGCCCGTGGTCCGCCAGGCCCTGGTACTGCTCCGCGGCGCCGCCCACGGCACACCCTCCCAGGACGGGCCCGCCCAGGACGGGCCCGCCCAGGACGGGCCCGCCCAGGACGGGGCCGGGGCTGATGGCGCGGCCCCGCTGGCGGCCGCCGTCCGGGACGTGCTGACCGGGATCGGCTTCGCCGCGGCCCCGCCTGCGGGCGGGGCGGCGGCCCGCGAGCGCTGGGAGTCGCTGGCCGCGATTGCCCAGCTCGCGGACGACATGCACGCGGCGCGGCCCGGGGCCGGGCTGCGCGAGTTCGCGGCCGAGCTGACCCAGCGGGCCGAACTGGGCCAGGCCCCCGTGGTCGACGGCGTGACGCTCACCTCGATGCACGCGGCCAAAGGTCTTGAGTGGGACGCAGTGCTGCTGCCGGGCCTGGTCGAGGGGAGGATGCCGATCGTCCACGCCAGGACGGCCGGCGCGGTGGCGGAGGAAAGACGGCTACTGTATGTCGCGGTGACCAGGGCGCGCGAACACTTGTGCCTGTCCTGGGCCCGTGTTGGTGTCAGCGGCCCGGACCCAACGGCCCGGCAGCGGTCCCGTTTCCTCGACGGGCTGCGGCTCGAGGGAGGGTGAGTGAGCAAGGCCCTTGACCGCCTGATCGATCTGCTCGACCTGGAGCAGATCGAGGTGAACATCTTCCGCGGGCGCAGCCCGGACGACCGCAGGCAGCGGGTGTTCGGCGGCCAGGTGGCCGGGCAGGCGCTGGTGGCCGCCGGGCGGACGGTGCCGCCCGACCGGCCGGTGCACTCGCTGCACGCCTACTTCATCCGGCCGGGTGACCCGGCGGTGCCGCTGGTGTACACGGTCGACCGGCTGAGGGACGGGCGGTCGTTCACCACCCGCCGGGTCTCCGCGATCCAGCACGGCGAGACGATCTTCGCGATGTCCGCGTCCTTCCACCACGACGAGCCAGGACCCGAGCACGCCGACCCGATGCCGGACGTGCCGCCGCCTGACCTGCTTGAGCAGAACGACGACCGCCTGGCCCGGCTGTCGATTCCCGCCCCGCTGCCCGGTCACCCGTTCGACCTGAGGTCGGTCGGCCCGCTGTCGGCGGAGGCCGCCCGCAACCCGACGCTGCGCACCACAAGGAGCCAGGTCTGGCTGAGGGCGGACGGGAAACTGCCTGACGACCCGTTGCTGCACGTGTGCGTGATGACCTATGCCTCGGACATGACGCTGCTTGACACGGTGCTTACCGGGCAAGGCCTGTTCTGGGCGGACGGCCGCACAACCGGCGCGAGCCTGGACCACGCCATGTGGTTCCACCGGCCGTTCCGGGCCGACCGCTGGCTGCTGTACGCGCAGGAATCCCCGGTGGCACACGGCGGCCGTGGCCTGGCCCGCGGCGAGGTGTTCACCGCCAGCGGCGAACTCGTGGTGTCTGTGGTGCAGGAGGGCCTAGTCCGGACCAGGTCGGCTGGACCCACGACCGGCCCCGCGATTAGTTGAAAACAGCAGCTTAAAAAAAGGTTGCCCCACTGCGGCGCCATTTCGTAGGCTGCCTACATGTCCGTGGGCTAGTTGTCGACGCTCCTGGAGGGAGGTGCCCATCGTGATCAACATCAACACCGACGTCTCGGCGGCGGTCCATTGGCGTCCGCGTCCGGGCGCCTTCTGCCCGCGTTCCGGGTTCCTGGGGACAGGTGTGCCCGGATCCGGGCTGGGCGGCGGCGTCGTGGCGGTTCCGCGTGTCCGGGACGCCGTCCCGGCCCCGCAGTCGGGCGCCACCGCGGCCAAGCTCGGGCAGCCGAATAACTACATCCAGATGACCAGTGTCCTCGCCGTTGGCGAGGGTGCATCGGGTCCGCCTCCAGAACGGGAACCGGCCTAAAAAGCCGGCGGCGAAATTCCCCTCGAGGCCGCGGACCCGCACACAGGGTCCGTGGCCTTAGCAATTTAAAAGGCCTAGGTCCCAGGAACGGGCGAGATATCGCATGGGCGACGACTAGACCGGTAAAAGCGAGAGGGGTTGGCACCGATGCAGTGGCGTGACGCCACCGTCGGAGGCACGTACACGACGGGGTCGGATGAGTTCGCGGCGGCGGGTTCGGTCATCACCGAACTCCCAGTAGGCCTGGATCTTCCCTGCACGGAGGACCCGGAGCTGTTCTTCGCCGAGTCTCCGCAGGACGTGGAGCAGGCGAAGGCCATGTGCCGGGATTGCAGGGCCAGGGTCGCCTGCCTTACGGGGGCACTCGAGCGCCGGGAGCCCTGGGGAGTCTGGGGCGGCGAGTTGCTGCTGCGCGGCACGATCGTGCCTCGCAAGCGGCCGCGCGGCCGTCCCCGCAAGGACGAGGTGGCCGCCTAGAGCGGCTGCGGGTTACGACAGGACCAGTGATGACAGTGCTGGTGACAGGGCCGGTGACAGGGCCGGTAAACGACAGGTGCCGCCTCGGCGGCCATCGGCAAGCACAACGCAGTGGCCGCCTGACGGGGGCGTGCCGTACCAACGCACACAACGGAGTGGTCATCATGTACCAGGTAGAAGAGCTCGCGACCGAGCACAGTCGCGCCGCGCTTGAACAGGCGGTACGGCTCAGGCATACGCGCAGGTTCCTCATGCTGCGCCGGGCGCAGCGGATGGAGCGCAAGGCCGAGCGCCGCATGGTCGAGGCGTGGCGCCGCGCCTCGGAACTGCGCGCCACGGTGGAACTCGCGGATTACTGAGCGGTGCCTATCGGGGCCGGGGCAGGTGCCCCGGCCCCGGCCGCGTCCCGCCCGGTAACAGCAACCCGGTGCTGTCGCGAGGGCTGGATGACCGCGATGGCAAGCAGCGGGTAGAACCAGATGAGGTAGCTGTAGAACCAGTAGCCGAGTAGTAGCTGCGCGCCGATCAGCAGCGCGGCGGCGAGGGCGGCTTGCTGCCGCGCGTCCCGCACCGCAGGGCGCCATGTTGGTGAGATCGCCAGCAGCACCAAGGCCGCGGCCAGAGCTGGCCTGGCCAGCGTGGCCAGGTGCGGCATATAGGTCCAGATGCTGAACTGTATGCCGCCGCCGCGCTGTATCAGCTGATAGCCAAACGTCGAGTCGAGGAACTGCGCCACCCCGGAGGTGATGAGCGGCCAGGCGAGCATCCCCGCCAGCGAGGCGACCAGCGTCGCCGCGTAACGCAGGCGTCCGCGTCTGGGGTCCTTGGGCCCGAGGAACTGGAAGGCGAGCAGCACCGGGACGAACTTGGTCAAGGCGGCCGCCGCGATGAGCAGCGCGCGCGTGACCGGCCGTTGCGCCGCGACGACCGCCCACACGCACAGGGCGGCGATCAGCGCATCGTTGGTTTCCGCCGTCAGGGACAGGTCGGTGAACGGGTAGAGCAGGTAGGCGAACGTGAACGCCTGCGCGAGCGGGCGGCCCCCGAGCCGGCCGCCGAGCTTATACAACCCCGCGAGCGTCGCCGCGTCGAAGCATGCCGCCGGCAGCAGGGTCGCGATCGGGGCCGGCGGCAGGGGGAAGACGGCGACGAACGGGATGTACGCGTAGTAGGCGAAGGGCCCGTAGGAGTCGGGGTGGTAGATCGCAAGCCCGCCGGGACCGTGCCAGGACACCGCTCCGTAAAGGTGCAGCCCGTGCAGCAGGCGCCACGCGCCGAGCGAGCTCGCCTGCCCGACGTCCAGGATGTTCCCGGCGGCGACGCTTCCGATCCGGACGAGCAGCAGTATCACTATTGCCGCGCGCAACCGCCTCGAGCGCAGGGACGGCCGCAGTTGCGGCATGGGCCACTTCCCGAAACAGGCTCCGAGCAGGCGGACGAACAGCCAGCCGAGGCAGACGGTCGCCAGCCACAGGCCGGCCGCGGAGATGTCGTCGCTCAGCAGCATGGCCACCGGGAAGAAGCCGGCCAGCGCCAGCAGGTCCAGGTGCTCGACCCGCCACGGACGACGCCAGTCGACCAGGCCGAGCACGAAGCAAGCCGCCGAGGGCACGGCGACCAGCAGCGGATGCAACGTGAACTGGCCGCCGACAACCTGCGGGAAGAACCGGCCACCGCCTTTGGGCGAGAACCCGTGACCGATCGGCACAAACGCCGCCAGCAGGCCCAGCCCGGCGATGAACGCGAACACCAGCAGGCCAAAGATCACCCGTTGGCCCGCTCGCGCGGCTACCTCGATTCCGCCCTCGCCCGCGGCCCCATCCCCCGCGGACACGGCCTCGCCGCTGCCGGCGCCAACCGCGCAGTCGAAGACAACCCCTGGCTCCCCCGTTTCCCCGTCTCCCTTTAATCCGTCCGGCGGTTCACGCCGTACAAATGCTCCTGATCCAGCCACCGGCAACGCTACGGACCGGCGGGCGCGGGGCCATCACCCCGCGGGGGGATTTCCGGTATGAGATTTGGGCCGGTTTGTCATACCAGCGACGTATAGCTCTCCGATTGTTGCGCGATGCGCAACCGATAGCTCAGGCCAGGCCGCGTACCGCGCGGGCGGGCGGGATGTCGCCGCGGATAGCTGAGACCATGCGCAACACGCGCCGGGTCTCGCGCACCTCGCGGGCCCGGAACGCGCGGACGCCAAGCCAGGCACAGACCGCCGTCCGCGCCAGCGCCCCGGCCAGCCCGTCATCCGCCGCGGCGTCGATCAGCACGGGCCATCCGCTGGCCACCAGGCCGGTCAGGTCCCGGGAAACATTCTCGCCGAACGAGCCGGCAGGCTCGACGATAATCCGGTCCGGATCCACTCCCGCGCCGACGACGTCCGCCACCAGGTCGGCAGGGCACACCACCCCGGCTCCGAACTCCGCCGCCACCTCGGCCCCGGCCAGCGCCGCCTCGACGGCCAGCCCCGCATCCATGGCCGCGCCTCCCACGATCAGGTCGGCGCCCGCAGCGCACGCCTCCCGGCCCAGCTCACGCCGCCGGGTGGACACGCCTATGACCAGGTCGGGGTAAGCCTTCCTGACTATCCCGATGAACGCGGCCATCTCCTCCCGGGGCCCGCCGCCAGCGTCGGCGATTTCCACCATGTCCGCGCCCTCGGCCACCGCCGCGTGCACACCCTCAAGGTCCGGCGGTACGACGGCCATGACCAGGCGCTGGTCAGGCCCGAAGACGCGGCGCCCGAGCCGCAGAACGCCGGCCGGCCGCCGGCCGCCGCTGATCGAAGTCAACGTCGCGCCGACTAGACGCGGCCGTAGACCGGGATGGCCGCGCCGGAGATGAGGGCGGCATCGTCCGAGACCAGGAAGGAGAGGACGGCGGCGAGCTGGGATGGCTTCGGCCACTTTTCGAAGTTGGCGCGGGGCAGCGCGGCCCGGTTGGCCGGGGTGTCGATGATGCTCGGCATGATGCAGTTGACCCGGACCCCGTCGCCGCGGCCCTCCGCGGCCGCCGCCTCGACCAGGCGTACCACCCCGAGCTTGCTCACGCTGTAGGCAAAACTGCCCTCGCCGTTCTCCACCGCGACCCGGCTCGAGACGTGCACGAGCGCGCCGCCTCCCGCGGCGGCCAGCATCGGCATCGCGTACTTGGTGACGATCGCGGCCGTCACCAGGTTCAGCTCAAGCTGCCGCCGCAGCACGTCGGCGTCGAGCGAGGACAGGCCCTGCGGCGGCGTGTACCCGCCGATCAGGTTGAGCACCGCCGCGGTCGGCCCCCTCGTGGCCGACACCGACGCGAACGCCGCCGAGACGCTGGCCTCGTCCAAAGCGTCCACCGGCAAGTACTCCACGTGCTGCTGCCGGTCTGCGGCGTCCGGGATCCTGGCGTCCGCCGCCACCACGGTGGCCCCGTCGTCCCCCAGCCGCTCGGTGACCGAACGCCCGAGACCGCCGCAGGCGCCAAGCACGATGACCGTCCGGCCGGACAATGCCCGTTGCGTCATTTCAAGCCCTCCTGCCTCGAACATCAACCGACCGCTCATTGTGCCGGATCAGCAACTCGTCCGATCATGGAGCATGCGGATCGCGGTACTTGGCGCCGGGTCCTGGGGCACTACCGTCGCGTCCCTCCTGGCCGGAAGGCACGACTGCACCGTGTGGGCCCGCGACCCCGAGCTGGCCAAGCACATCTACGAGCGCGGTGCCAACCCGCGCTACCTGCCCGGGTTCACCCTGCCGCCGGGGCTGGGGGCCACCGCGGACCTGGAGAAGGCATGCCATGACGCCGACTTGCTCGTCGTGGGGGTGCCCACCCACGGATTCCGGGCCATCCTCGCCGACGCCCGCCCGTACCTGCGACCGTGGGTCCCGGTGGTCAGCCTGGCCAAGGGGCTCGAGCGAGGCTCGCTGCTGCGGATGACCCAGATCATCAGGGACGAGCTGGCCGGTCATCCCGCCGCCGCGCTGACCGGGCCCAACCTGGCCAAGGAGATCATGGCCGGACAGGCCGCGGCCAGCGTCATCGCCACCGAGGACCTGGACGTGGCCAAGGCCCTGCAATCCGTCATGCAGCGTGGGCTGTTCCGGATCTACGTCAACCACGACGTGATCGGATGCGAGCTCGGCGGCGCGCTGAAGAACGTGGTGGCCATCGCCACCGGGATCGCGCAGGGGCTGGGCGTCGGGGACAACACCAGGGCGGCCGTGGTGTGCCGCGGCCTGGCCGAGGTCACCCGGCTTGGGGTGGCCATGGGCGGCGAGGCGCCGACGTTCGCGGGCCTGGCCGGCATGGGTGACCTCATCGCCACCTGTATGAGCCCGCTGAGCCGGAACCGGACGCTGGGCGAGCAGCTCGGCGCGGGACGCGCGCTGGCGGAAATCCTCGGCGCCACGCGTACCGTGGCCGAGGGCGTGGGCACCGCCTACACGGTGCACGAGCTGGCCGAGCGCCACGGCGTCGAGATGCCGGTCTGCCAGGAGGTTTACCGTGTGCTTACGGGCGAGATCCCCGCGTCGGAGGCCTACCGCGGGCTCACGCCGTACCGCCAGGCCGGCCACGAGCGGGAGCCGGGTTAACCGCCCGTGCGTTTGCCTGCCGGGGAACACCCGTGCCAGCATGTGGCCATGGCTGAGTGGTGGCCGTTCGATCGTGCCTGGCCCGGTGAATGGAAGAGGAACCTGAGCGAAGTCCTCTCCCTGTCCTCCGCGGCCGCCGCCTCGCTCGGGCTACCCCAGCTAGGGGACCCGTTCACGGCGATCGTGGATGCCGCCCGGGGCTGGCTGATCGGGAAGAAGCGGACGTTCAGCCTGTGGGGGCAGGACCTGACCCTGGTCCTGGAAGACATCTCGGTCGAAGGCCCGGAGCTGGCCCGTGCCATCGGCCAGTACGGCCAGACCCACCTCCGCGCGCGGGACGTGGAATGGGATGCCTACCGGTTCGAGTGGCTCGAGATACGGGCCAGGAACGTGCACCTGCGGCCAGGGACGAGGCCGACGCTGGTGGCGGCGCCGGTGCTGTGCGAGGCGTTCGTCTCGGCCCCGGCCGCTTCCCGCTGGCTGGCCGCCGTTTCGCCGCGACTGGAACTGGCCATGCGCGCCGGCGTCCCGCAGGTCGGCCTGGCCGGCGCGCCATGGCTGCGCCTGGAGGTGGAGGCCGGGGCGGGCGGGAAGTCGATCCGCGTCCTGCCCCGCGCCCTGCACCTGCTCGACCGGCGCGTGCCGCTGCGCGTCCCGGCCTTCGACTTGCCCCTGCCGCCGCTGCCCGTCGACGTCATGCTTACGTCCGTCGAGCCCGCGCCCGGCGGCTTCGTCATGCGCGGCGTGCTCCCCGAGTGGCAGCGGACCATGTCCCGGGCCGACCTGGACCGGCTGCTGGCCGCGATGCGCGGACGGGACAATCCCGGAAGCTGATCATCGCCGTCCCGGCCCGCCTGGTGACCAATGCCCGCCAAGTGACCAATGCCCGCCTAGTGACCAAGTGCGCCCTAGCCGAACCGCCGCTTCGCCGCACGCCGGGCGCGCCGGGCTAGCGGGTAAAGCAGGCCCGCGACGATCAGCACGCATATTCCCTCCGCGACAGGAGCGGAGAACCTGAGCACCGTGGGCACCAAAATCACAACCGCCCCGTAGATAACCCAGATGGCCGCGTTCACGGCCGTGTACGCCGGCGATGGTGCCGAGCCTCTGCTAGCGACGTGCCTGTCCATTTCCGAGCCCCCTGTTCGTGCTCCCTTGCTCTTGCCTCCAGGCTAGAAATGAAGCGTTACGAGATCGTTACGTCAGTCCCGCGATGGTCGAAAGCGGTTCCGCATGTTTCAGCGCGGACCCATCCGGATCGCGCCATCCAGCCGGATTGTCTCCCCGTTTAGCATCGGGTTGGTCACGATGTGCGCCGCAAGCGCGGCGTATTCCGTCGGGTCGCCAAGCCGAGCCGGGTGCGGCGTCTGCTCGCCCAGCGACCTGATCGTCTCCTCGGACAACCCGGCCATCAGCGGCGTGTCGAACAGCCCGGGCGCGATCGTCACGACCCGGATCTTCAGCCGGGCCAGGTCCCGGGCGATCGGCAGCGTCATGCCGACGATGCCGCCCTTGGACGCGGAGTAGGCCGCCTGGCCGATCTGCCCCTCGAACGCCGCGACCGACGCGGTGTTGACGATCACGCCCCGCTCGCCGTCCTGTTCGCCGGCCCGGCTCATCCGGTACGCGGCCAGCCGGATGACGTTGAACGTCCCGATGAGGTTGACCTGCACCACCCGGGTGAACGCCTCGAGCGGGAACGGGCCGTCCTTGCCGGTGGTCCGCGCCGCGGTGCCGATGCCCGCGCAGTTGACCACGATCCTGGGCACCCCGCCAGCCAGGGCCCCCGCGGCGTCAAGGGCGGCGTCAACGTCGGCCGGGCTGGTCACGTCGCCGGCCGAGAACGCCGCGCGCGGGCCAAGCTCCTTGGCCACCGCGATGCCGTTCGAGCCCGGCAGGTCGAGGATGACGACCGACGCCCCTGCGGCGTGCAGGTTCCTGGCCGTGGCCAGGCCAAGGCCGGACGCCCCGCCGGTGACCAGGGCGATGTTACCCGCGATGTTCATGCCCACCTCCGCGACACACGCATCGAATACGGTATCTGGCATGAGTGCACGGGGACCAGGCGAACAGCGCGAGCAGCCCGAGCAGCCCGAGCAGCCCGAGCAGCCCGAGCAGCGCGAGCAGGGCGAGCAGCCCGAGCATGGCGTCGGGCCGCTGGCCGGCATCCGCGTCCTGGAACTCGCGGGCATCGGCCCCGGGCCGTTCTGCGCCATGATGCTCGCCGACTCCGGCGCGACGGTCCTGCGCATCGACCGCCCGGCCCCCGGCCCCTGGCCAAGCCAGGACGGACGATCCGAACGCGAGCTGCTCAACCGCGGCCGCCGGTCGGCCATGCTCGACCTCAAGCATCCACGCGGGGTGGACGCGCTGCTCCGGCTGATCGACCGGGCCGACGTGCTGCTCGAGGGCTTCCGTCCCGGTGTGACCGAACGCCTCGGCCTCGGCCCCGACGTCTGCCTGGAGCGCAACCCGCGGCTGGTGTACGCGCGGATGACCGGCTGGGGCCAGGATGGCCCGCTGTCGACGACGGCCGGCCACGACATCGGCTACATCGCCCGTACCGGTGCCCTGCATGCCCTGGGCCGGGCGGGCGGCCCGCCCGAGTTCCCGGCGAACCTGCTCGGCGATTTCGGCGGCGGCGGGATGCTCATGGCCTACGGCATCTGCGCCGCCCTGGTGGAGCGGGCGGCGTCCGGCCGGGGCCAGGTGATCGATGCGGCCATCGTGGACGGGGTGGCCTCGCTCCTGGCCATGCCGCTGATGTTCCTGGCCCAGGGAAGCTGGCGGGACGAGCGAGGCGTCAACCTGCTTGACGGCGGCGTGCCCTGGTACGACGTGTACCAGACCGCGGACGGGAAGTGGATGGCCGTCGGCGCCCTGGAGCCGCAGTTTTACGCCGCGCTCTTGGACAAGCTCGGCCTGGCCGACGTGCCCGACCGCGGCGACCCGCGGGACTGGCCGGAGCTGCGCGCCCGGCTCGCCGCCCGGTTCGCCGAACGGACCAGGGACCAGTGGACCGCCACCTTCGCCGGCAGCGAGGCCTGCGTCGAGCCCGTGCTGTCCCTGACCGAAGCCGCCGCCGACCCGCACCTGGCCGCCCGCCAGACCTACGTCAACGGTGACGGCATGATCCAGCCGTCCCCGTCCCCCCGCTTCTCCCGCACCCCCGGGCGCCTGTCCCAGCCACCGCCCAGGGCCGGCCAGCACACGGTGGCGGCCCTCACCGCATGGGGCCTGGCCGACGTGCAAGAACTGATCGCCATCGGCGCCGCTGTCCAAGCAGATTAGGCCGAACGGACCCGGCCTCCAGTCATCAGACCTTGGTCCTACGCTATGTAGTAGGTTACGGCCTCAACGGGGAGCAACGATGGTTGTCAGAGCGCGTGCGGTCGTGATCGGAGCCGGGATAGGTGGCCTGGCGGCGGCCGTTGGGCTGCGGTCGGCCGGGTGGGATGTCACCGCCTGCGAGCGAGCGGCGTCGCTTGAGCCGGTCGGTGCTGGGCTGGCGCTGGCTCCCAACGGCCTGAGGGCGCTTGATGCGCTCGGCGCCGGAGACGCGCTGAGGGCACTGGCAGTTCCGCAGGAACTGGGTATCCGCCGCCGGGATGGCCGCTGGCTCATGCGCAGCGCCACCGGGCAGATGATCTCGGACAGGTTCGGGGACCCGGTCATCCTGCTGCCACGCACGGCCGTAGTCGACGCGCTGGCGGCCCGCGTTCCCGCCGGGGTAATCTCCCTGGCCACCGACGTGACGTCGGTCGAGCCCGGCGGGAACGGGACCGCGCGCGTCGCCACCACGGCGGGCGAGATGGAAGCCGACCTCGTGGTGGCTGCCGACGGGATCGGTTCCGCGACGCGCGCGGTGCTGTTTCCCTCCCATCCAGGGCTCCGCTACGCGGGATTCACTACATGGCGCGTGCTCACCGATCCCGTGACCGTGCCGCCGCCCATGGCAGAGAGCTGGGGGCGCGGCACCGTCTTCGGCGTCATGCCGCTGTCCGACCGGCGGGTGTACTGCTACGCCGCCGCGCCCGCGGCCCCTGGCACCCACGCCCGGGACGAACGGGCGGAGCTGATCAGGCTCTTCGGCACGTGGCACGAGCCAATCCCTGAACTGCTCGCGATCACCAGGCCGCAGGACGTGCTCCGCCATGATGTCGCCGAACTGGCCGCACCGCTGCCCTCCTTCCACCGCGGCCGGGTCGCCCTGCTCGGCGACGCCGCCCATCCGATGACGCCCAACCTCGGCCAGGGCGCCTGCCAGGCACTCGAAGACGCCGCGGTCATCTCCCGGCTGGCGGCCGGCACAGGTCCCGACGCGGTACCTGCGATGCTGACCCGGTATACCGCGACCAGGCTGCCGCGCACCACCGAGGTCGTCCGCTGGTCCCGCCGCGCCGCCACCATGACGACCTGGACGTCGCCTCCCGCCGTCGCCTTCCGCAACGCGACGGCGTGGCTGATGGGCAAACTCGCACCAGGAGCCGCGCTCCGCGGCCTCGCCGCCATCTACGACTGGCAGCCTCCGGCCGCGGACCGTCACGGCGACGCGGGCTAGCATTTCGGCCACACATGGCCCAGGCGCGCCCCTTCTTGCTCATCCGCACCATCCGTTGCAGCGGCGGCGCGGGCGCCATGGCCTGATTAAAGTCGCGTTCTTGCAACTCTATAAGCTTTAAGGTTGCAGGAACTACCCTGCGGCAGGTCACTCTGTCGGCTCGGCCATGCGCGAGGTGAAGCCAGGCAGGTTCACGCTGGTGTGGAGGCAGCACATGAGGGCAAGCTCATAAGGTGGCAGAAAGCTAGCGCAAAGCTTCTTCACGTTGAAGGATCGCGACCTTAGGAAACTCATGCCTGCTACGAAGACCCCGACTGCAGTAGCCGGTGCTCAGCGGCGTATCGGCGAGCATCTGGCGGCATGGCGGAAACTGCGGCAGCTGACGGCTGCCCAGGTAGCTGACCGAGCCGGGATTTCGCGCTATACCGTCATGCGCCTTGAGAACGGTGAAAGTACGAGCACGGAAAACCTACTGCGCGTCGCCCGGGCGCTGGGGGTCCTTGACGTGTTGGTAGCGGCGCTTGATCCTTATGCAACTGATTGGGGTCGGCTTCGTTCACAGGAGGTGCTGCCTGAGCGAGTACGGCCGCCGAGGAACGGCCGAACGTCGTGAGCGATGAGATCGCTGTCTACGTCGCGGTCGGTGTGAGGAATCTGCTGGCGGGTCGCCTTTACTCTCAACGCCGTCGCGGAGTCGAGTCGGCGGGCTTCGTGTACGACGACAGGTACCTAGCCGATCCGGACGCTTACGCGCTAGACCCGGCACTTCCTCCAGTGACCGGCACCCTGCAGACTCCTGTCGGCCGTGCGCTGTTCGGGGCGTTCAGCGACTGTTCGCCAGATCGCTGGGGTCGCACGCTGATCAGGCGAGCCGAAATCGCCCGGGCTAGGCTCGCTGGGACCGCCCCACGCTCGATGAGCGAGGCAGAGATCCTGCTCGGCGTACGCGATGACCTGCGCCAGGGAGCCCTGCACTTCCGGCGCGGCGAGGAAGGCACTTTCCTTGCTGTCGAGGACTCGGGAGTGCCTGTCCTGACAGATCTTCCGAGGCTGCTGGAGATCGCTGAGCGTGCTGAAACGGATAACGCTGGTTACGAGGATCTCAAGCGCCTGCTGCAGGCAGGCAGCTCATTGGGCGGCGCGCGCCCGAAAGCGCATGTCATAGATGACGACGGCCGTATCGCCATTGCCAAGTTTCCGAGTCCAAGCTCAGACACCTGGAATGTGATGGCGTGGGAAAAGGTGGCGCTCGACCTGGCACACGATGCCGGGATCAATGTCCCTGATTCCCAGCTGATCCGAGTCGGGAACCGCAACGTGCTCATCGTGGACCGTTTTGACCGCCAGGGGGCCGCCCGCATCGGGTACGCCAGCGCGATGACAATGCTTGAGGCCAGCGATGGCGACCAGCGCAGCTACCTGGAGATCGCCGGCGTGATCGAGGAGCACGCCCCTGCCACGACGGCAGACCTGCGCCAGCTCTGGCGGCGGATAGCCTTCTCGATTCTCATCTCTAACACTGATGACCACCTCCGCAACCACGGGTTCTTGCATGAACGGGGTGACTCCTGGGCGCTCTCACCTGCATTTGACCTGAACCCCAACCCAGAACTCGGACCGAAGGCCCTCAGCACCGCAATCGACTTCTCCGACACTCGTGCGAGCATCGACACCCTCATGGACGTCGCCGAGTATTTTCGCCTTAACGCTGCGGACGCGGTTGGCGCGCTGACGCAGGTCGCCGGTGCAGTGGGACGCTGGCGGGCCGTCGCAGCCACGCACGGACTACAGCAAGCAGGCATTGATGCCATGGAACCCGCGCTCGAGCACGCCGAGCGCAAGCGGGCGCAAGCTCTCGCCAGGAAACACCTCAGCTGACACCTGGCCGTGTCCGAAGGACCAGGAAAGCGCTCCGGGCCCAGGCAGGCGGCGCCTTACCTGGACCCGGGCAGGAATCCGGCCCTTTCGTAGCGGCTGTTGACGAGCCTCTTGTTCGCGGCCACCGCCTCGGGCTTCAGGCCCGCGATGCGGTCTGCGATCCTGGCCACCTCCGCGTCCAGCCCGGCGTCGCTGACGACCCGGTTGACCAGGCCGATCTGCACCGCAAGCTCGGCATCGAACATCTCGCCAAGCAGCAGGATCTCCTTGGCCCGCTTGAGCCCGAGCGCGAACGGCGTGACCGGCAGGGGCGGGCCCCAGCCGTGGTTGATCTCCACCTCACCGAACCTCGCGCTCTCGGTCGCCACCGTGAGGTCACAGACGGCGGCCACCTCGCAGGCCTGCCCGAGGCAGTAGCCGTGTACGGCCGCGATGACCGGCTTGGCCAGGTTCCAGATGGCCTCACCCAGGGCGGCCGGGTGCCCCACATCCTCGCCCGCGGCCACGGCCTTGAGATCGCCGCCCGCGCTGAAGGCGCGCCCGTTGCCGCGGATCACCACCGCGCGGATGGCATCGTCGCCAGCCGCGCGTTCCAGCGCCGCCAGGACACCGTGGTGCACGGCCCCGTTGATGGCGTTGAGTACCTCGGGCCGGTTCAGCGTGATCTCGGCCAGGCCGCCAGCGGCTCGGTAAAGCACCGCGCCCCCCTCCAAGGGAACCGCCGCGCTTTCCGCTGCCGCCGCTTTCTCCGCCACGGCGCTCCCTGCCACGGCGCTCTTCATCGCCGCGCTCTCCGCTACCGCCGCGGCGTCAGCGCCTGCCACAGGAGGCTCGGTTGCCATCGTCACCTCACCAGGAAAATTTTATAGATGTATAATATTCATAAGATAAACGTCGGCGTGGTCCGAGCCCAGGCCCTTGCCGCAAGGCGCCGTCCTCGCATCCGGGGATCCGTCAGTCCGCGGCCGAGCAGCGCGGGCCAGGCAGCCAGGAATCGCGGTCACGACCGTGATCGATCACGCGCTGGCGCGCCTGCAGGTGGACCAGGTGAGCCCAGGTCTCGCTGACGGCGGCATGGCGCGTCAGGCCCCGGGTCTGCTCCCATCCGCGGGACCAGGTGAGCGCCTCGGCGACGGCCCAGGTTGACAGGCCGGGATCACAGGCCACGGCGTGCTCGATCTCCGCCAGCCTGGCCCGGTGATGCCGCAGCAGGTCCTGGATACGGACGCCAAGATCGGTAAACCTGTGCTCGTGGGCGGGCAACACCTCGGTCGGCCGGAACCGGTCGAGCGCCCGCAGCGAGGCCAGGTAGTCGCCGAGGGGATCGCCTTCGGCTCCCGGCGGGAGCGAGATGTGCGGGGTGATCCGGGGCAGCACGTGGTCGCCGGTCAGCAGGACATCCTGCTGTTCGTCGTGGAAGCACAGATGACCAGGCGTGTGGCCGGGCGTCCAGTGGGCCCGCAGTGCCGACCCGGCCCCGAGCGGCAGGCTGCCGTGCTCGATCTCGACGTCCGGCCTGGCCAGGCTCGCGTGGCGGTCGACCGCCCCCGCCATCAACTCGAGGATCTCCGCCGCCTGATCGCTTGGCGCGCCGCGGGATCGCAGCCAGTCGGCAACACGCGGCCGCCAGGCCGTCGCACCGGCCGGGCGAAGGCTGGCGGCCTCGGCCGGATGCATGCCCACCAGGGCACCACAGGCCTCTCGCACCCGGCCCGCCATGCCCAGGTGATCGGCATGCGCGTGTGTGACCAGCACGTACCTGACCTCGGTCATGTCGTGGCCGGTCTGCCGGATGCCATCGACCAGGGCCGTCCAGGCCGCCTCCGTCGGCCACCCGGTGTCGATGAGGGCCGGGCCTCCCCGGGAGCTGGCCAGGTAGGCCAGGGTGTAGCGCAGAGGGCTTCGCGGCCAGGGAACAGGAATCGACCACAGGCCGGGACGGACCTGCTCCACCGGCGGCAGCAGATCCGCCAGCCAGGCACGTCGCTGCGCCGCGCCTGGAACGCCTTCCGTCTGTTCGCCGCTCCTGCTCGCTGCGTCCGGCTGCACTGTCACGTATCCCGAGTCCTTAACGCAGGTAGCGCCGTTGACCTTAGTCGGGTCCACGCGCTAGCGTAAACATAAGTTGATCTTTGTCAATTCGTCAATATATCAGGGCTGTCCGAGGAGGAGCGATGGCGAAGGCGATATTCCTGGCATGGTCGGATCCCGTCGACGACGCGCACGACATCGAGTTCAATGCTTGGTACGACGGCACCCACATGCCGCAGGTCCGGGCGGCCATCCCGGCGATCACGGCCGCGCACAGGTACCGCATGTCCGGCCTTCCGGCCGTGGGCACCCCGCCGGCCCACCGCTACCTGGCCATCTACGAACTGGACACCGACGATGTGGCAGCCGCCGCGCTCGCGCTGCGAGACGCGGGCGTCGCCGGCCGCCTCGACCCGACGACGACGATGGACACCACGGCCAATCCGCCCGTCCTCGCCTGGTACCAGGCGCTCGCCTGATAAGGCGCCACATCCGCCCGGATGGCTTACGGGCTGACCACCGTGGCCGCGGCCCGGGCGGCGATGTCGTGGTCCTGGGCGCTGGTCGCGCCGGACACGGCGACCGCGCCGGCCGGCCGGCCGTCGATGCGCACCGGCACGCCGCCGCCGAACGGCACCACGTCCGGCCGGGCGATCATTCCGTAGAACAGTTCGGGCTCCACGCCGAGCTCCTCGCGCCATTCCCGGCCCAGGTCCAGCGTGGCCTTGCCGGTCAAGATCACGGTCTGCGTCTTGGCCACGGCCGTCCGGGCCGACAGCCGGGTCGCGCCGTCCATGCGGGCGAAGGCCAGCAGCACTCCGGCCTTGTCGGCCACCGCCACCGAGATCCGCAGCCCCCGCCGGCTGCGCCGCGCCGCGGGCTATCGCTGGTTCAACTCCCTCCCGGCCGCCCAGGCCGTCCAATGCCTGCTCGAGGCCGGCTTGGACGCAACCGCCGCCGCCGACCTGGGCCGACGGCGCGCGCTAACCGCCGTCACCCACGCGGAGCTCATCGGCATGCTCGAAGGCGGCCGATCCGTCCGTGATTATTAGTTAGGGCCGTCCGTGTGGATACGCAGTAGCACCCACTCGGCGTGTTGTTGCGGGAAAATGTCACTAGCTCCTGTTAAACTCGAATAAACGATCAAAAGATCTATACGGCCGAACGAGTCGTGGTGCCCGCCCCCGGCCACGCTCACCCGCGCCACACCCAACCCGGCCCAGAACGGAGACCGCACCCCGATGGCCACCCCCGCCAGCACCGCCCAGGCCATGGCCATGGCACTGGACGGGCTGCGCTACCTGGCCACCGCCGACCATGGCGCCCTGGCCACCCAGGCCCAGGCCGACTGCCTGCTGGGCCTGGAGCAGGCCGCCGCGATCAGCACCGCGGCCCGGGCCGGGCTGCTCGGCGCGTTCGCCGCCAGCCGGGGTTATTGCGCGGACGGGGATTACAGCATCACCGGGTGGCTGATTAACCGGGGCAAGATGACCAAGGGCGCGGCCCGTGAGCAGGTCCGCTGGGTCCGCCGGGCGGCGGCGCATCCTTTGGTGATGGCGGCGCTGGCCGAGGGGGATGTGCTGGGCGAGTCGCTGGCCAAGCTGGTGTGCGCCTGGTCCGACCGGTTGCCGGCTGATTGCCGGGACGCGGCCGATGACATCTTGGTCGCGGCGGCCCGGGCCGGGGCCGACCGGGCGGATCTGGCCGCGCTCGCCGCCGAGATTTACACCCGGTCACTCCAGGACCCGCCCGACGACGACCGCGGGAATCTGGGCTTGGACTTTGAGGATCGCCGGGTCCGGGTGGAGACCACGTTCGGCGGCGCGGGCGTGATCGCGGGCGATCTGACCGCCGAGTGTGCCGCTGTCGTCACCGCGGTCTTGGAGTCCTTGTCCGCCCCGCTGGGTGCCGAGGACACCCGGACTAAGGATCAGCGGTTTCATGATGGCCTGTATGAGGCGTTGCGCCGGCTGGTGGCCAGCGGGCTGTTGCCGCAGCGGGCGGGTCAGCCGGTCAAGATCTGGGGGTATCTGACGCTGGCGGAGTTGAGGGCGCTGGATGACGGGTCGGTGCTGGCCGATCAGTGGATCGCGGAGATGGCCGCCCGGTGGGCGGCTAACAGGGCTGCGGCCTCGGAGGGCGGCGGGGATGGCGGGGCGTGGCTGGAGGGTCCGGCCGCGCGCGCCCTGGCGTGTGATGCCAGCATCACCCCGGTGGTTACCGGTGATGTGGATCCCAGCGCGCTGGATGACCTGGTCCGGCTGTGCGTCCAACTGGACCGCTTCGAGCACCTTGACCCCGCCCCTGCCCCGGCCGACCCCGGCCCGGCGGCCCCTGACGGTTCGGCCGCGGTCCCGGAGGGCCTGCTGTCGCGGGAGGCGCTGCGGCGGGCGATCATCGGCAAGGCCGTCGACCTGCTGTCCGGGCCCGGCGGGCTGGCCTCGTTCTTGCGCACCCGGCAACTCGGCGACATCCGGCTGGCCGGGCCCAGCCTGCCGCTGGACATCGGCTGGAGTGCCACCATCCCGGCCAGCATCCGCAACGCCGTCATCCTGCGGGACCGGCGCTGCCGCTGGCCCGGCGGCTGCAACCAGCCAGCAGCCGGATGCCAAGTGCACCATGTCAAGCACAAGGCTCACGGCGGCCCCACCAGCCTCGGCGACTGCGTGCTGCTGTGTTCCTTTCACCATATGGTCGTGATTCACCGGTGGGGCTGGACCTTGGTGCTGAATCCCGACGGCACCACCACCGCCTGGAACCCCGACCGCACCAAAATCCTCCACAGTCACGGACCGCCAGCCCGGGCCGGTTAAACCGGCCGGCCTGCGACCGCCGATCAGCCAACATCCGCAACGGCGACCTCAGGGGATAACGCGTGCCTCGTGAAAGGGTCGGCGGGAATGGACAAAGTGGCCGAGCCGCCTGGCCCTTTCTTCGCCGTGCTGATCATCCTGCTGGTGCTGGAGCTGACCGGCGTCACTGGTTGGTTATGGTGGCTGGTGCTGCGGGTGAAAATTCAGAATTGTGGTTGTAACCCGCCAAGTGGCAGCACGTTCCGCAACCTCCGGGCCCTCTTGCACCTGCCAAGCATCGTTCGCAGCATCAGCCGACGGGCGCTGGACATTCCGCCCGTGTCCGACTATTAATTGATACGCGGGAAGACGCCACGACGGCGTGAACAAGGGGGCTCACATGTCGTCGCGTGTATTGGTTCTGGCTGCCGTCACCATCATGGCTGCGACACTGGGATGCAGTGGCCCAGCCCTGGCGTCTCCTGCCCCGGTGCAGATCACCGGAACTCGGCTCGAGTCAGCGCTGCTGCCGCCCACAGACTTCGCCCAGTACGCCGAGGTGATCAGGAAGTTCAACTCGGGCAGCCACCTGAAGGACGAACCGGCAGTCGACCACATCGCCACGATGAGCTGCAAAAACCTGCTGAGCCTGTTCCCTGGCCCCGGATTTGGCCCTACCGCGTACGCGGGGGATACCGTCGCCGATATCCAGCCCCCGGTGCCGACCTATGGCCAGAGTGTCTTCCAGTTTGATCGGACTAGCGCAGCCACCGCGCTTTACACCCAGGCTGCTGCCGGATACGCCAGGTGCCGTTCTGTTACCGTCCGGATCGCCGGCAGCCCGGAGCCGGTAAGCGAGACCGTTCATTCTGTGTCGAAGGTGCTGGCCGGACGCCATCAGGCGTTTGCCGTCAGCCTGTCCGAGACAGTCTCCAAGATCCCGGGCAGGCCGGATACGCGGATTACCGCTACGGTGGACGTGCTGGTCGCAGCCAAGGGCGCGGATCTGTTCACCGTCTCGCGCTCGTGCCAGGGATCACCGCCAGCAACTCCGGCGCTGTCTGACGTCATCGGAGAGCTAATCGCCAGTGTTCAGGCGCTCCGTTAGTTACTTCGACCTGAAAAACCCCGGTGTCGGCGATGGGTGGCTGCGGGCGATGTGGGAGGGAGGATGGCCTCGACCTCTTGGGCTAGAAGTGATCGAGACCACCGTGTTTCGCAATATAGGCGGTCGTCTGTCGCCGTGGGAGTCGCTGCTTCAGGCCGGGCCTGGCCGGCCTGGCGGAGAAGGCGGCGCGGCAGTCCGCCGCGGTGTGCCGCAACGGGCGGCGGGGCACTGCCGCGGGCGCTGACCGGCCGGATGCGGGGCCGGCTGCGGCGGGCGCTGGACGAGCTGGCGGTCACCATCGGCCGCACCGCGCAGGTCGTGGCCCAGGCCCGGTCCCGGCTGGCCGGGCAGATGCCAGACAGCGCCACCCGGCTGGTCAGCCTGCACGACCCGGACGCCCGGCCGATCCGCAAGGGGCGCATCGGCCGCCCGGTCGAGTTCGGGTGCAAAGCCGCACCCGCCTGGACGGCAAGCAAGGTGCCGCCATCTGGTGCGGACACGGCGTATTCGCCCACAACCTGGTCAAGATCGGCGCCTTGGCCGCATAACCCCGGCCACGACCAAGGCCCCGGCAGCCCGCGCGCCGGGAGTCAGCCCCAAACCTCACAATGAGGACTTTTTCAGGTCGAAGTAGTTAGCCGCTAACCGAGCGGCCGCGCCAGCTTGGGCGAGCACGATTCCGGGCGCCGAACGGTGAGCGGATAGTTTCGTGCTGAAAATTCTCCGTTCCGTGCTAGCTTAGGAGGGCACGGAACGGAGGTGGTTGTGGTGAGCCGTGACCGGCCGCTGACCTGTCAGCACTGCGGAAAGACGCTAAAGGACTTGAAGGAAGTGGGACGTACACGCCGGTTTTGTGATGCCACTTGTCGTAGTGCAGCGCGCCGGGCCAGGATCAGGAGTGGCGGCCGTGACAGCGCGGCTAATCCGGATGTACAGGAAAAATTGACATACGATCCGAGTCATGCAAACCTTAACGCGGGGCCGAACGAAACGACCGGGGACCTGCTCGCGGCCTCCGCGGCGGCGGGCCGGGCGGGCGTGCGCAACCTACTCGAGCAGCCGCAGGCCAGCGCGCTGGCCGCCATCGCGTTCGTTCGGGGCGCCGAAAGTGAGATCGACGCCGGGCTTCAGACTGCGGTGCAGCACGCCAGAGAGGCAGGCCACACATGGGCGGAAATCGGGCAGGTGCTCGGGAGCAGCAGGCAGGCGGCATTCCAGCGGTTCGCCCGGCCGGCCGATCCGCGTACCGGCGCGCCGATGGCGGACTCGGTGCTGCCCGGCGCCGCTGACCGCGGCATGGTCCTGATCGCGAACCTGGCGGCGGGCCGCTGGGCGGACGCGCACCGAGATTTCGGTGAGAACGCGCGGAAGTTTGATGCCGACCGCCTGGCTACCGGGTGGGCGCGGCTCGCGGGGCAGATCGGCGGCCTTGAGCAGACCGGCAGGCCGGTGGTTTACCAGGCGGGAGACCTCACGATCGCGGACATCCCGCTCTCATTCGAGGCCGGAGAACGGACCGCACGGATCGCCTTCGACCGCCAGGGACAGGTAGCCGGGCTGCACTTCCTGCCGCCGGGCCTCACCTGAGCCGCCGGCAGCCAGCCGTGACGAAACCCGCACCGGTCCTCAGCGCCAGCGATATGAGCGCCGGCTACCGCACCCGGCCGGTGCTGCGCAACGTGTCCCTGAGCTTCGGCCCGGGCCTGCACCTGATCCTCGGACCGAACGGCGCGGGCAAGACCACGCTGTTCCGCGTCCTGTCCGGCATCCTGCGCCCCACTCAGGGACAGGTCCGCATCCTGGGGCGGGACCCCTACGTGGACGTAGCGGTCAAGGCACAGGTCGGGGTGGCCGCGCACCGGGCCGCGCTGGCGCAGCGCCTCACCGTCGCCGGCAATCTGCACTACTGGTGCCTGGTGCTCGGCATGCAGAAAGCCGAACGGCTAAGACGCGTCCACGAGGTCCTCGACCTCCTGGATCTCGGTCCGATCGCGGACCAGCGGGCCGGCCGCCTGAGCCGGGGCCAGGCGCAGCGGGTGAGCCTGGCTCGCGCGATGCTCGGCGACGCGCAGGTACTGCTGCTCGACGAGCCCTTCGCCGGCGTGGACCCGCAGGTCGCGGTCCAGTTGCGCGGCCACCTGCGCTCGCTCGCCCGGGCGGGCCGGACGATGCTGGTCTCCACCCACGAGCTGGCCGAGGCGAGCGAGATCGGCGACGACGTGACCGTCCTGCGCGATGGCAGGGTCATCGGACAGGGCAGCCCGGCGCAGCTGCGCGGTTCACTGGTCGGGGCCGGATACCGGCTGCGGATCAAGGGCGGCGCGGGCCTGGCCGACGCGCTCGGGCGGGCTGGTTACCGTCCGGAGCCGTCAGGCGACGGGCTCATCGTGGCGGTCGCCGACGAGCAGGCCGCACAGAAACTCCTCGCCGAGCTGATAACCGCCGGAGTCGGGATCACCGAGGCCGCCCCGGCCGCGAACCCGCTTGAGGAGCTCTACCTGCATCTTCAGGAAGGCGCCCAATGAAGCCGGAGCCGGTCACCGCCGATCGCCCGCTGAGGCTGATCCGGGCGCTGGCCTGGCGGACCCGCACGGAGGGTGTCCGCTACCTGTTCATCCCGGTGGCCATGTTCGCCGCCGTGATCACGCTGGCGATCGTGACCTCCCTGACCGGCACCGGGCACATCAACGGGGCAAAGGCCCTGGCCGCGTTCGCCGAACGCTATGGCGCGCACGCGGACGCCGTCACCGTGGGCATCGGCCTGCTCCTCGGGCCGGGGCTGGTGGCGCTTTTCTCCTGCATGTCGGTGGCCCAGCTGGTCCGCAACCTGATCGGCGCCGAGGCCAGCCGCGGCGGCATCGAGGCACTGCTGGCCGCCCCCTACCGGCCGGGCACGATCATGACCGCGCTGCTCGGCTACGTCGGCGCGGTGGCGACCTTGTACTGGGTCGGCATGTCGGCCATCGCCGCGCTCGCGCTCGCGGCTGTCACCTGGTCGACCGGGGCGACAGTGTCGTTGACCGCGAGCTACCTGCTCGCCGCCCTGATCGTCCCGCTGCTCGCCTCCTGGGCCGCCACCGGGCTGGCGCTGCTGGCGAACCTGCTGTACCCGCAGCTGGCCCAGGCCGGCTCCTACGGCATCAACACGGGCGGCGCCGGAATGGCCGGGCTACCCGCCATGCTGCCCGGGCTCGGCGTCCTGTTCGTATTCCTCTTCTGGGCCTCGTCCGTCAGCGCGGGCGAACTGCTCGGCGTGGCCGGCGGCACGGTCGCCGCCGTCGCCGTCACCGGTGTAGCCACCATCGCCCGCCGCTTCCGTCCCGACGCGGTTCTCGAATCATGACACCCGAAGTTCCCCAGAAAGAGGAGTCGTTCGCATGGGCACGCTGATCTTCCGTTGCTCGGACGGGCACCTGTTCACCGCCAGCTGGGTGAAGATACTCTTCCTGTCCGCGCACTTCGGCAACTCGGTGTGGACGCGCTGCCCCGTCGACCACAAATGGCGGATGGCCAGCCGGATCGCTCGCGATGACCTGTCCGACGCCGAACTCGACCAGGCCAAGCAGTACAACTTCTAACCGAGCGCTCACGGGCTGGCCAGGCCGGTGCCGTTGTAGCCGCGGCCGGCCAGCACGTCCTCGAGGGTCATGCGGGGCCGCTCGGCCGGCCCGGCCGCATTCGCCGGGAGGGCCGTCCGCCGGCGCATGAGCTGCAGCAGCACGCCCGAGGCGTTCCGCGGGTGCACGAACAGCTGGAACCACTGCTCGCCCGCGCCGAACGGCTCGTAGCCGCGGATGGTCAGCCGGTCGAAGGCGGCCCTGATGTCGTCCACGAGGAACGTCACGTGGTGCAGGCCGCCCGCCGGGTGACGGCGGAAGAAGCCGTCGAGGAACGCCGAGCCTGGCAGCGGCTCGATCAGCTCCACGCACGTGATCCCGCCCAGCTCGAGCCGGACCGTCCGCCAGCCGATCTCCGGGTTGTCGGCACCGATCACGAACCGGCCGCCGAGCGTGTCTTGCCACAAAGGCAGCAGGTCCCTGATGCGCGGACCCGCGACCGCGACATGGTCGAACGTGGCGCCGAGCTCGGCGGGCAGGTCAGACTCCAGCCCGCCGAGCTCGGAAACTCCGGGCCGGTGATCGGTCACGAGCCAGCGAGAATGTCGCTCGTGGTCCAGCGGAACGGGACGCCGTGCGTGGTGTCGGGCCGGGTGAGCAGCGTCGTCTCGTCCCGGGCCAGCGCCTCGATTCCCTTGCTCTGCAGGTACTTCTCCGCCTGGTCCAGGTCCTTGACCCGGAACGCCGCGGCGTGGTGGATCTCGCCGTTGGCCGCCATGTCGTCGGCGGCCAGCGTGCCTTCGCGCACCGGGGTGGCCAGCTCGACGATTGCCCCGCCCATCTGGACGTAGGAGTTGCTCGTGCCGGTCAGCTCCGAGGTGCTCTCGCCGATCAGCGTGCCGCCGAGGATGTCGGCGTAGACGTGCGTGGCCCGCTCCCTGTCGCGGGTGAGCACGGTCGTATAGGCCAGGTCGATCAGGCCGAGCGGGTGGTTGTCGGCCCACCAGTTCGGGTCCCAGTCCGGCTTGTACCTGGGGTCCATGTTCTCCAGCGGGGTGCCCTCCAGCCGCATGAACTCAAGCTGGGCGATCGTGTCCTTGGGGTGGGTCATGATCGCCGACGAGGCCGGCGGCCGCTCGGTGGTCTTCACGCCGCCTTCCACGAACACGCGGATGCCGTTGTCGGTGCACCGCTGCCAGATCTCGCCCGCGTCGTCCGTGTACCAGGCGATGGAATGCCAGTGGTTGCCGAACCGCCGGTAGAACCGGCCGAGCGGCATGGCCTCCCAGCCCTCCACCCGGAACGCCGGGGCCAGCGGCTCGATGACCGCGTTGCCGAGCACGACAAGCGAGGCGTCCCGCTTCTCGCCCTCCATGTAGTGGTGGTCAAGGAAACCGCGCCGCACGCTGAAGACGTCGTCGTACCAGACCTCGAGCGAGGGCAGGTCGCCGGTCATGTGGATGATGTGGAACAGCTTGCCGATCGCCATCGCCGCGCCCCCTAAGCCTTCGGCAGGGCGACGGTGGCGGTGCCCGGCGCCATGGACTGCCCGGAGTCGTTGTCGGTCCACACGTCGAGGTCCACCAGCGTCTCGGCGCCTTCCTCGCGGATGGCGGTGATCTTGCCGTGGGCGGTGACCACCTGGCCTTTGGTGTTCGCCGACCGGAACTGGCAGGCCAGCCGCACGATCCGGCCGCCGTCGCCGATCCAGTTCCTCAGCAGGTCGTGCAGATACGACCATTGCAGGTTGCCCATGCCGAACGCGGTCGGGTAACCGGCCGCCCGGCCGGCCTCGTCATCCATGTGGATGTCCACGAACTCGCTGTTGACCGCGGCGTAGCGGTTCCAGTTATGCAAGCCGGTCGAGCGCTGGAATTCGGGAATCTCCATGCCCACGGCCAGCTCGCCCGTCGGTGCCTGGGTCACTGTTTTCCTCCTGTGGTTAAACGGTCGGTGCCTCGGCGGCATCCTTGAGCGCCGGCCGCACCGGCGGCGCCTGGTTCCACGGCACGACCCCGAACTCCGGGGTGCCGACGGGGTAGTGGTTCTCGTTGATCTCGGCCCAGTGCGCGTGGTTGACCTGGTGCAGAGTGAAGCACGCGTTGAGCGCGTTGTAGAAGCCCATGTTGTCGACGCTCTGGTTCACCGACTCCTTGATCAGCAGCGCCGCCACCGTGGTCGTCTTGGCGATGCGCCGGGCGAAGGCCACGGTCCGTTCGGCCAATTCATCCGCCGGGAAGACCTTGCTCACCATGCCGAGGCGGTAGGCCTCGTCGACGTCGATCGAGTCGCCGGTGAGCAGGAGTTCCTTGGCCTTGCGCGGGCCGAACTCCCACGGGTGGGCGAAATACTCCACGCCGCACATGCCAAGGCGGGTGCCGACCACGTCCGCGAAGCTGGCGTCGTCGGCCGCCACGATCAGGTCGCAGGCCCACATCAGCATCAGCCCGGCGGCGAACACGGTGCCCTGGACCTGCGCGATCGTGATCTTCCTCAGGTTGCGCCAGCGGCGCGTGTTCTCGAAGAAGTAATGCCATTCCTGCAGCATGCGGGCCTCGGCACCGAGGCGCGTGGCGCCGTTGCCGGTAAACGACGGATGCTGGTCCGGGCCCGGCTGGCGCTCGGCCAGAGCCTCCCGGGAGCCCATGTCGTGTCCGGAGGAGAACAACGGGCCGGCGCCGCACAAGATGACCACGCGCACGGTGTCGTCGGCCTCCGCGCGGGCGAATGCGTCGCCGAGCTCGACCAGCAGGCCGCGGTTCTGCGCGTTGCGGGTGCGCGGCCGGTCCAGCGTGATCCTGGCGATGACCCCATCGTCCAGCGTCTCGTACCTGATGTAGTGGTAGTCGCCCAGGCTGGGCGAAGGCTCGGGCATGGGGATACCTGGCTTTCGGTGAATGGGTCCCTAGCCACGCCGACCGGAGCCACGCCGACCGGCCCGGGCCTGGCGGTGGTCGGCCGCCGTAGGTTCATTATGTCTATAATCTTGGAACAATAACATCACCTAACGAGCCGTGGGTCCAGTGGCCGCCAGCCGGGCGGGCTACCGCGTCCCCTGACCGAACGGCCGGGATGACCGTATCACCGAAGCGTGCCAGCGTCTCATGCTCCCCGAAGTCGGAAAACTGCAGGTAGAAGCGTTCGACTCCGCGCAAGACCAGGTCAGCCAGCGCGCCGGCCACCTGGTCGGGCGTCCCCGTGATCAGCCCGCCCCAGCCGCCGAAACGGCGTTGCGCCAGCTCAGCCACCCTCGTCACGTCGCCGGACGTCGCGGCCAGGCCCACCGGGTGCTGGCTGGAGACGCGGGCGTTCCCGGCCGCCGGCCTCAGTTCGTCCAGCCGGCCGAACGCATAGGTCGGGCAGTTCCACCAGTCGGCGTACCGCGCCACGAGCGGCATCGTCAGCCTGGGGCCGCCGCCGCCGATGACGATGGGCACCCGCCCGGCCAGCGGGCGAGGGCTCTGCCGCGCGCCGCGCAGCGTGTAGAAGGCGCCGTCGTGGTCGACCGTCTCGCCCCGCCACAGGGCCGACAGCACGATCAGGTACTCCTCAAGCCTGGCCGCTCGCGTGGCGGCGTCCTCGGCCGGGAATCCGAACCTGGAATGCTCGTCAGGCACCGAGCCCCACCCCAGGCCGAGCTCGAACCGGCCGCCCGACAGGTGGTCGAGGCTGACCACCTCCTTGGCCAGCAGGCAGGGGTGCCTGAAGGAGGAGCACAGCACCAGGTGGCCGATGCGCAGGCGCCGCGTCGTGGCCGCGATGGCCGCGGCGGTGGTGATGGCGTCGTACATGTCAGCCGACGGCAGGGCGGGCGGCGCCATGTGGTCCATCAGCGCCACGCCGTCGAAGCCGGCCTCCTCGGCGGCCTTGGCCCGCTCCATGATCGTGGCGAAAGACATGCGCATCTGCGGAAGATAGAGCCAGAACTCGCATGTCACGCCCGCCACCTCCACGATCCCTGCCACCCGGACCGGCCCGGCCA
>Ga0335075_10002221_pt1 | contig 31419 bp, 24 predicted proteins | sample Lox_Sample_24_FD_206723 | JGI IMG/M metagenome (GOLD analysis project Ga0335075, IMG submission 206723) | Soil microbial communities from Loxahatchee National Wildlife Refuge, Florida, United States - Lox_Sample_2.4 | ecosystem: Environmental > Terrestrial > Soil > Wetlands | place: USA...
CCCTCTCCGGCGGTGAGCTGCGGGAGTTCGGGCTGCTCTACCGCCAGGTGGCAGCCGACCTCTCGGCTGTTCGTTCCGACCGGGCTTCCAGCACGCTCGAAGAATACCTGAACCAGCTCCTGAGCCGTGCACATAATCGCATCTACTCGGGGCGGAAATCCGGGATCGGGTCGGTTGTGCGGTTCATGGCGGTGGAGTATCCGAGGATCTTCCGGCGGCTGTTTCCGTATGTGTTCACATCGTTGCTCATCTTCCTGGCCGGCTGCGCGCTGGGCACCCTGCTCACGCTGAGCAGGCCGGAGTTCATGCGGCTCTTCCTGGGGCCGGGGATGCTGCAGACGATCGACCGGCACCAGATGTGGACGCACTCGCTGCTGAGCATGAAGCCGCAGGCTTCGTCGGCGATCCTGACCAACAATATCAGCGTATGCTTCGCCACGTTTGCCGGCGGGATCGTGGGCGGGTTCGGGACGATCTTCCTGCTGTTCAGCAACGGGCTGCAGATGGGCGTGATCAGCACGGCGTGCGCGCGGGCGCACATGGCGCTGGACCTCTTCAGCTTTGTGGCGGCGCACGGAGCGCTGGAGCTGCCGAGCATTTTCATCGCCGGCGGCGCCGGGCTGCGGCTGGGAGCCGGCGTGCTCGTCCCGGGCATGCTCTCGCGACCGGACTCGCTGGCGCTGGGAGCGAGGGAGGCGATCCGGCTGCTGGCGGGGACGGTTCCGCTGCTGGTGGTGGCGGGAATGCTGGAGGCGTTTCTCTCACCTTCGGGGGCCCCGGTGGGGGTGAAGTTTGCTGTCGGCGGTGTGCTGCTGACCGGACTGGCATTCTGGTTGGTCGAGAGTGGCAGGCGTCGCGAGTGAGCCTACCTCCTACCTCTACCCCTCCCCTCCCCCTGTTTTTGGTCCAATTTAGAACCCATTCATTCCACTTGGGTTACGGATTGTAATTTGTAACCCATTCATTCCATTGCCAACCGCTGTAACCGTTTCTTATTAAAAGAGTTAACGGCATTAATCCGGGAACTGTCTGTAAAGATCTCATTTCATTGGGGTAATCTGTAACCGATTGTTGCTATTGAGGTTGTGAGATATTTGCGCGGATGCCCCGGCTTCCGTCAGAAATTGAGAAGGCCCGCCGAAGCGGGGCTTTGTCGAGCTTCTATTTCTATTTTACCGGGCCGGGAGAAATAGTCGGCCAAGTTTAAGAGCCAGCGCGCGAGGCTCCCGGGAGTCGCTTTCGACTTCGATGATCTTCTTAGAAGGAATCTTAGAAGAAATTTGGGGGACCTTGGGGACTGGGACGTAGCGGGTGCGCGCTTTCACCTTGATTTGACTGAATCTGTTGTACACTCCGGCCACCATGCTTCGAACAATGTCGGTTCGGGGCTCCTCTTCTTGCTGTCAGGTCTGGTGCATATCCTTGATTGCAGCTGGAGCAGCTCTCTTCGCGGTCGGCTGCTCCGGCCGAGGCGGCGGCAACGGCCGCACGCTCACCATTGCCGTGGTCGGACCGATGACAGGACCATCGGCGGCGCGCGGCCGGGATCTGGAGCAAGCGGCACGCCTAGCTGTGGATGACGCCAACGCCCTTGAGGACGTGAAGATACCGAAGATCCAACTCTCCGTCTACGACGACGGCGACGATGCCAGGCGCGCGCGCGAAGTGGCACAACAGGTCGCGATGACATCGGCGGTCGCCGTGGCTGACCACCTGTGTGTTGAATCAAAAACTGGCCGGCGACTTGCCGACGGTCACATATATCACCGCAATGGACTATGTGTTTTTTGCGTTTTTCGGCATCTGCGCAATCTATCTTCTGCTGACCGTTGTCACTTATGAAGCGCATAAGAAACAACAGCACCGGTCTACCCGGTTACTGAATCTGGGTGGGGCTGTCTTCAGCTTGCCAGGCCTGGCGACAACGTTGTGCCTGGTGTGGAGACTTTACTGGGGGCAAGGTTAGAAGGCTCGTGAATGACGGCGGAAAAGATTCTTCGCGCGGGAGCGGGCATTCTAGTGAAGCGCATGTTTTGGCGACACCGGTAGGGCCGATCCACAGACGCAATTGCTGTAGCTTGCCGCAGTGAAATTAGTCTGCGCGCAGGAATAATAGGAAACGTTCGACGGATTGATCGGCGAAGGCGTGGATACGGCGTAATCCTTCTCAAATGTGGTTCGGGCGGCGCCACCAGTGCGTATGGCCGCGGCGATGCCGGCGAGATTTGCGGCACTGAAGGAGCTGACGTCATAGGCGCTGTCAAATTGATATTCCTTTGACCATGAGGGCGACGGAGACGAAAGCGGGAGGTAGAAGGTCGTGATGTCGGAGACCGAAGCGGTCGTCAGGTTGTAGGTCATCACGGAGAAGGCCGGGTTGTTTTTGAAGATAGGACTCACGGCCGGCGTGAGGCGCAGGGGCAGCGAGGGTGGGTTCGCGGCTGAGAAGCGAAAGTCGTCCATGTGAATGTGGCCGGCGAAGGCGAGCTGCACCACATCGGAATAGGTGCTCATGAGAGTTGCGAATTCGGTTGCGTACTTCGCCTGCCAGAAAGGGACCGGCTTCTGGCATTGGGCATGCGATGAGTTATAGGCGTCCATGCCCGGCGGAATGTGCATCACGAGCGTCACATGACGATGAAGCAGCCTGGCGATATAGAGCTTCCAGCCAAGCCAATCGATCTCGGCCTGGCCGGGATCGCCGCGGTTCGGAGTGCAGCTTTTGTATGAGGCGGACCAGAAGATGGTGTTCAGGACGATGATGTCCTGATGGGCGACCGCCCGATGCGAGATGGAAAAGAATCCGCCTAACTGGAATGTGGCCTTCGCTTCGGGCGAGGCGGCGAGCACGGCTAATTGATCGGCTGTCGTGGCGAGAAACGGGCTGTTGGGAGGGATCTGGTAGTCTCCGCAGCTCGAGTCGTTATTTCCGAGCGCTGCCAGGACTGGAACCTTGAATCTGTCTTGCAGCTCCTGAACGACGAAGGCTTCTGTCTTCTCGGCAAACGCCGGATACTGGTCAGCTGTTCCTCCGGCGGCGACAAATGCCTGCGAGAAGTTGTGGCGAAGGGCGTCTCCGGTGAATAGGACGTAGTCGAAGGGCGCTTGTGCGGCTGCCGCTGCCAGAGTGGAAGCAAAGAGCGGATAGTTGGTGTCCGATCCATACGGTGAAAAGGACTCTTGCCGGGAGCTTTGAAAGATCGCCTCCCACTGCGAAACCGGCGAGGCGATCAGTTGCTTGACGATGGCTGGATCGGCGAGCGGATCGAGGTGAATGTCAGAGATAAGAAGAGCACGACCGGTGGGCGCGTCCTGTTGTGCGAGCGCCGCCGACGCCACGAAGGCGAAGAAGAGCCAACTCGCGAGGAGTGTCCGGAGTTTGATACGCGGCCTCGGAAGCAGGGTCAATCCTTAAAGGTAAGGGTGATTTTGCGCTTGTCGCCTCCGGTGGTGCGCATGACGATCTCTCCCTGGCTGCGCTTGACGATGGAGGGGAATTTTTCGCCCCATTCGACGAGGACGATGCTGTCGGGCGTGACCAGTTCGTCGAGGCCGAGGGTGTCGAGCTGGCGCTCGGTTTCGATCCGGTAGAGGTCGAGGTGATAGAGCATGACGGGTTTGCCGTTGAGCTTTCCCTCGTACTCGTGGACGAGGGTGAAGGTGGGGCTGGTGACCTCGTCGGGTTCGGCGGCGTCGAGGGCTTCGGCAATGCCTTTGACCAGGGTGGTTTTGCCGGCGCCCAGGTCTCCGTGGAGGATGAGGAAGACGGGCGGCTTGAGGAGGCGCGTGATCTCGTGGCCGGCGCGGATGGTCTCGGCTGCGCTGCTGGTCTCGAACTCGTGGACCTTGCGGCCTGCGGTCTCAGTAGGGGTCATCGTGTCTCCGTAAAGTTGGGGGATAGTGGACGGGGCAGGCCCTGCAGCCAGATGTACTCGGCTGGATCGTAGGGGCGGAAGTGAAAGGCCTTCCAGAGGTGAGAGACAGTATCGGTGGCAAGGAGGGTGTGCTCGTCCTGCTCGCGGACGGCGATGTCGGCGGCGAGTCCGTGTAGGTAGACGGCGGCGTTGACGGCGTGGGCGACCTGGCCGGGGTGCTGAGCGAGCACGGCGGCGACGATGCCGGTGAGGATGTCTCCGCTGCCGCCTTTGGCCATGCCGGGATTGCCGGTAGTGTTGATCGCCAGATCTCCGTTGGGATGCGCAACAAGAGTACGCCAGCCTTTTAACACCAGTGTTACATGGTGCCGAATTGCGAAATCCCGGGCGAGAGATTCGCGGTTTGCCTGGACCTCTTTGGTGGAGATGCCGGCAAGACGGGCCATTTCGCCGGGGTGCGGGGTGAGGACCATGGGACGGGAGCGGCCATCGATCTTTTCCGGATGGGCGGCGAGGATGTTGAGGGCGTCAGCGTCGAGGACGGCGGGAAGCTGAGTCTTTTCAAGCAGATCGAGTAAAAACTTTTCCGTGGATGGGTGCTGGCCGAGGCCGGGCCCGATGGCGAGGACGGTTTTCCTCTCAAGAAGCTGGTCGTAATCGAGGTTTTCGCCGGTGACTTCGCCGTTCGGGCCTTCGGGCAGGACGGCGGTCATGAGCTCCGGGGTGATGGCGGCAACGCCGGGGAGAATGGAGCCGACGACGGCGGCGGTGACGAGTCCGGCGCCAGTGCGAAGCGCGGCGAGGGAGGCCATGGCGGGAGCTCCGGACTTGCCGCGGGCTCCTCCGATGACGAGGACATGGCCATACATGCCTTTGTTGCTGTCGGCGGGGCGCGGCGGCTCGACGAGGGCGTGGGAGGCTCCGGTCCAGGCGAGGTTCAGGCTGGAGTGGACGGCTTCGGGAGGCGATCCAATGGGGGCGACAACGATGGGCGCGTAGACGCTGCCGGCGAGGTTGCCGCAGACGTGCGCAAGCTTGGGGGAGGTGAAGGTGACGACAGCATTGGCGCGGCAGGCGCCCTCTGCGGAGAACTCGCGGGAATCGGCGTCCCATCCCGAGGGGAGGTCGATCGCGACAACGGGAATGTCCAGTTGGTTCACGCGGTCGCGGAGGGCGGCGGCGACTCCCCGAAGCGGCGGGCGGAAGCCGGTCCCGACGACGGCGTCGAGAAGGAGGTCGGCATTGGCGAGAAGGGCGCGGACCTGCGGCGTGTCGAGGGACGGCTCGTCGGGGACGAAGATGGGCGTGAGCTGCATCTCGCTGAAGGCGATCCTGGCGTCGCCTTTGAGCTCGTCGGGGTCGCCGAGGAGCAGGACGGTGACTTCCCTGCCTCCGGCGGCCAGGGCGCGGGCGGCGACGAAGCCGTCTCCTCCGTTGTTGCCCTTGCCGCAGAGGACAGTAATGCGGCGGGATTTCGGGTATTCACGCTCGACGAAGCGGGCGACGGCCTGGCCCGCGTTGCGCATGAGGACGATGGAGGGAACGCCGAATTGCTCGGTGGTGACGCGGTCGGCGGCGCGCATTTCGTCAGCCGTGAGAATGGGAACGGCGGGGATGAGGCTCACGCTGTCATCGTACTTGAGGACGGGGCTCAGGGCACAGGGCACAGGAAAAGGCGATCACCCTGTGCGGATATTTTGGGAACTCGACAGACTGTACTCGAACCTTTGTCGGCTTCTGTGATCTGAGCTCTGTTACTGGTTGACGCCGGTGGCGGTGGACGGGGCTGCGTCTCCGGCCTGGACGGGAGCCGATTGCTTCTGGGCGAAGTAGCTGTGATCCCAGAGATTGCGGTAGAAGAAGCCGGTCAGCTCGGCGGCCTTGGGTCCGAAGGTGGGGCGCCCGCCTTCAAGGAAGATGACGGTCACGATGCGGCCGTACTGGGTGTCGGCGTAGGAAGCGAACCAGCCGAAGCGGGTGCCGTTATTGGAGCAGGTGCCGGTTTTGCCCATGACCGGGAACTGGTTGAAGCTGGCCTTGAGCGAACGGGCGGTACCGTAATTGACGGCGGCCTCCATCCCGTCCTGAATTTCGGGGATGAGGTTGTGGATGTCGAGGGTGCGCTTGATGCGCGGCTGGAAGTTGAGGATCTGGTCGGGGGTGGTGGGGTGCTGGAGGTAGTAGAGGGTTCCACCGTTGGAGATGGCTGAAACCAGGGCGCCAAGCTGCAGGGGCGTCATGGAGACGCTCTCACCGAAGGAGCACATGCGGCCTACGCCGCCGCGATCGGCTGGGAGCGGCTGGTCAGGGTAGACGCCCAGCTGCTCGCCGGGAATGTTGTAGCCGGCCAGCTCGCCGAGTCCGAACTCGTTGGCGTAGTGGCGGACGCGCTCGAAGCCGAGGCTGCGGCCGAGGGTCTCAAAATAAAGGTTGTTAGAGTGGGCGATGGCCTCGGTCAGGTCCATGTGGTAGGAGCCACCGAGGTTGACCGGAGTGTCCTTGGTGATGATGCCTTCAGAGAGCGCCGCCAGAGCAACCGAAATCTTGATGGTCGAGCAGGGCTCAGCGCCGCTCGACAGCGCGAGCTTCTGGTTGACCATGGCGAGAATGCGCCCGTTGCTGGGGTCGATGGCAACGACGGTGCCGTACATGTTGCCGAGCGCAGCGATGGCGGCCTGACGCACGACGGGATCTTCGCCGGCGGTGACATCGCCCTGGGTCAGATCCTGATCGGTGAAGGAGCTCGCGTAGAAGCGCTCATAACTGCGACGGTGCACAGTGAGCGAGGCGCGGCGCAGGTGAGCGGTGCCGGAGGAATGATGATAGGCCGCCGAGGAGACGACGCGATGGCTGTGCTGCAGATGGCTGATGTGCTTCTGCGTGCTGGTCGTCTCCTGCACGTGCGCGCGGGAGCGATGCGAGCGATGCGTTGTGGTGGTGGTTGAGGACGCAGAGCCGGAGGCGGCGTGAGCGGCAACGCTGAGCGGCAGCGCAAGAAGAACCGCGGAAAATGCACATTGAACCAGGCGTCTCATCGAATCCCCTACTGCTCCTCTACGCTATGAAAGTACTCTATGAAAGCTATCGGCTATAAAGTTATCGGCTATGAAAGCTGTCGACAATAAAAAGCTATCGCTCCGCTGATGCGGCTTCCAACCTTTTGTTCACGAGCCTGGAAAAACTATGCTCGCATCTTACACACAGAACCGCTTTGGCTGGCCACCAAATTCTTCGATCCGCGGGGAAAGCGTTCCCGCTTCGGCACCTGTCCGCACCGGAAGGCGATGCGGAGGGCCTGTTTCATTCTGAAGAACCCGCAATCGCGGAAATTGTTTGCAACCACCGCGATTGCTGTCCTGATTTTAGTGCAGGACCGGCCCTCTCCCAAATGCCGGCCTGCGTTTTTTTAGAGGAGCTAGAAGCCCCCGCGGCGCAGGAAGGCGGGAATGTCGAGATTATCCCCTTCCTGGGTGTGATCGCCGCTGACGACGGTCTCCGGATGGTCGAGAGGCTCGGCGACGGCAACGGCGACTTCCTCATGCGAGACGGCAACCTCAAAGGAATCGACGGCGACGGCAACGGGCTCGGCGGCTTCTTCGTAGACCGGCTGCGGCTCAGGTTCGGCCGGCACCTCGACGAAGGTGCGGCGCGATGAGGAGACAAATGCGGGCTCCTCGGCTTCCTCGCTGGCGAAGCGGGGCCGCACGGGCTGGGCGCTGATTTCGACGTGGGGCACGACAGGAGGCTGAAGGGCGGCGTTGAGCAGACGCTCGCGACGCCCTTCAGGCATTTCCTGGCGGAAGCCGGTGGCGATGACGGTGATTTTGACTTCGTCACCCATGTTCTCGTCGAGAACCGCTCCGAAGATGATGTTGGCTTCTTCGTGTGCGGCGTTCTGGATGAGGGTGGAGGCCTCGTTGACTTCGTTGAGCTTGAGGGAGCTGGAGCCGCTGATGTTGATGAGGATGCCGCGGGCTCCGTCGATGGCTCCGTCTTCGAGAAGCGGGGAGGCCATGGCCGCCTGCGCAGCCTCGACGGCGCGGTTGGCGCCGCCGCGGACGGCGGTGCCCATGACGGCGTATCCCATGCCGGCCATGGTGGTTTTCACGTCGGCAAAGTCGCGATTGATGATGCCGGGGATGGTGATGATGTCGGAGATGCCCTGCACGCCCTGGCGGAGGACGTCGTCGGCGATGCGGAAGGACTCGAAGAAGCCGGCGTCCTTGGCGACGGCGAGGAGCTTCTCGTTGGGGATGACGATCATGGTGTCGACGCTGTCGAGGAGCTCCTGCATGCCGCGCTCGGCCTGGGCCATGCGGCGCTTGCCTTCAAAGGCGAAGGGCCGGGTGACGACGGCGACGGTGAGGGCTCCCATCTCACTTGCCAATGACGCGATGACGGGCGCGGCTCCGGTGCCGGTGCCGCCGCCGAGGCCGGCGGTGACGAAGACCATGTCGGCGCCTTCGAGGGCCTCGATGATCTTCTCGGAGTCTTCGAGGGCGGCTTTGCGGCCGACATCGGGATTGGCGCCGGCGCCGAGTCCGCTGGTGAGCTTGACGCCGAGCTGGAGCTTGACGGGGGCCTGCGAAAGCTGCAGGGCCTGGCGGTCAGTGTTGGCGACGATGAATTCGACGCCCTCGACGCGGGCGGCGATCATGCGGTTGACGGCGTTGCCGCCTCCGCCGCCGACGCCGATGACCTTGATCCGCGCGCCGCGCGGAACCTCGTCGTGGTATTGAATGCGGATATCTTCTGGACGGTTCATGGTTATCGGCTCCTATAGGCTTCCGGCAAAGATGGCGCGCAGCTTGGCGCGCAGGCTGTTGTCTTCCGCCGCACGCATAACGCTGGTGCGGTGGGTGTAGAGCAGGGTTCCGATCAGGGTGGAGCACTCGGGCTGGGCGAGATCCGAGGGCATACGGGAGAGCGGCACGGGCGAACCGATGCGAGCAGGGACGCGAAGCTGGCTCTCGGCGACGTCGAGGAGACCGGCGAGGCGGGCGCCGCCTCCGGTGAGGACGCAGCCGGCGCCGAGGGCTTCGAGGACGCCGCCGTGACGGAGGTTGTCGCGCAGCATGTGGAAGAGCTCGCGGGCGCGGGGCTCGAGGATTTCGCAGAGCAGGCGCTGGCGGACGACGCGGGGCTCGAATCCGGGCAAACCGGTGAGCTCGATCTCGGCGTGCTGGGAGACGGAGGTAACGACGGCGTTGCCGTAGTTGCACTTGATCCACTCGGCTTCGGGCGGGGTGATGTGCAGGCCGACGGCGAGGTCGTTGGTGAAATGGTCGCCTCCGATGGGAATGACGGAGGTGTGGGCGACCGAGCCCTCGAAGAAGACGATGATCTCGGAGGAGCCAGCTCCGATGTCGATGAGGCAGACGCCGAGCTCGCGCTCGTCGGCGGAAAGCGTGGCTTCGGCGGCGGCGATCGATTCAAAGACGGTCTCGGTGACCTCAAGGCCGGCCTTGTTGGCGCAGGTAACGACGCTCTGCTGGGCGCTGGCCGAGCAGGTGGCGATGTGGAGGTTCACCTCGAGGCGGTTGCCGACCATGCCGATGGGGTCGTGGATGCCGGGTTGCTCGTCGAGAATGAATTGCTGGGGGAGCAGGTGGACGATCTCGCGGTCGGGCGGAAGCGAAATGGAGCGGGCGCGATCGACGGCGGCGCGGACCTCCTCGCGGGTGATCTCGCGCATACGCGAGCCGAGGCTGATGCCGCCACGGCTGTTGAGGCCGCGGATGTGGGGGCCTCCGATGGCGATGACGCAACGCTCGATGGTGGCATTGGCGCGGTCTTCGGCCTGGGTGGCGGCCTGGTTGATGGACTCGACGGCAGGGCGGATCTCGGCGATGACGCCTTTGCGGATGCCCTTGGAGTCAACGATGCCGTGGCCGCGGTAGCGGATGGCTCCGTCGTTGAGCTCGGCGATGAGCACACGGGTTTTGGAGGAGCCGGTGTCGAGAACGGCAATCAGATTGTCGGGCTTCTGGCTCATCCAGCCACCTTTCCGGCGTGTCTGTGCACCGGCGCGGGGCGCTTCCTGACAGCGGGTGCGTGCGAAGCGGGCGGCTGAGCAGGGGCGGCTGCCGGCTGGGCGGCGGCTGCCGGCTGGGCGGCGGCTGCCGGCTGGGCGGCGGCTGGCTGCTGGGCCTGGTCGGCTGGGCGGCCATCGGCCATCTTCAGGACTACCTGGGTGTCGTAACGGAGATCGACCGAGGCGAGGTGCGGATATTGCTGCTGCCACTCGGCCAGGTGCGAGGTGTAGGTGTGGTAACGGGCGAGGAACTTCTCGTCTCCGAAGTGCAGCAGCATGTCGGTCGCGCCGGCGGGGATGGTGGCGCGCACGTCTTCGGTGTCAGAGAGATCAATTTCACTCAGGTTGGAGGAGATCTTCTCGCTGCCGGAGTCGAGGTCGGCGATGAAGCGCTGATAGAGGCGCATGCGCGGCGCGCGGACGGAGAGCGGGTCGGCGGGGTTGATTCCGGTAACAACAGGGAAAGAGAAGTGGCGCGCGGCCATCATGGCCGGAGGCATGTCGAGGATGACGCCGTCGGCGTCAACGAGCTTGATCTTGTCCCCGATGCGGACAAAGGCGATGGGGGTGCGCTCGCGCACGGTGACGCGGAGCTGGTTGGGCAGGATGCGCATGACGGTGGCGTGCTCGACCCAGGGGATCTGTTCCAGTTCGGAACGGCGCTTCGCGAGAGGGATGAAGAAGACGTTGCGGCCGATGTCGGATCCGAAGACGGAGAGGAGCTCGTCGCGGGTGAGCTGGCTGTTGCCGACGGTCTGAATGGAGGCGGAGCTGTCGATGCGGAAGCGCGGGTCGTGGTCGAGGAAGTCGCGAACGGTGATCACCAGCCAGACCACCCCGGCAAGAAGGGCGAGCAACAACGCGATGACAATGACACGGCCCCAGCGGGTTCTGGCCCAGTCGGGCAGGACGCCTTTGCGAACGGGAACACGGCGGCGGGTGCGCAGAAAAGCCTGGCCGTCCTGAGCCTCGCCGACGTTGTCGACGGCTCGAGAGACGACACGGTCGGCAGCCGCCTCGCGGTCGGAACGCGAGCGGGAAGAGGATGCGGGACGCAAAAATGCGTCGTCGCTGCCATCGTCGACAAGTGTGGCACTACGGCTTGAGTTTCCTTCAGTTTTCGCCACGGCCGAGCAGGTCGTGAGAGAGTCGCCGCTTCGACTATAGCCTGCCGGGGGCTGTGGACTTCCGTGGCAAATCCAAGGGGGAATCAAGAAAGGCAGGGATTAGGGGAAAGAATTAGAGATCAGGGATTGGGTGAATCGTTCATGATTCCTTCGAACCACTTTATGAATGCCCGGGCTTTGGTGCTGGTGAGCCGGCCTGAGGGGTAAATCACCCAGAGGTCGAGCGGGAGAAGGGTCCATTCGTTGAGGATGGATACGACTTCGCCGGACTGGAGCTCGGGGGCAAACATCCAGTGCGAGGCAATGCAGAAGCCCTGTCCGCTGATGACGGCGGCGCGCACCCCTTCAGCGGCGGTGATCATCAGCCGTCTCCGGAGCCTTATAGAGATTTCGGCGGTTCCACGGCGGAACGACCATTCCTCGCCGCCGCTCCATTGGGAATAAATGATGGCGTCGTGGTTGAGGAGATCGGCAGGAGTGGCGGGGGTTCCGCGACGGGCGAAATAAGCGGGGCTGGCCAGGACGAGACGCTCGCTTTGCGCGAGTTTGCGTGCGCGAAGCGATGAGTCGGTGAGGGCGCCGAGGCGGAGTGCGGCGTCGATGCTTTCGGCGACCAGATCTCGTGGGCGGTCGTCCATGACGAGCTCCAACTCAAGGCGGGGGTGGGCGTCAAGAAATTCAGCGAGACGGGGAACGAGGTGGATCCGCGAGAAGGTGACGGCCATGGCGATGCGGAGACGTCCTTCGAGGCTGGCGGCAACGCCGCGAGCGGCTGCATCGGCCTCATCGGCTTCCGTGATGGCGCGGAGGGCACGCTCGTAGAAGGCGACTCCTGCCTCGGTGGGAGTGAGACGGCGGGTGGAACGGACCAGCAGGCGAACGCCTAATCTTTCTTCGAGGCTGGCGATGGTCTTGGAGATGGCGGGCTGGCCGATTTTGAGATCGCGAGCGGCGGCGGAGAAAGATCCCGCATCCACTGCCCGGACGAAAATCTCCATCTCGCGCAAACGGCTCATAGGAAAGACCGGACTACTCCGGATTTGTATTCCAGTTAGGAATAAATGTTATCACCGGCAGCGGGCTATCGCGGGCAATCTGGAATGCGTAGAGTGATCGTTGCACGTTTAACGTCTGCCTGGCTGTAGTCATCTCCCCGGTAACAATCCAAGGCTTGAACGGCACAGACGGGAGAATGCATGCCTGGTTTTTTGGCCAAAATCCCTCAATCCGGGGGCGAAATACCGGGGGGGCGAAACAGAATTTTCTTATAGGTAAATTGACGGGCAAAGGAGAAGTTGTCATGGGTAAGCTGAGCGGCAAAGTCGCGGTGGTTACAGGAGCCTCGAAAGGCATCGGGGCTTCGATTGCGGAGCATCTGGCGGCCGAGGGCGCATCGGTTGTCGTGAACTATGCGACGAGCAAGGCGGGCGCCGATGCTGTTGTGTCGCGCATCGCGAAGAACGGCGGGAAGGCGATTGCGGTCCAGGGCGATGTAGCGAAGCCGGCGGATATTGAGCGGCTGTTTGCGGAAACGAAGAAGGCGTACGGCAAGGTCGACATCCTGGTAAATAATGCCGGCATTTATGAATTTGCTCCGCTGGACCAGGTCACGCCGGAACACATCCAGAAGCAATTCAACCTCAATGTTGCGGGACTGCTGCTTACGACGAAGGAAGCGGTGAAGCTTATCGGGCCGGAAGGCGGGTCGATCGTGAATATCGGATCGATTGTAGGGCCTATGCCCGCTCCGCAGGCCTCGACGTATAGTGCGAGCAAGGCCGCGGTGGATGCGATCACGGTGTCGCTGGCGACGGAACTGGGGCCGCGGAAGATTCGCGTGAACTCGCTCAATCCGGGAATGGTGGAAACGGAAGGCCTGCGTGCGGCCGGTCTTCACGAAGGCGAGTTCAGAGAACAGCAGGACAGGGAGACTCCGCTGGGACGGATCGGGCAGCCTAAAGATATTGCGCCGGCGGTGGTTTTTCTCGCCGGAGAGGACGCCGGGTGGATCACGGGGCAAGTGATTATCGCCGCCGGCGGAAAGCGCATGTAGCGAAGTCCGCAGCGGGCTTCAAGTTCAGTTTTCCCAGGTCCCAGAATCGGGACCTGGGGCACCCGCAACCTCTCAATTCTTCCCAGGTCCGAAGATCCGGACCTGGCCCCCCCGGCAACGGTCAGTTCGCCTATCCCGAAAAGGAGATTCCCTATGAGCGCAGCGAAAAATGCACAGACGTCCAGAAACAACGCGCCGGAAGAATACGATCTGGTGATTATCGGCAGCGGTGCGGGAGCGAAGCTCATCGCGTGGACGTTTGCCGGGAGGGGACATCGCGTAGCGGTGGTCGAGCGCAAGTATGTCGGCGGGGCGTGTCCGAATATCGCGTGCCTGCCGAGCAAGAACGTTATTCATACGGCGCAGGTAGCGTCGTATGTGCGGAGGAGCGGGGAGTTCGGCATCGCGAGGGACGGATTCAGGGTGGATATGTCGGCGGTGCGCGACCGCAAACGGAAGATGGTGGCGGGACTGGTCGAGACTCATCTCGACGAATTCAGGCATAGCGGCACGGAACTCATTATGGGAACGGGGCGCTTTGCCGGTCTGCGGACGGTGGAGGTCACTCTGAATGATGGAGGACAGCGACTGCTGCGCGGGACGAATGTGGTCATCGGGACGGGGACGCATGCGGCGGTAGATTCGACTCCCGGGCTTGCCGAGGCGCAGCCATTGACGCACATTGAAGCGCTCGAACTGGATGAGGTGCCGGAACGGCTGCTGGTGATGGGCGGAGGGTATATCGGGCTGGAGTTTGCGCAGGCGATGCGCCGGTTCGGAAGTAATGTAACTGTCATTGATCGGAATGGGAGGCTGCTGCATCGCGAAGATGACGATGTAACCGAGGCGATGCACCAACTGTTCGAGGACGAAGGCATTCAAACCGCGCTGCATGCGCGGATCAAGCGAGTTTCGGGGAAATCGGGCGATTCGGTGAAAGTCGTGATCGAACAGAATGGCGTGGAGAAGACGCTCGAGGGCACTCATCTGCTGGTGGCGACCGGGCGCATTCCGAACACGAAAGATCTTGGACTGGAACTGGCAGGCGTGGAAGTGACCGATCGCGGATATGTGAAGGTCAATGAACGGCTGCAGACGACGGCGCCGGGAGTCTGGGCGGTGGGCGAGGTCGCGGGCAGCCCGCAGTACACGCATATCAGCGAAGATGACTTTCGCGTATTCGCCGACAATGTTACGGGCGGGAACCATGTGACGACGGGCAGGCTGGTTCCCTTCTGCCTGTACACGGATCCGGAGCTCGCGCGAGTTGGGCTGAGCGAGAAGGAAGCGAGGGCGCGCGGCGTGAGATACCGGTTGTTCAAGGCTCCGATGGCAGCGGTGCTGCGGGCGCGGGCGCTGATGGAGACGCGCGGGTTCCTGAAGGCCCTGGTGGCGACGGATAGCGATCGCATCCTCGGTTTCACGGGTTGCGGCACGGGAGCGGGCGAGGTTATGTCGGCAGTCCAGATTGCGATGGTCGGCGGGCTGCCGTACACCGCGCTGCGCGATACCGCGATCGCGCACCCGACGCTGGTGGAGGGGCTTCACTCGCTGTTCATCACTCCGCCTGTTTTGTCGAGCGAGATGAAGGATGAGCGGGCGGCAACGCTGCAAAGCGCGTAACACGGCAGGATCCTCCGCGGCGGTCTGCTATGGGCCCTTGTGGACGGCCTTTTCGGCGTCGGCGACGGCCTGGCGGAATTTGTCGACGGCTGGGACGGAGGGCGACTGGAGCGCGTCGCTGGCGGTGTATCGCCAGGCGGGAGCGGAGTTGAGCGGATCGTCGACATCGCCACGGTAGACGGCGAAGGAGTCGTCGGTGCTGCCGATTTGCGTCTCGGGATGAGGAGTCTGGTCGGCGGGGGTGGTCGACGACGGGGGGCGGCCCTGCTGGGCGCCGATGCTGGCTCCGTTGTCGAAGGGAACGACGGAGCCGAGGCGGTCATTCTGGCGAGGATCGCTAATGGTGGGTTGGGCGAGGCGTCCGCTTCCCTTCCGAACCACGATGATCAGGTCCGCACCATGGGTGTTGATGACGGGTTCAAAGCGGCCCCAGTTCAGCAGTGCCGCCTCGACATCCTTCTGAGCGACCTGATTGGCGCGGGGATCGTCGATGGCGATGCCGGCGGAGGGGTCGATGATGACGGCAACGGTCCGGGCGGTGAGGACGTAGGCAGGCAGGACCGGCTTCTTGTTCTTTGCCAGCCCGGTCGCGGCCAAAATTAGCCCCGCCGCAAACAGGGTAAGAAGGCGAGTGCGCATGACAGCCTCCCTGGAACTTTGCGACAACGATACAGAGACGAACGAAACGCGGCAAACGTATGCACGAATCGGCTGCACGAATCGGCGGAGGGGTCTAAACTTGGACGGCTGTAAAAGGAGTGGGGGATGAGCGGGGCTTCGCGGTCATGGAAGAAGTATCCGGTGATCTACGAGATCAATACATGGGTGTGGCTCTCGGAGTTGAGCCGGAAGTATGGGAAAGGGCTCGATCTGGCTTCGGTTCCGGCGGCAGAGTGGGATGCGATTGCGGCATACGGCTTCGACGCGGTGTGGCTGATGGGGGTGTGGGAGCGGAGCCCGGCCGGGACGGCGATTGCGAATCGAAATGAAGGGCTGGTGGCGGATTTCCGGAAGGCGCTGGAGGATTTTCGCGGCGAGGACAATGTCGGGTCGCCGTATTGCGTGCGCCGGTATGTAGTGGATGGGCACCTTGGCGGCCGGGAAGGGCTGGCGGCAGCGCGCGGGGAGCTGGCACGACGGGGAGTGAAGCTGATCCTGGACTGGGTGCCGAATCACGTGGCTCCGGATCATCCGTGGACGGCGGAGCATCCGGAGTACTTTATCCGCGGAAATGCAGAGGACCTGGCGAATGATCCGGCGTCGTTTCTCGAGGTGGGAGGGCAGGTCTACGCGTGTGGACGCGATCCTTACTTTCCCGCGTGGCCGGATGTGCTGCAGCTGAATGCTTTCGACGCGGGGCTGCGGCGGGCAGCAGTTGAGACCATGGCGAGCATTGCCGGGCAGTGCGATGGGGTGCGCTGCGATATGGCAATGCTGTTTCTGAATGCCATCTTCGAACGGACATGGAATGGCCGGGCTGGGGCGAGTCCGGAAGCGGAGTACTGGGTCGAGCTGATCACGGCGACGAAGGGCGGGTGGCCGGATTTCCTTTTTATTGCCGAGGCGTACTGGGATCTGGAGTGGGAGCTGCAGCAGCTGGGCTTCGATTTCTGCTACGACAAGAAGCTCTTTGACAGGCTGGAACATGGCGATGCGGAGAATGTAAGGCTGCATCTGTGCGCCGAGGCTTCATACCAGGACAAGCTGCTGCGGTTTATCGAGAACCATGATGAGCCGAGGGCGGCGACGACGTTTGCCGCGGAGAAACTGCGGGCGGCAACGGTGGCGGTGGCGACGCTGCCGGGAGCGCGACTCTTCCATGAAGGGCAATTCGAGGGGCGGAGGGTAAGGCCGCCGGTGTTTCTGGGGCGGCGTCCGGAAGAGCCGGCGGATGAGGGAATGCGGGAATTCGGCGCGCGGTTGATGGCGTCGATCCACAGGCCGGTGTTTCGAGAGGGCGAGTGGCGGCTGTGCGAGCGATGGGGATGGCCGGATAACGCGAGCTTTCTGAATCTGCTGGCGTGGAGCTGGCAGATGAGCGATGAGCGATATCTGATTGCAATCAATCTGTGCGATGGGCCGCTGCAGGCGAGGGTCGGGGTTCCGTGGGTTGATGGAGGGACGTGGCGGCTGACGGATACGCTGGCAGGTACGAGCTATGAGCGGGGCGGCGCGGATATGCAGGCGGAGGGGCTGTATATCGAGCTGGGGGCGTGGCAATTCCACTTCTTCGCGTTTGTGCGCCAGAGTTAAACGGGGTTGTAAGCAAAGTCGAGTGGGGAGCTGCGCCGGCGGCGTCTAAATGAGGGGAAGGAGAAATGCTATGCGGTGTCTGCTTGCGATGGTTCTGCTCTGCGTCGCCGCTCCGGTGTTTGGCCGCACGACCACGGAGCTGGCGCCTCCGCCGGAGGGCGCGACGCTGCCGGTGATCCTGTATCGAAGTCTGAAGCCTCATGACTTGAAGGCCGGCGATCCAGTGACTGTCCAACTGGTGCAGAAGGTGCCGGTGAGTGAGCAAGTGAGTCTTCCAGCGGGAACGAAGCTGGATGGTCATGTCGTGACGGTGAATGATTCGTCGATCAGTCTGCTGTTTGACCAGCTCAGGTGGAAGGGACGGACGCTTCCGGTTCATGTGCGGCTGGTAGCGGCGGCAGCGCCGTTTAACGTCTGCCAAACGAAGTTGCCTCTGGGGGCGACGGACCGCTCAACCAGCAATCCCGGAGATTGGACGACACGGCAGGTTGGCGGAGATGAGGTGTATCTCTCCGGTGGAGCGGGGAAGGTCTACAACCAGTACAGCGAGCCGGTGGGTTACGCGGATCGCGTGGGTGTCTATGCCGACCCGGCCGCACCGGGAGCGCTGCCGCACGCGATGGACCCCTTCTCGACAACAGCGACGGGACTGCACGGTTTTCCGGCGCTCTCGATTGTGTCGGAGGGGAGCATGAACGCGCCGATCACACTGGCGGCGAACAAACTCAAGTGGCAGATCGGGACGGGCAGCGCGTTCCTGCTGGAAGTGGTGCACTGAGATATTCCTTCATGTTGATGCCGGCCGGAGGCCATAATGGCCTGAGCATTGACGCGAGGATATTTCGATGCACGGCCGCCTGGTTCGACGCTTCGTTCTGATTGCGGTGCTGTTGTGCGTGATTGTGCTTGCGGGCACGGCGGGTTTTGTCGAGATCGAGGGGTACACGTGGTTCGATGGGTTTTACATGACGATCACCACGATCACCACGGTCGGTTACCAGGAGCTGAAGCCGCTCAGCCATGCCGGGCGCGTCTTTAATTCTTTTCTGATTCTGTTTGGCGTCAGCGTCATGTTCCTGGCGGTGGGCGCGATGACGCAGACGATTATCGAGCTGGAACTGCAGGACCGCTACGGAAAGCGAAGGATGAAACGGATGATCAATCATCTCCAGGACCACTTCATCGTGTGCGGATTTGGCCGGGTGGGACGGAATGCGTCGTATGAGTTTCAACACGCGAATGTTCCGTTCCTGGTGATTGACCGCAGCGAAGACCGGATCGAGAAGGCGATCCACGCGGGGATGCTAGGCGTGGTGGCCGATGCAACGCGCGACGATTGCCTGCGCGAGGCCGGCGTGCTGCGGGCCAAGGGGCTGATCGCGGCATTGCCTTCGGACGCGGAGAATCTGTTCATCATTTTGTCGGCCAAGACGCTGAATCCGAAGCTGACGGTGGTGACCAGGGTGTCAGAAGAGGAGGCCGGAGAAAAGCTGCGCAGGGCGGGAGCCGATATTGTGCTGACTCCTTACGCGATGGCGGGACGCCAGCTTGCGGATGCGCTGTTGCGACCGCATGTAGTGGAGTTTCTCGACTTCGCGAAGAGCAGCATCGGGCCGAAGGTGACGATGGAGCAGCTTTGTGTCTCGCCGAAGAATGGGTTTGCACGGAAAAAGCTTGGTGAGCTGCTTGAGCCGCAGAAATCGGACGTGATTGTGCTTGCGGTACGACGGCAGGCAGGGGAAACGGTCTTCAATCCTCCAGCGGAATTTGAGATTGCGGCGGGGGATTTTCTTATCGTGATCGGCGAGCGGCCGGGACTCAAAAAGCTGGAGCAGATGCTCACCCGCTGAGGGCGACGAGATCGGCGAAGCGTTCTGTTTGACTTGTGGTGGAAAGCGCTCAGATCGCGCGTGACGCGCATCTATGTGGGCGTGGGCATAGAGTCATAGCCAGGGATGCAGCCGGGATCGAACGGGCGGCATAACGGGCCTCCGCGAACGATGGAGTAACGATCATGACTTTCAAAGGCATGACTTTTAAAGACAAGACTTTCAGAGACAGACAAGATGCGGGACGGCAACTGGCAGAGCGTCTTATGAAATATGCCAATGCCGATGATGTGACGGTGTTGGGGATTCCGCGGGGCGGCGTGCCGCTTGCGTATGAAGTTGCGGCGGCGCTGCATGCACGGCTGGATATCTTTCTGTCGGGCAAGCTTGGAGTTCCGGGACAGGAGGAGCTGGCCTTTGGCGCAGTGGCCGCGGGCGACGGGCGGCTCCTGGACCGGGAGATTATTCGCGCCGCCGGGATTTCGGCAGCGCAGATCGAGCAGATTACCGAGGCGACGAGAGCGAAGCTGGAGGAACGCGCGCGACTGTATCGCGGCGGGCGGCCTCCTCTTTCGGTTATAGGGCGAACTGTGATCCTTATCGACGATGGAATTGCGACAGGCGCGAGTACGTATGCGGCGATCCAGGCGCTGCGACAGATGAAGCTGAAGAAGCTGATAGTCGCGGCGCCGGTAGCTCCTAACTCGACTTACAACTGGCTGCGGATGGAAGCGGATGAGTTAGTGGTTCCCCGTATCCCAGAGTACTTCTACGCAGTAGGTCAGTTTTACGAGCACTTCTCGCAGGCTACCGATGAAGAAGTGATCATGCTGCTGCGCAGCGCAGAGCGGTTTGATACTGCAAAGGCAGCGCAGCCTGGGGGTCCGAAAGCCGGCGCCGCGAATGCGGTCGGGACGGCGGCAACTCACAAGTGACCATGGCGACATGATGACCGAGCCAGCAGCGCTCAGACCGAGGGGTTTCAACCAGGTGTTTCAGCGGTCAAGCGCTCGAGAGCCGATCGGGTAGCCTGCTCGCCCGCGGCAATCATTCTCTCTATGGCCTGCGGACCATAAAGATAACCGGACCAGGGAATGCGCGGGCGGATAAGGAGATCGGTGTGCCGCAGAGCCGCATGGTAATGCGACGGATAGGCGCGGGAGGCCCATCGATGATCGGGCGCTATGCCGATCTCATGAAGCAGAAAGCTTACTTCCCAGACATCCGCAGCGATGATGAAGTCGGCCCCCAGCGACCGGCAGGGGGCTGAGGGCAGAACGCAGGCGATGCCACCGTCTTTGAGCTGTTTTCCCGCACGGGTGACCGCCCGGCGGATACCGGGCATTGCACAACTGGCGCTGAGGGCGGTGGCAAGATTGCCTTCCCGGATGGGCAGGATACTTTTGCCGGGCAGTTCCGTAGCCATGGCGATGAAGGGGATCTCGAGCTCTGCGAAAGACTCGGGAAGATTCTGGCGGCAGAAGCGCTCGAGGGTCCGGCCGTGCAGCAGGCGGGGCCAGAAAATGCCACGGGCCATCTGCTCAATCTCACGCCAGGTCATTCCTGCGGCGAGTGCGGCGCCAACCAGACTGCCTACGCTTGTGCCGGTGATGAATCGGGGATGGATGTCGTAAGCGGCGAGAGCCTTGATGACACCGATGTGGGCCAATCCACGAACCGAACCACCGCTGAGAGCCAGCCCGATTCGATGGGAGCGAAGCTGCTGCAGCCCACTCATCAGCGTTATTCTAGCGGACCGCGGAGCAGGCGGTACAAGGTGACTGGCGACTTGCACACTACACACTACTACTTGTCGGATGCGAATTAAGGGGTATGGGCTGCTTTGTAATCACCAATATCCATCTACTTCGCGGAAGTAGTTTCGACCTTAGAGATTTTTGCAGACCGGCTTCGCTTTGCTTATCAAGCCTGCATCCAAGAGGAGCGAGGCAGTTATTCACTGCCCTAAGAGGCGAGGAGAGATGATGAAACGACTGCTCATACTGATTTGCATTGCAGGGATGTCAGTTCCTGCATTTTGCGCTACCGATATGGCCAAGCTGGATGCCCGGGTGAACTCGGCGCGCACGGTGCTCGACGAGATCATGTCGACTCCTGATAAAGCGATTCCTGACGGCATCGCAAAACAGGCTGTCTGTATCGGCGTGATTCCCGGAGTTGTGAAAGGCGCATTCATCATTGGGGCGGAATATGGACAGGGAGTTGTGACCTGCCGCACCGGACATGGCTGGAGCGCGCCGGTCTTCATTCGCCTGGCCGGCGGATCCTTCGGATTCCAGATCGGCGGACAAGGCACCGATCTGGTGCTGGTGGCGATCAACCAGAAGGGCTTTCAGGACCTGCTGAAGAGCAAATTCAAGATTGGCGGCGATGCTTCTGCAGCAGCCGGGCCGGTCGGACGCGATACGCAGGCCTCAACCGATATTTCCCTGCATGCCGAGCTGCTCACATGGTCGCGTTCAAGAGGGCTTTTTGCCGGTATCGACCTGAATGGCGTTTCAGTGAGCCAGAACCAGGACGACACCAATACCTTCTATGGCGGAGATCATAGCTTTGAATCGATTCTGCATGGAAATGTGCCTCCGACGCAGTCGTCCAGGCCGTTTCTTGAAACTGTCGCGAAGTATTTTCGGAGAGCTCAGTAACTCACCCACTTAAAGCAAACGGGGCGCGAGCCGATCATCGCGCGGATTCTCTCGATCGGCTCGCAAACCTGATGCAGGAGACTAAGACATGACTATCATCCTTATCATTCTGATCCTGCTGTTGATCGGCGCAGTTCCGGCATGGCCTTACAGCCGCGGCTGGGGATACTATCCAAGCGGCGGCCTCGGGCTGATTGTTCTGATCCTGGTAATTCTTCTGCTGCTTCACGTCGTTTAGAAGATCGAGCAGCAGGCGCGGCGTTACTTACGGCTGGTTTGCGTTTTCTCTTTGCGGGCAGCCGGTTTTGCAGAGGTTTTCCCGGCAACTTTCGGAAGCGTGGCTCCGAAAGCATCCTCGAAAGAAGCTGGTTCGAGCACGGTCAGAACTACGCCGTCGATACGATTGTCCAGGGTCCGGCAGGGCATGATGCGAAGGCTGCACCAGTTCCCTTCCTGATCCTGGACTTTGTATTGCTTTACCTGCACGTGCTGGATTACATCGAGCATCATCTGCTCAAGGTTGGCGACGTCGATCTTCAGCTTGAGCCGCGGTAGCGGCCTGCCCACATCGCCGGCGACCACGCCGAGAATACTCATGGCCTGCGGCGTGAAGCGCCGCACACTGAGATCGGCACCCACCATCACCATGGGAAGACGGATGCTGTTCAGCAGGTTGGTCAGGTCATTATTCAACTTCGACAGCAACTCGTTGCGGTGCTGCATCTCTTCATTGACGGTATGCAACTCTTCGTTTGCCGACTCCAGCTCCTCCTTTGAGGTTTGCAGCTCCTCGTTGGTGCTTTGCAGCTCTTCGTTGCCGGACTGAATCTCTTCATTCGCCGACTGGAGCTCCTCGTTGGTGGCTTCCTGGGTTTCGATGATCGATTGCAGATACTCCCTGGTGGCGGCCAGCTCCTGCTTCAACTGAGCAATCTGCTTGTCCTTTTCCGACAGCTCGGCGGGCGTCGGCGGCCGGGGCGACATATTCGCTTCCAAAGACAGGTCATGGCCGGAAGCCTCAGGCTCGAAGACAATCAGAAAATTCTGCTGCTCCTGGACCGGCGTTTTGAAGGGAATGACGCGAATCGTCACTTCTTTCATGTGACCGTTGATTTCAAGATGGATGCCCTGCCGTTTCCCTTCGACACCTCGCGTGCGGGCCTCCTCGATGGCGCCTTGCAGCTCAAAGAGCAATCCAGACCGCGCCATCTTGAGCAGGTTGAGGCTGGCCTTTCCAGCAGGCAGCTCGAGAAAGGCACCGGTGCGCCCGCGGCTTTGCAGAATCTCAAGCTGATCGTTGATGACAACGGCCGGAGGGGTGTATCGCGCCAGCAAGAGACGGTCGGCTTCGCGCTGCAGCTCGACGGGATTCTTTGAGGTTTCCGGAGTCTTCACGGGCACCTGGGGAAGCTCAACGTTTTCGCTCTCCTGCGGGGAATGCGCTACTGAAAAACCAAATGTAACCGGAGTAGAAACAAGTTTCTTACGATAGATTTTGTGTTTTTTGTCAACCATTTCAAACAACTCAGAGCCGGCTCCGAGAAGGCCTTCTGTGCTACCGATGATGAGGAAGCCGGTGGGATTCAAGGCGTAGTGAAAGACGGGAATGACCCGTTTCTGGAGAGACTGGCTGAGATAGATCATGACGTTGCGGCAGCTGACCAGATCCATGCGAGAAAAGGGCGGGTCGCTGAAGACATTCTGGGCCGAGAAAATGCACAGATCACGAATGGTCCTGCTGATCCGATATCCGCCGTCCGACTTGTGAAAGAAGCGCCTCAGCCGGGCCGGGGCTACGTCTTCTTCGATGCTCTCCTTGTAGATGCCCGCGCGCGCGCGCTGGATCGCGGTCTCACTGAGGTCCGTGCCAAAAATCTGAATGGGCACCTCGATGCGCTCCTTGCCCAGATATTCCATCAGAGAGATTGCGTGGGAATAGGTCTCTTCGCCGGTGGAGCAGCCGGGCACCCAGATGCGGATGGGCGATGAGACAGAGCCGCGGGCCTCAAGAATCGCCGGATAGACGACACGCTTCAGGGCGTCGAAGGCTTCCGGATTGCGGAAGAAGCTGGTGGCGTTGATCAGCAGATCCTGATAGAGGGCGTGGACCTCATTGCGATCGCGATTCAACAGGTTCACGTAATCGCCGATCTTTTCCATCTTATGGAGAGCCATGCGGCGCTGGATACGGCGGCCGATGGTGGGCGCCTTGTATTCAGAAAAATCAACCCTGGTGACGCGGCGCAAGAGCCGGAATATCTGCGCCATGTAGACATCGATGCTTTTGCCGCCTTCCTCGATCGGCGCAACATAGGCGCCGGCTACATAAGGATGCCGGCTGAGACGGGCGAGCTCAGCGGCAATACCCTCCGACGTAAGGACGAAGTCGACACAACCGGCGGCGATGGCCGCGGCCGGCATGCCGTCGTACCTGGCGGATGAGGAATCCTGGGCAAAGGTGACGCCGCCCTCACCCTTGATAGCGGTGAGACCGAGGGTGCCGTCGGAGCCTGTTCCGGAGAGGATCACGCCGATGGCGTTACTGCCCAGGTCCGCAGCAAGCGAGCGAAAAAATGTATCGACCACAGTCCTCGCCGACCGCGACTCATCGCGATGTAGAAGGTGCAGCCGGGAATCAGCCACGGTCAGGTTCCGGTTGGGAGGAATGACGTACACGTGGTCGCGTTCCAGGCGAGTCCCTTCAACCGCCTCGAGCACCGGCATGGATGTTGAGCGGGACAAAATGCGGACGAGAGAACTTTCACCCGATGGATCGAGGTGCGCGATAAAGACGAATGCCATTCCCGGATCGGGCTGCAGGGCGCCGAGGAATGCGATGAAGGCCTCGAGGCCGCCGGCGGATGCGCCGATGCCGACAACGGGAAATCCGCATCGGGGCGTAATGTCGTGATCTGATGCCGGGCTCCCTGCCTCGATCTTGGGGTTCTCAACAGCTCGGGTCTTTCTGGACTGGTGGCTTTGCCTGGAAGTAGTCATAAACGATCTGGTGCTTATGAGCATTTCCGGAGCCGGCGGAAGCTGCTTCTTCCCTATCGAATTGTTCAGTGATTATAGTCTGCCGTAAGCAGGGCTGCGACGAGGGGTAAGGTTATCGCGGGTAAGAATTACAGCCCCCGCTCGATTGGCAGGTCCGCAACCGGCAGGTCTTCAGACTGCTTGAGCGGACCAGCAAAACACGACACCGTTTCAGCGACGCTACCTTCGCGGAGGCTGAGATGAGGAACGTATGTTCATCCTTAACGAGGTGAGTGTATTGCAGCTCTTCACAAGCGCGGCAAGAGCGGCGGAGGTCTCAAGCAAAAGCTGCGAATGCGTATTGCGCAATTCCTGGGAGCTGAGGATCAATTCACTTACCGGGGAAAGCGCGTTCACATCGTACGGGATATCCGGCGCGCGCCGGGCGCTGCGTCCGGACCAGCGCGACTCAAGCCAGGCATCGAGGTCGCGCTTATGGGCGATGACCGGGGATTTGTGGTAGATGCCGTCGGGCCTGCGCACAGGGAGGCCGAACTCGCGTTCCCACCTTTGCACGGTGCGTACGCCTTTGCCCAGATATTGCGCAATGTCCTTCCAGCATGTGAGCACTCCCGGCTCATTCGCGTTCAATTGTGGATTCATCCATCACTCCGATTGCACACAGATTACGCCCTGGGGCCAGCATTTCCTAGTGCTGGATACAATCCGGCCAACCAAACGCGCGGAATTTTCTAGTCCAGAAGAACCATACGGTGGTGATGGTGTCTGAACGCGGCTTGCGCAGTGAGGACAGTGAATCGATTTGCCGCGCGATGGCGGATGTGATCTTCGTCACAGAATCAGAAGGGCGGAATTCTTTATTGTGAGGAGGACAGCTTGTCTATCACCTGACTATTCCTTTGTTGCCTCGGTAGACCCCAGAGGAGGCCAAAACATGAAGTGCGCCAACCCGCTCTGCCAGAGCGAAACACTGTATCTGCGGAGCGGCACTTTGCATTCGATCGATTGCGAAGACGAGGGTCAGACAATTAAGCGCCGGATCATCTGGCTATGCGACGACTGCAGGCAACACTTCGCCGTCGAGCCGTGGAGATCGCCGGGAGAACAGCTTCAGCCGCGGCCGAAGCCGGCACTTCCACAAAGCGTGACAGAAACTCATTATTTCCGGCGAAAAGTGTCCCCGGGCGGGCGATAGTTCGGACGCGAACCGCTCAGCTTCTATTCGTAAGCAAGAGCTTCGGTAACATCCTGCTTCGCAGCTTTGATGGCCGGGACAACCGCGCCGAGGAGAGCTCCGGCAATGGCGATGGCTCCGGCAATGGGCCACCAGCCATAGACGGTTTCCTGCGTTAGACTCGACGGCACCAGATGGTGCATGCACCACTGCGTCGCGTAGGTGAAGAGAATCCCCGCCACAATGCCTGAAAGCGCGAGCACAATGGTTTCCTTGAGCAGGAGACCGAGAATGGTGGTGGAGGAGGCTCCAAGAGCTTTAAGGATGCCGATTTCCCGGGTGCGCTCGAGCACGGCAGTGTACATGGCCATGTAGACGACGATGAAGCCGACGATGGTTGCTACGCCGATGACAACACCGATGAAGTTGCGCAGCAGGCTTACGCTGGAGACGGAGAGCAACGAGGTGAATTCCTCCATCGTGTAGATGGGGTAATTGGGCAGCTTCTTGTGCAGTTCGTTGACGACTTCCTGCGCGCGTTTAGGGTCGTCGAGCTTGAGGTAGATCTGGCTGAGGTGGTGGGGATTTCCGGTGAGATCCTGCAGCACGGGCAACTGCACGGCGATGCGGGTGAGCTTGCCCGATTCGAAGATGCCGCGCAGGTACCAGTCGTGATCGATGAGATGAACGGTGTCGCCGACGCGGAGGTGCTTTTCCCGGGCGTAGTATTCGTCGACGAGAATGTCGTCGTCCTTCTGGAACGGGCCGCCCTCAAGGAAGTGAAACCCGCCGCTCATTTTGCTGAACTGCGCGAGATCGAGGCCGGTGATGGTGTCGAGTCCGGCGAGGGGCTGGACGACGGTGCCGGTGGCTACGACAACGTGGGGTTGCTGCGCCAGCATGGGAACGAGCTTGTCGGTCATGGGGGCGGAACTAAGCCCGATGACCGAAGAGCCGGGCGGGCGGATCATGATGTCCGCACCCGCGCCCCGGGCACGGCGGGCGGTTGCGTCGAGGGTTCCGTAGCTGACGCCGACGAGGGTGAGGATCATGGTGACCTCGACGGCGATGGCGAGAATGCTCAGCGCCGCGCGGACAGGCCGGTAGCCCAGGTTCGACAGCACATACCGGTTGATTGCTCCAAGTCGAACGGCCATCAGTCGCCGGCCAGCGCCACCCGGTCACTTTCCTCCGCTGGAGTGTGGAATTCCGTCCGCTGCCGGAGCGACTGCTCGAAGGCCGCAAGTTGAGCCTCGATGTCTCCCTCGATCTGCCGGCGCTTGATGATGTCTTCGCGATAGCGGCGGAGGAAGTAATCGATGGTTTCGACGCGGATGCGGATCGAGCCGGAGGGCTTGTTCTCGTCGAGGTCCTTGAAGGAGAAGTAGGGCGTGCCGGACTGCTCGATGATGCCCTCGATCACACCGTAGATCGGAGCGTCGTGGCCGCACTTGAAGCTGGAAACTTCAAGGGCGACGAGGTTGGGGTGGCGAGCGGTGAACTTGGCGGCCCAGACCTTGTGGTTGGTGCTGGTGGAGTAGCGGTTCTTCCAGACATCGGAGATATCGAGCGGATGGGTGATGAGGCCGGCGCGGACTTCGTCGCCGAAGAGACGATCGAGCATGTCCTCATCCGTCGGCAGAGTGCTCTGCGAGAAGACCGGGTAACCGAGCTTCTGGAATTCCTCCATGATCTCGTGGTTCAGGCCGGGATCGTGGTGATAGACGCGGCCCAGCATGACGATACCGATGCGGTCTTCGCGCTCAAGCTGGTCGAGGGTTTCGCGGGCCTGGCGGCGAATGTCGGATTCGCAAGCATCGAGAGCCTTGAAGCCGGCTTCGAGGGCGCGCTCGTTCTCTTCGCGGCTGAGTCCAAGGACCGGGCCCCAGGCTTTGAACATCTGGTCGGCGCAGATCCTGTGGTCCTGCAGATTGAGGATCGGGTCCATATAGAGGACGTTGTTTTCGGTGAAGATGTCGCTTTCCTTGGTGAAGGCGGCCTTCACGGTTTCCGGCGTCGCGGTGACGGTGGGGCAGGCGTTTGAGCCGGTCAGGTTGACGAGGTGCGTGTGCAGCACGTCGTACATCGGGAACCAGATGGCGTTGAGCGGCTTCTTGTTGTGCTTGGTGGCAAGCAGGTTGTAGACGTGGGCGATGCCGATCTTCGACGGGTAGCACGGGTCGATGGCTCCGCGGCTGGCGCCGGCGCGGTAGAGCTCGGGCGTGGTGTAGTCGGAGTAGATGATGTTCTCAGACTTGAGGCCGAGGGCGGCGAAGTAGGCGTTGAAGAGCGGCGCATAGGTGTAGGTGTTCAGGAGGCGTGGGATGCCGACGCGGAAATCCTTGCGGCGCTCCATGAGCGGCACCCGCTCCTTGATGGCCTTGGCGACGAAGAAGCCCTTGGTGCTGGGGATGGCGTCGGCGACGACTTCCACCTCGCGCGGACGGAAGACATCGTGGGCGGCGATATCGACGAAGTTAGGGTTGGCTTCCTTGATCTTGTCGATGTCGGCCTTGATGTCCTTCATGTCGGCGAGATCTTCGACGGTTCCCTTCTCGCAGGTGGCGATGATGAGGCGCTGCTCGCCTACGCGCAGCGGCACTTTCGTTTTGCGCGGCTGAAATTCGACGGGCTTGGGGAGTTCGATGACCTTGCTTGATCCCGGAGACATCTGAATCTGGATCAGAGGCTCGGCCTTGGCCTTGAAGGGAGACGGAGCGTGAGAGCCGCATCCGCCGCCAGTGCTGCCAGTGCTGCAAGACGAGCCGTGGGCGGCTTCGGCGGGAGGCAGGTTGGCCTGGATGGATTCGAGGCTGGGAAGCTGTGGGGCGACGGCGGCGATCTCTTCGGGCGTGGCGGCACGGTCGGTCGCGACGGCATCAGCCGGCTGCTGGGCTCCGTTCACGTCGACGTCGATAAAGGTGCGCAGGCAGTTGTTCTTGCAGAAATAGCAGCGCGTGTCTTCGCTGCGGGTGGTACGGTAGCGGATGTTGGCGACGGCTTCGAGGCCAATGAAGGTCGTCTTCTTTCCGTTGGTCCAGAGACGCAGGGCTTCCTGCGCGGCTCCGATGGCTCCGGACTCACCGCAGTGCTCGTGGACGATGATCTCCGGCTCCTTGCCGTTGGCGCGGAAGCTGGACTTGATGAAGTCGACTTCAGCTTTCACCACGGCCATGTTGTTCTGCGTCCCGCCCTGGAGGACGAAGCGCGTGCCGAGCGCGGCGAGATTGGGAATGCTGGCGACGTAGAGGAAGACGTTCTTGGGCAGCACGTCGGCGAGACCGGCGAGGATCTCCTCCGATCGCCAGCCCTGGCGCTGGAAGTTGACGATGTCGGACTGCATGAAGACGGCGCAGCCGTATCCGAACTGCGGCATGGACTTGGCGGAGAAGGCAATGTCGGCGAATTCTTCGACCTTCATGCCGAAGCCTTCGGCGGTGGACTGCAGGAAGTATCCGTTGCCGGCCGAGCACTGGGTGTTAAGCTTGAAGTCCTTGACGCGGCCATCCTTGAGGACGATGAGCTTGATGTCCTGGCCGCCTACGTCGACGATGACGTGCGGGTCGTCGTAGAACTTGAGAGCCGACTCGGTGTGGGCGACGGTCTCGACGAGCGCGACGTCGGCGTGGAGGACGTCCTTGAGGATGTCCTTGGCATAGCCTGTCGTGCCAACTCCAAGGACTTCGAGGGTCGCTCCCTTGCTTTCGATCTGCACGAGGAGCTTCTCGAACATCTCGATGGTGTCCTGGATGGGGTTGCCGTTCGAGAGCTGATAGGTCTTGCACAGGATCTCGCCGTCGGTGCCGAGCACAGCTGCTTTGGTGGAGGTTGATCCGCCGTCGATTCCGATGAATCCCCGAACAACCTGGCCGGGATAGAAGTCGGCCGGCTTGAACTTCTTCTTCTTGTAGGCGTCTCTGAAGGCGACGAGTTCGGCGTCTTCGGCGACCAGCGCCTTTCCGCCGGCTGCGGCTTTTTCTTCGGCGCGGCCGTAGTCGATGTAGTAAAGGAGCTTTTCGGTTCCGAGATAGCGGCCGATCGCCGCCTCTTCATCCTTGCCAAACTCGACCGAGCCGAGTGCGGCGAAGTACTGCGCGTTCTCGGGGACCTTGATGAGGTCTTCGGGCTTGCTGCCTTCAGGAATCTCGACCTTGCGCTCTTTCCACATGCGCGGGATGTTGGCCTGCCAGGCCTCGCGCATGCCGCGGATGAATCCGTTGGGTCCGCCGAGGAGGAGGACGTGCGGGCGGAGGGTGTGGCCGCGGGTGAGGACGCTGAGATTCTGCAGGACGATGGCTTCGAAGAGCGAGGCCATCAGCTCGTCGGAAGGAGTGCCGGTTTTCTGAAGGCCGTTGATGTCGGTTTCAGCAAAAACGCCGCACTTGCCGGCGACTTTGTGCAGCTTGACGCCGTGATAGGCCTGATTGGAAAGCTCAGAGGCGGGGATTTTGAGCTTGGCGTTGATCTTGTCGATGACGGCGCCGGTGCCGCCGGCGCACTTGTCGTTCATCGAGGGGATTTTCTTCTTGCGGCCGGTCTCTTCATCGTCCTTGAAGACTATGATCTTGGCGTCCTGTCCGCCGAGTTCGATGACGGAGTAGACCTCGGGGTGGAGTTTTTCGACGGCAAGAGAGACGGCATGGACTTCCTGGACGAACTTGGCGCCAACCATCTCGGCGATGGTGCCGCCGCCGGAACCGGTGATAAAGATGCGCGTGTTGTCCGTTGAAATGCCCGCTTCGGACTCCATGCGGCGCAGGAATTCCAGCACCTTCTCAGGCTGCCGGGTCTCGTGGCGCTGGTAATCCTGCCAAATCATCGTGTCGGTTGCAGCGTCCACGACAATCGCCTTCACCGTGGTTGAACCGACATCCAAACCCACCAGAAATTTCTGCATCACCTTTTCCTCGTCTAGAGAAGGTTGCCGCGCGATAGGAAAACTGGCCGCCGCGCGGGCATGTGCACTGGAGTTGCCAACCGGTCGGGCATCTCTTCCGAGGCAGCACCGGTGCGCCGCGCCCGCAGGGAGCGCAACGCACAGTGCAATGCCGCGGTTAACAATGCGACCGCCAAGATGGCAGAACCCTCAAACGCAATGCGAGCCAGAAGCCGCATCAGGCCACCTGCGGCGCGGCCACCGAAACATGCGTCCGGCGCCACGCCCGGTCATGATCGATCAGATCGCTGACGTGCCAGGCGAACTGCGCCGCAGTTCCGGCGATGCCTTCGCGATGTGGGACCTTGTAGAGGGCGTGCTTCAGCTTCGGATGCGCGTCCGCATAGGCGCGCAGCTCGTCGAGCGATTTGCCGGTCTGCGTCAGCACGCTGTCGAATTCTGCGCGGGCTTTGGCCTTGGCCTCTGCCAGCGCCATCTGGACGCGGCTGTGGGCGTTGACTTCGCCTTCGCCGGAGGTCTCGATGGGCAGGAAGATCATGTCCTTGAACTTGTTGACGACGCGGGATTGGACGCCGTCAGACTGCGTGGACGGCATGCATCCAAAGGGCTTGAGCGCCAGCACCATGTGGCAGAGGTGGTTCACGGTGTAGTAGACATTCTTGCCGACTTCCATGTAACCTTCGCCGCCGCGCGCGAGCTGGTGGTAGAAGGGATGCGCCAGGCGCGAGAGCTCCTTCTGCGGGATGAGGTGGTGGGCGGTATCACCCATGTGCTTGATGGTGCGGTGATAGAAGAAGTTCCACATCACGCTGCCCGCGCTCAGGCCGCCGGTCTTCTTGAAGAGCTTGAAGCCGTTGGCGAAGCGCTTCTTGAATTCGTACCACTTGGGGT